>Ga0307489_10000010_pt1 | contig 105262 bp, 96 predicted proteins | sample SB12metaG_FD_202247 | JGI IMG/M metagenome (GOLD analysis project Ga0307489, IMG submission 202247) | Sea-ice brine microbial communities from Beaufort Sea near Barrow, Alaska, United States - SB 1.2 | ecosystem: Environmental > Aquatic > Marine > Coastal | place: USA: Alaska | collected... | reverse complement strand
ATAACAGCATCCCTTGAGCCTGTCCCACCGGGTATCAATAAGGTATCGAGCTGATTAACCTGAGCAGTCGACGCCTGGGCCACCACACTTAGCCCCGATTCGGATCTATATGGGCGGTGCTCGAGGCGGATGACGGTCGTTTGGTAATCTATGCCCCCTAACTCTTTGGCAATGGTAAATACTTCGAGGGGGCCGACTAGATCTAAGGCATTAAAACCATCAAAAACCAGCCAGCCAATTTTTTTAGTGATCATCTATTTCCCATTGTCTCCCATTGAGTCAGCCACCTGGAGCTTGGCCAGGTTTATGGTTATTTTATGCACGTCGCCAGCGTCATTTTGCATTACTGCAAACGCCAGTTGCCAGGTATTGCCGTCAATGGGTTTTTGCCACGTAAGCCCAGACTGTTGGTCCGGCGCAGTGGCTAACCAATCTGGATGTGCCAACATCGCGCGTCGATACACCGCCAGTAGCGCATCGCCAGAAGCAGCAGTGGACACCTCATAACTGCGCCACCAGGCATCTTGGTCACCATAAGATACTTTGTTAGAAAAAATAGTGTTTTCAGGCCACTCATAGTGATTGTCAGGTCCATATTGATCTGCCATCGTGCCGCGCACAAAGCCGTTATCTTGTTGCCAGTCATACTCTATATGCATGGCGACGGTTTTTGCTGCCTCCAGACCATTTATTTTACTGACCAAGAACAATGCCGCATCCATGCCAGAAGACAGGCCGGCAGAAGTGATAATTTTACCGTTGTCGACGTAACGTTGATCAGTCAATACTGCTATCTTGGGATAGTCGTTGGCCAGATCATCCAATTGACGATGGAACGTAGTGGCCTGCAATCCATCCAATAACCCTGATTCAGCGAGTATTTGTGCACCGGTGCACACAGACAACATATGCTTTACCTGATCATGTTGTGACTTGAGCCAGTGTTGCACCTGCTGGTCTTTCATCACAGCATCTACATTGCCACCGGGTACCAGTATGACGTCCACCCTAGGTAAGGTAGTGAAACTGTGATCCGGCGAAATCCTGAGGCCCATAGCCGTAGTGAGATCTTTTCCAGACGCTGATACGGTTAAAACCTCAAAACCCGCCTGCCCAAACACCTCGTAAGGCGCGGCAAAGTCGATGATTTGTACTTCGTCAAATAACAAGATCCCGACTTTTACTTTAGCGGCATTAAGTGCATAGGCGTGGCCACAGATCAGGCTGCAAAATAGCAATAGGGTAAATGGCAATATAGTACGCATAAGTGTTGTCCTTTTTTCATTTCAGGAAACCACTGTAGCAATCATAAGTAACTGGGTGAATGACAAATATACGATTATTTAGGCCATATTTTCATACATTCCCCTCGTTTATACAAACCCCCGGTCTGTCGCTGTCTTAGGGTCAAATGGTGTTAAAGGCCTAGAGCATTGCTAACGATCAACCTGTACAACAAATTATTGAAATAAAAGGAAGAGAAGGTTTTTATTCACAATTCAGTTATACGACAAGATCAAACGACTTTTTGGGACATGGAATGTGTAAATTCGTATAAGTTTGGCTCTAAATTTTAATATACTGTTCTCAGGAGCCTCATCATTAAACTGTTCTAGAACTGCCGCTTTAGCTTTGCGCCATAGATTAAAACGTAGACCCTCTGACTGACCGCAATAGTGGCAAACAAGAGCGTCAAAACCAGTTCTTTCGAGCCACTGCTACGACCGCAATTGGCACAAACTTTTCATACAAATTTGAACCGCGTATGTCCGCTTTCTCAGTGTTGCAGACAGTGGGATGATTAGTTTCTCCATTGGTAATACACCATTTATGTATTAAAAACAGATGTCTAGCGCTTCAACAGCAAAGAAAGTCGAGCAACGCCTCTTATAGGTCTGTTTGAATAAACATCGCTTAATATCACAAACAAACGCCATATTCAGGGCTAATTTACACGACAGTTTATGTGGAGTTGACTTTAATTAAGTCAGAGCTTTACGGCGATCTTTAATTTGACTGTTTTTTTGGCTGCACTAAGGTTTATTCGTTTACTTTTTAATCAGATAAGTGTGCCAGGCACCAGCATCTAATCTTTTGCTGGTGTACTTTGTGATTATGCTATTTCACATCTGGCAAGGTGATTAGTCCTTTATCTGGGAGCGCCAGAAACATAAAAGGCGAACCGGGGTTCGCCTTTTATTGCTATTTGCTTTTTAGCCTTTTAAATATTTTACCAGGGATTGCACGACTTTCGGGCTACCGGCCACTATTTCGCCTTTGTGCATAGGATCGTTGCCGCCATTATAATCTGTTACCAGGCCACCTGATTCACGCACGAGTAATTCACCTGCGGCGATATCCCAAGGTTTAACGCCTTTCTCCCAATAACCATCATAACGGCCCGCTGCTACATAGGCCAGGTCCAGGGCTGTAGAGCCACTACGGCGTATATCACCGGCCTGCATATAGATTTTGCGGAAACTTTCCAGGTAAGCAGGAACCGAATCTTTATTTTTAAAGGGCAGTGCAGTGCCCAAAATGGTCTGGTTAAGTTCTTTGGCTTTACTGGCGCGAATACGGAAACCATTTAGTTGAGCACCGCCACCTTTACTGGCGGTAAATAACTCGCCACGGATAGGATCAAACACTACCGCCTGATCTAATCTGCCTTTATGCATCAGGGCAATGGACACAGCGAAATGGGGGATACCTTTGATAAAATTGATGGTGCCGTCTAGCGGGTCAATGATCCATTTAAATTCATTGTCACCCTCAACTACGCCGCCTTCTTCACCGACAAAACTGTGTTCCGGATAAGACTGCTGAATTTTGCGAATGATAGCCTGCTCGGCTTCTTTATCGATGCGGGTTACGTAATCATTGTTACCTTTGGCTTCAATCATTAATTCAGATTGATTCTCAAAGCCACGAGCAATGATATTACCCGCTGCGCGCGCGGCACGTACTGCTATATTCAGCATAGGATGCATAGTTAAACCACCAATTTTAAAAGAACGTTAAATAATATAGACTGCCAGCCATTATTGCGGCTGGACAAAAAACGGCCGGTAGTCTACCAAAACGCCCAGAATAAGCAATCTTAATCTGTATCCAGGTTAAGATAGGCTCATTAAAACGGGTGCACTATAGGGATGAACAAACACCATGCTAAAACGTATTCACCACGCGGCCATTATCTGTGCTGATTACCCCCAATCAAAATATTTTTATACTCAGATACTGGGTTTGGCTGTTATAGCTGAGAATTATCGGGCACAGCGAAACTCTTACAAGCTTGATTTAGCCTTGCCTGAAGGTGGGCAGATTGAACTTTTTTCCTTCCCCGATGCACCGCCACGGCCCAGCAGACCAGAAGCCCAGGGATTACGCCATTTAGCCTTTGTGGTTGATGATGTGGAGCAATTTACTGCTTATCTAACTACGCTTGGGGTGGTAGTCGAAGCCATTCGTGTGGATGAATATACCGGCAAAAAATATACTTTTTTCAGTGATCCCGATGGTCTGCCGTTAGAATTATACCAACAATAATGTTGCTGGCAGTATGTCTTGCTTATTGCTAGGTTTGGTAACGTTGCTCTGAACCTAAGGTGCTTCCGCGAAGGCTAAAATATGCTATTATGCGCGCCCTAAAATCCCGTTACGGAACTGGTTGCTATGCTTGAAAATATTAAAATTGTGCTGGTAAAGACCTCACATACCGGCAATATCGGTTCCACTGCCAGGGCCATGAAAACGATGGGGTTGAGCCAATTGGTATTGGTGGATCCTGTAACAGCCCCTGATGGCAAAGCCAGTGCCCTGGCCGCAGGAGCGGGGGATGTATTAGCCCATGCCCAAACAGTCAGTACATTAGCCGAAGCCGTAGCGGACTGCGGGCTTGTGATAGGCACAAGCGCCCGCTCTCGGACCTTGTCGTGGCCCATGCTGGAACCCCGTGAATGCGGTGAGAAGTTAGTGCAAGAGGTGCAACAAAACCCCGTTGCCCTGGTATTTGGACGTGAAAATAACGGTTTGAGCAATGATGAATTACAACAATGTCACTTTCACGTATGTATTCCGGCGAATCCCGAATATAGCTCGTTAAATTTAGCTGCGGCGGTGCAAACCTTGTGCTACGAAATCCGCATGGCGCATTTGGCACAAGTGCGTCAGCCACAAAGCGAAAGTGAGTATCCGTTGGCGGGAGAGCTGGAAGGTTTTTATAGTCATTTAGAGCAAACTCTGCAAAAAACGAATTTTATTATACCCCAACACCCGGGTATGGTTATGACTAAACTTCGTCGCCTATTTAACCGTGCGCGACCCGAAGCCCAGGAGTTGAATATCCTGCGCGGCATTTTAGCTTCCATTGAAAAGTCGATAAACAGCAAGAAATAATTATGTTTGAGCGTATAAAAGAAGATATTCAAAGCGTGTTTCACCGGGATCCGGCAGCGCGTAGCCGTTTGGACGTCATGACAAATTATCCTGGTTTGCATGCCATTTGGATACATCGCCTGAGCCATAGGCTGTGGAAAGCAAATTGGAAATGGTTAGCCAGAAGTATTTCCACTTTTTCCAGGTGGTTAACCGGGGTGGAGATCCACCCCGGCGCAAAACTTGGGCGCCGTTTTTTTATCGACCATGGCATGGGGGTAGTGATTGGTGAAACGGCTGAAATTGGTGATAATGTGACCCTCTACCATGGCGTGACACTTGGGGGAACCAGTTGGTCAGCAGGAAAACGCCATCCTACCTTGCAAGATAATGTGGTCATTGGCGCTGGCGCTAAAGTGTTGGGGCCTATTACTATGGGCAAAGGTGTCAAGGTTGGCTCTAATTCAGTGGTGGTTAAAGATGCACCCGATGGGGCCACAGTGATAGGCATTCCCGGGCGCATCGTTATGCCTGTATCTACAAAAGATTCTAAAAAGAATGGACAGCGAGAAAAAATTGCCCGTAAATACGGTTTTGATGCTTACGCCGTTTCACAAGATAATCCCGATCCTGTGGCTAATGCTATAGGTCTGATGCTGGACCATGTGCATTTAATCGATACCAAAGTGCAAGATATGTGCAATGAAATTAATAAAATGGGGGGCGACGTTTGTGGTAAGTCACTGCCAATACTAGAACTGGACACCTTTAATGATGGGGTCCCGGCAGAAAAGGCAGGGACAGTACCGGAGTCATTTGATCCGCATATTTGAATAATACCTTTCTAATACTTGAGTAAAATACAAGGGTAAATACCTGACTAAAATATAAGGTTAAATACTTGACTAAATTGGTCGGGTTTGGCATAGTTCTGTGAAATTCTTAGCTAGGTGTTCAGTATGAAATTAACTTCTAAAGGTCGTTACGCGGTAACTGCAATGTTGGATGTAGCCTTACATTCCCAGCGTGGTCCTGTGTCACTGGCCGATATTTCAGAACGCCAAGAAATCTCGTTATCTTACCTCGAGCAACTTTTCTCACGTTTACGCAGGGAAAAGCTGGTCTCCAGTGTGCGAGGTCCAGGTGGCGGCTATAAGCTCGTGGGTAATCCTGGTGAAATTCCCATCGGCGCGGTTATCCGTGCGGTGGATGAGTCGGTAGACGCCACACGCTGTCAGGGGCAGTCTGATTGCCAAGGTGGCGAGCGGTGCTTAACCCATAGTTTATGGCAAGATTTAAGTGAACGTATCAGTGGTTTCCTGGACGGGATCACCTTAGGTGAACTGATGACCAAGCACGATGTGAAATTTGTGGCGAGTCGGCAAGATAAAACCAAACATCTTAATTATATTGCGGCGAATGAAATAGATATTAGCCTGCAATAAGAAGCGGAGCAGACAATGAGCGATATCAAGTTACCAATTTATTTAGATTATTCCTCTACCACCCCGGTAGATCCTCGGGTTGCAGCGAAAATGGCTGAGTGTTTAACCAACGAAGGTAATTTTGGTAATCCGGCCTCCCGCTCTCACCGTTTTGGCTGGCTTGCTGAGGAAGCGGTCGATGTCGCCCGTAATCAAATCGCGGATCTGGTTAACGCCGATCCCCGGGAAATCGTATTTACTTCTGGCGCCACCGAATCCAACAACCTGGGAATAAAGGGTGCTGCGCATTTCTACGGCAAAAAAGGTAAACACCTGATCACCGTTAAAACCGAACATAAAGCGGTACTCGATACCTGTCGCCAGCTTGAGCGTGAAGGTTTTGAAGTCACTTATCTGGATCCTGAGCCAAGTGGCTTGCTTGATCTGAATAAACTGCTCGCAGCCATGCGCCCAGATACCCTACTGGTCAGTGTTATGCACGTGAACAATGAAATCGGTGTTATTCAGGACATAGGGGCCATAGGCAAAATATGTCGTGAACGTAAAATTATATTTCATGTGGATGCTGCTCAAAGTACCGGTAAAGTGCCCATTGATTTACAAGTTTTAAAAGTGGATTTGATGTCTTTTTCTGCGCATAAATCTTATGGCCCCAAAGGTATAGGTGCCTTGTACGTAAGCCGTAAACCTCGGGTACGTCTGGAAGCGCAAATGCATGGCGGCGGACACGAGCGTGGTATGCGTTCAGGTACCATGGCGACGCATCAAATAGTCGGTATGGGCGAAGCTTTCCATTTGGCTAAGGTAGAAATGGCCAGTGAAAACGAGCGCATTTTGGCCCTACGTAATCGTTTGTTAGATGGCATTAAAGATATCGAAGCCGTTTATGTTAATGGTGACTTAGAGCAGCGCGTGGCGGCTAACTTAAATATCAGTTTCGCTTATGTTGAAGGTGAATCATTGATAATGGCCCTAAAAGATGTGGCTGTATCGTCCGGTTCTGCCTGTACTTCGGCAAGCCTGGAACCATCTTATGTGCTCACAGCACTGGGATTGAATGATGAGTTGGCACACAGCTCCATTCGTTTCACTATCGGTCGTTTTACTACCGAAGCGGAAATTGATTATGTTATTGGCGTCGTACGCAACGCAATCGACAAATTGCGCGATATGTCACCGCTTTGGGATATATACAAAGATGGCAGTGACTTGAGTACCCTAGAGTTGGCTCACCACTAGAAGGTGCTTCACACAACTTGAATTTTATCGAAAGGCGCAAGCCCTTCAATAATAATAAGGTATCCACCATCGCTTACAGCGAAAAAGTTATAGATCACTATGAAAATCCACGTAACGTTAGTGGATTCGATAAAAATGATCCTAGCATAGCGACCGGTATGGTAGGTGCTCCAGCTTGCGGTGATGTAATGAAATTACAGCTCAAGATTGGCGCCAATGGTATTATTGAATATGCCAAATTCAAGACCTATGGTTGTGGTTCAGCTATTGCCTCCAGCTCTTTGATCACAGAATGGGTAAAAGGCAAGTCAATCGATGAAGCAGTATTGATTTCAAATACTCATATTGCAGAAGAGTTAGCCTTGCCCCCGGTTAAAATCTACTGTTCTATTCTGGCTGAAGATACCATTAAAGCAGCCGTAGTGGATTACAAAAGCAAACGTAATTAACACTCCATTATTAAACATAGCGTTGTTATAAAAGCAGTATTAGGAGCAAAGTGTGGGGATTAAAATATCCTACGCCGCGGCGAAACGAGCAGCAAGCTTTCTGCAAAACCGAGGCTCAGGGCTAGGCTTGCGTTTAGGCGTTAAAACCATAGGTTGCTTTGGTTTAGCCTATGTTTTGGAGTTCGTTGATGATCTTAATTCAGACGATACTGTGTTTGAAGACAAGGGCGTGAAAATCATTATCGATGGAAAAAGTTTGGTTTACCTGGACGGTACCGAGCTGGATTTTGCCAAAGAAGGGTTGAATGAAGGCTTCCAGTTTAACAATCCCAACGCCAATGGCGAGTGCGGTTGTGGTGAAAGCTTTAACGTTTGATGTGTAAGACTGCTGCATTTTATTGCGCTGTATAATATTACCTCCTTTACGTTAAGCTTATCCCCGTTTGCACTTTCTTAAATAGGATCCAGAAGAATGTCACTTATATGAATTACTTTGAGTTATTTAATTTATCGCCTGTTTTTCATCTTGATACCACGCAACTTGCCAAAACATATCAAACTCTGCAATTGCTTACCCATCCAGATAAGTTTGCTACCGCAGGGGATCGTGATAAGCGCATTGCTTTGCAAAAAAATGCCCAGGTTAATGACGCTTACCAGGTGTTGAAATCTCCATTAAGCAGAGCATATGCTTGAGCTACGGGGTGTTGAACTTAAACATGAGCAACAAACCATGCAAGATAGTATGTTTTTGATGCAGCAAATGCAGTGGCGTGAACAATTGGAGGAGGTGGACAGCCCCCCAGATCCTTTGTCTGAACTGGACGTCCTGGATATAGAAATTCAGCAGCATATCAATCAGGCGTTAGACCAACTTGAAAGCTTATTATTCGAGCACAGCGCTTCGAGCGATGATGCAGGTGCCAATGTAGTCAGAAAATTAAAATTTTTTTATAAGCTCAAAAACGAAATTGCAATCAAAGAAGAGGCCCTTAGCAACTTTTGAATCAACCCAATGGCATAGATTTATGGCATTTTTACAAATAGCAGAACCAGGATTAAGTACGGTTCCCCATTAACGTAAGTTGGCAGTGGGAATTGATTTAGGTACCACTAATTCTTTAGTGGTCACTGTGCGCAGTGGCCAGGCAGAAACCCTGGCCAACAGCGAAGTGCAACACTTACTGCCTTCGGTTGTGTGCTCTCAATCCCAAGGCGTGATAGTGGGAGAGCAGTCAAAACGAGATACCAGCCTTGACTCGGCTAATACTATCGTGTCAGTCAAGGGATTTTTGGGGCGCAGTTTGGCCAATATTCGTGGCGCTTATCCCAATTTACCCTACGATTTTGACGAGTCAAACCCTAATTCGTCACTGATCAATGTGCGTACTAAAACTGTCAATCCCATTGAAGCTTCCGCAGAGATTCTATCTGCTCTTAGGCTACGTGCCATAGAAAGCTTGGGCGAAGAACTAAGCGCAGCGGTGGTCACTGTGCCAGCCTATTTTGATGATGCCCAGCGCCAGATCCCCAAAGATGCGGCGCAGCTGGCGGGCTTAAAGTACTATGTTTGCCCCATAAACCCACTGCCGCAGTCATTGCCTATCGTTTGGACTCGGGTCAGGAAGAGTTTATAGTGGTATACGAGGCACCTTTGATATATCGATTTTACGCCTAAGTAAGGGGGTATTTGAAGTTTTAGCCACAGGCGGTGAATCTGCATTAGGTGGAGATGATTTTGATTTGATGCTGGTCGAATATATACGCCAACAAACTGGTCTGCAATCAAAACTGTCTCAGCGTCTGCATAGAACATTGCTCGGGCAAGCCAAATTGGTCAAGGAAGCCCTCAGTGATAGCCCGTCTTTTGTTATGGAGCTAGTCGATGACAATGAAAACAGTCATAGTCTTACTTTTACCAGTGAACAATTCGAACAGTTAATTGCCGGGCTGGTAAAAAATAGCTTACGGGTTTGTCGCCGGGCTTTAAAGACGCCGAACAGACTAAAGAGGAAGTGTTAGAAGTCATCATGGTGGGGGGCTCTACGCGCGTACCTTTAGTGCGGACACAAGTGGGCGATTTTTTCGCCAGGACACCACTGACGTCAATTGATCCCGACAAGGTAGTGGCATTGGTGCGGCCATTCAGGCTAATATACTGGTGGGTAACAAACCCGATGATGACATGTTACTGCTGGATGTATTGCCGCTGTCGCTTGGAATCCAAACTATGGGTGGTTTGGTGGAAAAGATCATTCATCGCAATACCACTATCCCCAAGGCCCAGGATTTTACTATCTTCAAATATGGCCAAACGGCTATGATGGTACATGTGCTGCAAGGTGAACGGGGAGATGATTGCCGTTCCCTGGCCAAATTCACCTTAAAAGGTATTCCGGCCATGGCGGCGGGCGCGGCTCATATTCGCGTAACCTTTCAGGTAGACGCCGATGGTTTGCTCAATGTCACCGCTATGGAAAAATCCATTGACCTTCAGGCGCAAATTCAGGTGAAGCCATCATATGGCCTAGATGACAGTCAAATCACTGCCATGCTAAAATAATCCATGCAACACGCCCAAGGCGAGATGCAAGCGGGGATGTTAAAAGAACAACAAGTCGAAGCCGCCCGCGTCCAGGAAGTATTGCAGGCTGCCCTACGTTCTGATGGTCAGACATTACTGTCCGAAGATGAAATAACGGCTATACAAGAGGCGTTAAGTCGCTTAGCTGAAGTGCCAAAGGTGAGGAAATTAAGACGATTAAACAAGCTATTGAGTCCGTTGATAAAGCCAGCCAACTATTTGCTGAAAGGCGAATGGATCACTCTATAAAACAAGCGTTTGCCGGTCATTCGGTGGACAGTATTTAATACTTATAACGCAACGCGTATAGTAGATATCAAGCATTAGAGGAAACGCAAGTATGCCACAAGTGATTTTTTTACCCCATGCGGATCTATGCCCAGATGGCGCGGTAATCGAAGTTGAAAGCGGAACAACAGTACTGGATGTCGCCCTAAATAACGGCATTGGCATAGAGTACGCCTGTGAGAAATCCTGTGCTTGTACAACCTGTCATATCATTGTTCGCGAAGGTTTTGCTTCTCTGGATGAAAGTGATGAACTGGAGGATGATTTGTTGGATAAAGCCTGGGGACTGGTGCCTGATTCCCGTTTAGGCTGCCAGGCAGTCATCAAAGATAAAGATTTGGTGGTTGAAATCCCCAAATACACCGTCAATCAGTTGAGTGAAGTTCACTAGAGCTTACTTTGTCTGGCATCTAACTATCTTAAGAAAACCGGCATTTAGCTGGTTTTCTTGTTTTGATAGTACAGTAATGCTGTGTACGGCAGGGCTGTACATAAACACAGTTGTTGTGTTATCTTGGCTACGGATTAAGCAAACAGGAATTAGATATGACTATTATTACCAGGTACGTTGTTGAGCATAAAGGGGTTGAAAAATTTGTGACCACAGATAAAAAAGAGGCAGATCAATACGATAAAATGCTGGATGTGGCCGATAATCTGGCCGAGTATATTGAAGCCAAGGGCATGAAGCTCGAAGCTAACGTATTGGAAGAGTTAGCCGTAATGTTGTCAAAAAATAAAGATGCAGTGGCAAAATTATTCAAGGGAACAGAAGCGAAATCTCTTTTATCGGAAGAAAAAGCCGAGGTCGTGGCATTGGGTAAAAAGAAAGCCTGAGAAAATGGCTAAAGAAGATCAGTACGTTACCTCCATTGCCCGAATGTATTTGATGCAGTGGCTATATCAGCCCAGCGGTTTGCTACTCACCCCGCCTGCCGTTGGTTGCGGCATATAGCGGGCGCGCTTTTTCGCTTTCAATAGCTGGAGATCCGCCACGACTAAACCGTCAATACAATCACCAAAGTCTGGATCCACATTAAAATCAATAAAATGTACGCCTCCCGCCTCATATGTCTGTGTATATTGTTTATACAGTGTGGGTACTGACAGGCCCATATTCGCTAGCAAGTGTTTAAGTTGGGTAAAGTCCTTTTTATAATCTTGGCCGTTAAAGTAAAGCTTGTGCTCCAGGTTAACTAAATAAGGTGTTTTGGCAGTGGCTAGGGTATTCGGGTGACTAAAATACACACGGTAAAATTGAACCAAAAGATCTTTCGCCGCTTTAGGGTAGGTATCACTTAATGATACCGGACCAAATAGATAGCGATAATGTGGGTAGCGTTGTAAGAAAGCCCCTATGCCATACCATAAATAATCCAAGCTACGCTTACCCCAATATCTGGGTTGCACAAAACTGCGACCCAGCTCCAGGCCCTGTTCAAAATAGGGAGCCATTATCGGTTCATAATTAAATAAACTGGCAGAATATAAACTTTCAATGCCATTTTTCTCAATCAGGCGTTTTGCATCACCGAAACGATAGGCCCCGGCTATTTCGAGGTCGTCCCTGTCCCATAATATTAGATGGAAGTAATGACTATCGTATTGATCGATATCCCGGCGTTGGTTAGTGCCTTCTCCTACGGCGCGAAATGCGATTTCCCGCAGTCTGCCTATTTCCCGTAAAATGGCTGAACTGCCTTGGTAGCGATACAAATAAATGGATTTACCATCGGCGGTTTCCCCCAATAATTCACAGTCAAATTTGATGGCTTTACTTAATTCTGTGCGATTTTCCGGGAAGGCGATGGCCTTTTGAGTGTCAAATATACCGAGTTTGCCTGCGCCAATACGGTACAAATGTTTTTTGAATAATCGCACTTGCTGATCTCGGGAAATCTTGCTGCTAGCGTAGGATTCCCAGGGGATGACTTCGCCTATACGCATGGCAAAATGTTTGCGTTTTTGTTTAAACATTTCGGTTACCAGCAACATTGCTGCCAAGGGTTTATAAAGCATCGAAACACCGTAGAACATGGGTGAGTTTTTGGCATCGATAAATACCGGCAGGATAGGGGCTTTAGCTTGTTTGGCAATGCGTAAAAATCCACTGTGCCAATAGGTGTCTCGCACACCTTGAGGGCGTAGACGTGACACCTCACCGGCAGGAAAAATTAGCAAGGCACCTTCATCCACCAAATGCGCCTGAATATTGTGGATATTATCTTTAGGGGTACCACCTTGCATATTGTTTACGGGTAACAACATGCAATGCAGGGGATCTATGGTCATCAACATATCGTTGGCGATCACTTTGACATCTTTTCTGATCTCGCTAACTAATTTTATCAGGGCCAGTCCATCAAGGGAGCCGATGGGGTGATTGGCTATAATGACCAGTCGCCCTCGACTGTGAATATGTTCCCGTTCATTGTCCCGTACCCAGTAGCTGATATTAAAATATTCGAGTACTTGCTCAACAAATTCCAGGCCTTGCTGGTGAGGATATTTAGCGGCAAAATCTTGCATTTCACGTTCATGAAGTAAATGTCTGAGGACAAACCCCAGTGATTTAAACAACCAGGGTTTTGTGACAATGTTCGGGTAGTGTTTGCTTAAAACGTCATTTACAGTAAACATAACAATAAGCTGTCAGTAAGTTGAACTTGCTTAATAATAAACAACTAATATGACGTTAAGGTGGGACTAAAATGGCATTTTGGTGACAACAGTCAGCGTATTACACCTTTTTATTTTACCTTGTCGCTTCTCAATAGTTAGTAAAGATCTGACAGATAAAGCGGGGCCAATAGACCCGTTTTATCTCCCCCAAGCAGAGCAGCTTTAGGCTGGGCGGTTTGGTATCCAGCGGCCATTAGCCCTCAGGTCTTTTTGGGTTACTCAATCCAGTAACTGGCTTAAACGCTTTTTAAGCTCAACTTCCTGGTCTTGGGTTAAAGCCTTATTTTGATCATTACAAATGATAAATAAATCTTCTGCCCGCTCGCCTATAGTGGTGATTTTTGCCATGCGCAGAAAAAACTGCATTTCTACCAGCAAGTTGCCCACTTTAGCCAGTAGCCCCGGAGCATCCAAAGCCTCCAGCTCTACCAGAGTGACATCTGGCTGACTGGAGTAGAAACGCACCTTGGTAGGAACCGCTAATTGTTTCATTTGACGGGACATTTTGCGCTTGTTTTGGTGTTCTTGTCCTGGTTTGTTTAATTGGTCGGCCACTGCATCAGTCAGGCTTTTGAGGCGCCTGGAGGAGTTTATGCGATCACCGTTATGCTCCAGAATAATAAAGCTATCAAATACATAACCATCATGGGTTTTCATGATTTGTGCATCATGAATGGAGCAATTACGGCTATCGAGCACCGATGCAACTTGGGCAAATAGGTTGATTTTATCTTTACCGTAAACTAACAATTCAGCACCGGATTTGGCGGTATTTGCATTGGCATCAACTAATAGGAAATCATCGGTCATGGGGTGAGAAGCCAATATAACACTGGCATGCCAGGCGATTTGTTCCGGCTTAAAGCGCACAAAATAATCGTCAGACAAACGGGTCCAAAACTGCTTGATCTGGGTTTCATTCATGCCTCTATCCAGCAATATTTTCTTGGCTTTAGTCTGATGTTCGTCGATCCTGTCTTGTAGGGCGACTTTACATTCCAGGCCATTATCCAGTGCTTTTTGCGTTAACAGGTAAAGTTCACGCAGTAACGTGGCTTTCCAGTCATTCCAAAGGCTGTCATTCGTCGCGCGGATGTCCGCCAGGGTAAGAACGTATAAATGGTTTAACTGATTATGCGTTCGCACATTTTCGGCAAATTCATTGATCACCTCGGGATCGTAAATATCCCGGCGCTGAGCCACAACAGACATCAACAAATGACTCTCGACTAACCAGCTGATTAATTGTGTATCTTTATCTTCGATATTGTGACTTTTACAGAATTCCGCTACATATTTGGCGCCAAGTTTGGAATGGTCGCCATTTCTGCCTTTACCTATATCGTGAAATATAGAGGCGATATACAACAATTCTGGTTTATCCAAATGACGCACTATACGTCCGCATCGGGGGAAATCAGTATTGTTGGGACGGCCATATTGATAGACGTTTTTCAGCAAACGATGAGTATGTTCGTCAACGGTATAAGCATGAAATAAATCAAATTGCATCATGCCCACAATATGATCCCATTGGGGCAAATAGGATTGCAATACACCATGTTTGTGCATGATATCCCACCCTAAACCAAAGAAATTCTGATGCTGTAGTAATTTCATAAATAAAATTTTGCATTCAGGGCGCTCACAATAATACTGGCTATGAAACTTGCGTCGGGCGTTACGCAGCTGGCGCAAGGAAGTGGTATGTAAACCTTGTACCTGTGGGGTATCCGCTATAAGTAACAAACACTGCAAAATATCTTCGGGCTGGTTAAATACATTATCGTGACGGGTGGCCAGTAAGCCGTCGGCGAGTTCAAAGCTGTCACTGATCACATTGGTGTGTTTGACCTTGATATGCAGTACATCCTGGCCGAAACGTTGCAACAGCATCTCGTTTAATTCGCTAATGCGTCTTACGGTCCTGAAAAATGATTTCATCATTCGCTCAACCGAAGCTTTTCCATCATCGCCATAACCTAAACGGCTGGCCACATCATTCTGATAATCGAACAACAGACGGTTTTCGCTGCGCTGGGCCTGCAGGTGCAAAGCAAAACGGATCCGCCATAAGGTGGAACGACATTCCAGCAATTCCTGGAATTCCTGTTGGGTAAAATAACCTCGTTCTACTAATTCTGTACCGCGCAGTACTTTAAAATGTTTTTTGGCTATCCAGCCAATATTTTGAATATCTCTGAGGCAACCTGGGCTTTCCTTGACGTTCGGCTCGAGATTGTAAGAGGTGCCCTTAAATTTTGAGTGACGAATAGCCTGCTCTTTAGATTTAGCCAGGAAAAAATCTTTGCTTGTCCAATAACCTCGGCCTTGAATTTTTTTGTTTAATTCATCAAATGTGTCTTGGTTACCGGTCAGTAAACGCGCTTCAATCAGGTTGGTGGCTATGGTGACATCATTTTTGGCCAGTGAGACGGTCTCTTTGATGGTACGGACCGCTTGCCCTACATCCAGGCCGATATCCCACAAAAAGGTAATAAATTGACCAATAAGATCCTGTTGCGCCACGGAGAGTTTCTTTTGGCTCAATAACAGCAGGTCAATATCTGAATAGGGCTGCAATTGTCCGCGACCATAACCGCCTACTGCGATGAGTGCCAATTGCTGTTGCTTGTGCAAACCTAACAACTGCCAGGCGTGGCGCAGCATAGCATCGACAAAAACCGCGCGGCCTGTGACCAGACTGTCAACATCGCAACGGGAAAATTCGCTAGAAAGCCATTCGTAATTGTTACTGATGCATTCCTTAAAGGCAGGGATATTATCGGTTGAACTAATGAGTTTGATCTGGCTTAACAAGCTTTGCAATGACAATGAATATTCTCCCTATCGATGTTTGGCACTCAGGTGTAAATGACTCCCGGGTAACAACGTTAAATTAAAACGAGTTATCTTTTTACCTGTTATCAACACCAAAAACAAATAACCAATTCTCTAAAAAACTGATTATTTATCATAAGGTTAATTATATTAGGCTAGTGACTAATGATGCGATCGATTTGTTCGTCATCACGCAAGGTCAATATTTCGACCCCATTTTCGGTCACGAGTAAGGTGTGTTCCCACTGGGCACTTAAACTGCGATCTTTAGTTACCACTGTCCAGTCATCGGGTAGCACTTTAGAGTAACGCTTACCGGCATTGACCATAGGTTCAATGGTAAAACACATACCAGCTTCTAACACTTCTCCGGTGTTGGGCTTACCATAATGCACTACCTGGGGTTCTTCGTGAAAGTTCGCCCCAATACCGTGTCCACAATATTCCCGCACAATAGAGTAATCATGGCTCTGGGCGTATTGCTGAATAACATGGCCGATGTCGCCCAAGCGTATGCCTGGGCGCACCAATTTGATGGCCAGATATAAGGATTCCTGTGTCACTTTGATTAACCTTTCAGTCAAAATGCTGGGTTTACCTACTACAAACATTTTTGACGTGTCACCGTGGTAACCGTCTTTAATCACCGTCACATCGATATTTACACTGTCGCCGTCTTTCAATTTTTTATCCGACGGAATACCGTGGCAAATCACATGGTTGACCGAGGTGCAAACTGATTTTGGAAAGGGCGGGTTACCGTAATGCAGCGGGGCCGGTATGGCCTGTTGATCATTAACGATATAATCGTGACATAGCTGATTTAACTCTTCTGTCGTCACGCCTTTTTTTACAAAAGGCCCGATCATTTGTAAAACGTCCGCGGCAAGTCTGCCGGCGATACGCATTTTATCTATTTCTTGCGCTGTTTTTATTGAAGCTGGCAATTCATTTTCCTAATTTGTCAGGTATAGAACTAGTAAGACCATGTTAGCGTTTAGCGGCGCTGGTGTACAGGGGAGGGATCCTAAACTTGAATAATTCGAAGTGCCATGGTATAAAGCGCCCCGCTGAAATTAATCGTCACTTACTGGCGGTGGGTTTGCAGCGAAATAATCTTAAATAACACACATACATCGACACACTTTTCGGGGTGTTTACATAAACATAGCTGTTATGTAGATCGAGAAATGGGATGTATGGAGGCCTAACCCCATCTAAAGGAAACTAAAAATGGCAAATGTATCAATGCGTGACCTGCTACAAGCAGGCGTTCACTTCGGTCACCAGACTCGTTACTGGAACCCAAAAATGAAACCTTTCATCTTTGGTTCGCGTAACAAAGTTCACATCATCAACCTGGAACAAACCGTTCCAATGTTCAACACTGCATTGAACTATGTTGGCAGCGTTGCTTCCAAGAAAGGTAAGATTCTGTTTGTTGGAACTAAGCGTGCAGCCAGTGATGCCATTCGTGACGCAGCAATTAAATGTGACCAATTTTATGTAAATAAACGTTGGTTGGGCGGTATGTTGACTAACTGGAAAACAGTTCGTCAATCAATCAAACGCTTAAAAGATTTAGAACAGCAGAGCCAAGATGGAACGTTTGACAAAATCACTAAAAAAGAAGTGCTTATGTTACAACGTGAAATGGCTAAGTTGGAAAATAGCTTAGGCGGGATCAAAAACATGGGTGGTCTTCCCGACGTCCTGTTTGTTGTTGATGCTGACCATGAGCACATTGCGATCACTGAAGCACGTAACCTGGGTATCCCGGTCATTTCTATCGTCGATACCAATTCTAATCCAGATGGTGTGGATTATATTATTCCTGGTAATGATGATGCGATCCGTGCGGTTCAATTATACTTGAACACTGCGGCAGACGCGGTTATTGAAGGTCGTGAGAAAAATATTGAAATGCAGGCTGAAGAAGGTGAGTTTGTTGAAGCAGCTGAGTAATCAGCCGATTTATACTAACTAGTCTAGTCTGTTGATGCACCGGATGTGCGTCACACATAAATTTTACAGGGGCTGATGCCCCTGTTTTTTAATCTTAATTTGTACAACTTTTTTATATGTACAATTTTTTGCTGAGGAAACGACAATGGCAGTGACAGCAGCCCAAGTTAAAGAATTACGTGAGCGTACCGCTGCAGGTATGCTTGATTGTAAAAATGCGTTAGTTGAAGCGAATGGCGACATTGAACTTGCTATTGAAAACATGCGCAAAAATGGTCAAGCCAAAGCCGCTAAAAAAGCGGGTCGTATTGCCGCTGAAGGCGTTATTTTGACAAAAATTGCTGATGGCGTGGCTACCATGATGGAATTAAACAGCGAAACTGATTTTGCTGCCCGTGATGAAGGTTTTGTCAAATTTGGTCAGCAGTTGATCGAAGTTGCATCGGCCAACAGAATCAACGACATCGATACACTGAACAATGCTACAGTTGATGGTGTTAAAGTCAGCGAAGCACGGGACACTCTGGTTACCAAAATTGGTGAAAACATCAGCCCCCGCCGCGTGGTTTCAGTGGAAGGTGACAATTTAGCTGCCTACGTACACAGTGCACGTATCGGCGTTATAGCTATACTGCAAGGTGGCGATGAAGCCCTGGCTAAAGACATTGCTATGCATGTTGCCGCTGCTAGTCCTCAATTCGTCAGACCTGAAGATGTACCCGCTGAAGTCGTTGCAAAAGAAAAAGAAATTCAAATCGACATCGCTATACAATCAGGTAAGCCAGCTGATATCGCTGAGAAAATGGTTGCAGGTCGTATGAATAAATTCACCGGTGAAGTGAGTCTTACTGGTCAACCCTTTATCAAAGACCCGTCTATGACAGTCGGTCAATTGCTTAAATCAAAAGGTGCTGAGGTCATTAACTTCGTACGTTTTGAAGTAGGCGAAGGTATCGAGAAGAAAGAAGACAATTTTGCCGCAGAAGTTGCCGCTCAAATGGCTGCTGCTAAGAAATAATTGTGCCATTGGCTTTTGCCAAAAGCTAATGTCATATAAACTATCGGCACCTCAATCTGAGGTGCCTTTTTATATGTGTACCAAACAGTAAAATGATATGAGTGATTGGTCATTTCAAAGGGGATTTTGCACCCGCACTTAATCTGGTTATATTTTAATTAGTGGTTGTGGTGAGTAAACGACTATTTTCGATTGCCTATATTGTTGTACTGATTGTTATTTTGACCCTCATTATTCATAAAATAAGGAACTACCAGCCGATGAGTACTGCACCTAAAACTGCCTACCGAAGAATATTACTGAAGCTAAGTGGCGAAGCCTTAATGGGTGAAGAAGGCTTTGGTATCGATCCTAAAGTCCTTGAGCGTATGGCTCAAGAAATTAAAGAACTGGTGGAACTTGGCATTCAGGTTGGCCTAGTCATCGGTGGTGGTAATCTATTTCGTGGCGAAGGTCTTGCCAAAGCCGGCATGAACCGTGTGGTAGGCGACCATATGGGTATGCTGGCTACGGTTATGAATGGTTTGGCCATGCGCGATGCCTTACACCGTGCCTTTGTCAATGCCCGTCTTATGTCGGCCATTCCCCTTAATGGGGTGTGTGATGCTTACAATTGGGCGGAAGCGATAAGTGGGCTTAAATCCGGCCGCGTAGTGATTTTTGCTGCGGGTACAGGTAATCCGTTTTTTACCACCGATTCTGCCGCATGTTTGCGCGGTATTGAGATTGAAGCGGATGCCGTGCTTAAAGGCACTAAAGTGGATGGTGTGTATGATTCAGACCCCGCTAAGAACCCCCAGGCGACTATGTATAAACAGCTTAGTTATACTGAAGTACTGGATAAAGAACTTAAAGTGATGGACTTAGCGGCATTTACCCTGGCTCGTGATCATAACATTCCCATTCGTGTATTTAACATGAATACCCCTGGCTGCTTACGCTCTGTGGTGATGGGTGAGGATGTCGGGACAACTATTTGCCATCCGCAGAAATTACATAATAGATAGGAAGAAACCTTATGATTGATGACATTAATCTGGACGCGCGACAGCGCATGGAAAAAAGTATTCTGGCCTTACGCGGGCAGTTCACTAAAATTCGCACGGGTCGTGCTCATCCGAGTTTGCTTGATAGTATTATGGTGCCTTATTACGGTGCACCAACGCCACTAAAACAGTTGGCTAACGTCATCGCAGAAGACTCCCGGACGCTGGCACTGACCTTGTTTGATAAAAGTTCATCCCAGGCAGTAGAAAAAGCGATTATGCAATCGGACTTAGGCTTGAATCCAATGAGTGCAGGGACGGTGATCCGTATACCCATGCCCGCGCTGACTGAAGATCGCCGTAAAAGTCTAATTAAAGTCGTGCGTGGCGAAGCTGAACAGGGCCGGGTGGCAGTGCGTAACATCAGGCGAGATGCCAACAGTGATATTAAAGAGCTACTCAAGGAAAAAGAGATCAGTGAAGATGATGGTCGCCGCGGTGAAGAAGCGATCCAAAAAACGACTGATGAGTTTGTCAAACAGATAGATGAGATTTTGGTCGCCAAAGAACATGAGTTGATGGAAGTATAGAGGCTCATTGAACGATGAATTCAGAATTACTTAATACGGAAAAATTTATCCCCGAACATGTTGCTATTATCATGGATGGTAATGGCCGTTGGGCGAGAGAAAAAGGCAAAGTTCGCACCTTTGGCCATAAAGCTGGGGTAAAAGGGGTTAGAGCTTCAGTATCTTTTGCATTAAAAAATAGTATAAAAGTTCTGACCTTATTTGCCTTTAGCAGTGAGAACTGGAATCGTCCCCAGGAAGAAATTGGGGTATTGATGAAATTGTTCAAAATGGTTTTGGTCAGCGAAGTCAAAAAACTACACAAGAACAATGTTCGGCTCAAGGTTATTGGTGACACCAGCCGCTTTGACAAGAAACTGGTACAAAGAATTGATGAGGCAGAACAGCTTACCCAGTACAACAATGGCCTGGTGCTTAATATCGCCGCCAACTATGGTGGTCGCTGGGATATTGTTCACGCCGCAAAATGTCTGGCGCAACAAGTGCAAGAGGGCCAGCTCAGCAGTGAAGACGTGGATGAAGAAAAATTTAATGCCTTACTTTGTCTTGGATCTTTACCTGCTGTGGATTTACTGATTCGTACTGGCGGTGAAACCCGTATCAGCAACTTCTTGTTATGGCAGATCGCCTACGCCGAGTTGTACTTCACCGATACCTATTGGCCAGATTTTGATGAACATGCGTTTCAAACCGCTATCAATGATTTTGCTGAAAGACAGCGAAGATATGGAATGACCGGCGAACAGGTCAGCTGATGGCTGTTCCTCACGCTCGTTTCTTGTCTCTTTTTTTAGAGGGCTCACTATGTTGAGACAACGTATCCTGACGGCACTTATATTGGCCCCCCTGGTGTTATGTGCCATTGTGTTCCTGCCTATGTTCAGTTTCCAAATGGCCATGACCTTTGTTATGGCATTAGGTGCCTGGGAGTGGGCTAATATGTCTGGCCTCACTACGGGCAAGGCAAAAGGGCTATATACCGCGATTATTGTGGCCATCTGCCTGGCCTTTACCTTCTGGGTGCCCGTTGATGCAATTTGGTATCAAGGGCAATTAAACAGTGTCTATCACTACGTACTGGGTATTGCTGCGCTCTGGTGGGCTGTGTCATTAGTTATGATTATAGCTTATCCAAGATTTAGCGCTTTTTGGCGCACTAATCGTGCTATTCAAGGCCTGTTTGGTGTATTAACCCTGGTGCCTACCTGGGTAGCGGTAGTGTCATTACGCACCAGTCTTTATGACGTAGACAGTTTTTATGGCGCCTCACTAATTTTTTATGTACTGGGCATAGTATGGGCCGCAGATATCGGTGCTTTTTTTGTCGGGGTTAAGTTTGGTCGACATAAATTGCGCCCCAGGGTATCGCCTGGTAAAACCTACGAAGGGTTAATGGGCGGGGTGGGTGCCTCATCCTTGATCATTGCTTTTGCCGCGCTGCATTACGCTGTCGATCCCAGCCGTATCTGGTTAAACATTCTGATCGGTGGGCTAACTGTCGCGGTGTCAGCTCTGGGTGATTTAAATGAAAGCATGCTCAAACGCTGTGCGGGTATAAAAGACAGCGGTACTTTATTACCCGGTCACGGTGGCCTGTTGGATCGTATAGATAGCCTCACTGCCGCCTTTCCTGTATTTGCTTTTTGTTACGTTTCGTGGATGGCCTGATGCAAAATATCTGTATTTTGGGATCAACCGGCTCAATCGGTCAAAGTACCATAGATGTGGTTATGCGCCACCCTGAGCGTTATCGTGTATTCGCTTTGACGGCCAATAGCAGTATCGGCCCGTTAATTGAGCAGGCGCGTTTGTGCCAGCCTGAATATCTGGTTCTGGCTGATGAGCTGCAATATGCCAAAGCAAAAAAACAACTCGCCGACTCGGGATTGAGTTGCCAATTAATGGTTGGTAGCGATGCCCTTGAACAGGTATCTGCGGCCCCGGAAGTTGACATTGTGATGGCAGCTATCGTTGGGGCCGCAGGGCTGTTACCCACGCTAGCAGCTGTGCGAGCAGGCAAAAAAGTATTGCTGGCCAATAAAGAGTCCCTGGTCATGTCAGGTGAATTATTTATGAGTCAGGCCCGTAGCAGCAAAGCTCAGTTGTTACCCATTGATAGTGAACACAATGCAATTTTTCAGTGTTTGCCGCATAATTACCAATATGGTGATTTAACGGCCTCGGGTATCAACAGCATATTGTTAACTGGCTCAGGGGGACCATTTTTGCACACGCCATTGGACGAGCTGGCCAATGTTACACCAGCCCAGGCTTGTGCACACCCCAATTGGGATATGGGTCAGAAGATATCAATAGATTCTGCCACTATGATGAACAAAGGCCTGGAATTTATTGAGGCGCGCTGGCTTTTCGGTTTGCAAACCAAGGATATTCAAGTGGTTTTGCATCCTCAAAGTATTATTCATTCCATGGTGCAATATCGAGATGGTTCCGTAATAGCCCAAATGGGTAACCCGGATATGCGTACGCCCATTGCCCATGGTTTAGCGTACCCACAGCGAATAGACTCTGGGGTCGCCCCCCTGGAATTCCAACAATTAGGCGCATTTAACTTTTGTTTACCCGACAAGGTTCGTTACCCTAATTTATATCTGGCCATTGAAGCTGGCGATGCTGGCCAGTATGCCACCACAGTGTTAAATGCCGCCAATGAAGTGGCAGTAGCCGCATTTTTGGCCGGTAATATCGGGTTTACACACATCAACCAGGTTAACCAGGAATGTTTGCAGCAAACCGCCAGTAGCCATTTGGTGGATATAGATGCTGTTATCGCCTGTGATCTGCAAGCCAGACACAGAGCGAAAAAAATTATTACCAATCTATTTATTGGAGCTGTATAAATGTTGTCTTTTTTATGGAATTTAGCCTCTTTTGTTATTGCTCTGGGTATCTTAGTCGCGGTGCATGAGTGGGGGCATTTCTGGGTTGCCAGGCGTTGTGGTGTCAAAGTTCAGCGGTTTTCCATCGGCTTTGGCAAAGCACTATGGCGTCGCACCGACAAGTTAGGGACTGAATATGTGATTGCGGCTATCCCTTTAGGGGGGTATGTCAAAATGCTCGATGAGCGAGTGGACGATGTCAAACCTGAAGATCTGCCCCATGCTTTTAATCGCCAGCATGTGCTTAAACGCATCGCTATCATTGCTGCCGGTCCTTTGACTAACTTTGTTTTTGCTATATTCGCCTTGTTTTTGATGTATTTGATAGGGGTGCAGTCTGTCAAACCCATGATCGGGGAAATCAAGCCAGATAGTATTGCCAGTATTGCAGGCGTGCCAAGTGGAGCGATTATCAAAAAAATTGGTGCTCGGGAAACTCAAGACTGGCAGGCTGTGAACTTGGAACTGATGTCATATATTGGGCATGACAATATGCAGATTACGTTGAGCGTACCAAACAGCTCACTCACACAAATAAAAACGTTAGATTTGCGAACTTGGGGCTTGGATCCTGATAAAGAGTCCATCATTGCCAGTTTAGGCCTGTCTATGTTCCGCCCCCCAATACTCAATGTGATAGGCTTGGTAGCCAAAAACTCGGCCGCTGAGGCCCTTGAATTACAGGTAAAAGATAAAATTCTGCAAGTTGATGGAACTCCTATGGCAAATTGGGAACAAATAGTCAGCTACATTGCACAAAGACCCAATACTGCTATCCAAATTGAAGTATTACGCGACGAGCGGAAGGTAAAATTGGTCGGAAGGGTTGGAACTCGAGAAGATGATGGTAAGGTACTGGGCTATTTAGGTGTCAGCCCAACATTGGCACCTTGGCCAGATGGGGTGTTATTTACCCATCAGTACGGTCCGTTAGCCGCGGTGGAAGAGGCGACAAATAAGACCTGGCGACTGATGACTCTTAGCGTTGAGATGTTAGGAAAATTGGTGACAGGTGACGTGTCGGTGAAAAACCTCAGTGGTCCCATAGCGATTGCCCAAGGAGCGGGCATGAGCGCAAGTTCAGGGTTAGTATATTTCTTGAGCTTTTTAGCGTTAATTAGTGTCAATTTGGGAATTATTAATCTTTTACCCATTCCTGTGCTTGATGGCGGCCACTTACTCTATTACTTTATAGAGCTTTTGAGCGGCCGACCTGTACCTGACTCCGTTCAAGAGATTGGCTTTAAGATTGGCGGTTTATTGTTACTGCTGTTTATGAGTATCGCCGTAATAAACGATATTACGCGTTTGTAATTTTATCGGCCAGTATGGTCAAAGCACACAATATGTGTGCGCTTAGGAAGAATTTTATTAAATGAAGTTTAAACAGTTAGTTGTTGCCGGATTTATGCTATCCATTGCTAGCTTCGCAGAGTCGGCACAAGAAAGTGAATTTATCATTTCAGACATCAAGGTAGAAGGTTTGCAACGGGTCGCCCTGGGTGCAGCATTGACTTATATGCCGGTCAAAATCGGTGATGCAATGAACAGCTTTCGTATCGGTCGAATCATTCGTTCACTGTACGCATCCACACACTTCGAAAGTATCGAGGTATTGCGTGATGGCGACGTATTGGTGGTCAAAGTAAAAGAGCGGCCAACGATCAGTAATATCATTCTAGAAGGTAACGATGATATTAAGGATGAACAACTGCAGGTAAGCTTGGATGGCAGTAATATCCGTTTGGGAGAGCCGCTGGATAAAACAGTCTTAACCTCAATTGAAAATGGCCTGAAGGACTTCTATTACAGCATAGGGAAGTATAATGCTGATGTGGATGCCATCATTACACCGTTACCGCGAAATCGGGTGGATGTAAAAATACTATTTGAGGAAGGAGACGCTGCTGAAATCCAACAGATTAATATAGTGGGTAACGAAGTCTTTGCCGACGAATTTTTATTTGAACAAATGGAGCTCAAATTCAATTCTCCCTGGTGGGACTTCCTGTCGGAAACCCGTTACCAGAAGCAAACCCTGTCCGGGGACATGGAAACGGTTACCAGTTATTATAAAGACCGGGGTTATCTGCGATTTAATATCGATTCCACCCAAGTCTCTATGACACCTGAAAAATCTGGTATTTATATCACCCTAAATGTGGAAGAAGGTGAGCAATATAAAGTATCTGAAGTGGAACTAGTAGGCGATCTACTTGGCCATGAAGAATACCTGAAACTGGTGCTACCTATTACTCCTGGTGAGCTTTATAACCAGGCAGAAGTGACTTACACCGAAGAGTTTATCAGCAAATATCTGGGCCGTTTTGGTTATGCCTATCCTACTGTAACCACTATTCCTGATATCAATGAAGAAGACAAAACGGTGAAATTGAGCTTGTCTGTGGATCCGGGTAAACGCATCTACGTAAGGCGAATTAATTTTGAGGGCAACATAGGTACAGCGGATGACGTATTACGTCAATCAGTCAATCAAATGGAAGGTGCCTGGTTATCTAACGCCACACTTGAGTCATCAAAAAACTCACTTTCACGTCTGACCTATATGGAAAGTGTTGATTTCGAAACTATTCGCCTGCCAGGTGAGGACGATAAAGTAGATGTTAATTTCACGGTTAAAGAACAGGCTTCTGGTTCTTTTAATGCTGGTATAGGTTACGGTGACAGAACAGGACTGAGTCTGCAGGCGGGTATCCAGCAGGATAATTTCCTGGGCACAGGCAAGCGTATTGGTCTCAATGTCAGTACTAACACTTATCAAAAGAGTGCACAGATTTCTTATACAGATCCCTATTTTACTATAGATGGTATCAGCCTGGGCGGTTCCATAGGATACAGTGAATTTGATGGTGAAAATGCCGGTTTTATTCAGTACAACTCCAAGCAATACTCGGTGGGCGGTAACATAGGTTATCCCATAGATGAATTTAACCGTATTAACTTCGGGCTGACCTACAGTAATGTGGAGCTATTTCAAAATACCTCCTATGAGCAAACCACCCGTTTCTATAATCAGTTTGTAGATATTAATAATCCTGACGCATCCATTAAATATCAAAGTTTTCTAGCTTCAACGGCCTGGTCACGTTCTACATTAAACCGGGGTGTGTTTCCCACAGCAGGTTCGTCGCAAAGAGCCTCATTTAGTATCACAACGCCCAATTCTGACGTCAATTATTTTAAGACTGAAGTGGATACCAAGTTTTATTTTCCCTTGTCGCAAAACCAGCGTTGGTCATTTTTGGCCCGTCTGAAATTGGGTTACGGTAACGGTTATGGTACAGCTGGTGGTATTGACCAAATTCTGCCCTTTAACCAAAACTTTGGTGCCGGTGGCAGTGATTCTCTGCGGGGATTTGAAAATAATACCGTGGGTCCCCGTGGCGTACAATTGACCCCCTCTGTTATCCGCGATATTGATGGCAATATCATTTATGGTGATCCGGCATCTGATACGTTAACTATTTCAACCCGCTCACTAGGGGGCAACGCTATGATCCTCGGTGGGCTTGAATTAATAGTGCCCACACCTTTTGTTGAAGCCGACTTTGATAATTCAGTGCGCAGTAGCCTATTTCTTGATGTGGGCAATGTGTGGGATACGGAGTTCAGGTATGACAGATATAAAGACTTGCAGGTGAATGAGACATATAACAGTGACCCATTAGCTGATTATAGCGACTATGCTCTGTATAGAGCTTCTGCTGGCGTTTCTGTACAATGGTTATCACCTATGGGGCCTATGGTGTTCAGCTTTTCCCGAGCACTTAAGGAAAGAGAAGGGGACGACATTAAGTTTTTCTCCTTTAACATCGGTCAAACATTTTAAAGCATTAACCTGAGTTATTGCTTAATTAAGTATCATTAATTGGAGTTTATTTTGAAAAGATTTAGTAAAAGTGTAGTTGCCGGTGCATTGATGAGTGCCGCAGTAATAAGTTCTAACGTCATGGCCGAACAAAAGATTGGTGCTGTTAACGTGCAAGGTATTTTTCAGTCTATGCCTCAGGCCGCGAGCATCCAACAGGACCTTGCCGCAGAGTTTAAAGATAAAACGGAAGAAGTCAGCCGTCTGGAAAAAGATATCAAGTACTACCTTGAAAAAAATCAGCGTGATGCGGCCACTATGAGCACCAAAGAAAAAGCAGAACTAGAAAAGAAAATTAATGAGCTGCGCGAGCAATACAACGTTAAGGCTCAGCCATTGCAAGAAGAAGTACAGGGTCGATTAAAAGAAGAGCAAAATAAACTCCTTGGTTTTATTAAACAATCTATTGATGTTATTGCGGCCAAAGAAAAATATGACGTTATCTTAAACGCCAATGCAGTCGCTTTTATTAATCCTGATCACGATATCTCGAAAAAAGTATTAGAGCAGGTTAGCAAAGTTAAGTAATTAACGGTGCTGCATTGAAATAAATCTGTTTAATAAGGGTAACCATTGAAGCACACTGTTAGCTTACAAGAATTGGCATTGCATATTGGGGCGCAGTTGCACCTGGTTGGTAAAGATAACGAAAATACCGTTATCAGCGGCCTGGCGACCTTAGCATCAGCGGCCATGGGTCAGATTTCTTTTTTGTCCAATAGTCGCTATCGTAGCCAGCTTGAAGTAACGACCGCTCAGGCCGTGATTTTGCAACCTGCTGATTTGTTACACTGTCCTTGTTCAGCTCTGGTGATGGATAATCCTTATATCGGGTTTGCCTTGGCTGCGCAGTTACTGGATACCACACCTGACTCCGCGCAAGATATTTCACCCCATGCCGTTATTGCTGATAATGTTAAATTAGGCGACAACGTCAGTATCGGTCCGTTTGCGATACTTGAAAGTGGTGTGAAGCTTGAGGATAATGTGCAAATAGGCCCAGGCTGTTTTATTGGTAAAGATGCCCATATTGGTGCCAATACCAAGCTGTGGGCGAATGTCAGTATTTATCACTGTGTCAAAGTTGGCCAGAATTGCCTGATACAATCAGCCACTGTAATTGGTAGCGACGGCTTTGGTTACGCGAATGATAAAGGGTCCTGGATAAAAATCCCGCAGCTGGGTAGCGTTATCATTGGCGATAGGGTCGAAATAGGTGCTAGTACGACCATAGATCGTGGTGCACTGGATGATACTGAGATATCTGACGGGGTCATTATCGACAATCAATGTCAAATTGCCCATAACGTGGTCATTGGTGAAAATACGGCTATGGCAGCTTGCTCAGTGGTAGCTGGTAGCACCAGCATAGGCCGTAATTGCAGTATTGCCGGCCTGGTAGGTATAAATGGACACATCAATATCTGTGACAATGTACATATTACTGGTATGAGCATGATCACTAAAAGTATCGATCAGCCAGGCGTATACTCATCGGGTATGCCAGCCATTGCAAATCGTGAGTGGCGTAAAAATGCGGCTGTTCTGCGTAATCTTAACACCCTCAATCAGCGTGTCAAAACATTAGAAAAATCGCAATTAAAATAAGTAATCCGTAGTAGGCATTTACTTTATTGAGGAGATAACCTGTTGGTTAAAAATACAAATCAGCTTGAAATTGAAGATATACTTGAGCTCTTACCCCATCGCTACCCATTTTTATTACTTGATCGGGTCACAGACTACGTGCTGGGGGAATCAATTTCGGCTTATAAAAACATTACCTTTAATGAGCCGTGTTTTACCGGTCATTTTCCGGGTAAACCCATTTTCCCAGGGGTGATGATCCTCGAAGCACTGGCGCAAGCTGCTGGTGTGCTGGGATTTAAAACCGCAGGTAACAGCGATGATTTATATCTGTATGCGGGTATAGACAAAGCGCGTTTTAAACTTCCTGTCGTGCCCGGTGATCGCCTTGATATGGTGATCACCTTGATTAAAGAGCGTCGCGGGATTTGGAAATTCCATGGTGTCGCCAGCGTTGCGGGCAAAGATGTGTGTGTCGCTGAATTTATGTGTGCTATGCGGAGACTTTAATTGTGATCCATCCATCAGCAGTCATTCATCCAACGGCTAAATTGGCGGACAATGTCAAAGTGGGTCCGTTTTGTCTGATTGGGGCAAATGTGGAAATAGGGGCCAATACCGTACTGGAATCCCATGTTGTGGTAAAAGGTCACACCACTATTGGTAAGGGTAATCGTTTTTTCCAGTTTGGTTCAATAGGTGAAGATTGTCAGGATAAAAAATATGCAGGTGAGCCAACTGAACTGATCATCGGAGACAATAATGTATTTCGTGAATCAGTCACCGTGCACCGGGGAACAGTTCAAGATAAAAGTTTGACCCAAATCGGGTCAAATAACTTACTTATGGCCTATGTTCACGTTGCTCACGACTGCGTGATAGGTGACGATAGCATTTTAGCCAACAGCGCCACCTTGGCCGGGCATGTGCATGTGGGCGATTGGGTGATATTGGGCGGCATGAGTGCCTACCATCAGTTTTGTCATATCGGCTCACATAGTTTTGTGGGAGGCGGTGCGATAGTACTACGGGATGTCCCCCCCTATGTTATGGTCGGCGGTGAAAAAAGTGCTCCCCATGGTATCAATAGCGAAGGTTTAAAACGCCGCGGCTTCGACAACGACACTATTTTGCAGCTCCGCCGAGCTTATAAAATATTGTATCGTAACGGTAATCGAGCTGAAGAGGCTGTGGAGTTACTCAACCAGATGGCCAAAAACATCCCTGAAGTGCAAATATTAGCAGATTTTGTCGCCTCCTCTGCAAGAGGTATTGTGCGCTAAATCATGAGCGAGCAAGCGATTAGAGTCGCCATTGTAGCTGGAGAAACCTCAGGTGATATCCTTGCCAGCGGGTTAATTCGCCGCATCAAAAGCCAATACCCTAATGCTGTTTTTGAAGGCATTGGGGGGCCACGAATGCAAGCCGAAGGCTGCCAGTCCATTTTCGACATCGAAGAACTATCCGTAATGGGCTTGGTTGAAGTATTGTCACGGATCCGCAGGCTGCTATTTGTGCGTAAAAGTCTGTTTGAATACTTCAAAGGCAATCCACCTGATATCTTCATAGGTGTCGACGCCCCGGATTTTAATTTGCGTCTTGAACGGCCACTTAAAAAAATGGGCATCAAAACCGTTCATTATGTCAGTCCAACGGTTTGGGCCTGGCGTGAAAAGCGCATATTCACTATTGGTAAAGCAACCAATCTGGTTTTAAGTATTTTCCCGTTTGAGCAACCCATCTACGACAAACACAGCATTCCCTGTAAATACGTTGGCCACACTATGGCTGACGCTATCCCACTTGTGCCCGACAAGCCTGCTGCCCGTAAATTCCTGGATGTGAAACCCACAGCCAAAGTATTAGCTGTGTTACCCGGCAGCAGACACAGCGAAGTGGAAATGTTACTGGGTATTTTCATGCAAAGTGCAGTGGGATTAACCGCACATGTTCCCGAGCTAACGGTGTTAATCCCTGTGGTAAACAAACAACGTAAGCTACAGGTCGAAAACTATTTACAGGTAAATCCCTTGCTTGTGAAGCACAGAATAGTCATCGGCCATGCTCGTGAGGTGATGATCGCTGCAGATGCAGTATTGTTGGCCTCAGGTACGGCCACCCTGGAAGCCATGCTTTGTAAACGGCCCATGGTTGCCGCATATAAACTCAATTGGTTAACCCATCAGATGATGAAGCGCCTTTATAAGGCAAAATATTTTGCGTTACCTAATATATTAGCCGATGAACGATTGATCCCTGAATTATTACAAGACCAGGTTAATCCTGACAATATCATTGCTCACTTATTACCCTTTTTTAATGAGAACACCACCGCCAGAGATTCATTGGTGCAGCGTTTTAGTGAGCTGCATCTGCTTTTAAAACGCGATGCTGACAGTGAAGCAGCCCAGGCGGTGATTGACCTGATTACAATGGAGGCAAAGGGCCAAATATGAGCTATTATATCGCCGGGGTCGATGAAGTTGGCCGCGGGCCATTGGTAGGAGATGTGGTTACCGCTGCTGTGATCTTAGATCCCTCCAAGCCCATACCGGGGCTTGCTGACTCGAAAAAATTATCTGCAAAAAAGCGTGAAAGCTTATTTAGCCAAATTACCCAACACGCACTAGCCTGGTCTATTGGCAGAGCCTCGCCTCAAGAAATCGATGAGTTAAACATATTACATGCCACTATGCTTGCCATGAAAAGGGCGGTACAAGGATTATCTATTCAGCCTCACCATGTCAGGGTAGACGGTAATCGCTGCCCGGATTGGCACTATTGTAGTGAAGCTGTCATCAAGGGCGACAGTTTGTTTGCTGAAATTTCTGCCGCCTCTATTATTGCTAAAGTAACCCGGGATGCAGAGATGGTAGCCTTGGATCTACGTTATCCTGCTTATGGTTTTGCTCAGCACAAAGGATACCCCACTAAACTACATATGCAAAAACTTGCCGAACTCGGCCCCCTGGCAGAATATCGAATGAGTTTTAAGCCTGTTCAGCAGTCACTTGTGAACCGCCATGGACAACTAGCAGGAAAATAAATGTCTGAAAGTAACTTTGTGCACCTCAGAATGCACAGTGATTATTCCATGCTTGACGGCTTGAATAAAATCAAGCCGCTTATCGCCCATGTCAAATCTTTGAATATGCCAGCGGTGGCCCTTACCGATCAAATGAATATGTGTGGCTTGGTTAAATTTTACAGCCAGGCACACGATAATGGTATTAAACCCATTATTGGCACCGACTTTTGGGTGCAATCCGAAGCCCTAGATGGGACTATTTTCCGTCTTACCTTATTGGCCGCTAACAACAAGGGTTATAAAAACATAACCCTATTAATTTCCAAAGCCTATTTACGTGGCAGCATTCAAGATAAAGCGGTGATCGACCAGCAGTGGTTGGTTGAGCATAACGAAGGCGTGATTATTCTCAGTGGTGGTCGCCTGGGCGACCTGGGCTTATTTTTGACCAAAGGTAATGTGCCCGCAGCTCAGCAAGCAACGCAATTCTATCAGCAGCATTTTGCCAATCGTTTTTATATGGAACTGACCCGTACCGGACGTCAAGGGGAAGAAGATTATGTGCACCGCGCTGTTAAGTGGGCCAGTGAACATGACTTACCTGTGGTCGCAACCAATGAAGTGTGTTTTATTGCACCTGAAGGGTTCGACGCTCACGAAATTCGGGTCGCTATCCATGATGGGTATACCCTTAATGATCCCCGTCGACCGAAACTGTATAGCGCTCAGCAATATCTGCGCAGCAGTGAAGAGATGGTCGAGTTGTTTACTGATATTCCAGAAGCGATTCAAAACACGGTAGAAATTGCCAAACGTTGTAATGTAACTGTCCTGCTGGGCACTTATTTCTTACCGGATTTCCCCACTGGCGATATGTCTATCGCCGATTTTTTGGTAAAAGTATCTGAAGAAGGCCTGGAAAAACGTCTGGCATTTCTGTTCCCGAATGAGGAACAACTTAAGGCTGAGCGTCCATTCTATGACGAACGTTTGAAGATTGAATTAGTGGTGATCAATCAGATGGGATTTCCGGGGTACTTTCTCATCGTTATGGAATTTATTCAGTGGAGTCGGGACAACGGCATTCCCGTTGGACCAGGACGTGGGTCAGGAGCGGGCTCCCTGGTTGCCTACGCTTTGGGGATCACTGATTTGGATCCCCTGCAATTCGATTTGCTGTTTGAGCGTTTTTTAAATCCTGAGCGGGTATCGATGCCGGATTTCGACGTCGATTTTTGCATGGACAGGCGAGATGAGGTTATCGATCATGTCGCCCAATTGTATGGCCGAGATGCTGTGTCCCAGATCATCACATTTGGTACTATGGCCGCCAAGGCTGTGATACGAGATGTGGGCCGGGTATTGGGCCATCCTTATGGTTTTGTTGATCGCATATCCAAGCTGATCCCCCCGACACCGGGTATGACCCTGGCTAAAGCTTTCGAAGAAGAGCCGCGCCTGCCTGAACTTTATGCCCAGGACGAAGACGTTAAAGATCTTATCGACAGGGCGCGTATCCTTGAGGGTGTGACACGTAATGCAGGTAAACACGCAGGTGGCGTGGTTATTGCTCCCACTAAGATCACCGATTTTGCCCCATTGTATTGTGACAATGAAGGTAAAAATCCGGTTACTCAGTTTGATAAAAATGATGTGGAAACCGCCGGACTAGTCAAGTTTGATTTTTTGGGGTTGCGTACCCTGACAATCATTCAATGGACCATAGATATGATTGCCAGTGGCCGTGGTGTCGATATCGATATTACGGCTATCCCATTGGTTGATGCCAAGTGTTTTGAACTACTGCAGCGCTCAGAAACCACTGCCGTTTTTCAGCTTGAATCTCGGGGTATGAAAGATCTAATCAAGCGCCTTAAACCCGATAGCTTTGAGGATATCATTGCTCTGGTTGCTCTTTTTCGTCCTGGCCCATTGCAGTCGGGCATGGTTGATAACTTTATTGATCGAAAACACGGGCGGGAAGAAATCTCTTATCCTGATGCCAAATATCAACACGAATGTTTAAAAGAAATACTGCAACCCACTTACGGTATTATCCTGTATCAGGAACAAGTTATGCAGATTGCCCAGGAAATGTCTGGTTACAGCCTAGGGGGCGCAGATTTATTGCGCCGGGCAATGGGCAAGAAAAAACCAGAAGAAATGGCCAAGCAGCGTGAGTCCTTTGAAACCGGTGCTAAAGATAACAATATCGATCCGGATTTGGCGATCAAGATTTTCGATTTGGTTGAAAAATTTGCCGGTTATGGTTTTAACAAATCTCACTCCGCGGCTTATGCCTTGGTGTCCTACCAAACATTATGGCTAAAAACTCATTATCCCGCCGAATTTATGGCCGCAGTCATGTCGGCTGATATGGATAATACCGACAAGATAGTGACCCTGGTGGATGAGTGTCAACGCATGGGGATCACTCTTTTGCCCCCTGATGTTAACGCCGGGAGTTATAAATTTACCGTGGACTCACAAGGTCGTATTGTCTATGGCATTGGTGCCATCAAAGGGGTAGGTGAAGGACCTATAGAGGCGATCATCTCAGCCCGAGAAGTGCATAATAAATTCACCGATTTGTTTGATTTTTGTGCCAAAGTGGATATTAAAAAGATTAATAAACGCATTCTTGAAAAACTGGTCTATGCTGGCGCCCTGGATACATTGGGTCCACACAGGGCATCCATCATGGCAACTCTGCCCGATGCCATAGCCGCAGCAGACCAGCACGCCAAAGCTGAATCCCATGGGCAATCAGATATGTTTGGTTTATTGACCACCGAGCCTGAGCAGGTGCAACAAGCTTTTGCTAGCGTGGCAAAATGGGCAGAAAAGGTTTGGCTGGACGGGGAAAAACTTACTCTTGGTCTATATTTAACCGGTCACCCTATTAATCAGTACCTTGAAGAAATAAAACATTATTCCAGCGGACGTTTGGTCGATCTCAAACCCACTAATAAAGATCAAACTGCTTTTGCCGTTGGTCTGGTTTTAGGAGTACGGGTGATGACCAACAAACGGGGGCGCAGATGGGCTATCGTTACTCTGGATGATAAAAGTGCCAGAATCGATGCTCGTTTCTATCCAGACTTATTTGAACAATACGAAGAAATACTGCAACCTGACAAGATTTTGCTGATAAGTGGACAGGTCAGCTTTGATGATTTCTCCGGGGGCAATACAATAGCGGCTCGCGATGCCATGGATATCGTCCAGGCCAGGGAGAAAAACGTTAAGTGTTTAAGCATGCAACTTGAGTCCGACTGGTGTAATGCCTCAACAGTCGCTAAACTGCAAGCAATACTATCTCCTTACCAAGGTGGCAGTTGTCCGGTACAAACCAGGATCACGCATCCTGATGTGGAAGTTTCTTTAGCCTTTGGTGTCCAGTGGTATATTACCCCTGAAGACCAACTGCTGTTTGAATTGCAGCAACTGTTGGGTTCCCAACAGGTGTCGCTGGAATTCCATTGATTTAAACGAACAATAAATTTGTTAACGAATAATAAATTAGGTGTGGAATGAGCTTGAACTTTTTGGATTTCGAAAAACCGATCGCCGATCTCGAAGGGAAGATCGAAGGCTTGCGTCAGGTAAACCAGGGTGGTGAATTTGATATTAGCATTGAAGAAGAAATTACCAAACTAAGAGAAAAAAGTGCCGAGATGAGCAAAAAGATTTTTTCGGATCTGGGCGCTTGGCAGGTTTCACAATTAGCCCGTCACCCCATGCGGCCTTATACCCTGGATTATATCCCCCGTATATTTACTGACTTTGACGAATTGTGCGGTGATCGAGCCTTTGCCGACGATAAAGCCATATTGGGTGGTTTGGCCATGCTAGATGAGCAGCCAGTGATGGTTATTGGTCACCAAAAAGGTCGGGATACCAAAGAAAAGATCAAACGGAATTTTGGTATGCCCAAACCAGAAGGTTATCGTAAAGCCTTGCGTTTGATGCAAACAGCGGAGCGTTTTCATTTACCAATTATTACCTTTATCGACACCCCTGGTGCTTACCCTGGAGTGGGTGCAGAGGAGCGGGGGCAAAGTGAGGCTATTGCCCGAAACCTGAAGGTTATGGCTGGCTTAAAAGTGCCAATCATCTGCACCGTTATCGGTGAAGGTGGTTCTGGTGGCGCCTTGGCGATTGGGGTCGGTGATAGGGTTAACATGTTACAGTACAGTACCTATTCGGTGATTTCTCCTGAAGGCTGTGCGTCCATTTTGTGGAAAAGTGCAGACAAGGCAGCCCTCGCCGCAGAAGCTATGGGGGTAGCTGCGGGTCAAATCAAAGAGCTAGGCTTGATAAATAGCATAGTAGAAGAACCATTAGGGGGTGCCCATAGGGATCACGATTCTGCAGCCGCTAACCTTAAGGCCACACTCAAGCAACAACTGGCTCAATTACAAACCCTCAGTACGGATGATTTGCTCGAGCAGCGTTACGAACGTTTAATGTCATTCGGTTATTGTTAAGCAAGTTGTTGATGGTTAAAAACAGCCATGAAGAGCAATGGCGGTTAGGGATGGTTTTGAGCCCTCTGACCGCTGGATTAACATTTAGCTGATGAGCTTGATCCAACAAATAGAGCAACAAGTTTCAGCACTGATTGCCCAGCTTCCCCAGCAGTCCCGCTTATCCCTTGTGGTTGCTTATAGTGGTGGCGTAGACTCTCATGTGTTGTTACATGCCCTGGCTGGTATGAGGGCGGATCAAGAGCGGACTCGTCCCGCAGATTTTTCATTAAGTGCCATTCATATCCATCACGGTCTCAATCTAAAAGCGGATGCCTGGCAGCAGCATTGCCAAAAGGTGTGCATGGCGCTTAAGGTGCCGTTTGAAGGTGCGAAGGTAAAGGTTACCAAACAGCCTCGTCACAGCCTAGAAGCTGTGGCTAGACAAGTCAGGTACAGTAAATTAGTTGAGTTGGCCCCGCCTGGCAGTATTATTGTTCTTGGTCAGCATGTGGACGACCAGCTTGAAACGGTGTTACTGCAACTTAAACGCGGTGCAGGACCCAAAGGGTTATCGGGTATGGCGCGCCTGGGTGTCAGCAAAGATGACACCGCTGGGGAGGTGAGGTTTTTCCGGCCATTTTTGGGCAGTACCCAAGCACAGATCCTTACCTATGCCCGTGAGTTTAACCTTAGCTGGCAAGAAGACGATTCTAATCAAGACACTGATTTTGAACGTAATTTTTTGCGTCACGACATTCTGCCGCTATTAAACGACCGCTGGCCTCAATTTGCCTATTCGGTGGCTCGCAGTGCCCAATTATGTGCTGAGCAACAGCTGTTACTGGACGAAGTTTGTGAACAGAAATTAATCGCTCTGTGCGCGGCGGATCATTCCCTGGATATCGCTCAATTGCATTTGCTCAGTGAAACCTGGCAAAGACAGCTGGTCAGGACATGGCTGGCGCAGCAACAGGTGCAAAGTCCGTCTCAGGCGATTTTACAGCAGCTTATCAGGCAGTTAGTCAATGCATCAGACGATGCCAACCTCCTGATACAATGGCAAACCTGGCAGTGTAGACGTTTTCGTCAACGGCTATACCTGCTGCCCCTGTCAGTAGATTTATCTGGCACCCAGGTAGATTTTGCTGAGCATCAGGACATACCGTTACCCCAGCAGTTAGGACGATTGCATTTGGTGACGGGTGGTGCCCCAGATAACAGAGGGGCTAATTCCACTACCTTTGTGGGTTTTAAAGAGCAGGTGCAAGTGCGTTTTGGCGGCTATGGTGATAAATTTAAACCCGCACAAAGTCCTCACAGCAAGCCTCTCAAACAATGGTTCAAGTTGTGGGGTATTCCGCCCTGGCGGCGAGATAAAGTGGCTATTATCATGCATGAGGATCATATTCTTGGCGTGATACTTAACGGGCAGCTGATCCCCAGCCAGGCCAGTTCGGCAAGGGTAGGGCAAACCCTAACCTTAAGCTATCGTCCTGAGTTAACATAAAAAAATCACAACACCTTAGTTTAGTAGTCAGCCAATAAATGCATCAAGCGCGTTGTTACCCCATCTGCAACATATCAGTCAGGCATTAAAGGCTCCCAGCCCGGTAGCGGATATCAGCCAGCCATCAATCTACGCATAGGGTGGCACAGGGATAACTTGGGTATACACCATTGCTCCTTGATATGTGATCAACTCACAAGGCGCTGGCAAGTTCCTTAGCAAAGCGTAATGTCGAAGGAATGCTGATTGACTTCATAGACGTTACAATGCAGCTAGGGAGGTTGCCAGACCTTCCCGCAGGGCGATGCTAAATTTGCTGACGCTTAATCAGTAGACCGAAAAATTAATACCCCGGCTAAACAAATATTATCGATCGCTGAGTGAGTAGATATTAAGGTGGGTTGGTATTAATCAGCTCCATGCGTTGGCAACGGGTAGTGCAGTTGTTTAATATAGGGAGCCGTTTGTTGGTTACTATATCTTGTTCGATCATAAAGTTGGACAGTAAAGCTATAGCGTTTCCTGCCAGGCACAACTGACGAAAGGTTTCACCGCTGCTGGCCAATAGGTTCGATTGGATGGGAGAGATGGTCGCCTAACGGCCAGATATTGAGTTGTGGGTGGGCAAAACCGGTTAAGGCTTTGTCGATTATATTTGCAGCGTTAGCCGTGGTATTGCTGATATTTACGTTTACTGCTGGCAGTCAGATTGGTGCTTTATTGACAGCATTGATATGGGGGGCTTTCGCTTTTGGCAACGTGCCTGCTCTACAAGTTTATGTCGTGCAACTGGCACAAAAGCATACTCCCCCGCAGTAGAGGTCGCATCAGGCTTAAATATAGCTGCGTTTAACCTGGGAATTGTCATGGGTTCGATCCTCGGTGGTAGTGTGTTGGTGAATATGCGTTTAATCGATACTGCGTGGACTTTAGTCTGACACTGCTATATAGCTGTGGTTGCAGCGCAGCGCATTTTTTAGCCGCTGTACACGGCCTTAAAGTCTGCGGCAAGTAATCGAGCAGCCAAGCAGTTTTCGTTACAAATACATCAACTACTGCCAGTTTGGTAACGAAGCGGCAATCATTTTCCTGCCATGGAGCAGTTATTACAGCCAGTTTTAGTTACAATGTATGGTTTGATGTCTGGCTCTCTTGGCATCGTACATGGCCTGATCGGCGCGAGAAAATAAACTCTGTTCAGTATCTTCAGGCTGGTAATTAGCGCCACCTATCCTGCATCTTATATTGTATTTACGTAACAGGGGCTGATGGCGAATGGCTTGGCTGATCCGCTGGACTACCAGCTCATTGACGGTGGCGTCGTTGTCGGTCAGCAGGCAGCAGAACTCGTCACCGCCCACTCTAAAAGCAAAGTCGGTATCCCGTAAACAGCGGGAAATAGTCTGTGCGCAAGCCAGCAATACCCTATCCCCCTGAAGGTGACCTAAACCATCATTAATCGCTACTTGGTTTATTTTGTGATGTTCCAGCGCATTTCTCAGAGGGTTTCTGAACAAGCTATGCAGTTGCTGTAGCATTTTCCAGTCGCCTGTGGCCAGGGTCCGAGTAAAACCGTATCTGACCGTGGCGACTGTATCATCATAATTTTGGTAGATTAAATTCTTAATATTAGTGGCTTTATTCAAATCACCAAAGTTGCAATCTGTGTGATTAAGCTGGATTTTCAGGGCAGACAACGGTAACGTATTTTGTAACTGTTGATAAAAAAACTCACTCAACACGGACAAGTCTATACTGGTCAACAGTTTTTGAATAAAACTATTGATAACACTTACACTCAAAAGCTGATCCACTGGACTTGTATTGAAAAAATTTTCGCCAACGTTGTGATCATATAATTGAGATAGCTGTTTCAATACATTCTTCTGCCGAAATAATGGCGAATAGATTAACTTATTGTTATTTTGGGGCGGTAAGTAATAGTTAAAGCATTAGTCATGCCCAAATTTTCATTACTCTACTCATAAAAGGTCACTTCATTTTATGCCCGGGATTTTCGGTAACATATTAATTTTGATGTCAGTGGCCGTCACCACTGTGTGGTTATTTAAACGGATTAATTTACCCCCTATTCTGGCTTACTTGTTTTGCGGGATCCTGGCCGGTCCTGATTTACTTTCTTTATTCGAACACCCTGAAAGCATGCAGGTTTTTGCCGAGCTGGGGATAGTATTTCTGTTATTTTCCCTGGGCCTTGAATTTTCATTGCCAAAGATGCTGGCTATGCGGCATCTGGTGTTTGGTGTAGGGCTGGGGCAAATGGTATTGACGACCCTGGTTTTTATGGGGTTAGGCGTGGCATTTGGTCTGAGTATTAAAGCAGCCCTAGTTGTGGGTGCCATGGTCGCCTTGTCCTCGACTGCCATTGTTATCAAACAAACCAGCGATCTGGGTATCCTTAACACTCCCAGGGCACAAATGGCGGTCAGTATTTTGCTATTTCAGGATCTGGCTGTAGTGCCATTGTTGATCATTGTGCCCCTGTTGGCTGCTGACTCTCACCAAAGCCTCGCCATTGCCATTGCCCTGGCATTTGTTAAAGGCGTGGTGGTGGTGGGCATACTCTTGTCCGTAGGCAAATGGGTGCTGCCGACGATATTTAGTGAGGTAGCCCGCACCCGTACCGATGAACTTTTTGTTTTGACCACCATATTAGTTGCCTTAATGGCTGCCGGACTGACCTTTTCTTTTGGTCTGTCGATGGCGCTGGGTGCTTTTCTGGCGGGGATGATGTTAGGTGAAAGCCAATATAAACATCAGTTAGAAGCTGATATCAGGCCTTTTAGAGACATCCTTATGGGGTTGTTTTTTATTACTATAGGCATGAGGTTAGATTTGAACAGCCTTTCTAATCAGTGGTATTGGGCCATATTGGGGCTGGTTATCATGCTGGTGTTAAAGGTGTTGTTAATTCGCTTTTCCGCCTGGATTTTTCGCGCTGCCAAACAAGATGCCTGGGCCGCGGGGTTTAAATTGTGTCAAATGGGTGAGTTTAGTTTTGTGCTTGCTGCGCTGGCAGTGGATCATGCTATTTTGACCAGTGCCCAAGGCTCATTAATTTTGAGTATCGGTTTGATGAGTATGGCACTTACCCCCTGGTTGGTCGATAGAAGCCCGGATTTTTCAAAGTGGATCATCAATGATCCCAAACCAGAATTTGATGATAATGCGGCTATAGAGGCAAAACATGAAGGCTTGAGGGATCATGTCTTAATCTTTGGTTTTGGCCGCGTAGGTCAGTCAGTCAGCCGCTTACTTAAAAGTGAGGCTATCCCTTATATAGTGGTTGATGCGGATCCTGTCAGGGTCCAGGAAAGCCAAAGTGCCGGTGAACCGGTCTATTTTGGTGATGTGAAGCAAAAAGATATTTTGCACGCGGTGGGTATTGATCGGGCAAAATTAGTATTGTTAACTTTCGATGAGCACGCTAAAGCTATGAGTGTAATCCAACTGGTGTCGAGTCTGTATCCTGATCTGCCCATAGTGGTTCGCACCCGCAAAGATTATGGCATGGACGAGCTTTATATGGCCGGCGCTTCCCAGGTAGTGCCGGAAATTCTGGAAGGCAGCTTGATGTTAGTATCCCAGGTCTTGCATCTATCAGGGGTGCCTATGTCCCGAATTTTAAAGCGAGTTCGCAAGGAGCGAAAAGGCCAATATGGCAATATGCATGGGTTTTTCCCTGGCGAAACAACAGAACTCAGCTACGCCACCCAGGACAAACTGGAATTTATGCATGCGGTCATTTTGACCAATGATGCTTACGCGGTGGGTAAAAGTCTTGAGCAGCTGGATATTCCCCGTATGCGCATTAAAATCAAAGGCCTGAGGCGTGACAATATAGAATTATCCAGTCCCGAGCTAACAACAGTGCTGATGGCGGGTGACGTATTGGTGATCACCGGTAAGCCAAGACGAGTTGAACGGGCAGAAAATGTGTTGCTTGAAGGACGCTGATCCCTGGGGCGTCTTTGTCACTTTAGGCTAACCTCATGCCTACATCCTGCTCAGTAAACAAAACATGAGCGTTATCCCTATAGTAATGGTGTCAGAGAGATGGGGTGTGTGCTTATTTTAAGGTCTCAGCGGCATAATATCCCTGGGAATAGCTAAGCTCAGAGATAGAGTGGGTTAATTTTGGTATTTAGTGCGCTTTTTATCGTTATCTAAAATCAACATGGGTATCATATGCACATTCAAACGCCAAACCTTCAGCTTTGGCGTTAACAGCAAACAGGAAATTCCATGATAAATAACGATGTAATGCGTCGTATCCGCTATATATTCGACTTTAGCGACAAACAAATGATTGCCGTGTTCGGTGAGGCCGAATACGAAGCCAACCAGACGCAATTACACAGTTGGTTGCGTAAAGAGGATGATCCGGAGTTTGTGCGTTGTACAGATTTACAGTTTTCCCTTTTTTTAAATGGGTTGATTAATTTCAAACGGGGTAAAAAAGAAGGTGAGCCTGCACCAGTAGAGCGAGCACTGACCAATAATATTATCCTTATGAAGCTAAAGATCGCGTTAAATCTCAAAGCAGAAGACATGCTGGAAATTATGGATTTAAGTGGATTTAAAATCAGTAAACACGAACTCAGTGCCTTGTTTCGCAAGCCTGATAATCGCCACTATCGCCAATGCCAGGATCAAATTTTGCGTAACTTTCTTAAAGGTATGCAAATTAAAATACGTGGTGAAGACGACAGCGAAGACTAAAACACCTTATTGTATAGTCGAGTCAGTGTTGGCTTAAAATGGTTCCTTATGGGACCATTTTTTGCTCTACTAAAAGCGTAACATACAGGGCAGAGTCGCAGTATACGGCTAACATTTAGCTAAGTTACTCGCGCCATATGCGCACCAAGTTCAATGACGGCAGGAAGCATCAGGGTCGAATAGGCGCTTTTGCCAAAACGGATGGCCATCTCATCCATGCTTCAAGAATAAACCACAGAATTTAGTTACAGCTCTAAGCTAATTTATTGGCCATTCGCGTCAACAGGACAACATCTCACAGGTTAGTCCAGTGGTGAAATTGTGTTTAGTCTATATTTGCAGGAAGCTGCGTATTTCGTCCTGACGTGCCAGACCATCTTGAAAGCCTAATTCAATAAGCTCCCGGCAATACTCTTTTTCAAACAACAGATAACTGAGCAAGGTTGTATCTGCTTTATTGTGTAAGCCCATCAAGCGCAACAAAGATTTTATGCCAGCAGGCATGTGGTGGTAATGTTTGTTAGCCATTTCATTGAAATTGATGGTCGGATTGATCACCAAGCAATCTATGTTTTTGAGCGGACTTTTTTGCCGCTGTTCGGGGGATAACATGGCGATGGTCTGGTTGATACGGTTCATCCGCTCTAAATCTGAGCGTAAGGTATCGGCAAATATAGTGTCCAGTAAATGTCCGGCTATGGCAATATTACTAGGAAAGCGTTGCATATCGGTAAAACGTGACACCACGTCAGGCTGTTCCACCCCTATGACCAGTATTTTCTCGGCACCTAAGTGGATAGCCGGGCTAAGAGGTGACAACTGATGAACTGAACCATCACCCAAAAATTCACCATCGAGCTTAACCGGTGGAAATACCATGGGAATAGCTGATGAAGCCATCAGGTGTTCCGAGTGTAAAGTGCAGGGGACACCACGGCGCTTCTCCCTGTGCCATGGCTCGATCTCGTTTTGTCCCTGAAAATAGTTAATAGAATCATGTGTGGTGTAGCTAGACGTGCTGATACAGATGGCGCGCAGATAACCTTTGGCAACGTTTTGATCAATACGATGAAAATTCAGGGATTGCCTGATTAAGTGGCGCAAGGGTTGATTATTTAGCAGACTGTTTGGGTACTTCTGATTTAATTCAGACTGGAAGTTACGAAAATAACTTAAAAACAAGTGGCTGTATATTTCACCTATACCGGCAGTGTAAACCTGTTTGGTGGTGAAGTTTTTCCATACATATTCAAGTTTCCTGATACCCAGATGGTAACAAGAAGCATAACACGCCAGGCCAGTGGCGTTAATGGCACCCGCTGAACTGCCACAAACGATGGGAAAGGGCAGTCCTCGATTGCGGGGTAAAAAGGTGCTGATAGATTTTAATACCCCTAGCTGGTAAGCCGCTCTGGCACCTCCTCCCGATAGTAATAATGCGTATTGATTGCGCTGTGACATAGTGTGGGTATTAGAGAGTCAGGCTCATTCCTTCAGCGGCAGCAAACAACTCCAAATCGGCTTCGGCAATGCCGATCAGCTCATGGCAATGGGACTCGACTTGGTCAATTTTGTCATCGGTGCGGCTATGATCATGGCTATATAAGGCCAGCCGTTTGGCCCGACATGCCATACTTAATTTCACTGCTTCTTCAGCTATCGAATGGCCCCATCCAGATTTAGCTGGCATATCAGCCGGCATATATTGAGCGTCGTGAATGATCAGATCTGCGTGCATAGCAAAGTCTACCCATTGCAAAAAATCGGTATCCTTGGGATAGGGGGGATAGAGTTCATTGTCGGTAATGTAGGCAACTTTGGCATTGTCTGCTTCGATAACATAGGCGCTGCCCCCGCCCGGATGATTCATCACCCGGCGGCTGATGGTGGCACTGTTGAGCTGCCAACGATGGATATCTTGCATTTGGGGGATGATCTGAATATTGGATGGCAGAGTGTGGTAATCAACGGGAAAATAACTGCCACTCATCTGTTTGAGAATATTGTTGTCTTCTGGCAGGGCAGTTTGACCGGGCGTGATAAAAATATTGCGTTTGGGTTGGTATATAGGGGCGAAGAAGGGGAAACCCTGAATGTGATCCCAGTGATTGTGGCTCAGCAATAAATGAATATCATTGTGGTTGTGGATTAATACCTGGCCAAGCTCTCTTATGCCTGTGCCAGCATCGAGGATAATATCTGTGCCATCGTCTAACTTAATATGCACACAAGCTGTGTTGCCACCATACTTGATGTATTGGGGACCAGGGGTAGGAGTAGAACCGCGAACACCGAAAAAGGTCAATTGCATCTGTTAACTCGACTTTATTTTGCGGGCAAAAGTGATACCACTGGGTATCACAAATAATAACATTAGCATTATTTTGTTTGGGCATTAAGCACTAGTTTAATTTTAGGGTATAAAATAACTAACGTGGGTATATACCCAAGTAAAGCTACCCGGGTATAACAAGCGCCTCAGACACTTAAGTCAAAACAGTTTACAGTGCCAATACCCATTGTTCTACATGTTCAATATCCAGCAGCTGTTTTTCCCCGCTGCGGCGATTTTTATATTCCACCTTATTTTCATCCAAATTACGCTCACCTATGACTATGGTATGGGGAATACCTATTAATTCCATATCATTAAACATGACACCCGGACGTTCTTTTCTGTCATCAAACAATACATCCACGCCGGCAGCGACCAGTTTGTTATATAGTTCTTGTGCAACCTGTTGAATACGAGGGGATTTGTGCATGTTCATAGGGATCAGCGCCAGTTCAAATGGGGCGATGGCAGCAGGCCAGATGATGCCATATTTATCATGGTTTTGCTCGATTGCTGCGGCTACTATGCGGGATACGCCTATGCCGTAACAGCCCATGGTCAAGGTTTGATTCTTGCCATTTTCATCCAGTACGCCACACCCCATTGCTTGAGAGTATTTTTTACCTAGTTGAAAAATATGTCCGACTTCGATGCCGCGCTTGATTTCCAGATTACCACAACCGTCGGGTGAGAGATCTCCGGCTTGCACATTACGTATATCAGCAACCTGGTAATTGCTTGTATCGCGATCCCAATTGACACCGGTGTAGTGAAAATCGGTTTCGTTGGCTCCACAGACAAAATCACTCATGACCGCAGCGTCGCGATCGACTATCACGGGTAAGGTCATGCCAACCGGGCCGATGGAGCCTAAGTTACAGGATAAGGTCTGCACAATCTGTTCTTCGCTGGCCATAGTCAGTGGCACAAATACACCTGGCAGTTTTTCCGCTTTGATTTCGTTTAGTTGATGATCACCACGCAATACCAGGGCCACTAAAGAGTGTTGGCCTTTTTTATCTGGCTCACCGAGCATAATCAAGGTCTTAACGGATTGGCTGTTGGGCAGGTTTAACAAGTTTGAGACTTGCTCTATGGTTTTGGCGTTGGGTGTGGCCACTTTTGTCAGGGGTTGAGTAGCCTGTTGGCGCTCGATTTGTGGCCCAAGGGCTTCGGCTTTTTCCATATTGGCCGCATAATCAGAGCCCGTACTAAAGGCGATATCATCTTCTCCGGAATCAGCTAACACATGAAACTCATGAGAAGCATTACCGCCAATGGAACCGTTATCGGCTATAACCGGGCGAAATTCCAAGCCAATACGCTGGAAAATAGTGCAATAAGCCTGGTACATATCCTGATAGGTTTTTTCCAGGCAGGTATCGGTTAAATGAAACGAATAGGCGTCTTTCATGGTAAATTCACGGCCACGCATCACACCAAAACGTGGGCGCACTTCATCACGGAATTTGGTTTGCACCTGGTACACATTAAGGGGCAATTGTTTGTAGCTGTTGATTTCATTTTTAACCAGAGTAGTGACGACTTCCTCATGGGTAGGGCCAAGGACAAAATCCCGTTGCTGGCGGTCTTTAATGCGCAGTAACTCAGGGCCATATTCGTCCCAGCGGCCAGATTCCTGCCACAGATCAGCGGGTTGCACCACTGGCATCAATATTTCCAAAGAGCCTACCTTGTTCATTTCTTCGCGCACAATCTGGGCGACTTTATTTAAAACCCTCAGGCCCGTTGGCAGCCAGGTATAGAGGCCAGACGCTAATTTTCGTACGAGGCCGGCACGCAACATAAGCTGGTGGCTGATCACTTCGGCGTCAGCGGGGGTTTCTTTTTGGGTCGATAATAAATATTGGCTAGTGCGCATTGGCTATGAGGTCTCAAATAAAAAATAGGTTATAAATCGGTGGACATTCTACCAGTGGTAGGGGTTGGGCTAAAGTGTAAAGCGTGTAATTGTTGAAATTGTCTAGTCCTGGGGGGGAAGTTCGATAGTTAAGACCCAATTAGCCCCTTTTATCACCTGCCAGCGTATGTTTAGGTCAAACAGCGACATGCCAAAAGATTCCTCACTAATGCGTTTGGCTTTGTACGCCGGGCGAGGATCCTGAGCTAAAACCTGCTCGATTAGTTGTGGCAAGTTGGCATAGGTTTGCCGCCAGTGCTCAAGCTGTTGCTGTGCTTGAGGGCTAAAATAGACGGCCATTTGCGCGGGCGCTTCACCGGCAAACCCGCCTGTGGCAACAGGGATAGCATCGGCCCAGGGCACATAAGGTTTAATATCCATAATAGGAGTGCCATCCAGTAAATCGACGCCTTTAACCCATAACGACAGATCGCCATTTTGCTGGGAAATCGAGTCAAACTCCACCACCGACAGCCCCAGACCATTAGGACGAAAGGTACTGCGGGTGGCAAGTACGCCCTGTTTATGATCCCCCCCTAAGCGTGGTGGCCTGACAGTAGGTGACCAGCCTCGCTGGGCTGTCTGGTGAAAGTGAAAGATTAACCACAGGTGGCTGAATTGATCTAGGCCACGCAGCATATTGGGGTCTTTATATCCGGGGTTAAATACGATTTCTCCTAGTGCTGTCACTAAATTAGGCTGCCGGGGTATAGCAAATTTCTGCTTGTACGGGGTGTGGATTATAGCGATGGGGGTTAAATCAACAGTCATAGTGGATAATTTCTGAAATGGACCGCCATATTGTCGCATAGAGGGCAACCGGTTGCCATTGGCTAAAGAGACTTGGCAGTCAGTGTACGTAGTGCCTTAACATAGGGTGGCGCATCCAGGTTTGGGCTTTATTTTGCAAAGGTCGCAAGAGTTGTCTTGGTTGGCATACCTTAGTTCATTAGGTTGTGGCAATCACCTGACGCTTTGGTTAACATTCGTGAACTGTTATTATAAGGATCATCAGTCGTGTTTGAACGTTCTATTACCCCTGTGCAGCTTGCCTCCAGCCTCTTTCTTGAGCAACTTGCAGATGATGCACATTTTGATATCTTCGGCTTTACCCAAGATCGCTTGATCAGTGCCACCCAACATGAAAACTTTTCACCTGCCAGCATTAATACCCAGGGCGTTATCACGCAAGGCAGTCATGTCAGTGTGGTTATTTTTGCCGAAGGGCTAAGCCTGGCAAAAGTATTGGCTGCCAGTGCATCCTTGTCTGAGTACTTTACTGTATTGCATTTTAAAATGCTGCGTATGCCCCATTTACCCGGTCAGGGGATCGTACTCAAAGTACAGCACAATAGCGAGCAGGACTGGCGTCCCATACTGGAAAAAGTGGCTAACGAGCAACGGGTGGAATTGTGCCTGGTGGATACCCCCCCCTGTCTGCACCAACCGGGTTTATTGGTTATGGACATGGACAGTACTGCTATAGGCGTTGAGTGCATCGATGAAATGGCCATACTTGCCGGGGTAGGGGACGAGGTGTCCAGGGTTACCGAGCAAGCTATGCAAGGCAAACTGGATTTTGCCCAAAGCCTGATCAGTCGGGTGGGTTGTTTAGCCGGCGCGGATGCAAGCATATTACACCAGGTACGTTGCGCTTTACCTTTGATGCCCGGGCTTTATAACCTAGTTAAAGTACTTAAAGGTTACCACTGGAAATTGGCGATAGCATCCGGGGGCTTTAGCTACTTTGCCGATCACCTGAACGAGCGCTTGGAGCTTGATTGGGCGGTGGCCAATGAACTGGTTATTGTCGATGGCAAATTAACGGGCCAGGTAGCGGGCAGCATAGTGGATGCTCGGGTTAAAGCCGATACCTTGGTCGAACTAGCCTCGCGCTGGGGCATAAGCGCCAGTCAAACAGTGGCGATGGGCGATGGGGCCAATGATTTGCTGATGATGAATGCCGCTGCGTTGGGAGTGGCATTTCATGCTAAACCTGTGGTGCGTCACCAGGCTGATATTTCCATTAGGCAAGGTTCTTTGGATGCCTTGTTATGGGTATTGGCAGTGACACCTAAATAATAGGTTGCCCACCGATGGCGGACGGCTGGTGCGTGCTTATTTATCCCAAACTCAAGTGATTCAGTGAAACCTCCGTCCCAATCGGCGGATATATTCATCAAGATGGCGCAAACGGCGATATTTTGTGCCAGTTTATCTTGGGCCAACTTGTTGAGTGCATTATCTGGGGTATGGTGAATATCAACCTATGGTGAGCGCCCCTTTTCGATCCCAATCGCAAATACGCCTCCTTTTACCAGCGTGTGAAAAGAGTGCCAAAATCTGCTGAGCCATTGGCTACCTTGGAGACCAGGAAATAAATTAATTGTGCTGCTCGTCGCTTTCGAATTGTTGCAAAAACCACTTTTTATCACCTCGCTAATGAGTTTCTTGCCAGAAGCGAAGGCGGCGAGGGGTTGACTTGCGATTGATTGGCTTTTGATGGGATGGAGTGTTGAGAGAATAAAGTCCAGTTTGCCGGTCATTCCTGCAAATAAGAGGAATCCGTGTTAGTCAGTGATCGCCCAAAGGAAATATACCAACGACGTTGGCTCTGCATTCTCGTTATTTGAGAGGTAAGGGCCACTCCTGCATATCGACTGTGCTATCCAAGTTGAAATCAGAACAACCTCGGGTTTATTTAGTATAGGTTTTAACTGCTCTATGCTGTCACCGTATTGTTCCAGATATTGGCTCATCATTAGTTGAATACTTGTTATGTGGCGTGACTGGCAAATGTGATAATCTGTTGTCAGTATATGACCAAATTTACATAATACATCACTGCTGGCAGGCCAGGGCCTGTTTAGCGCTATGGGCCTGACGGTTGTTACTTAACCGGTTCGCCCCCACCGTTAGTTAACCACATTGTAGTGAATATTTATGGCTAAACGTAAAACCTCCTTCGTTTGTTCCGACTGTGGTGCTGAGCATCCGCGCTGGCAAGGCCAGTGCAATGACTGTAACGCCTGGAACACTATCACCGAGTTTGTTCAGAGCCCAGCTCATAGTCAATCCGAGCGTAATTTACGGGGTTATGCAGGACAAACCGGGGCAAAAATTGAAACCTTGGATACTATCGATTTAACCGCGTTACCCCGTTTTGCATCGGGCTTTGCCGAGCTCGACAGAGTATTGGGTGGCGGTATAGTGCCTGGCTCAGCGATTTTAATTGGTGGATCTCCCGGAGCAGGAAAAAGCACTTTGTTATTACAGGTAATGTGTCAATTGGCCTCTTCTCGCAGTGCGCTATACGTTACAGGTGAAGAGTCTTTGCAACAGGTGGCGATGCGTGCCCAGCGCCTGGGCTTGCCCAAGGAACGGCTAAAAATGCTGGCCGAAACCAGTATTGAAACCATCTGTGAGCTCGCCCTGGAGCACAAGCCGGCGATCATGGTTATTGACTCAATTCAGGTGATGCATGTAGCTGATGTGCCATCGGCACCCGGTAGCGTGTCACAGGTGCGAGAAAGTGCTGCTTTTTTGACCCGTTTTGCCAAGCAGCAGCATATTGCCATGTTCCTGGTGGGACATGTCACTAAAGATGGCAGTTTAGCTGGACCCAAGGTGCTGGAACATTGTATCGACTGTTCCATGATGCTGGACGGGGAAAGTGATAGCCGTTACCGCACGTTACGCAGCCATAAAAATCGCTTTGGTGCCATTAATGAGTTGGGCGTATTTGCGATGACCGAAAAAGGCTTACGTCAGGTGAGCAATCCTTCAGCAATTTTTTTAAGTCGTGAGGAAGAACAATCTCCGGGCAGCATAGTGATGGTGGTGTGGGAGGGGACCCGCCCATTGTTAGTGGAAATACAAGCCCTGGTTGATTATTCACAAATGGCTAACCCCAGACGGGTAGCCGTAGGCTTGGATCAGAACCGCCTGGCTATGTTGCTGGCAGTATTACACCGCCATGGTGATGTGCAGATGAACGATCAGGATGTTTTTGCTAATGTGGTCGGTGGTGTAAAAGTCTCTGAAACCAGTGCTGATTTGGCCTTGTTATTGGCGATCGTATCAAGCTTTCGCAATAAGGCTTTGGACAAAGAGTTAATTGCCTTTGGCGAAGTGGGTCTGGCTGGGGAAATTCGCCCTGTGCCCAATGGCTCGGAGCGCATCAGCGAGGCGGCCAAGCATGGTTTTAAACGGGCCATTGTGCCCAAAGCTAATGTGCCTAAACAACAGGTTAAGGGTATCGAAATAATAGGGGTATCTAGATTAAGTGATGCTTTAGAGGCCTTGTAAATAGCAGGTTGATTTTTAAACTTTTTTCTATCAACCATGATAGGATGATTTAAGAATTTTTAGCTAGGTTTATAAATCTATATTTCGCCTTTAAACCTAGGCATACTGGCATAGAGAAAAACGACAGGGCAAGTTAAGTGCCCAGTAAATAAGGAAATTTATCGTGTTTTTTAGTGGCGAAAAAATGAAATTAGCCTGTCCCACCTACCTTATAATCTCTGCCACAAGCTTGTATGCTGTGATGTCAAACATTAGCTATGGGCAAAGTACGCCGTCTGAATTTGCCAAGTTGAGTCTGGTTCAGCTGTTTGAGTTGAGTATTGATGAAACTCAAGTTAAACAGCAGAGTCTTTCGCCCTGGAGCTTTGTTTATAACGTCAAGAGGGTAGAATTTGACGGATACCTTGATGGTGATGCTTCTCTGAGTCGTGATGAGGTGTGGTGGCAAGGATTGCCAGACGTGCGAACAAGCAAAAATTTTCCTATTGTGCCCACTGTTATAACCCAGCAAGCACAGGTGATTTCTATTGGTTATCAATTCGATCCGAAGTGGCGTGTACACGTGTCCATACCTTACCTATCACAAAGTACAGATCACATCAGTGGCATACCAAATTATACGAATTTTACGATTAACACCTCAGGTTTAGGTGATGTTGAATTATCCGCAAGTCATCAATTAGTCAACAGTGCTGAAAATATCTGGTGGGTTACCGCTGGCCTGAGTTTGCCCACAGGTTCAATTGATGAACAAGGGGATACACCCAGAGCCGCAGGTGATCAGCACTTGCCCTATACCATGCAGTTAGGCTCAGGGACCTATGATTTTCCGTTACAATTTAGTTATCAAAGTTTAGGTGCCCATGACTTTAGTCTAAACATGTCAGCTGTCATTAGAGCCGGCAAAAATGATCGCAACTACCGCCTGGGCAATAATTATAGTCTGGCAGGGCGTTATAACTTTACCCTGAGCCCTAGCGTGCGACCCTTTATCGGTGTTGAAATAATGCACAGTCAGGCTATCCATGGTCGAGATGAGGCACTGCTGGTGGAAGCACCCTTTGCCTATCCGGCCAGTATTACTGATCCCAGGTTATATGGCGGCGATAAGCTCTATGGCAAAGTCGGTTTTACCTGGGAATTCACGGACTATTTAATGCTGACTGTAGAACTGGCTAAGCCGCTTTATCAGAACTTGAACGGCCCACAGCCTAAAGAGGACTATCGCAGCGCCCTTAATATTTCCCATGTGATTTAAGGCTATTACTTTGATAACCCGGTCTAAATGTCCCCCATTATTATGCGCTTTGCTGATAGCTTGTTGGTTGATTTTACCCGCTCAGGCAACGGCAATGGAGCAACCAGGCTTGTCCAAAGAAAACAAGATTAAAGCCACCTATTTGCTACATTTTACCAAGTACATCCATTGGCCGGCTGCGCAATCATTAGTCCCTGTGCCGCTGCGTTTATGCCTTGACACGACAGTGGTTTTTTATGATTTTATGGCTGATATCATCACACGTTATAACGCGTCCGGACCACATCGCCTCATCCAGCTGGAGCAAGTCGTTAACGCAGCGAACTGCGAATTAACCTATTTACAAAATCAGGTACAGCCGTCCTTGTCGCAGCTTAGCCATAGTTTGTTGGTGGTGGAATCTGAGGCCGTAGGACAACCCCATAGCGGCATTACCTTTTATACCTTGCAGCGCAAAATACGCTTTTCAATAAACATTGATGTGCTTGCTGGGTTAAATCTCAGTGTGAGTTCGGAACTACTGAAGTTGGCCAGGATAGAACATAATGCCTAGATTGTTTGGCAAACCGATATCTTTTTTTACCAAACAGTTGCTCGGTATAATTGCCATTAATTTACTGATCCTGGCCATCGCTTCGGGCCTTATCTATTCATCTTTTGTCGATGATTATCGTGATAATTTACTCAACATAATGCAAAGTAAAGCGACGTTACTTTCTGCTACCAGCTCATCGGCCCTGTTGTTTAATGATAACGAGGCGGCGCACAAAATATTGGCATCGCTGGCCCAATACCCGGCTATGCGCTTTGCGCAAATTTACGATGCTAATAAGGCCCCATTCGCCGGATACAGCAGAGCCGGACTGCCGGTGGATGTCAGTCTTGATACCCTGACACTAGGATCGTTTTTTAGTCAAGATAATGTCTATTTATTCTCGAGAATTCAACAGGGCAGTGATGTGCTGGGGTATCTTCTGCTCTCAGCAGATACCGACTCCTTACTCGGTCGCCAACAACGTTATGGACGTATAGTGATCTGGGTGTTTGTATTGAGTTTATTGCTCGCCTACCTGCTTAATTGGCGCCTGCAAAAGCGTATGTTGGCGCCGATAACCCAGTTGAGTAAACTGGTGGGATCTGTTGCACAACAGGGCTTATACCACAAACGTTTGGCGCCAAGAGCCGCCGATGAAATTGGCACCCTGATTACCGGGGTCAATAGCATGCTCGATACCATACAAGAGCATCAAAAACAGTTAAGAGACCACAACGAGCGCCTTGAGGGCGTTGTTGAACTTAAAACTACAGAGTTATTCACTCGTGCCAATTATGATGCGCTGACCCAATTACCCAACCGTCATTTATTGACCGACCGCCTGACCCATGGCATAGAAAACGCCCGCCGTGAAAACACTGAACTGGCCTTGATGTTTCTCGATTTAGATCGCTTTAAGGTGATCAACGATAGTTTAGGTCATGCCATTGGTGATCAGCTATTGGAACAAGTGGCAGCAGAGCTAACTGAGGCCGTGCGCAAAAGTGACACTGTGGGGCGCTGGGGGGGAGACGAATTTGTTATATTGCTGGAACATGTAGAAGATAAAAACAGCATTGAAAAAATTGCCTGGCAAATTATCGATAAAATTACCCAACCCATGTTGGTCGGTGGTCATCAGTTGCATGTCTCAGCCAGTATTGGGATTGCCCGCTATCCACAGGACGGGATTGATGCCGCCAACTTGTTGCTTCATGCCGATACCAGCATGTATAAAGCGAAGGTTCAGGGACCGGGAAAATGTCATTTTTTCACCTATGCCATGCTGGATGCCTCCATTGAACGATTATCGCTGGAAACCCAGGTACGTCAAGCTACGAAAAACAAGGCATTCACCTTGTTTTATCAACCTAAAATTAGCTTGAGTCAACAGAATTTTATCGGTCTGGAAGCCCTGATCCGCATGAACAATGGCGATCAGTATGTGAGCCCTACAGCGTTTTTACCCGTGGCTGAAGACGTGGGTCTAATGCACTCAATCAGTATCTGGGTATTAAATGAAGCCTGTCAGCAAAACGCCGCCTGGCTCGAGGCCGGCTTACCAATCGTCCCTGTTGCAGTCAATTTGCCCGTTTCTTTCCTGCTGGACCAACAATGTGTTGAGCATATTGAACAGGCGCTGTGCAAAGCCGGCTTAGCCCCTGAATTTTTGGAAGTGGAAATCACTGAAAATACCTTTATGGCGTCAACTGAGTTAGCCATAGAAGTATTGAAAAAATTGCGCAAGCTGGGCGTTAATGTGGCCATAGACGATTTTGGTACGGGCTATTCTTGTTTGGCCTATTTGAGGGACTTACCCATTGGCACCCTGAAAATCGATGGCACCTTCGTCAAAGGTCTGGGGAAAAAAAGTGGTAACGATGGCATAGTGCAAACCATTATAACGCTGGGCAGGGGGCTGGGCCTGGAGCTGGTTGCTGAAGGTGTTGAACAGCAATATCAAGTGGATATCCTGGCTGCTATGGGGTGCAGTGTTTTTCAAGGTTATTATTTTAGTCGACCATTAAATGCAACCGACATGGCTACATATTTAGGTAAACCTGTTCAGGGGTTCAAAGCTCGTTAGCCTTTGTCAGTTTGCGGCTGATTTTCTATCTGACGTACTGATTTCTCGTTGCAATAGATAACGATGTGAAAGTCCCTGCGTGCAAACGACTCATAAGGCTTTCACCCAGGGCATTCTTAATCCTTAACTGCTTTTTGTACCGCTTCGCCTGCTGATTCAAGATCTTTACCGACCCCTTCAACAGTAGCGCAGGCTGACAATCCTAGCGCTAGCATACTGACTAATAATAACGAACTAAGTAATGATTTCACGTTGGTTTTCATGGCTACCTACCTTATTAACGGTTAAATTAATATTTGACCCATTGCCTGTTGTGGAGGCGATTGAGTCAGATTATTTGTACTGTTTGACGAATATTTTTTTAAACACTGCGTCAGTATAGCGAAGACGGTGCCAAGTGCTCAGTCTTTACCTACTAAAGGCTGGCAAATTAACAGAAATTAAAAAGACCGATTGCCGCAACCAGGGTTTAAGCAATCGGTTGCCTGGGTATACGTTAATTCAGACTGCGCAGCACGTATTGCAATATGCCACCGTCACTGAAATAGCTAAATTCGTTGGGTGTATCGATTCTGATTTGTGCATCGAAGCTCAATTCACTGTCGGCTTTTTTAACCTTAACTTGTACTTCCTGTTGATCACTGCTGATGGGGTCAATGGAGTATTGTTCTGTGCCGTCAAGTTTGAGGCTGGCAGCACTGTCACCGGATTTGAATTGCAGGGGCAATATGCCCATACCAATCAGATTAGAGCGGTGAATACGTTCATAACTCTCGGCGAGTACGACCTTAACCCCGAGTAATAGCGGGCCTTTTGCCGCCCAATCCCGTGAGCTGCCGGTGCCATATTCTTTGCCGGCAATGACGATGCTGGGGATCTGCTGTTGTTGGTATTGCATTGCAGCAGCAAAGACACTCATTTGCTCCCCGGATGGCTGCAGTGTGGTCCATCCTCCTTCGGTGCCTGGTGCAAGGTGGTTTTTTAACCTGACATTGGCAAAGGTACCACGCATCATAATTTCGTGATTACCACGGCGTGAACCAAATGAATTGAAATCTTTGTCCTGCACGCCATGTTCCCGTAAATACTGTGCTGCCGGGCCATCAGGTTCAATACTGCCCGCCGGGGAAATATGATCTGTGGTTACCGTGTCGCCCAATTTTAGTAGACAACGGGCATTGACTATGGCTTCGATAGGTTTGGGTTGGGCCTTTATACCCTCAAAAAAGGTCGGTTTTTTCACATAGGTTGATTCAGGCCAGTTATATTGCACGCTATTTGCTACGTCTAGGTTGTTCCAGGTTTCGTCACCCTCGTAGATATGGGCATAACGTTCTTTAAACATATCACTGGTGACCACAGTGCTGACCAATTGTTGAATTTCATCGTTCGTTGGCCAAATATCCTTAAGATAAACCGGTATACCGTCTGTTGATGTACCCAAAGGCTCATTGAGCAAATCAATGTTCATATTACCCGCCAAAGCATAGGCTATCACCAGTGGTGGCGAAGCCAAATAATTGGCTTTTACATCGGCATGAATGCGACCCTCAAAGTTTCGGTTACCGGATAGCACAGCCGTGACATTGAGTTTACCCTTGCCAATGGCTTTGCTGATGGGGTCAGGCAAAGGCCCTGAGTTGCCGATGCAGGTGGTGCAACCGTAACCGACAAGATGAAAACCAAGATGTTCTAATTCAGGCGTCAGCTTGGCTTTATTTAAATACTCAGTGACGACCTGAGAGCCCGGGGCAAAACTGGTTTTCACCCAGGGTTTGACTTGCAAGCCCAGTGCACTGGCTTTTTTAGCCAGCAAGCCTGCTGCAATCAGTACTGATGGGTTGGAAGTATTGGTGCAACTGGTGATAGCGGCAATGACCACGGCGCCGTCTTTTAAATGAAAATTCTGGCCGTTATATTCACAGTTCGGCTCTTTGCTTGGGGGATCCATTTGCTGGCCCCCTTCACTTTCAAAGCGGCCCTGTTCGGTATCCCCGGTAGAAACGATGACTTTTTCCTGTTCAGACAACCAGGTGGTAAAGCGACTAGCGGCTTCAGTCAAAGGTATCCTGTCTTGTGGACGTTTTGGGCCCGCAATTGAGGTGACAATATCGTTTAGATCCAGCTGTAAGGTGGCGTGATAAACCGCTGCGCTTTGCGCTTCTGTGCCCCACATACCTTGTGCCTGGGCATAAGCTTTGATGATCTTGATGCGTCGCTCATCTCTGCCGGTGAGGCGTAAATAGGTTTCGGTTTGTTCATCCAGAGGAAACAGACCGCAGGTGGCGCCGTATTCCGGTGACATGTTAGCGATAGTGGCGCGATCGGCAACGGTAAGGTGCTTGACACCTGCACCGAAAAACTCGACAAATTTGCCCACTACACCAAAGTTACGCAAGGTTTCGGTGATGGCCAACACCAGATCGGTGGCTGTGGTGCCGGGGGGAAGTTTACCGGTGATTTCCATACCAACCACTTCAGGGATAAGCATAGTCACAGGTTGACCGAGCATAGCGGCTTCCGCTTCAATGCCCCCCACGCCCCAGCCTAATATGCCCAAGCCATTGATCATAGTGGTGTGGGAGTCGGTGCCCACCAATGTATCGGGATAAAGGCTAGGCAGACCAGCACTGGCATCGTCCTCTTTGGGATCATCGATGAAGACCACTCGGGCCAGATATTCCAGATTAACCTGATGCACTATGCCTTTGCCCGGGGGGACCACCTTGAAATTATCAAAGGCGTCCTGGCCCCAGCGCAAAAATTGATAACGCTCTTTATTGCGCTCTACTTCTTTAGCGGTATTTTTACTGAAGGCCTCTTTTTCAGCAAAATAATCCACCATCACCGAATGATCGATAACCAGCTCCACAGGTTTGAGCGGGTTAATTTTTTTAGGATCTCCGCCTAACTCAACCATAGCATCACGCATGGCGGCTAGATCAACCACTGCGGGTACGCCGGTAAAGTCCTGTAAGACTACACGAGAAGGGACAAAGGCAATTTCTGTTGGAGTGGTGCTATTGATATCCCAGTTAGCCAGTTTTTCAATATCTTCCTGCTGTACAAAAGGTTGCTGGGCGTGGCGTAACAGATTTTCAAGCAAAATTTTGGCCGCAAAGGGCAGGCGCGATACGTCAAATGACTTGGGTAAGGTATCGAGGCTGTAATAACTAAAATCTTCGCCATCTACGGATAAGGTTTTTAAATAAGGTGATGAGTCCTGCATAATGTACTCCGTTGAGTTTATTTTCCCAGGTTGGTTGGGTTGGCTGTGGGGAGAATAAACATAATGACCATGTTCTCCTCCACTATCTTGTCATTGGGCTGAATTATTGGGCTTCGCCACCCCCTAGCGACAGCAGTTCTCGTATGACCTCTTGCACATAACTGGGCTCGTTTAATCGCTGGTGATCACATTCAGGACAATGTTCAATTTCTTCGACCTTTAGAGTACAAGTCACATCTTGTTCGAGCCAATTAATGGAACTGATGTGTTTGGGAGAGATAAACACCTTTTTGCCGCCCGGCAGCCAACGGTTAGTGTCCAGCACGAGCAAGGGTATGTTCCAGTTAGCGTTATCGAGGATCAAGTCATGGACCTGGCCAATGGTGCCGTCGAGGGCCTTGACTTCGTAGCCATGCAATTCTTCAATTGAGCGCAAATGGTTGGCATGGGGGTGACTGTCATCATGTTCTTCGTCATCGGGCTCGGCGGGCAGTTTTGGTTGGGCTAAAGCCGTTGGATTAGCATATTCGCCCCAGGCTCCAGGGCCCGTCCAATAGTAGCCGTAACCCAGATAGGAAAAGAGCAGTTCTTCATACTCAAGGGATACAGGTTTATGCTCATCGATAGAGGGGCTGTCTTTAACCTGCTGGATAGACAAATCCACGTGGACTTTTTCTTCGTCAGTGTCTATTTCATGAAGTGAAATAGGCGAGATAAGCACTTTTTCCCCCAGTGGTAACCACTTGTTGGTATCGACATACATATACCTGACTGTCCAGGTGCGATCATCAAACAAAAAGTCTTGGGTTACCCCTATATCACCATCGGTTGCAGCTATAGTAAATCGCTTAATATCTCTTAGGCCTACATACATAATCATTCTCCGTTGTCTTGATAGTATTTAAACGTGCCACTGCTGTTGGCCATCTGTGTTGTTAACTAAGTAAGAGGGCCAATTGCAGTCCATGCAAATGTATGACACCAAGATACCCCCCATAGCCAATTCTGCCAAGGTATTGCCTGCGTTAAGTAATGTAAATATAGCCAATGGTGAGGCTAAATATTGTCCTAAGCGGGTGAAATGGTGTAAATGACTTTGACTGGCTAAGGCTGCTGCGAAAAAATAAGAGCATTTTTACTGACAGGGTGTTGATAGGAGATATGACCTAGGAAGGAAAGTATGACTGCCAGTCAGCGGAGAAAAATAAGATATTTGCACTGGCTACCAGCTGGGTGGCATAGTAAACCCGTTGGTAAAATCCGGGGCATTATGGCTTGGTTTATACCCAAGTAATTTCGTCGTTAGATAAGCACTAAAAAAGCCGCGATACACATGTATGTAAAGCGGCTTTAATTTGTATGGCATTATGGAGCGATCAAAGATCGCATAATGTCAGGACTATTTACTGATTTTTTTGTATTTCAAACGGTGGGGTTCGGTGATGTCATGGCCGTAAGTTTGTTTTAACCAGGCTGCATATTCGCTGTAGTTACCGTCGAAAAAGTTTATTTTACCCTCGTCACGGTAGTCCATAATATGAGTGGCGACACGGTCTAAAAACCAGCGATCGTGAGAAATAACCATGGCACAGCCGGGGAATTCCAGAATAGCGTTTTCCAGGGAGCGCAGGGTTTCTACATCCAGATCATTGGTGGGCTCATCGAGCAGCAATACATTGCCGCCGGCTTTGAGTAACTTGGCCAAATGCACCCGGTTACGCTCACCACCTGACAAGTCCTTGATGAATTTCTGCTGATCGTTACCTTTGAAGTTAAAGCGGCCGCAATAGGCCCGGCTATTAAGCTCAAAACTACCGATGCGGATCACCTCTGAATCATCAGAGATCTCTTTGTAAACCGTGTTGTTACCGTCCATATGATCGCGAAATTGATCAACACTGGCCAGGTGCACTGAATCCCCCAGAGAGATATCACCCGAGTCAGGCTTTTCATCGCCGGTGAGCATTTTAAACAGGGTTGATTTACCCGCGCCGTTGGGGCCAATGATCCCTACTATGGCTCCTTTGGGCATGGAGAAAGTGAGATCGTCAATCAACAGTCGATCGCCGTAAGATTTACGTAAATGACTGACTTCAATAACCTTGTCACCCAGTCGCTCACCCGGGGGGATAAACAGCTCGTTGGTTTCGTTGCGCTTTTGGTAATCGCCGGTATTGAGCTCTTCAAAACGGGCCATACGGGCCTTGCTTTTGGCATGACGGCCTTTGGCATTAGAGCGCACCCATTCCAGTTCAGTTTTGATAGATTTTTGTTTGGCGCTTTCGGTGCGTTCTTCTTGGGCTAAGCGAGCGTTTTTTTGCTCCAGCCAGGAGGAGTAGTTTCCTTCCCAGGGGATGCCCTGACCTCGATCGAGTTCGAGTATCCAGCCTGCTACGTTATCCAGGAAATAGCGATCGTGGGTGATCGCCACCACTGTACCTTCATAATCATGTAAGAAGCGCTCTAACCAGGCGACCGATTCCGCATCCAGGTGGTTGGTCGGTTCATCCAGTAACAGCATGTCGGGCTTTTCCAGCAACAAGCGACACAAGGCTACCCGGCGACGCTCACCACCGGATAATATACTCACATCCGCATCCCAGGGCGGCAGGCGTAATGCATCGGCGGCACGCTCTAAGGTGTTATTTAAATTGTGGCCGTCTTTAGCCTGAATAATGGCTTCCAGTTCGCCTTGCTCTTTGGCCAGTGCATCAAAGTCAGCATCTTCGTCGGCGTAGGCGGCGTACACTTCATCAATACGTTTTAGGGCATGAGCCACATCGGCCACAGCTTCTTCAACATTACCCCGCACATCTTTGCTTTCATCCAGCTGGGGCTCCTGGGGTAGATAACCAATTTTTAATCCTGTCTGGGGAATAGCCTCGCCTTCGATGTCTTTATCCAGCCCGGCCATAATACGCAGCAAGGTGGATTTTCCTGAGCCGTTGATACCCAGTACGCCAATTTTGGCGCCGGGAAAGAAACTCAAAGAGATATCTTTTAAGATAAATTTGTTGGGCGGGACGATTTTTCCCACGCGATTCATGCTGTAAACGTATTGCGCCATAATCTGTCAGACTCCTTTTAATTTAGCGTATTGTAAGCACTGCCATGCACAGAGGAAAGGCTTTGGTGTAAATTTAAATGCGTTGCCCTGAGCAATTTTGCTGCTAATTATTAGGCCCCAGTCAACAGGCGGCGTTGAGCTTGGTCTGACATACAAGTTTGCGTGTGTTGTCAGGTTGCCAGCACCCGACAAAAACCGTAACTTAGTCACTAATAGTTAATTTGAGTGGCAAAATGATGATAGGTAAAAGAGCACTGGTGGTATGGGTACTGGTTACGGGTTTAGTTGGGGGCGCCTTGGCGCAGGATAAAGGAGCGAGTTTGTCCCCGGTTGAACAACAGCTCGTGGTGCGTATTAATGAGCAGCTTCCCAAGGCCCGTGCTTTGTTAACCACGGCGGTTAATATCAACAGCGGCACCATGAATTTTAAGGGTGTCAGGCTGGTGGGTACGTTATTCCAGCAACAATTTACTCAGATGGGTTTTGAAACCAAGTGGCTAGGGGGGGATAAATTTGGCCGGGCCGGGCATTTGCGGGCTTCCTTTAAGGGAAAAGACAGCGCCAATGCACCAAAAATTTTATTGATAGGACATCTGGATACAGTCTTTTCCAAAAATGATCCCCTGCAAAGTGCCACGCAGGTTGATGAGCAGCATATTGCCGGACCGGGCATAACCGATATGAAAGGGGGCGATGTGATCATCATCGCTATTTTACAGGCACTCAAACACCAGGGGTTATTGGAGCGCTTTAATCTGCAAGTGGTGATGACCGGGGATGAAGAGCTCAGTGGCAAACCCCTGGCCTTGTCAAAAAAGGCTATCATCGATGGTGGAAAATGGGCTGACATTGCCCTTGGATTTGAAGATGGCGACGGCGATGTGCGTACTGCTGTGGCGTCAAGGCGCGGCTCAGTGCACTGGTCGTTGCAGGTCACAGGAAGACCTGCCCATTCATCGCAGATTTTTAGCGAACAAAACGGCTATGGCGCAATCTTTGAAACCGCACGCATTCTCAATACGTTTCGCCTGGAGCTTATGGATGAAAAACTGCTGACCTTTAACCCAGGGTTGCTGGCTGGTGGCAGCAAAGTAGAAAACGATGAGATAAATTCAACGGCGACCGCCTATGGTAAAGACAATATTATTGCCCAAACCAGCAGGGTAACGGGGGATATACGGGCTATATCTCCCCAGCAACTAAACCGTAGCCAGGGTAAAATGCAAGAAATTGCCGCCAAAAATCTGCTTCACACCAGTGCCATACTGACGTTTGATGAAGGCTATCCACCTATGGCGCAATCGGCCGGCAATTTAGCGCTGCTGGCAAAATACAGTCAGGTAAGTGTCGATCTGGGTTTTGGCCCGGTACAGGCCGTTGACCCTCGCCGAGCGGGAGCGGCGGATATTTCCTTTGCTGCAGCCCATGTGGATATGGCCCTGGATGGTTTAGGCCTGATGGGGGAAGGTGGGCACACGAAAGACGAGGTGGCCGATATGACCAGCTTTGGGCAAAATATGCAAAAGTCTGCATTACTGCTTTATCGTCTGTCGACCCAGCCTGATACTAAATAACCAGGAGTGACTGCATCTTGAAAAAATACAATTGGGCGATTCTGGGGCCGGGCTCGATAGCAGCCATGTTTGCCGATGCCTTGACCGGCATTGAGGACGGCCAGCTACTAGGGGTGGCCAGCAGAGACATGGCCAAGGCTAAAGCCTTTGCTGACAGATATCAGGCGCCCCGGGCCTATGGCAGTTATCAACACATGTTGCAGGACCCCGACATTGACATAGTGTATATCGCCACCCCTCAAAGTCTGCATTACGCTCAGGCAAAGATGTGCCTGGAGGCAGGCAAACATGTGTTGGTGGAAAAACCCCTGACGATCAATGCCCGTCAGTCCCGCCAGCTTATCGAATTAGCCCGGCGCAAAAACTTACTGCTACAAGAAGCATTGTGGAGCCGTTTTATGCCCTGCTTTGAGCAAGTCAAGAGCTGGCTGGACGACCAGCGTATTGGGGCGTTGCAATATATCTGTTCAGATATAGGGTTTGCCTTTGGCCATGAGCAGGGACACCGATTACATAACCCCGAACTTGGCGGCGGGGCACTGCTGGATTTAGGCATTTACAGCGTGACGTTGAGTCAGCTATTAATGCAGGAACATCCCAGTGAAATAATGGCGATGGCCAGTTTTGGTAAGCTTAAAGTAGACGAAAATACCCAGGTGAATATGCGCTATCCCTCGGGACGTTTTGCCCAGTTTACCTGTACTATTAACGCCCAGGCGAGCAACACCATGATCCTAATGGGTACTAAAGGGCGTATAAGTCTTCCCAGTTGCTTTTGGAATGGTAATCTGGCTAGCTTGTACCAAGACGACAAGCTGCAAGAAGACATTGCCTTCCCCCACAAAATAAACGGGTTTGAATATCAAATTGAAGAAGCCATGAAGATGATCCATAAAAAGCAAAGCTGTAGCCAATTTATGCCCCATGCAGACAGCCTAGCCGTTATGCAAACCCTGGATGAAATACGCCGCCAGATAGGACTGGAATTTAGCCCTGACGCAGAACGCGTTTAACGTCAATAGACTGCCCCGGCAAAGGGGGCCATCTATCTTTACATCATTGTGTTATAGGTCATTGCACAAAACCTATATACAAAAAATGCAAAATGACTAGAATATGCGCTCTAATTTACGAATTTTAAATCGCCCGCGTACCTACCCAACATTTATGCCATACCATGGCGGCCGCAAATGTATGCAGCCAGGCACCATGGCGTTGTAAAAATCAAGTGTATAAAGGCTTTCCGAGGAAAACAGATGTTATCACGTGACATGAATATTGCCGATTTTGACCCTGAATTAAGCCAGGCTATCGCCCTAGAAACCCAGCGCCAAGAGCAGCATATAGAGTTAATTGCCTCTGAAAATTACTGCAGCCCCCGGGTACTAGAAGCCCAGGGCTCACAGTTGACCAATAAATATGCTGAAGGTTATCCCCACAAACGTTATTACGGCGGCTGTGAATATGTGGATATCGCCGAAGATTTGGCCATAGAGCGGGCTAAGCAGTTATTTGGCGCCGATTACGCTAATGTGCAGCCCCACTCTGGCTCACAAGCCAACTCAGCGGTATTTATGGCTTTACTCGACGCTGGCGATACCGTACTGGGAATGAGTCTGGCTCATGGCGGACACCTGACCCACGGTTCACACGTGAGTTTTTCCGGCAAAACCTATAACGCTGTGCAATATGGCATAGATGAGCAAACCGGCAAGATTGATTACGATGCCATTGAAGCCTTGGCGGTTGAACATAAACCCAAGATGCTTATTGGTGGGTTCTCGGCATATTCCGGCATTATAGATTGGCAGCGTTTTCGTGCCATTGCTGACAAAGTAGGCGCGTATTTACTGGTGGATATGGCCCACGTGGCCGGTTTAGTGGCTGCAGGTTTATACCCTAATCCATTACCCCATGCCCATGTGGTAACCACTACTACCCATAAAACCCTGGCTGGTCCTCGTGGCGGCTTGATATTATCGGCCTGTGGCGATGAAGCCATCTATAAAAAGCTTAACAGTTCGGTCTTTCCCGGCAACCAGGGTGGCCCTTTGTGTCACGTTATTGCCGCCAAAGCGGTTGCCTTCAAAGAAGCCCTGCAACCAGACTTTAAAGTGTACCAGCAGCAGGTATTAATCAATGCCAAAGCCATGGTGGCGGTTATGCAGGAACGAGGCTACAAGATTGTCTCTGGCGGCACAGACAATCATTTGTTTTTGCTCGACTTGATTGACAAAGACATGACAGGTAAAGAGGCCGACGCGGCACTGGGCAATGCCAATATCACGGTGAATAAAAACTCGGTGCCTAACGATCCCCGTTCTCCTTTTGTGACCAGTGGTTTGCGTATAGGCTCACCGGCTATCACTCGCCGGGGCTTTAAAGAAGACCAAGCCAAACAGGTAGCGACATGGATGTGTGACATTCTGGATAATATTCAGGACACAATCGTGGCTGAACGGGTCAAAGGTGAAGTACTGGCCCTTTGTGAGCAGTTCCCGGTTTATGCCTAAGCCGCCAGGCACCTATTTGCAATATGTGTTAGCTCCAAAATTTTAAACAAGCTAGCAAGCCAATAAGTGTTATTAAATAGTGAAAATCCGCTGGACAATGTTCAGCGGATTTTTTTATGGCCTAATATTTGCTAAACGGTAATCAGAGTTTACTAAGCGCGTTTATTTTGACACATGGTTAAGCCCACAACATAAGGGAAAAGCCAAGGTGATACGCACCGGAGCATATACTGTGAAAATCCTAACCTTGTTGCTGATATTGCTTGTTACTGGCTGTGCCCAGTTACCTCAGGGGCAAAGCAATGCCGCCCAAGGGCAGACAATCGCCGAGGATACACTGCTAACCCATACTGAAAATCTGGCAAACATGTTATTTGCCAATCTCGGTCCTCTAGCCTATGGCAAACTTGGGGTTGTGAGCTTTACCGAGCTGGAAAGCCTGGCGCTTACCAGAGCCAATCATTCTCTGAACATGCTAGGTTTGCAATTGCAGGAGTCTATGATTGCCATCTCTGCCCAACGGGGTTTTAAAGTAGTAGAGATCCGCGCGGCCAAGAAAATTTCTTTATTTACCGACCATGAACGTATATTGACCCGTGATCAAAGTGAGATAAATGACACTGTGGATGTTCGCTACATGGTGGTTGGCACCTTGTTTCAAGGTATACAGCACACCACAGTTAATGCACGCCTGCTGGACTTGCAAGAAGGTGTGGTCGTCACAGCGGTGTCCGAGCAAATACCCAATACTGTTATTGGCCTCAATACTAATCAGATACAAATTAAAAACCAAAAATTGTATCGCTCGTCCTTATTGGAAGTGAGTCCTAAATGAAAAAACGTAACCTGTTAAGTCTATCTGCCTTGTGCTGGCTGAGTTTTTCTTGCTCTATTTGGTCTCCAGATGAGCAAAAAGAGGCTCCCCAACTCGCTGATGACACTGCATCTGTTTATGGCCAAAACCGGTTTAGCAATCACAATATGCAGGACGTGTATCAAAAGACAGAAATGGGCGATGTGAATCATTACGTGCAGGGGATCATGCAAGATCTTATCGCTAATATGGATACCCCAGATAATAGTATGGATATTGGGGTAACCAGTTTTGTGTACCTTGATAGCAACTTTGATGATACTGACTTGTTGGGTAACCAATTATCAGAAAGCTTTATGCACGAGTTGCATCAATTTGGTTTAAATGTACTGGATTTTAAAAGCTCCGATTATATTCGCGTGACCCCAAACGGGGATTTTAATTTTAGTCGCGATTATGAAGAGTTAAAACCTGATATGCCGGTGCAATACATCATGGGCGGCACTATGGTAAAACATCAAGATGGTGTCATGGTCAATGCACGTATGGTGTCTTTAAACAGCAAAAAAATACTTTCTACTGCCCAAGGTTTTATACCCGCTAGTGTAGTTAACGCTCTGCATCGTAGTCAGGAAAAATCCGGTATGAGTCTTAAATTTAAACAGGGTGGGAAAAGTTAGTCTTTGGCTAGTTTATCCTCGAGGTATTTATTGCCTGAATTCATTTAATAACAACATAAACGGACGCTTATTGTGAGCCCATCTAAATCGTATTTTGCTAATTTCACCTGTCGCTTATGGTCACTATTTGCTGTTGCTACCTTAGCGGGTTGTTCGATGCTGGAGGCTCCATTTGAGGTTTCCTTGGATACAACAGACGCTAATTATTTTGAGCTGAAACAGATGCTAGAACAGCAAAGAATTGAATGGGAAACACAAAAACCGGCTCTTGAGCGCCTGGTAAAGAATGAAGAAGATTTAGCTTTTTTAATCGATACCTTAAGTCAATTATCAGTGATTGGTACCACCCCCTCGTTAGAGCAATACAGCCAAGGTGAACCACAATTTGCCAAGGGTAAAAATCAAGAGATGGCGGTAAACGACAGCGTTACTAATGCCAACACCAACACCAACACCAACACCAACACCAACACCAACGCCAACGCCACAAATAGTGTACCAGGTGAAAACCTGCTGGCCGCTCTTGCTGATTCCCCTGAAGAACTCAACAGCTTGATGAATGAACTACAAAAATTAGTCAAAACTGCACGTTATCAGGCTCTTAATCCGTTTAAAGAGACATTGGCTTTACCGTCAACAAGCCAAACTTATCTCGATGCAGGTGTGTTTGCCAATAGCAAGGTACAGCTGTCGGATTATGCGGGGCAACTTGCCAGCAAGTTAGCAGAATTCAGGGCATTAGAGGGCGCACGTGTAGGCGTGGCAAGTTTTGTCGAGTTTGACCAAAGCCTAAGAACGACCAGTAGTTTAGGTAATCAGTTTGCAGAAGCATTGGCGACCGAATTACCCCAATATGGGGTCCAGGTGGTAGATTTTAAATTAACCCAGTATATAGATGTATCCCCCAGGGGGGACTTAGCCTTATCCCGTGATATGCAGGATCTCACAACGCAAATAGATATGAAGTATGTACTGACCGGTACGTTAGTGGCAACTAATCGCGGGGTGAAAATCAATAGCCGAGTTGTGTCTACCCAAGACAACTCCGTTATCGCTGCCGCCAGTACTTTTGTGCCTAAAGCTCTGCTGCAGATAATTCAGCCTTAATCGTAAGTGTTCAATAAATTGAATAACAATAGTTTATGTATTCATTACGTTTAAGTCTTTATTTTTAAGCGTTTGCGGTTTTTTGTTAAATAAATAGATTCTTTACTAAACAAAATTGCAATTAAACCGATAAAGATATACGCCTCGCTGGACAATAACGTTTGAAAGGTGTGATTTAACTTTAATTCGAATCATAGATAGGAATTTAAACATGACTAAATTTAATAAAATTGCTACCGGTATCTGTGCCGTACTTATGCTCGCCAGTGCAGGTCAATCTGCGGCCGAAACTGTCACTTCAACTGCTTCCGCCGTTGTGCAAAACGCCTTTGTCTTAGCCGAAATTTCTGCGTTAGATTTTGGTACGTTCCGCGCCAAAAATGATGTTGCTGCTACTGTGGAAGTTGCCACTCTGGTTCGACCCGCGGACGCTGCATTGTCATCTTCTACCACCAACGGTGCAACCGGGCTTGCAGCCATACAATCATTAATTGAAGGGGCGCCAGGTGAATATTCCATATCTGGAGTGGCAGGATTTGCAACGTTAACTCTGACGCTGCCTCTGACCTCAGTGGTAACGTTGACAGCAGCCGGTAATCCAGCCGGGGTGGCCACTTTCGCCGTTGAAAATTTTACAGCTCGCAAAACATCAGGAACAGCTGGTGCTATCACGTTAGCAACCAGTGTGGGTACCTTTCAGGTTGATGCCAATGGTGACGCCACTTTCGCCGTAGGTGCGAGCTTAAATACAGTACCCACTACTACAACCACGTATTCGGATGTGCCCTATTCAGGTGATTACATCGTTTTAGTTGAATATTAATCTGGTCGAATAAAATAGGGTGTGTTGACAATACACCCTGAATTTTATTTTTTGTAAAAGCAAAAATGAAAGTAAAAATGAAAACTTTGTTAGGGATTATCACGTTTAGCTTTGGGCTACTACTATGCTGCTCCGTCAGGGCCGAATTAGTAGTGGAAGAACCTCTATCTTTTGGTACTTTTGCTATAAGCAATAATTCATCTATTAGCACTATCACCGTCTCCTCGAATGACCGGTCTTCATCTAATAATGTCATTCATATATTGTATCCTGGCCAAGCGGGACAGTTGAGACTGGTTAACTATCCCCCCTATACCCGTTTATATATCACGGCTGTATTACCTCAGCAATCCACGGTATTTGTGGGCTTAACAGAGCAATTCACCTTAAGCCAGGTTGACATGCCTGATTCCGTTATCACCGACTCACTAGGTGAAGCGAACATGCGACTGGGGGGCACGTTAGCTTCTTCAGGTAACGGGGGGTCCTACCTCGATACGACCTATAATCTAAGTCTGATGTTAAGCATCAATTATTGATATTTCGATAGATAAGGAAAACCATGATACGTTCATATTTAATTTTTTCCGGGTTGGTATTGCTTATACTGACCCAGTTCAGTGCCCAGGCTGCATTAATGATTTCCCCCACCCGAGTGGTCTTTAGTGAGCGAGACCGAGCTCAGGAGTTAGTGTTGATTAATTCGGGTAATAAGGCCACCACCTATCGTTTGGAGTGGTTGCAAAAAAAAGCCTTGCCTGGTGGCGGGTATGCTGAGTTGACCCAGGAAGATGAGATTAATTTCCCTACCGCCAGTCAGATGATGCGCTTTAGCCCCAAGCAAGTCAGCCTGCAACCTGGCGAACGGCAAATCATCAAGCTGGTATTGCGTAAACCGAAAGGATTAAAAGACGGTGAATACCGCTCTCATTTGCTCTTTAGAGCCTTGCCCGCTCCCAGGGATGCAACCTCTGAGACAGGCGGCATGTCCATGACCCTAAACTTACATATGAGTTATTCCCTGCCTGTTACCGTGCGCCAGGGAAAATCAGATACTAAAGTGAGTTTTGCGGGTTATACCTTTAGTTATGACAGTAATAATAATCAAGGGCAGTTAAGGGTGGGCTTGAATAAAGGGGGTATGCATTCGAGTTTTGGTAATATTCTCGCTTATTGGACGCCTGCAAAGGGCGGAGCCGAGCAGATGATCGCCCGCGTTAATGCTTATAGTGTTTACCCTGAATTAAGCCAGGCACAAAGCAATTTAGTGTGGCTTGATAAGGACTTCAGTCCTTATGACGGTAAACTTATCTTAGTGTATGAGGGCACAGGTGAATATAGAGGTCAAACGTTCAGTAAACAAACATACACTCATACGTCGGATATGTTCACCCCAGCTAACCAGCCATAATCTTGCGGCTTAACCATGGCCCATTTACTGTGGGGGCTAGACCCAAGCAACGTCCAGATGCAGAGATCAGCGGGAATTGAAAATCGTCAAATACCAGGCGTTTGTGTTGTGGGATAACGTTCCTATGTCCAATACAAATAACGCCCTGATGGGGGATTTGGAACCCGCCCGAAGCGAGCTTAGGCAGAAAAACCCTGCTGCGTTACAACCCTTGAAAAGGGAAGGCCATTTCCTGCGTGCTGTGCCTTGCGCTGACTTCCTGTCTAAACTCTGAACCTGCACTTTAAAGTCATTTGACTCTAAACCAATCGGTATTAATAAGTACCCACTGAGAATACGTCCAGCGGTTTGAGCAAGACGCCGTTATGCAGGAATAATCATTACCTTTCAAAGAGCGATATCGCAGATAAAATACGCTGGTGCATTCCGTTTGGGCGAATTTTAAATAGGCTTACTCTGCGTTGCCCGAATTCGAAAGAGCACCACTATCACTTCATTCAAGCGCCTTAATTAAGCCTATTTACATTCTCGCTCAGCGATCATTTACTAACACGGATTGGTATAATACGGGCTGAGCCATCTTAAACAGTATGTGTCAAATTTTAGACAATTTAAATTGGCGCATTATTTGCAAATCTATTTTTATCAATAAAGAATGGATATTTATGCCTACTTATTCCTTTACCTTACTTGTTTTTCTCGTTACGAGTCTGCTGAGCATGGATATTTTTGCCGTTCAGCGCTTACCGCTAAAGTCTGTCCTGGGAAACCCAAAATTTGTAGCCTTGCTAAAAGAAGTCAATCGTAAATACCAACGTCCTATTACTGAGCTTTTCGCAGAGCAAAGCCTACCTTCATCTCGTTTTGCTGCCGGTGAAGAGTTATTTCTTTCGTTGAACATTGGTAAATTATATCTGGCCGACGTCTACGCCATTAAAAGTGAGCAAGTTGCACAAATAAGTTTAACCACACTGTTTGATATACTGGATTTTGCCATTGAGGTTAATGTTTTGGCAGGGGGAGCAACGGGTTGGTATATTGCTGAAGATAAAAGTTTTAGCTTACAACTTCCTGAAAATAAAGATAATAATTTAACGGTAACGGCAAATAGCAAGTCCTACTCACTAGATAAAAGCCAATATACCCTTACTGACGACGGTGATATTTACGTGGAAGCCGCAGCGGTCGGCCAATGGCTGGGATTAGAATTTAATTTTGATTTTGCTAATCTGGCATTAGGCGTCAACGCAGATTCGCCTTTACCTATTGAGCAGCGATTAGCGCGGCAGCAACGATCCATAGGCAACGACTCAGGCCGACGTGATGCGGTGTTACCACTGATCGAATCAAGTTATGACCTGTTATCCGCCCCCTTAGTGGATGTGCAGTTGGCTACAGTTATAGATTCAAAACGTAATGGCTCCCGTTATTCAGTTTTAGGTAGCCACGATTTTGCTTATCTAAATAGTCAGTTTTTTGTCGCGGGTAATGACCAGGAGCAGTTAAGTGATGTACGTTTGACACTTTCCAAACAATCCACACAAGGCAACTTACTTGGACCACTAAAGGCTACCCAAGTGCAGTTTGGTGATATTACCCCGGTTAAAGTAGGCATAGGTAATACTGCATCATTAAGTCGCGGTTTTAGTTTTACTAACCGTAAATTGGCACAAATCAACGATAATAAAACGATTAATTTAGCCGGCGAAATTCAGCTCGGCTGGGATGTGGAGTTATATCGAAATGGTATATTGGTGGGCCAGCAAATGAGTCTGCAAAATGGTCGCTACGAATTTAACGATGTGGACTTGTTATTTGGCGACAATCAATTTGAAATTATTTTTTATGGTCCCCAGGGGCAAATAAAGAGTAAAACCGAACAATACTTTATTACCAGTAATGCCGTAGAGCAAGGTGAAGGCCAATATCGGTTCTCTGTTACACAGGTCGGTGAATCATTGTTTGGGGTCTCTACTTTAAGTGATTTACAAGCCCCGGGTGTGTTGTTATCAGGGGGTTACAATCGTGGGATAACAGATTGGTTTTCACTCAATGGTGGAGTCTCATCTTTAGTCGCGGATGAAGGGCAGGACCAACAGTATTTTTCCTTGGGCAGCTCCATGGTGCTATTTGATAAACTATTGTTAGATGCCACAGTACAGATAGATCAGGATCAGCTCGCCCGTACCAAATTCAGTGCCCGTACCCGCATTGGCGATACTGCTTTAAGTGTTGATTACAGTATGCAAGAACGTAATAAAATAATAGCTGGGCAAGATCAGCAGTATGATGAAAACGATACTCAACTATTTCAGCAGTTTGCCATAAAAATGTCAGGGCAACTTTATCGTGCTGGTAGCTTGGGCTTAAATTATCAAAATGCGTGGCGCCATACTGCAAATGAAGGTGGTAGCGATAGCGATTTGTTGTCTAACCAACTGTCCCTTAATACTCCTTACCTCTTTATTTCAAACGAACTGAATTGGTTAAAAGCAGGTTTTAACGACCAAACTGAAGAAAGTTTTAGCGGTAAATTACATTTACAAAAAAGTTTTGGGAGTATTTTTACGCGATTCAATGCTTTTTATTCCATTAAACCTGAATATCAGCTGCAGCAAATTAGTACAGAATTGTATATGCCTTTGACCAGCCAATTGCAAAGCCAATTAGAGCTTATCTATTACCCAAAGCTTGACGATTATCACGCTAAGTTAGGCCTTAACTGGCAGCATGATTTGTTTTATTTTACAGCGGATACTGAGTATGGCAAAGAGGGGGATTGGACCGTGGGGTTAAACGTACGCTTTAGCTTTGGTTATGAACCGTTTAGTGAACATTTTTTTATGAATAGGCGCTCAATGGCCCATAAAGGCACTATGGCAGTGCGGGTATTTGAAGATTTAAACCTCAATGGTCAATTTGATAATGATGAACCCTTAATTGAAAACGTTAAAATCAAAGCGCTACAAAATTATCAACATGGCACAACCAACGAACATGGCATAGCCATGTTAAACGATATGACAACCAATGTTCGTACCGATATCGTATTAGATCGAAGAAGTTTAGACGATCCTTTCTTGATGAATACTATTCCGGGAGTGTCAGTCACGCCTAGGGCAGGTCATCTTGATACGTTAGACTTCCCGGTAGTGCAATCAGGTGAGCTTGAGGGAGTTGTGTATGCCACTAATGCCAGTGGCGAGGAAAATGTGGCTACCTATGCGCCCATTCGTTTGTTTGATAGTCAGGGCAATCTAGTCAAAAGTACGGTGACTGAATTTGATGGCTATTATTTGTTTACTGATTTACTGCCAGATAACTATCAAATACGCATTGATAATACCTATTTGGACAACAAGAATTTACGGGCAGGAAAAGTGATGGAGGTGAGTCTGGCCAGTGCAGGAGAGATAATTAATGGAGCAGATTTCACTCTACATGCCCGTGAAGCGGCTGCAGGTTATGTGGTCTCAGTGGGTGAGTTCAATTCACTTGAAATTCTTAAGGCCTACTGGCAAATACTGACCACTAAAGTGATAAATATAGTTGATCCTAAGCCCTTTTACTTTAAACCCCCGGGTTCAGACAAATACACCTTAAACGTTGCGTTTTACCCGAAACAAGAATATGCGGAAGCAATTTGCGCCCGTTTTACGACCAAAAATATTACCTGCAATATTGCGCCCTTTACCTTTGATATTTAAGTATCAACTTGAGATAAGAAACGTATGAAAATTATTCCCCGGGATTTTGTAAAAGCTGTCACGACCATAACACTGGTAACAACTGTGCTGATCATAGCGGCTTGCAGTACCATACCACCGTCATCCACACCGGCTGTTCCAGAGGGCATGAGCGCCACTGAGTTTTATGAAAAAATGGCCGAATTTGAGCGTATGAAACCCAGTTTGCAGCGTTTGGCTGCACTGGAACCTGAGTTCAAAGAGCTTATTTCGCAGTTAACACAAATAGCCCAAAGTGCAGAAGTGCAGGAGGTCGAGGCATTGGTAACCGCTAAGCCAGTTGCCAAGCCTCAAGAAAAAGTACAAGGGGTTATGACTAACGACAGTAAATCATCCGCTGAGCAAAAGACTTTACCGGCTGTTGTAAAAATGACAACATCAAATCCCACCGAGGTTAAAAATAATACAATAGACAAACCCAACCAAAACCGTGGTTTGTATACTTTGCAGCTTAGTGCAGTAACCGATAAACAAAAATTATTGTTATCCTGGCAAAATATGCAGCAGAAGCATAAACAAGTCTTGGTTAATTTGGTGGCGATCTCACAAGAAGTAAACGTGTCAGGCGTGACCTTTTACCGCATCAAAGCCGGATTTTATAACACTCTGCAAGAGGCAAAAAAAGCGTGTGCATCACTTAAACAAGCCAGTGCTAATTGTTTAGTCAGTGATAATAGGGGGGAGGATATTCAGTGATTATTTTCACCCTTTACAATACACTCAAAGCTATTGGCGTTGCAGTTAGGCGGCCAATAAACTGAGCGCCATGGGCTTAGATGCACTAAGTGCTTCAGGTTGGCGATAGACGTGAGTGCGATCAGCCAACAACGCTGCAGCGTCAAGGACGACGGGTATATACTGCCACCAAGTGGGGCGGCATAATAAACAAGTTAATTGTTCTGTGTCGGTATACCTATAATTTCCCGCGTTTTTTTGTTAATTTATCCTTACTTTATTCACCACCTGAGAGTGTTATGTTTTGTCCCTTTTGTTCAGTACAAGAAACCAAGGTCATTGACTCGCGTCTGGTGGCTGATGGTCACCAGGTCAGGCGGCGCCGGGAATGTACTGTGTGCAAGGAACGTTTTACTACCTTTGAAACGGCGGAATTAGTTATGCCCCGGGTGGTAAAACGAGATGGCTCGCGAGAGCCGTTCAACGAAGATAAGCTTCGAGCTGGTTTACAGCGTGCCCTGGAAAAACGGCCCGTGAGTACCGAGCAGGTCGAGTTATGTATCAGTCGCTTGAAATCCGCTTTGCGCGCTACGGGTGAGCGTGAGGTCAGCAGTGAATTTTTGGGAAATCTCATTATGGATGCCCTCAAAGAACTGGATAAAGTCGCCTATGTCCGTTTTGCCTCTGTGTACCGCTCGTTCGAAGACATTCGCGAGTTCGGTGAGGAAATTGCTCGTTTAGGTGACTAACCTGCTCTTGATAGCCTGCCCGGGCATTAATTGTTTTTTTACCCTAGCTTATATCAGAGGTACAGTGTGATCCCATTTACCGCCCACGATGCAACTATGATGGCGTTAGCCATTCGCTTAGCACAAAAAGGCCAATATACGACGTCACCCAACCCTAATGTGGGCTGTGTTATCACTGACCCTCAGGGTAATATTATCGGTCAGGGCTGGCATCAAAAAGCAGGCTCTTCCCATGCGGAAGTAAATGCTTTGCAACAAGCGGGTGGCAAAGCTAAAGGGGCCATCGCTTATGTCACTCTGGAGCCATGCAGCCATCACGGGCGCACACCGCCATGCGCCGATGCGCTGATAGCCGCCGGGGTGAGCAAGGTTATTGCCGCTATGGTTGATCCCAACCCGCGGGTTGCCGGTAATGGTCTTAAAGCACTGACTAATGCAGGCATTGATGTCAGCTGCGGTTTACTTGAAGATTCCGCCAGAGGGCTCAATCGTGGTTTTTGTAAACGCATGCAAACCGGCCAGCCCTGGGTTACGGTTAAGCTGGCCGCCAGTTTAGATGGTAAAACAGCCCTTAATAACGGTCAAAGTCAATGGATCACAGGCACACTTGCCCGCCAGGATGTACAGCGTCATCGTGCTAAAAGCTGCGCGATTTTATCTGGCTCAGGCACGATATTAGCCGATAACCCGTCGCTCAATGTACGTTACAGCGAGCTTGGTTTGGCCCCTGAAAAATTAGCCGAAGCGGATTTACGGCAACCGGTGCGGGTATTGCTCGACGGGCGTAATCAAATGGGCCCGGAATTACATTTATTTAGTTTATCGTCCCCCATATTAATGCTAAATAGCCAGCCCAATCCCGCCAGATTCCCTGCACATGTAAGCCAATATCAACCCCCATCAATAGGGGCTCAGCTTGACTTGCACAAGGTAATGCAACACCTTGGGCAGTGCGGCTTTAATCACATTTGGGTAGAGGCCGGGGCGAAACTGGCCGGTGCCTTATTACAGCACCACTTAATCGATGAATTGATCTTATATCAGGCGCCCAAACTATTAGGTAACAAGGGTCGCGATCTGTTTGCCGTAGACGAATTAACGCAAATGCACCAGGCTTTTGACTTACAATGGCAGGATATACGACAAGTAGGCTGTGATCTTAAACTAACGGCCTACCCCAAACTTAACGTCAAGGCTTAACGGCACTTGGCAATGGGCGTTAAAATATGGCCGCCATATATTAATTATAGATAAGATAAGAAGGCATTATGTTTACCGGAATTATTGAAGATGTGGGTCAGGTGCAGTCACTTAACCCAAGCGGCAATGACATTCGCCTCAGCGTGAAGGTCAATAAACTGGATATGTCCGATGTGGCCTTAGGCGATAGTATTGCCAACAATGGCGTCTGCTTAACTGTGGTCAAGGTCGATGCTAACGGCTTTAGCGCGGATTTATCACACGAGACTATCAAACGCAGCGGGTTTGCTGATTATAAAGCGGGCGGTCAAATCAACCTGGAAAAAGCCATGTTGCCCACGTCTCGTTTTGGCGGGCATATAGTCAGTGGCCATGTGGATGGTGTTGGCCATGTATTGTCTATTAAACCTGTGGGCCGTTACGTGGAAATTTGGCTACAAGCGCCAGGTGCATTGGCCCGTTATCTGGCTGAAAAAGGCTCAATCACTGTTGATGGCGTAAGCCTGACCGTAAATGCGGTAGATGGCGCCAAATTTTTGATCACCCTGATCCCCCACAGCTTGCAACAAACTATTATTGGCGGCTATAAAATGGGCACTAAGGTCAACCTGGAGGTTGATGTGGTGGCCCGTTATCTTGAGCGCTTAATGCTTGGCGACAAGGCCGCAGAAACAGGACAACAACAAAAATCAGACATTAGCATGGCGTTTTTAGCTGAAAATGGTTATTTACGTTAAGGCTTATCAAGCTGAGTAGTGAAAAGTGTGGGTACCACACGAAATAATTTATGCAGGTAACTGCCCAACCCTACAAAGAATTAGAAAACTATGCCAATGAATACTACAGCAGACATTATTGAAGACATTCGTCTTGGAAAAATGGTTATCTTGATGGATGACGAAGATCGTGAAAACGAAGGCGATCTCATCATGGCGGCCGAGCACGTTACGGCCCAGGCCATCAACTTTATGGTTACCCATGCTCGCGGTCTGGTGTGTTTACCTATGACAGCTGAGCGCTGTAAACGCCTGAATCTGCCTTTAATGGTAGACAATAACGGTGCTCAGTTTTCAACCAACTTCACTGTGTCGATTGAAGCGGCACAAGGTGTGACAACCGGTATTTCAGCGGCGGATCGTGCCCGTACTATTTTGGCCGCGGTAGCGGTTGATGCCCAACCCACTGATATCGTTCAGCCGGGGCATATATTCCCTCTTATCGCGAAAGAAGGCGGCGTATTAAACCGCGCTGGGCACACTGAGGCAGGGGTCGATTTACCTCGTTTGGCGGGTTGTGAGCCAGCCTCGGTTATCGTTGAAATACTGAACGAAGATGGCACTATGGCCCGGGGTCCTGAGCTGCAAACTTTTGCTAAAAAACATGATCTTAAAATTGGCACCATTGCCGATCTGATTGAATATCGCAATCTTAACGAAACCACCATTGAACAGGTGGCCAAGTGTAAACTGCCCACCGAGTATGGCGAGTTTGAGTTAACCACCTATAAAGACTCCATTGATAAGCAGGTGCATTTTGCCTTGTGTAAAGGCGAAGTAAAAGAGGGCACACCGACTCTGGTGCGGGTGCATTTGCACAGTACTCTCAGTGATTTGCTTGGTTCACAGCGCTCTATCAATCGCAGCATGAGTTTGCCCCAAGCTCTTAAACGTATCGCCAGTGAAGGAGGCGTACTGGTGCTCATCGGTAAAGATGAAGACCTGTTGACACAGGTGCAACAATTTCAGGCTGAAGATAACGGTGAACAGCCCACCGCGCCGGATTGGGTAGGCACATCGCGCACTGTAGGTGTGGGCAGTCAGATTCTAGCCAGTTTAGGGGTTAAGCAAATGCGTTTACTGAGCAAACCCAAAAAATACCATGCCTTGTCGGGTTATGGCCTGGAAGTGGTTGAATATGTTGCACCCTAACGTGCAACAAAATAAAAAATCTGATTAACCTGTTGGGCGCTTGTGCTATTATATGCGCCATTTTTTCTAGTTAAGGCTTGTTAAGCATGAATATCATTGAAGGTAACATTCGCGCTACCGGTAAAAAGTTTGCTTTAGTTGTCTCGCGTTTCAACAGCTTTGTGGTTGAAAGCCTGGTGGATGGTGCCCTTGATACACTTGAGCGCCACGGTGAGGTTAATACCACTGATATCACCCTGGTACGTGTACCTGGTGCATATGAATTGCCTATAGCGGCTAAAAAGCTGGCAGAGAAAGGCACATTCGATGCGATCATCGCATTGGGTGCAGTGATCCGCGGCGGTACGCCTCATTTTGAATTTGTTGCAGGAGAATGTAATAAAGGTCTGGCTCAGGTCTCTCTTGATTACGGTATTCCGGTCTCTTTTGGTGTGATCACAACCGACAGTATTGAGCAAGCGATAGAACGCTCAGGTACTAAAGCAGGCAACAAAGGCGCTGAAGCGGCTTTGGGTGCATTAGAAATGGTAAATGTTATGGCCAATATTGCCGAGCAAATTGAAGGGAAAAACTAGGTGAAACCATCAGCCAGACGCAAAGCCAGAGAGCTAGCGGTTCAAGCCATTTATTCCTGGCAAATGTCCAAAAACCCCGTTGAGCAAATTGAATTAAGCATCATTACCAGCAACAATATGCAGAAAGTCGACACTGACTATTTTCTGGAAATATTGCGAGCCGTGGTACGTAACACTGCTGAACTTGATATCAAGATAAAACCTTACCTTGGGCGTTTGCCCGAAGAGCTTGATCCCGTTGAAAAAGCAATTTTACGTGTAGCCACCTATGAGTTGGTAGAACGGTTAGATGTGCCTTTTAAAGTGGTGATCAACGAGTCAATCGAATTAGCTAAGTCTTTTGGTGCCGAAGAAAGTCATAAATTTGTCAATGGTGTGCTCGACAAGGCTATTAAAACCTTGCGTAAACACGAGTTGTCATAAAAAGCGTTTACCTTTGCTGGCTATAATAATGGTGTTTTACCCATAAATTTTTTGAGTGTTAAAAGAATAATGTGAAAGAGTTTTCCTTAATAGATACCTACTTTAAGTCTGTAAAGTATAAGCGTAAAGATGTATTAATTGGTATTGGTGATGATTGTGCCATTACCCAAATTCCGCCAGGGCAGGCATTAGCAACCACTACTGATACACTTGTCAGTGGTGTGCATTTTTTGGCAGATGCCCCACCGCGGGCCATTGCGCAAAAAGCCATAGCCGTTAATCTTAGTGATTTGGCTGCTATGGGCGCCGAACCTGCCTGGATAAGCCTGTCGCTAACGCTACCGGCTATCGATGAAACCTGGTTGGAAGAGTTTTCCCGTGGTATCCAGGAATCCACTGAATATTATTCCATCGAGCTTATCGGTGGCGATACGGTACAGGGGCCACTGGCCATCACTATTACCGCCCAGGGTTTTGTTGCCCCCGAGCAGGCGCTAACCCGCTCCGGTGCCAAACCTGGTGACTTTTTGTATGTGACCGGTACTTTGGGGGATGCTGGTCTGGGGTTGGATCTGTTACTCAATAATATCGAGTTACCTGATCCTGAACACAGCGGATTTTTGTTGAAACGTCTGTATTACCCCACCCCCAGAGTATTTGCTGGTACCAGTTTAAGGAGGGTCGCCAATGCCTGTATCGATATATCTGATGGCCTGGTGGCCGATCTCAAACATATATTACATGCCTCACAATGCGGGGCCATGTTGCAACTGGATAAGTTGCCGCTGTCTGAAGCTATGGTGCAAAGCGTCGATATCCATAATGCCTATCGCTATGCCTTAAGCGGTGGAGATGATTACGAATTACTCTTTAGTGTTAGTGAAGAGCATAAAAATTCAGTCGATCGGGCTTTGGCCTGCTGCAATGTGCCGGTAACCTGTATCGGCCAGCTAAATGGCATGAGCGGTAAGGTCAATTTACGCTTGCATAATCAGCCCTACGATTTTATTGATACGGGCTATGAACATTTTGCGCCAAGCTCGCTATTGGCTACTACCAAGGATCCTCAATGAACGCACTTATTCGTAAGCGGGTGTCACTCGCTAACCCTGTACATTTTCTGGCTTTGGGTTTTGGTAGCGGTTTGGCCCCTAAAATGCCTGGTACTTTTGGTACGTTAGCCAGCCTTCCTCTTATTTTTATTTTGGCCAGTTATAGCTCACTAACAACCTACGCGGTACTGACGATACTGGCCAGCATTGCCGGGATCTGGATCTGTGGCCAAACTGCCGATGATATGCAGGTGCACGACGATCCGTCTATCGTGTGGGATGAGGTTGCGGGCATGATGATCACACTGTTTGCCGTGCCATTGAGTTGGCAAACTGTGTTGCTGGGTTTTACCTTATTCCGGCTGTTTGATATCCTTAAACCCTGGCCTATTAGTTACCTGGACAAACATGTTCCTGGCGGCTTTGGCATTATGGCCGACGATATACTGGCCGGTATCTTTGCTATGGCGTGTGTGCATGGAGTGTTGTATATGGGCTGGCTGTAACGAATCTGGCTTGGCCATGGTGCGGGCTATTACAATGAATGCAGGCCTAACATAGTGCGCTCATAGTGCCTTGGGTATCGGTAACCAAAATAATCCCCCCAGTTAGCTACCGATATTTTTTCCTGCTTTGTTTTACCCCCTACCGCGCTAACATTTTCCGCCCGGCTATTATTGCTTAAATAGCCCAATTCAGACAATCAAAACACACCGAAATACGACTGCTGTCACAGGTAACCACTTCCATTTTACCAACGATCCTGCGGCTTTCTATTGGTTTATACCTGACCTGAAAAAGTACATTTTGCTATCAGTGCAGCCCCTTTTCCTAATGGAATATTCAGTTTTTTTGCATAAAATCACTTGGGCTTGAATATATTTTGGGTATAAATTTGAAATTGATTTTCGGGGTAGCTTACCCAGGAGTGTCTCCTTTTTTGGGGAGGGGGAGCAGGATAAGGTGCTAACCTGGCACTGATATTTGTCAATAAATTGTCCATTTACAGTCAGCAGAGCTGACAGCGAAGGGACAATTTATTGACAGGCAGTGGGAGTTTATGGGGTGTGGATTAACCTATAAAGGCGTTAATTTTGGCCACTATGCCTTCGCTATCCATGCCCAGCTCAGCGTACATTTCCTGCTGCGTGCCTTGCATAATAAATTCATCGGGTAAACCGATGCGCAGCAGACGGGCAGTATGGGGTGAAGATAACAGTTGTTCACCCACTGCACTGCCGGCCCCGCCCATAATGGCACCATCTTCGAGGGTGACGAGCAGGTCATGATCAGTGGCAGCTTTGTTGATAGCATCGCTGTCCAGGGGTTTGACAAAACGCATATCTATGACCGTGGCGTTTAATTTTTCTGCCGCAATCTGGGCCTGGGGCAAAAAGATACCAAAATTGAGTATGGCAATTTTTTTACCGTGGCGAATCTCCCTGCTTTTACCTATTTCAATGGTCTCCATGGCCGCTACCGGGACTATGCCGGTTCCGGCGCCTCGTGGATAACGCACTGCTGCGGGTTGATTTAATTTATATCCGGTAAAGAGCATTTTGCGACATTCATCTTCATCTGCCGGTGCCATGATGACCATATTGGGTATACAACGTAAAAAAGGAATATCAAATGCCCCTTGATGTGTAGGGCCATCGGCTCCCACGAGGCCAGCTCTGTCGATGGCAAACAGAACGGGTAAATTTTGCAGGGCGACATCGTGGATAAGTTGATCATAGGCCCGTTGTAAAAACGTGGAATAGATAGCGACCACTGGGTTTAGCCCCTCTTTAGCCAGCCCTGCGGCAAAGGTCACTGCATGTTGTTCGGCAATGGCTACATCAAAATATTGTTCAGGGTAGGCCTGGGAAAACTCAACCAAACCTGAGCCTTCGCGCATGGCAGGTGTGACCGCCATTAATTTGGGATCGTCGGATGCCATATCACATAACCAGTCACCGAATATTTTGGAAAAATTCGGATTGCTCGGGGCCGCTTTGGGCAAGCTCTGAGCCGCCGGATTAAACTTGGGTACCGCATGAAACTTGATAGGATCTTTTTCGGCTGACTCGTAGCCTTTGCCCTTTTTGGTCACCACATGGAGAATTTGCGCACCCTTGATATTGCGCATATTCTTCAGCGTGTCCACCATAGCGCTGACGTCATGACCATCGATTGGCCCGATATAATTAAACCCCAATTCCTCAAAAATGGTGCCTGGCACAACCATGCCTTTGATATGTTCTTCAGCGCGGCTGGCAAACTCTTTGATGGGAGGTACGGTACTAAGTAATTTTTTACCACCATCGCGAATGGAATTAAAGAAACTGCCTGTTAACAAACGGGCTAAATGGCTATTCAATGCCCCTACGTTCTCAGAAATAGACATTTCATTGTCATTGAGAATAACCAGCATATCTTTATCTATATCACCACCGTGATTTAACGCCTCAAAGGCTATACCGGCTGTCATGGCACCATCACCTATTACGGCTACTACTTTGCGCCCTAACGCTTCTTTTTCTGCGGCAACGGCCATGCCTAAAGCGGCACTGATAGAGGTGGATGAGTGTCCTACTGCAAAGGTGTCATATTCGCTTTCGCCCGGCCAGGGAAAAGGATGCAAACCGCCTTTTTGACGGATAGTGGGCATCAACTCACGTCTGCCGGTTAATATCTTATGGGGATAGGCCTGATGACCCACATCCCAAATTAGCCGGTCAAACGGGGTGTTATAGACATAATGTAAGGCCACGGTGAGCTCAACTGTGCCCAAGCCTGAAGCAAAATGGCCGCTACTTTGGCTAACACTGGTGAGTAAATATTGACGTAACTCGGCTGCTAGTTTCTTCAACTTGTCTTGGGGCAACTCCCTGAGTTGAACGGGAGTGTTGGCTAAGGCCAGAAGAGGGTAGTGGGCTAAATCCAGGCTCATGTGTGTGTCTACTATTATTTGAATTAGGGTTTAACGATCACTTTTAGTGATTTCGATGAATGATGAAGTCGGTAAAAGACTGCAAGATATGAGTATTGTATGGCAAAGCGGCCAAGGCTTGAAGTGCTTGTTGATGCAGTTCATGCAAATACCGGGTGGCGCCGTCTATGCTTAGCATAGCAGGATATGTACTTTTGTTTTGCTGTTGGTCTGATCCTTGGGGTTTACCCAGTACATCTGATTCACCAATTACATCTAATATATCGTCTTGAACCTGAAAGGCAAGGCCTATGGCGCAAGCGTAGGTGATTAATAGTTCTTTGCTGTCAGCAGCCACGGTAGGGGCCAGTTCGGTCGCCATTTTTACTGCAGCGATTATCAAGGCTCCGGTTTTTTTGTTATGTAAGCTTTCTAATTCGCTTTGATTAATGCGTTTATTAGTTGCTGCCAAGTCCATGGCCTGCCCGCCGCACATTCCTTGATATCCGGCTGCTGTGCTGAGTATACGAATAAGACTGATGCGCTTATATTCATTGTCCGGCGTGAGGGGGTAATGGGCTAAAATTTCAAAGGCCAGCGTTTGCAGTGCATCCCCTGCTAAAATAGCGGTCGCTTCATCAAATTGAATATGACAGGTAGGGTGCCCCCGACGTAAATTATCATCATCCATGGCTGGCAGGTCATCATGAACTAAAGAATAGGCATGGATAGCTTCAAGGGCTAGGGCTGGAGCATCTAAATCCTCCTGACACACACCTAACATGTCTCCCACCGCATAGACCAAAAAAGGGCGCATACGTTTGCCGCCCATCAGCAATGCATATTGCATCGCCTGTTTTAGCGTAGTGGCATGCTCAGGCAAAGCAGATATTTGAGTTTGCAGTAAGGCGTCAATACGTTGATGGCTTTGCTGCTGAATGTGTTTAAAGCTCATTACTCAGGGACGATTGACGGATCGAAATCAATCAGCGATGTTTGGCCGTTTTGCTCCATAAGGATTTGCACTTTCTGTTCGGCTTGTTTGATTTTTTGCTGGCTTTGACGAGCCAAAGCAATCCCCCGTTCAAAACGTTGCAAGGCATCTTCAAGGTTTAGATCCCCTTGCTCCATTTGACTCACTATGGTTTCTAACTCTTGCATAGACTGCTCGAAGCTTAAATTTTCAGTTTTTTTGCGGCTGGTCATTGGTTTCAGTTTCGTTGTGATTTGCTCTACTTATACTGACGATGTTTTATGATAACGGATCTAAATATTTCGTCAGAAAAGCGCTTAACGCACCTTACCTGAGGGGTAAATGTCGGTCAAACACTTTTCCAGTTAATGCTGTGTTAATCGTCTTCGACAGTGCAAGCCGTTTTGCCTTGTCCACCAGGAATAACAAGTACCTATTTTATAATTTATTAAACTCCCGCTATAGAAAATGATTACTTTGTCGATAAAACAGAAAGCCCCAATTTATTTGATTAGCCATTTCATTTACGAGTTTGTTAAACCGGGATTATCGTAAGATCTAAGATTATTGAGGTAACACACTGAGTGTTGCACAAGCCTGTGTGTTAAATAACATAACGCGTTATACGCTATCTTTAGGAGTAAAGTGTGGATTTAGCAACCATTATAGGCATGATTGGCGCAATGGGCTTTGTCCTGCTGGCGATGTTACTCGGCGGAGATTTGGGTATGTTCTTTAGTCTGCCTTCAGTACTGATTGTATTTTGTGGAACCTTGTTTGTGGTGCTGTCGCAATTCAATATAGGGCAGTTTTTTGGTGCGGGTCAAATTGCCGGTAAGGCATTTATGTTCAAAACTGAATCTCCTGAAGCACAAATTGAAAAAATTGTGGAAATGGCAGATGCCGCCCGTAAAGGTGGATTTTTAGCCCTGGAAGAAGCCGAGATTGCTAACCCTTTTATGCAAAAAGGCGTAGATATGCTGGTAGATGGTCACGATGTGGAAGTGGTACGTGAGACCATGGCTAAAGATATTTCCATGACGACTGAGCGCCATGAGCTTGGTGCATCGATATTTAAAGGTATGGGAGATGTTGCACCCGCCATGGGTATGATAGGTACCCTGGTTGGCTTGGTGGCTATGCTATCGAATATGGATGATCCTAAAGCGATCGGCCCGGCGATGGCGGTGGCCTTGTTAACGACTTTATACGGCGCGGTATTGGCTAATATTGTTTTTAACCCAATAGCGGAAAAACTTGGCCTGCGTGCGGTTGAGGAAAAACTCAATCAAAGCCTTATCCTGGATGGCATCATAGGTATTGCCGATGGTCAAAACCCACGGGTGATTGAAGGTATACTGAAAAGCTATCTGGCTGCCAGCAAACGCTCCAGTGGCGAGGAGTAAGGATAAACCATGGCGGTGGTAAAACAATGCCCTAAATGCCCTCCAGTTGGTCTGCCAGCCTGGATGGGTACTTTTGCTGATTTGATGGCGCTGCTGATGTGTTTCTTTGTGTTGCTACTATCATTTTCTGAAATGGATGTACTTAAATTCAAACAGATAGCAGGTTCGATGAAATTTGCTTTTGGTGTGCAAAACAAAATTGAAGTAAAAGATATTCCTAAAGGTACCAGTGTTATCGCTATGGAGTTTCGCCCAGGGCGCCCAGATCCAACGCCCATTGAAATTATTGAGCAGCAAACCACAGAGATGACCCGGCAGATGCTCGAATTTCAGGCTGGTAATGAAGACACCGCTGGCGGGCGGCAAAAACAGCGAGGCGAACAACGAGGCGGTGCCGCGCAACAAACGGCCAACGAACAATCCACTTCTACAGCCAGTGACAAAGCCAGTCAGGAAGAGATGAATAAAAAAGTCAAAAAAGTAGCTCAGCAATTGGAAAAAGAAATCCTCGACGGTGCTATCGAAATGGAATCGTTGGGACAACAAATCATTATCCGTATACGTGAAAATGGCTCATTTGCTGCAGGTTCAGCTTTTTTACAACCGCAATTCAAACCTATTTTACGCAAGATAGGTACCCTGTTAGCTGATATGCCAGGGGACATTGCCGTGTCTGGACATAGTGATAGTCAGCAAATTTCAAACGAGTTATATCGCTCCAATTGGGAACTGTCATCCCAGCGCGCAGTGGCGGTAGCGGAAGAATTACGCACGGCGCCTGGCTTTGATGAAAGCAGAATGTCTGTGGTGGGTAAGGCTGACACGGCGCCTTTACCCGGTGATGATGCCGATGCAAATGGCCGTAATCGCAGAGTGGAAATATCCATTAAGCAGGGTAAAGCCAAGGTTTCACAGCCCATATCGGTGCTAGAGTAAACCGGCCAGTGGTAACACCCTACTAGCACTTTCAATACCTAACCTGTCGCTATGACGGGTTTTGACAACTGCCTTGGGCGCTCTTATCAAAAAATATCGAAAATTCAGCCACAGTCACGCCAAATTTTTGCATATAGGAGCGATTCATTACATGGGTAGCGTCTAGCTGATACATCCAGTCATCTATGGCAAAATCATAGCTTGTGCCGTCGATGGGCACGGTCAGGGTGTAAGTCCAGTGGAAAGCTGAGCCTAAAGCTGCACCTTTAGCCTCACCAACAACATCACCGGCAGTGCCTGTTACCGAGCCATCAGCTTTGACTTCTACCTGCCAGATCCTGCTCTGTTGGCTGCCATCATTAAAGTAAAATGATTCATTCAGTTGGCCTTTATTCCCTTCCCAGGTGGCTTTGATTTCGACACAAAATCGCCTGGTTAGCTTACGTGAATAGTCTTGTACTATTCCCCAGGCCGTTAAGTCGCCATTAAAATACTCTTTAAGGGAAAATGTTGGGGTAGTGTGCTGGTATTCTTGCAAAGAGTGACTGCAACTGGTGAGCAACAGTACGGCTGATGTGAGGGTCGCGACTTTATAACCGTTCATTATTGCTCTCCAATTAACTGCTTGCGTAATGTAGGATAACTGCTGTTTTGGTCTAACCAAATGCGTAAAAAGCTACTGCCAAACTTTGCATTCGTAATATTTTCAATGGGGATTTGATTAAAGAAAAATACACTACTGTGGTCTTGATTGACCACTAATAGTAGCTCATCGTTTTTTTTGATATCGGGCCAAATAAGCCCTAATCGCGTTAGCCAGGGCTGTGTTTGTTCGCTGGGTAGTCCTAATTTTCGCCATTCGTCAGCGGTCTTTTCTACCAGCTCTTTGGCGTCAATATCCCGCAAATAATGGATCTTTAGTGCCACCGGCAGTTGTGATTCAACATAGCGCCCATCCTGGCTGTATAGGGTAGACTGGTAAACGTCCCAAAACAGTATTTTGAGTTTGGCTTGTCCTACTTTTTGCATATTGTCTAACGGCTCAGAATGGGCCGAAAAGCAATAGACAAGCAATGCAGATAGGCATAACAGAGACAGAAAACGGCGGTTCATCGCGACAAAGATGCAGTAAATGCCGGTTTACTGAGGACTAACTGTACGGTGCTAATGGTTCGTTCCAGAAAGCCCCCTTCACAGTAGCTCAAATAATAACGCCACATATTCATAAATCGCTGGTCGTAGCCGTCTTCGGTTAATAATTCGTGGTTGGCTAAAAATTGCTTGTGCCAATCTTGCAATGTCCTAGCGTAATCGAGCCCTATGTCGTGCAGATCACGGATCATCATATCGGTATGTTGCTTGAGATGTTGATTGATCAATAACTGAGAGGGTAAAAAGCCGCCCGGGAAAATATGTTTTTGAATGAAATCAACACTATTGCTATAAGTATGTAGCCTTTGATCGTTGATAGTGATTGACTGCAGTAGCATTAAGCCTTGTTTTTTCAATAAGCCGGAGCATTGAGCAAAAAAGGTAGGCAGATATTCCTTGCCTACTGCTTCAATCATTTCTATGGACACCAGTTTGTCATACTGGCCCTCAAGTAAACGATAGTCTTTTTTGAGCAGGGTGATTTGCTGCTGCAAATTTTCACGCTTTACCCAATCCACAGCATATTGGTACTGTTCTTCGGATATAGTCGTGGTGGTGACTTTACAGCCATAATTCTTGGCCGCAAATATTGCCAGACCTCCCCAACCCGTGCCTATTTCCAGCAAATGATCCTCAGGACTGAGCTGCAATTTATCACAAATGGCTTTAAGTTTGGTTTGCTGAGCCTGGTGCAAAGATGTGTTCGCCTGAGGATAAATTGCTGATGAATACATCATGTTTTCATCAAGAAAACGGGTATACAATTTGTTACCCAAATCATAATGGTCGGCAATATTTTTTTTGGCTTGTTCGGCTGAGTTGCGCTTGGCAATATGAGCCAGTTTGCGCAAGGGCAGGGCAAGCCATTCCATCTTACCTTCCCAGCGGTCAAGTGTGGGCAAGTTGCGAGCAAAAATACGAATGACATTGGTTAAGTTAGGTGTCTCCCAAAGCCCTTCGGTAAAGGTTTCGCCAGAAGCGACACTTCCGCCAAACAATAACCGGCGATAAACCCGTAAGTCCAAAAAGTTAATCTCACCGCGCAGGTCAGATCCTTTTTGGCCAAATACCCCTACCAGCACCCCTTTTTCTTTTATAACTAATTCCCCCTCGGGCAGGCTGGCGAATATTTTCAACATGATTTTTCTGCTTAATTTATCCTGCCATGACAATAGCTCTGTGGCTTGGAGTGTCTGTTCACCGCTTATCATAGTTTTTTCTTGCCTTGTGTTAGCTGGGCATAAAAAGGCACCCGCTTGAAAAATAATTTAGCTGCTTGCCAGTAAATGCCAATGATTGTCTTTAAGGCCATACTGGGTATCTTTGCTAATACGGTGAAAACTGTTTTTGAGTTCATATCAATACGCCGTAAATTTAGCTGGGTATCCAAATGGGTGATGTCCTTTACGCATTTTAGCGAAAGTGTCAGTTGCTCAGCCGGCTGGGCAATCTTCCATTGGTATTGCATATCCATAGGATTAAACGGTGAAACATGAAAGGCTTTTTGTGAGTCACGTTGATCTCCCAGATCGACCAGATAATAATGCCGCTGATTCCAGGGCGTATTACTCACCTCGGCCAGACAATGACTGTACCGTCCATCCGCTTGGCGCAGGTAGTAAAAGTTTACTGGGCTGAAATATAGACCAAAGGTACGGACTTGTCCCAACAGGTATATATCGCCGGTTAAATCCCTGGCCGCCAGTTCGGATATCTTGCTCAATACACTTTCGGTTAAGGAGCAGTGCGCATCACCTACATAGTCCGTACGTTTAAATTGTAAAGGCGCCCACCTTGAAGCGGAGAAAAATCTGACCTGGTGCTCCAGAGCAGGGACTTCATCCAATTTTAGCCACAACAAAAATATATCGTAGGTGAATATATGTTTTTTCGGCACATGGCGTGCGTGAAACACCGTGCCTTGATAGATTGCACTTTGCACTAAAGGGTTTCCCCAAACACCAGGCAAACATCCAGGGCGCTGCGCACGCCATCTTCATGAAAGCCGTTATGCCAATAGGCACCACAAAAATGTAAACCATCAACTCCGGATATTTCATCGCGCCTGGTTTGGGCTTGGATAGCTGCTGGTGTGAACTGGGGATGGGTGTATTGATAGCGACCGAGGATTTTTTGCGGATCAATATTCTGGCTGCTATTTAGGGTGACGCAAAAGGTAGTGGCTGATGACAAACACTGCAAAATATTCATATTGTAGGTCAATGCTATTGGCGCTTGCTGCTCGTCTGACTTGCCGGTTATCAGGTAATTCCAGCTTGCCCAAGCCAGCTTCCGTTTTGGCAGTACACTGCTATCTGTGTGCAGCACCACTTCATTGGGGCCATAACGGATAGCGCCCAATATGTCTGTCTGTCGGCTTGAAGGCTTTGTTAACAGGCCAAGGGCTTGATCACTGTGACAAGCGAATATCACTTCATCAAATATTTCTGCGGCATTTTGGTCGATAACCACTGCGTACTTATCGTCTACTTTGCTTACAGATTGCACCGGGCTATTGAGCCTGATTCTGTCTTTAAAACCCTCAGTAAGGGGGGCAATGTATTGTTTTGATCCCCCCACCAGGGTACGCCACTGGGGGCGATCGATAATATTAAGCAGGCCATGATTGTGAAAAAATTTCAAGAAAAAGGCAAAGGGAAAGGATTTGATATCTGCCAGGCTGGTTGACCAAATAGCGGCGCACATGGGTAAAATGTAATTATAGGTAAAAGCCTGACTAAAGTTATTGGCGACAATAAACTCATATAAGCTTAACTGACCGTGATCTTCATTTTGTTGTACGCTGGTTTTACATAGTTTGTTAAAACGCAGAATGTCACGGACGATAGACCAAAATTTGGGACGTAAAATATTTCGTCTTTGGGCAAACAGGCTGTTAAGGGTATTGCCGTTATATTCGATATTTTCGGCTATATTTTTAACACTGAAGCTCATTTCTGTGGGCTGGGCTTGGACGTGCAACTGATCCATCAATTTAATGAAATTAGGATAGGTCCAATCGTTGTAAACAATAAAACCAGTATCGATGGCGTAGGTCTTGCCCTCAACTTCTACTTCTTTGGTTGCCGTATGCCCGCCAATGTAATCTTCAGCTTCATAAAGGGTGATGTCATGCTTTTTATGCAGTAAATATCCGCAGGTTAATCCGGATATACCGCTACCGATAATGGCAATGCGTTTACCCATTTAGTGCTTATCCTGTTGTTTAGGTGTCATGGCTTTGCTTAACGCCACTTGCAGTGCAGTGGGTAAGCGACTGGCGGTGCGTAAAATCAAACTGAACAAGGTTGGAAAATAAATACTTGCAGACTTTTTGTGAATGCCTCTGATAAGTTTCTCTACAGCCTGTTCCACACTTATTTGCATCGGCATGGCAAAATCATTTTTAGCAGTCAAGGGGGTGGCGACAAATCCTGGTGAGACACTTTGCATCACAATGCCCCGTTCGGCTAAATCGACTTCCATACTTTTACAGAAATAATGCAGGGCGGCCTTACTGGCACCATAAGCCTGACTTTTGGTAAAAGGCATTAACCGCGCTAGGCTGTCAACGATAACGACCTGATCACCGGATTGCAGATTAGGCAATATAGCGGCAAAACAGTTGATTACGCCAAAAAAGTTAGCGGCAAAGACCCGTTCAAACATTTGCGCTTCAAATTGTCCTACATCCACATATTCGCAGACCCCGGCATTTAGCACGTATACGTCCGCCTTTTGACTGGCTAGACTCGACAGGCATTGTTGTTCATCTGTGACATCAAAAACCACAGTGCTAACGTTTTCCAAGATGGCAAGTTCGGCTAGTTTTTGCTGGTTACGGCCACAGGCAATGACCTCGAGACCTTGTAGTGACAGACGTTTAACCAAACACTCCCCTATACCTGAGGTTGCGCCGGTGACTAATATACGTTTCATTCAGCCAGTTTCCTTTTTAGATAGCGCACCAGGTAACCTATGATAGGGAGGTGCTCATACAGCATATTGCCTAGGTCATAATAGTCCCTCTGAAACACTATTTTGTTGTCTTTTATAAGGATACGGCTGATTCCATCAACCTGAATAAGTTTGCCCTTTTTTAATTTGGGGTGAGCGAAGCTCATCTGCCAGGTGACAAAAGCCGTATCTTCTTGTTGGTTAAGCTCCTGGATAATAAAGTTACACGAACGGGTATTGCTTAATAGGCTGGTAAAATAACGCTCGAGGGCAGGTAAACCTTTGTGGGTAGATACCGGATCGATCAGGGTGATTTTTTCACCGTATAATTTACATAGCTGTTTGGCTGAGTTGTTGTCCAGCTGTTGATAGAACCTAACAAAATCTTGTAGCACTGTCATGAGTAAATTATTTTTAATATTTATAGTTTGTCTAATCCTAAAATAATACCGGAAAAAAGTGGTTTAGGATCAATATTAGTCAGTAAAATGATTTCGATCTAAATGTATTGTCACACGTAAACACACTATCTTGCACAGGAGCAATGTCCAATTGAACAATACATCTTTTAGTATGGGGTTATTTCCTCTGTCAGCGCATATTCTGCCACAAGGTAGGATGACCCTGAGGATATTCGAAGCCCGTTATGTGGCTTTGGTAAAAGAGGCCTGCGCCTCGGGAAAGGGGTTTGGTATTTGTATGCTTGACGCCGAGGGTGACAAGCGTCTTAATACACATATCTATTCGGTTGGAACGCATGTCAAGGTCATCGACTTTGACTTATTGGACGATGGCTTACTGGGTATCACAGTAGAAGGGCAAAGGTGCTTCAAAATCAATACTGTGCACACTGAACAAGACGGCTTACGCATAGGGGATTGTCAATGGCTGGAGATATGGCAACCGCCCCTTATACAACAAGATATCAACCCGCTGGATAGTTGCTTGCAGGATATTTTTATCAAGTATCCGGAGTTGCAATCCTTGTATCAACAGCCGAAGTTTTCAGACCCTATCTGGGTGATTTATCGCTGGTTAGAATTGATCCCTGTCTCTGCCCAGCAAAAGCAAACTTTAATTAAGCAACGGGACTATGTTCAAGCCCTGGAATTTCTGACACAATTAGTGAAATGATCCTTTTCCTTTAACTATCGGTATCAATTAACATCTTAATAGATGGTGAAAGTGATGCTAGTCGGAATACCTTTGGACGCTAAATACACAAGTCAGGTTACGCCTAAAGAATGTGCAAACGAAATGTGTGCACATCTAGAGCTAATTGGAGCCCAACGCTGTAAACGTGCCTTTTCGGTTGTGTTTAATTATTTTGCCCCACGTTTACGCTCATATGCTTTAAAGCAAATGGGCAACGAGGCCCTAGCCATGGAGCTGGTGCAAGACACTATGTCTAATGTGTGGCAAAAGTCTCACCTGTTTAATGCCGAAAAAGGATCACCGTCAACCTGGATTTTTACCATAGCCCGCAACATCCGTTTTGATATGCTGCGTAAGCAGCGTAATCGTAAAGAAGATATTTGCGCCGATGATTTGTGGCCCGTGCTTTGTGAACAAACGTCAGATCCTAACGATGTTGCCCTGGACGATCAAATTATGCTGCAGCAAATAGGACACTTATTTAACCAATTACCTGAAAAACAGCGTGTCGTGATCCAAGCTATTTATATCGAAGGCAAGTCCCAGCAAGAAGTGGCTGATCAAATGTCAATTCCTCTTGGAACCGTTAAATCCCGTACTAGGCTGGCCTTACAGCGTTTAAAGGAGATATTGAAAGATAATGATTAATTTTCACCCTGATGTTAAGCAAATAACCGCTTTTTCTGGCGGTAATTGTTCCGCTAATGTCGCCTTAATAATAGCGGCACATATTGATATGTGTCCTCGTTGCCAACGGTTATGTTTGCAAGCAGAGGAAGATCTGGCTGCTGAAGTTTTGTTACAACCGTCAGCGGTAGCCGAAAATTTATCCGCTATGATGTTAAATATCACCCAAAGCCCTTTGGCCGAGCCGATCCTGGCAAAAGCACCTTCAATGTTATTGGAGCTCGATGGTCGCTTTTTTCAACTGCCACGAGCGCTTCACCGGTGTAGTAAAAAAACGGGCAATTGGTCGCGATTAGCTGGCAAACTGTGGCATGCACCGGTGGATATAGGGGGAATGGGGCAAGCGGGTTTTATTTATATGGAAAAAGGAGGACGGGTTCCCGAACATACCCATAGAGGTAATGAATTCACCCTGGTCATAGATGGCACGTTCAGTGATGGGCTGGCAGATTATGAGGGAGGGGATTTTACGCGCATGGACAGCCGTAATAAACACGTCCCTTACTCTGATGCAGATGACGGTTGTTTAGTCTTTACCATTTTGGATAAGCCACTACATTTCACTTCAGGTATTGCCCGGTTGCTTAACCCCTTTAGTCACTTGTTTTTTAAGTCATAGTATTAGACTAACCATAAAAAAACGCGCAATTTGCGCGTTTTTTTATGTCCGGTGTGGCGATACTAGCGAATAAAACTACTATCTGGATAATTCAGTTTTAATGTTTTCATGACGTTATTTTTCAGTTCATCCAATTTGAGCTGATCGTAACATTCAACCATTATTTCCAGTGCTTCTTGAACCTGAGACGTGTCCGGATAATACTCGATAACATACCGGCCTCTATTGGCAGCCGCTACATAGGCATCACGGCGCATGTAAAAACGGGCGATAGCAATTTCATATTTGGCCAGACGATTTTTAATATGCAGCATACGTTTTTGTGCATCGGCTGCGTATTTACTCTCAGGGTATTTTTCAATTAAGCTACGAAAGTCCTCAAAGGCTTCACGGGATTTACTCGGATCGCGATCCGAACGGTCAATGCCGACCAGTTCTTGAAATAAATTTTTGTCTGATTCCATATTGGTCAACCCACGCATATAAAGTGCATAGTCAACGTCAGCATGGTTGGGGTTGAGGCGCGTGAATCTATCGACAGTTGCGACAGCTTCATTGGCTTTACCCGATTTGTAATAACTGTAAATTAAATCAAGCTGCACCTGGTGAGACAATGGGCCAAACGGATAGCTGGAGTCTAAGGCACTTAAGCTCGCCGTAGCGGCATTGAAGTTACCAATTGCCATTTTTTGTTTTGCATCTTCATAGAGAGATTGAGCACTACGATTGCTGACCACCAATTCGTCTTCATCCGGGGACGAAGAACATCCGGCTAGTGCGATGATTGTTGCTGCTGCGAGAATAACTTTGGATAACGATAATTTTCTAATCATATTGCTCTTATTTGCTGTTATTTATGCGTGCGAAACACAGTATGCGATTCATTACGTTAAAAATCCGCTAGAATAGGGTTTTATTGAACCGATAACTGTCGCGTATTCTAACCTAGCATATTGGGCTATGCACATATAAATCGTTCCGAAACACTATTAGGGTCTTCTTTGCATGTCTAGCAGCTATGAAAAAATACAACTACAGGCAGTCGTGCCGCACACGTTATTAGGTAAACGCTTAGATCAAGCTTTGGCGGAAATGTTCCCCGATTATTCACGTTCTCGATTAAAAGAATGGATATTAGCTGATCAAGTCGCGGTGGACGGCCTAGTTGTGAACAAACCAAGAGAAAAATTGCTGGGTGAGGAGCTGATTGAAATTGATGCAAAGATTGAAATTCAAGCTCGCCACCAGGCACAATCTATCGAACTGAATATCATCTATGAAGATGACGATATTTTGGTGATTAACAAACCAACCAACCTGGTTGTGCACCCTGGGGCCGGGAATGCAGATGGCACAGTGCTAAATGCCTTATTAAGTCACGCTCCAAGCATCGCTATGGTGCCCCGGGCGGGCATAGTCCATCGTCTGGACAAAGATACGACTGGCCTTATGGTCATTGCCAAGACCATAGTCGCGCAAACACACTTAGTTGAAAAGCTTCAGGCTCGCAATATCAGTCGTGAGTATGAAGCGGTGGTATATGGCACTATGGTGGCAGGTGGCAGTGTCGATGAACCCATTGGTCGTCATCCTACTAAGCGCACTAATATGGCCGTTGTGCAATCGGGAAAACCAGCATTGACCCATTACCGGGTTAAAGAAAAGTTTCGCGCCCATACCCATCTGCGTTTAAAACTGGAATCAGGCCGTACCCATCAAATTCGGGTGCATATGTCCCATTTGCGTTTTCCTTTGGTAGGAGATCAAGCTTACGGAGGTCGTCCCCGTCTGCCCAAAGCGGCCAGTGACGAAATGATTGAAACCATACGGGGATTTCACCGTCAGGCGCTGCACGCTATACAACTGGAGTTGGAACATCCGGTGACAGGGCAATGGATGAAATTCCAGGCACCTCTACCGGACGACTTTGTCCATTTACTGCAGGTGCTCAAACAAGACACCGCACTGAATATGGACGATATGGAATAATTCATGGCCGAGCTTAAATTCATTACCCCTGATTGGCCAGCGCCAATAAATGTCAAGGCATTTTGCAGCACCAGAGGTGGTGGATTTAGTTGTAGGCCCTATGACTCTTTGAACGTTGGGGAGCATGTAGGCGATGATCTTAATCTGGTCTATGCTAACCGTGATCTGTTACCCCAGACCCAAGATATTGTTTGGTTAAACCAGAATCACAGTACGACGAGTGTTGAATTAACCCGTAGTAGCAAACAAAATATTGCAGCGGATGCAAGCTATACAACTAAAGTTGGGATTGTTTGTGCCGTGATGAGCGCTGACTGTTTACCTATATTACTGTGTAATAAAAGTGGATCATTAGTGGCAGCGATACACGCTGGTTGGAAAGGCCTGGCCGCAGGTATTATTGAGAACACAGTGCAGAATTTTGTCTCTGATAAAAATGAAATTTTAGCCTGGCTTGGTCCTGCTATCAGCCAGGCTCACTTCGAAGTAGGGGATAATGTGTACGCAGCCCTGGGTGATTACCCTGGGGCGTTTATTCCAAATAAACAGCCTGACAAATATAGGGCAAATCTTTATCAAATCGCCCGAGAAAAATTAGCTGCTGCCGGTGTTTATGATATTTATGGCGGCAATCACTGTACTTACGGTGAGAGTAAACTTTTTTTTTCTCATCGACGAAGCACCCACGAGGGGCTTCATCATACCGGCAGAATGGTGTCAGCTATTTACTTGGACTCTTAATTTCTTTAAAAGCTTGATGTAAAACAATTATTCGTAAGCCTAAGCTTAACGCCCACTTGAATCTATTATAAATTGCACCCATAAATAGCCCAACAAGTGTTCGATTATATTAAGAGAGCTGCATCATGCGTTTAGATAGTTTTACCAGCAAGTTTCAACTAGCCATTTCCGATGCCCAGTCAATAGCACTTGGCCGTGACCATCAATATATTGAACCTGTGCATTTAATGACTGCGCTGCTTAATCAGCAGGGCAGCTCGATTCGCTCATTATTCGATCATGGCAAAATAAATGTTAATGCCCTGCGCTCCTCTTTGGCTCAAGCCGTAGACCAACTACCGCGAGTTGAAGGTGTGGGTGGCGATGTGCAAATGGGCAAAGATACTATTATGTTGCTTAATCTGAGCGACAAAATCGCGCAAAAACGCAAAGATCAATACATCACTTCAGAAATATTTGTATTGGCTGCTTTGCAGGATAAAGGGAAGCTAGGGGATATATTGCGCCTATCCGGTGCGACCGAAGAAAAACTTGAACAGGCGATTGAATCTATGCGCGGTGGACAGAAAGTGACGGATCCCAATGCTGAAGACGTGCGCCAGGCACTGGAAAAATTTACCACGGATCTCACTGAGCGGGCCGAACAGGGCAAACTCGATCCGGTTATTGGTCGTGATGATGAAATTCGCCGTACGATCCAGGTTCTGCAGCGTCGAACCAAAAACAACCCGGTGTTAATAGGTGAGCCAGGCGTAGGTAAAACCGCGATTGCTGAGGGACTGGCCCAACGTATTATTAATTCTGAAGTACCTGAAGGGCTCAAAAATAAGCGTGTATTGTCTCTGGATATGGGGGCGCTGGTGGCCGGGGCTAAATACCGGGGAGAGTTTGAGGAGCGCCTTAAAGCGGTACTCAACGAGTTGGCAAAAGAAGAAGGCAGGGTGATACTTTTTATCGACGAGCTCCATACTATGGTGGGGGCTGGCAAGGGCGAAGGCGCGATGGATGCTGGCAATATGCTCAAACCCGCTCTGGCACGAGGTGAATTACATTGCGTTGGTGCCACCACACTGAACGAGTATCGTCAATTTATTGAAAAGGATGCCGCTTTAGAGCGTCGTTTCCAAAAAATATTGGTGGAAGAACCCAGTGTTGAGGATACCGTAGCGATTCTACGGGGCCTTAAAGAGCGTTACGAATTACACCATTCGGTGCAAATAACCGATCCGGCTATTGTGGCTGCGGCTTCTCTTTCCCATCGTTATATCAGCGATCGTCAACTGCCGGATAAAGCAATAGATTTAATTGATGAAGCCGCATCCAGTATTCGCATGCAAATGGACTCCAAGCCCGAGGATATGGACAGGCTTGAACGACGTATTATTCAGCTAAAACTTGAAGAGCAAGCCCTGGCTAAAGAAAAGGATGAAGCCAGCCACAAACGCCTGGAGTTAATTGAACTGGAGCGCGAGCAGGCGGAACATAAATTTTCTGAGCTTGAAACTATCTGGAAATCAGAAAAACAGGCTATGCAGGGTACTCAAAATATTCGTGCTGATTTAGAACAGGCCAAGCTGGATTTAGAGATCGCCCGTCGTGCATCGGACTTGAGTCGCATGTCAGAACTACAATATGGTCGTATTCCTGAACTGGAAAGTAAATTGGAAATTGCCTCTGAATCTGAATTCAAATCGGAAGAAAATCGACTGCTTAAAAGCCGTGTTACCGAAAACGAGATCGCGGATGTATTGTCTCGCTGGACCGGCATCCCGGTATCTAAAATGCTTGAAGGCGAAAAAGAGAAGCTACTGGGGATGGAAAGTGTCTTGCATGAACGAGTGATAGGTCAAAGTGAAGCCGTGAGTGCCGTTTCTAACGCTATTCGCCGTTCAAGGGCTGGCTTGTCGGATCCTGATCGCCCCATTGGTTCATTTTTGTTTCTAGGCCCAACCGGGGTGGGTAAAACCGAACTGTGTAAGACCCTGGCGAACTTCTTGTTTGATACCGAAGATTCCATGATACGTATCGATATGTCCGAGTTTATGGAAAAACATTCTGTCTCTCGCTTGGTGGGGGCTCCTCCTGGCTATGTGGGGTATGAAGAGGGTGGCTATTTAACCGAAGCCGTGCGCAGAAAACCCTATTCGGTTATTTTGCTGGATGAAATAGAGAAAGCTCATCCAGACGTATTCAACATTTTGCTGCAAGTTTTGGATGCAGGCCGGCTCACCGATGGGCAGGGGCGGACCGTTGATTTTAAAAACACGGTGATTATTATGACCTCTAATCTGGGCTCAGACATCATTCAGGAAAGGCACAAAGAGAATAATTATGAGCAGATGAAAAGCATGGTACTGGAAGTGCTAAATGATCATTTCAGACCTGAATTTCTCAATCGTGTTGATGAGACCGTAGTATTCCATCCGTTAGGTATCGAGCAAATTACCAATATTGCCAAGATACAATTACAGTTTTTGCATAGCCGTTTAGCGGAAAAAGGGATTGCACTTGAGTTAAGCGACGCGGCGTTACACAAGTTGGCCGAGGCCGGCTTTGACCCTGTGTACGGTGCTAGGCCGTTGAAACGTGTTATTCAAACCGATATCGAAAATCCCCTGGCACAGAGGATCTTGTCCGGTGATTTACTCACCGACGGATTAGTGCGTATAGATGCTGATGAGCAAGGGATCATTATTCAGTAATCAGTAAGCCTATACCCAAAGTCATTGAAGTTGCAGCTAGGCGGCAAAAGAACTCAGCCCCATGAGCTTAGATGGTCTAAGTGCAAGGCGGTTGGCGATATAGGTGAGTGAGAGCAGCCAACAACGCTGCAGCTTCAAAGGAGACGGGTATATATATCGATAGCGGCAAGTTTAACGAGCTTGCCGCTATTTTTTTGCTTAACCCGTAGCTTACAACTGCCTGGCTTATTATTTTTCACAGAAGGGACATTGACGGGACAAGGTTAATGCTCTTTTAGCCTCATCAAATCGTTCTGAGGTATTTAATGTCAAGGTAATATGACAGGAGATAATGAGAGCGAAGCGTAAAATATTGAATGCTGACTAAAGTTGACCATTTAGGGTTAATAGCCAACAGTTGGTATAGACAGAGCTGCAGATTTTTGACGCCAGTTCAATCCATAAGCGTAGTAATCGACGTCAGCCATTGCTGCTTTGGTGACGAAAATCATCAGATTATGTTATCTTTGCGCTCTTACTATATTAGAGAGACTGTAATGTCAGAATCCAAGCGTAAAGGCATTTATCTTTTGCCAAATTTATTAACGACAGCGGGCCTGTTTTCTGGCTTTTATGCGATTGTTGCATCCATGAACGGCCATTTTGAAGCCGCAGCTGTGGCGATCTTTATCGCCATGATCTTTGATGGACTCGATGGTCGGGTTGCCAGAATGACCAATACTCAAAGCGAGTTTGGTGCCGAGTATGACTCCATGGCCGATATGGTCTCTTTCGGTGTGGCTCCGGCATTGGTTGCTTATAATTGGGGTCTCAGCGGCCTGGGTAAAATCGGCTGGTTAGCGGCTTTTATATATGTGGCAGGCGGAGCACTAAGACTGGCTCGTTTTAATACACAGCTCGGCGTTGCCGATAATCGCTACTTTCAAGGCTTAGCCAGTCCGGCAGCAGCCGCGTTGGTGGCGGGGTTGGTATGGGTTGGTGGCGAGTACGATATTGATGGTAATGATTACAGCATAATTGTGGCGTTAGTGACCAGCTTTGCTGGCATGTTGATGGTCAGTAATTTTAAATATAACTCGTTTAAAGAAGTTAATTGGCACGGTAAAGTGCCTTTTGTAGCTTTGTTACTGATCATGCTGGTGTTTGTGGTAGTGGCTACCGAGCCTTCCTTGGTCTTATTTGTGGTGTTTGCCTTGTACGCATTGGCCGGGCCTATCAATACATTTAGAAGTGTAGATAAGGTTAAGTTAAAACATGTAGTCGGGGATGCGGATGAAGGTGATGCTGATTTCGCCAAATCAGAAACGCAAGACAATGTGGACTCCGATAAGCCTAAAGATTAATTATCTGCACTTTTAAAACTTAAACCGGGCCTGAATACCCATCCAGGCCCGGTTTTTTATGGTTAACATAAAATACTGTTGGTATTTCCCGGGTAATAAATGGAGCCAGTAATCATTTTATTTACTTATAATTTTTTAGGTTAAGGTCTTATTGGTTCGATCAAATCAATATGATCCAGCAAAAGTTGTTATTGGCGGTCTAATCTCTCCTGAAGATGATCCTTTCTATACCTTTACCTTAGCAAGTTTAGCTTTCTCAGTTATGGATAATATCGATTTTGGTGACGGTGGCCCAATTGCATATACTGTCGACCCAGCTGATTTTTGCTCTGGCGTTGCTGGTATAGATTTTTATCTGCTGATGAAATGTATGACATCGTTGATGCCGAATTCTATGCTGAGGATGGGAGTCATAACGTAGTAACTGGATTATTAACCTTCGGTGAGACAACGCTTGTATCTGAACCTTCAATACTAATAATGATGTTGGGTGGTTTGGTATTGATTACTCCCAGAAAATTTGCCTCTTAACTTTTTTATTACCTGTGTTTTCCCTACTACACATAAATTGAATGATGCATGTGTGTTGGTCTAACTGGAAAGGGGCAATGATTAAAATTTGAATTAGCAAATGCCAGGTTGGTTATCATTTTTATAATCGTTAGATCTTTCCTTGGCATATATCAGGAACGGATAGGGGGAGCGTGATTAAGTGTCAGCATTTTTAACATGGCTTGCTTGTCGGCTCATCAGTCGCTAACCGAGTCACTCGTTTGTTCATTTACATTCACACATTAAAAGCAGTACTTTCTTCATTGCCTACTTTAATATTTACACGGCAACTTACCCCACTTTGTGAACGGGTACGGTGTGTTGGGGCAAGGGATATTAACGTTACTCTGGAAAATAGTCCTCTGAGCTCGGATCCAATCTACATTAATGCCAGTTTGGCTCAATTCAGCCAAGATTTATAGTCGCCTGGCATGCAGACTATTTTTACCTGGGGTGTAACTTTGTAATGCATTTGATGAGTCGTTACATTTTACAGCTTAATTTCATTAAGGGTTAGATGAGGGCAGGGGAAAAGTCATTGCTGCTTTATTTTTCAGTAAAAAAAAGGCCGTGCAATTGCACGGCCTTTAAGGGGTTAATAATGACTATGAAGTGGTATTAAAAGTCTGTCTCAACTTCTAATACCGTCATACCATTTTCATCACCGTTTTCATCGGTATAGATAACACCACCTAGATAGTCCTGATCGTGTTGCAATTTATACATACCAACATAAACCTTGTTGGTATTGCCATCTCTTGCTCGGCTACGGGTTCTAACCGCCATGTTAGTCGCTGCAGACTCATCTACATTCCATACATGAAGAGGCGCGGTTACTGATTCAAGACCCGCTAGACTCCAGCCATGGACAAATACCAGATAAGTTGCGTCATTAGCTAGTTGTAGAGGTTGTGGATCAATCAACACAACTGATTCATCCGTTCCACCAGCAGCGCTGGTACCTACGGGAGCACAAGTAGAAAAGGTAGGGCAAGCATAAACATAGAGGTCTAAATCTATCCCTGCTATAGGCATATCTTTGTCTCTTAATGCAAACTTGGTAATGCGGGTTCCTTGTGGCACATCAACCAGAAAGAAACCTAAACCTGCTTCATTAAAGGCAAAGGTGCTATCGGGATCTTGTTCGACTGTGTCTGTTAATACATCCGAACTATCCATACCAATGCCAGTGGCATAAAACCGACCGCTGTAGTTGGTTTGAACCGATAAAGTTGTGCGCGTAGCACTTTGCGTGGCAACCGATTGTACTTGAGCAGGTGCTACCACTCTGGGGGGGAGCACAGATTTAATGGCTATGGGGGTGCGTACCGCGTGCACACCATCATCCCAGGTAAGGGAACCAAATTGCCATTGATCCAATACAACCCCTGCACCCTGACTAAAGCCCACTTGATAGTATGCTTTAGCGCCTGGTGCAATTGTCATAGCGTTAGTCACTTCCCATTCGCCCGCATCGAGATTATATACCCGTAACTCAGCGTCGACACCTGCAGGCGTTTGCATACTTGCAATGTAAGTTGAATCATTATCACTTACGTTGGTGACTACCCGCAAAATAGATTGTGGGAAGCCCAACTCAGAGATGGCAACTGAAGCCAGGTTTAGATCACTCGGATCCAAAGAAAAGTTTGCATTTTGCAATTCTGCGCACGCACCAGGAAAAAAATCACCGTCAACAAAGTCACTTTCTCCTGCGCCACAAAGGTAGGCATAATAATCATTAGTACTAATGTCATAGACTAGGCCTGGTTCAACCATGGAATTAGGCACGACATGGCCTGCACCATAATCGAATAGATCAGCCGGTGTGCTGCCGTCTTCTTTGCTTACGTTTTGACGAGCAGAGGTCATCATTGCTGACTTCATAGCAGCAGGTGACCAAGCAGGATGGGTTTCACGGATTAAAGCCGCTAAACCAGCAATGTGCGGTGAAGACATAGAAGTACCACTTAGGTATTTATATGACTCACCCATTACACCATTGTCAATCTGTGCGCCAGAGGTACCGGCCAAAATGCGCACACCAGGGGCGGTGATATCAGGTTTGATGATATCGTCAATCGCTAAACTCGGACCACGAGAAGAAAATCCAGCCATCTGGTTACCAACTTCGGTTTGATCGATAAAGAGATCAGGACCCAAATTAACCGTGACAGCTTCTCCACCTTCTACAGACGTCATTAGCTCCTCGCCGTCTTCAGTGCTGATCATTACGCCGGCAATATCATAGGAACCGTTGCCACCCAAACCTGTAAGAGGGCGCCCGTCACTGTATATAATAACGGCGGAGGCACCAGCCAACTCGGCTCGTTCGACCTTTTCAGTGAAGGCACATGTACCCCGTTGAATAAGGGCGATATTCCCCTGAATGTCTCCAGCATTATCTAGCGGGGCACTTACCGCATCAACAAAACACCCTTGCAGTGGCTCTGCAATGACCAGTTCACCTTCAATACTACCGGTTAACGCCAGTGCTTTAGTGATAGGCCCTTCGGCAAATTCAATTGCTGTTTGTGGTTCACGTGATGTGACTTTTAATACATTTATTAAACTTGTGCCATCGTATGTTGAGGCACCAACAGTAGTTACCCAGGGAACGTTATGGGCGACGGTTTCCGGATCAGGGCCACTATTGCCCGCTGAGTTGGCGGAAAAGACACCCCCTTTTGAGGCGTTAAAGAAGGCTATATGCACCGGATCGGTTGAGGATGTCCTGCTGCCGCTGATAGAAAAGTTAATCACATCAACACCGTCCGCCACTGCTGCGTCGATTGCTGCGACAGAATCCACACTTGAACAGCCACTATTACCTTCATCTGAACCGTTCCAGCAAACTTTGTAAGCTGCCACTCGGGCTCTTGGTGCCATACCGGATAATATTCCGGTGCTGGCACCAAATAAATTTCCTTCTACGCCTTCATTGCCGCCCGCAGTAGTCAGCGTATGGGTACCATGGCCGTCAGCGTCACGGGGAGAGCTGAACTCGCCTGGTAATAGGCTATTATTTTGTAAAAAGGACGCATTAAAATAACGGGCACCTATTAATTTATTATTACAGCTGAAATCTGGATCAGTACCCGTATCACACTCTCCTGCCCAATCTGGGCGGGTAACAGCAATGGGCATAAAATCTGTGTCATCAAGGCTGGGGTTTTCTGGCCATACACCAGAATCTACTATCCCTATAATGACGTCTTCCCCTTTATTGCCGTTGGTATGCAAACCGCCAGGAGCTGTTAATCCCAAAAATGATGGGGTATTGGCTGTATCCATCTTATACAGTTCTTCAGGCCAGACACTAAGTACATTAGGATTAGATTTTAATTTTGATAATTGCGTGTCTGATAGTTGTGCAGCAAAACCATTAAAAGCATGTTCGTATTCATAGGTTGCTTTTGCTATACCGGCGTTTGACATTACGTTCACTCGCTGATTTCGTAATTTTTGTCGATATACCTTTGAGGCTGTGGAATTCGGATTATATTTGGTGCTATTTCTGGTGCTATTTCTGGTGTT
>Ga0307489_10000009_pt1 | contig 106225 bp, 79 predicted proteins | sample SB12metaG_FD_202247 | JGI IMG/M metagenome (GOLD analysis project Ga0307489, IMG submission 202247) | Sea-ice brine microbial communities from Beaufort Sea near Barrow, Alaska, United States - SB 1.2 | ecosystem: Environmental > Aquatic > Marine > Coastal | place: USA: Alaska | collected... | reverse complement strand
TCAATCACAAAATGGCAAATTTATCTCTTTACGATGACGGAGAAATGTTAGAAAACCTGTCAAATTTGGCCAGTCAAACTGAGCAACTTATCTCGGATATTAGCTACCGATTTAGTGCGACCAATGCCTACTACGAGTTGGTCTGTGCTCGCCTCAGTCAATTGCAAGAACAGGACATAGGTGGTATTGAACGTATTGACGAGTTTGTTACCCGGCGCTTAAGCCCTGGTATCAGAACGTGTCAGGCGCTTAACCATCGGCTTGATGACCTGACGTGTCGCATCGCCCGTGCCAGCAGCTTACTTAGAACTCGTGTTGATTCATCAATTGAACAACAAAATCAAAAGCTCTTACAGGCGATAAATCAACGGGGAGAAGTTCAACTGCGTTTGCAACAAATGGTTGAAGGTGTCTCAATTGTTGCCATTGCCTATTATTTGATGGGTTTACTGGACTATGTTTTAGATGCATTTAACTTGTTTGGATTTGCAGTAGATAAAATGATTTTAAAAGGTATTGCCGTTCCATTTTTTTTAATTTTCACGTGGATAATGATGCGTTTAATTGTACGGAACATCAAAAAATAGCTTAGGTACAATAATTCTAAAAAATAGAATTAAATTTAAATCGTAGATTATGTTTATTATCTACATACTAAAGTACTACTCCTGTTATGTCATACTAAATGACATCCTATTTAGTTAGTTTGACGAATACTATTATTCATTGCGTATTTATATTATCAGTTTAAATAATAATGAAAACGGAAACATAATAATGAAAAACATAATAAAGTATGGTCTTATTTCAGCTGCAATGACAACGGCATTGGCTGTCGATGCCAAAATAGAAGTTTATTCTAATGAGGGTTTTACCTTTAGTGCTGATGGTTTAGTAAATGCATTTTATTCCAACAGTTCGATTGATCACATTGATGTAAACGGTGCTAAGAGTGATAGAAATCAGTCCCGTGTGCGAATGGGGTTCTTACCTAATAATATCGGTTTTAATTTTGCCAATCAAATGTCTGATATGAAAATTGAAATGAGATCTTCTTTCTGGGTTTCGATTAACGACACTGATAATAACCGCGACGCCTCTCCTGCTGATTTAGGCACGGGCTCCTTGATTGATGTACGACAGTTTTATGCCACGATAAGCGGTGACTGGGGTGAAGTTTTGTTAGGTAAAGATTTTGGTCTTTTTAATCGTTCAAATATTTTAAATGATGAGTTGTTATTGGGTTTTGGGCAAACTTCTGACTTTTTTGGATTAGTTGATGGTGGCAATGTTTCATTTGGCAACATCAGTACAGGCTACACTTATCCTTTCCCTAAGGCACAAATTACCTATCGCTCACCAGAATTTAATGGGTTTAAAATAGCTGTTGGTATTATGGATCCGAATAAATTAGCGGCGAATTCTTCAGAAGACTTACCCCGTTTTGAAGGCGAAATGACTTATAACACAGCCTTTGAAGACGGTACGCTTAACCTTTGGTTAAATGGTGTGAGTCAGTCAAGTGAAGTGGATGGGATTACGCAAGACCAGTCTGGTGTGGGTTATGGTGCGAAAATTAAATTTTCCGGGTTAGGACTTGCTGTGTCTGGATTTAGTACCAAAGGCTTAGGACATGTTGCTGGCTTGGATCAGATTGTTGGCAATGAAGAAATTGCATCTGACGGTATGCTGGTTCAAGCGTCATATACCCTGGATTCTAATCGATTTGTACTGACCCATGGTAAAACTGAAGTTGAAAATACTAACAGCATTCTGGATGCAAAACATACCAATACAGGCTTCGCTTATTTCAAAACAGTACGGGCAGGTTTAACCGCGGTAATGGAATATAACCATACTCAGGCAGACGTCACCGACTCACTAATGGAAGAAGATAACAATACTATTTCTATTGGCGCGGTAGTGACCTTTTAAGGTCTTCTATACCCATTCCCCTTGGAGCTTCAGCGTTGTTGGCTACTCTCACTCACCCCAATCACTTAGTAGGTTTAAGCTTATGGGGCTGAGTTCCATTGCCACCTAGCTGCAACGCCAATGGCTTTGGGTAAAGGGTTAATTTTTTAAGCCATAATATCAAAGGTACGCAATGAAAAATGTTAAACTGATCGTGTTTTATCCACACCCGGCGGATGTGGATGAATTTAAGCAAAACTACCGTGAACATCTCAATCTTTTGCATCGCAAGATGGATATAACCGATACGACAGATTTGCCATACACTGTGACGCGATTCGCCTCATTGGACGGTAAAGATCCTCAGTTTTATCAAATGTTTATGATGCCTTTTCCATCAATGGAAGCGTTACAACAAGTATTGAGTAGCGAAGCGATGCAAGAGGTTGCCGCTGACGCAACGCGAATATCCTCAGGCGGACCACCAAGTTTAGTTATTGGACGTGACGAGTAACCAAATAGGCAGCATTCGGGCAGTGCGGTCAAGTCAATGATTTATCCGCACTGGCTTGTTAATAAAGGGGTAAAACGCTTGTTTTTTTAAGTCAATTTTAGGGTAAACTAAGTAAACTAAAAATTAACGTTGTGCATCATGTATAAAATTCTAGTTGCGGATGATCATCCTTTATTTCGTGAAGCGATTATTAGCACTATTGGTATGGCATTTCCTGGTTCAACTACCATAGAAACAGAAGATATAGAGTCAACCCTTGCCCTGCTAAAAGACTCAGGTAACGACGATATTGATCTGATATTGTTAGATTTAAACATGCCCGGTATGACAGGCCTAAACGGGCTATTAGATGTCAGAAACGAGTGTCCCACTACGCCTATCGTTATCGTGTCGGCAGAAACTGAAAAACAAAAGATTTTACAGACACTGTCTTATGGTGCAGTTGGATTTATTGCCAAGTCGTCTTCTAAAAAAGTGATTGGTGAAGCTATTCAAAGTGTATTTGAGGGAAATGTTTATTTACCATCCAATATCATGCGTTCACAGGCGACAACCATTACCCCCAATGAACATGATATTTCCTCTGAAAAAATATCACTGTTAACACGACGGGAATTGATTGTTTTAAAGCATTTGACTAAGGGTGATGCGAATAAAAAAATTGCGTTTGATTTACACATATCAGAAACAACCATTAAATCCCATGTGTCTTCAATTCTTAAAAAGCTCGGTGCTACCAATCGTGTTAAAGTGGTTGTGGGTTGCAGTGATATTGATTTTAATCAGTACTTAAAGCGTTAAAAAATCAAATGATATTGATTGTAATCATCGTAAAAGATATAGCATAGATGTTTTTAACTTCATTGGTTTAACCGGTTTATTTAATAATAATATTTCACTTTTCTTAATTTCGTTTTTTAGTGATTGACTATAATTTGCGGTTATCATAATGACGGGTAATTGATCCCTGCGTATTTGATTAATTTTATTGGCCACAAATAATCCGGTCACGTCATCGTCAAGGTGATAGTCAACCATTAAAATATCTGCATGGTCGTTTTTAATATCAACCTTCTCACACAAACTTTCCAGACTCGTAGCCGTTACTATGGTGCAGCCCCATTTTTGTAGCAAACGTGACATGCCTGCACAGACATTAATATCATTATCGACCAGCCAGACCTGGCAATTGGAAAAGTCTAAATCATTATGCACAGTATGAGAAAATTTGGCTGTTAATGGTGAATGATTTTGTTTATCTACGGGCACAGTGACCGAAAATACGGATCCTTTGCCAAGTTCGGAGTTGACAGTGATTTTGTGTTTGAGCACTGTGGCTAGTTTATCAACTATGGCAAGGCCTAAACCGAGACCGTTGCTAAAGGCCTTGTGTGAAGATTTTAAACGTTTAAATTCTTTAAATATTTCTTTAAGTTGATCATGAGCAATCCCAGAACCGCTGTCCCATACTTCAATAGTCACATGATCGCCTCGTCGCCTACATCCCAGTAGCACTTTACCATTACCTGCGTATCTGAAGGCGTTTGATAGAAAATTGCGCAAAATACGTACCAATAAGGCACTGTCGCTGTACACCACTATATCAGAGGATACATAGTGTAATTCAACGCCGTAGTGCTGGGTGATTTGCTGGTACTCGTTGGCTAGATTATCTAGCAGTTCTGACAACTTGAATGTGCATTTGTCGGCTTGTACGACACCGGCATCCAACTTAGAAATGTCCACTAAAGTACTGATTAGATTTTCTAAATCATCAAGAGAATGGGCCACCGAGTTGACTATGGATTTCGCTTCATTTTCAACCAATACTTCCCCAAGAGAGCTGGTGAAAAGCTGGGCAGCGTTAAGAGGTTGTAATAAATCATGGCTAACCGCTGCCAGGAATTTGGTCTTGGATATATTGGCAAATTCGGCTTCACGCTTAGCTTTAGTTAAATTGATTTGCGCTTGTCGGCGCTCTTTTGCTTCAATCAACAATTTGTCATTTAGATTTTTCAGTTGTGATGTGCGTTCTTCAACGCGCAACTCGAGTTGGTCGTAGGCTTTTTGCAGCGCCACTGCATTTTTTTTACGGTCGGTAATATCACGCACTAAAACAAAAAATCCAGTTACATTGCCCTCACCGTTGCGATTAGGTACGTAGGATTTTAATAAATGACGACGCTCACCAGCATGATTATTGTCATCAATTTCAAAACTGATACTTTCCCCCTGCAAAGCACGTTCAATGTATGGTCGTAACTTTAAAAAGTCAGAACCCACAAGACTGTGTTCAATGGATAACCCGTCAAGGCTACCTTGTGGCCAGCCGTACCAATTAACATAAACCTGATTGGTGAATTGAAACTTAAGGTCGTCCCCGATATAAGCAATCATGGCTGGTACATTATCGGTAATAAGCCGCAACCACCGTTCACTTTTTTCCAGTGATTCGGCGTAGCGGTGACGGACCGTGATGTCGGTATAGGTCTTAATTAGCTTACCGTTATTGAGGCGATGGTCTCTAATCTCTAAAACCGTACCATTGGACAAGGCTTGTACGTAATAACCTTCTTTGTTTTTGGGATGCTCCCCTAAATCCAGTTCGGTTAAGTTCGTCAAATGGGTGAAATAGGGCATTGAAGATAGTTGGCTGGGTGATAACTGGCTCATCTGCGCAAACCTGTTGTTCCATACTTCCACCTGGCTGGAACGACTGATCAACACCACACCCTGAGATAAATTATCTATCAGGCTTTGTAATAAAAGTGATTTTTGCGTCATCCCCCGTTCGTAACGTGCTGATTCTACTTCTTTTATATCAGTGATATCGGTATATAACATAACCCAGCCACCTTCGCTGGTACGTCGTTCATTGAGCTGAAACCAACGGCCGTCTGACAACTGGTAAACGGGGCTTGATTGGGCATTACCCGGTGTCGCCCGTCGAATAACACCTGTGGTTTTAGCCCGTTCTTTTAAGTCGTTAAAATTCGCCCCTTCTTTAACGGATATACCTGTGGTGTTCCAAAAATTAGCGAAAATGGTATTTTGTAACAGGATCAATCCGTTGTCATCGAGCAATACAAAGCCTTCTGAAATACTCTCTATGGCATCAATAAAACGTTGTTTGAAAATATTCGCTTGTGTATTCGCCTGTTTGAGCGCGCGATGGCTGTGTTCCACCTCAGCCAGGGTTTCATTGAGTATCTGGGTTTTTTCGCGAACCTGTTCCGCTAGGTGTACAGAATGCTCAAACGCAGCATAAGGTGCGTACTGATTGCCTCCTCCTTGTTCAACCCGCAATATTAGCGCGTCATTAATTTTTCTGAGTTTAACGTTTTCATGTCTAAGGCGCAGTAACTCTTGGTGTAGGGTTAGCTTGTTCATTCATTGCCACTTGCAATGTAAACGCCGGTAAACGTCTGATTGAGATGAGTACCATCGATGTGCTCGCCATAGGTATTAAATCCGGTGATCTTGTATTTACTTTGCAGTACTTTTGCTTGAGGTACGAGGTTTTTATGTTCTATTTCGAGGCGGCGTAAAAAGCAGTCACAGGCCAATACCAGTTCTGGCTGCCCATATTTTGACGAGATACGGGTAAGTTCGTTTTTCAGAGAATAAAAAATATCATCCATTTCAACTGCACTCAGTACGATCCCCACATCAACTGCACAATAAAAAGTCAGACTGAAATCATCCTCATTTACTTTCTGAATTGAGCGAATGTAATATTGGCTTCCGACTTTCACCGCCAATGGATGAAGTGAAAAGACCTCTGGGCTAAGGTCTTTCACGTCGGTATTTAATAGCCTTGCATATTCAAGTGCGGCGGGCTCTGCATTTAATTCATAGACCGTTCGACTCTCGGCGTGCGCTGCTGTTACCACCACTTTTTTAGTGGGCAGTTTAATGTGGTTGCAACTGAATACTTCGAAAGGGCAGGTGGTGTTTACCATTATCACTATGGCCGCATTTTGGAAAAATTGACCATGGCAAAATACATGGGTCTTTGCCAGATGAATGTCATCTCCTGCTGAGCCACCAAAATGGGGTATGCCACTTGATGCGGAATTAAGGGTGACTAAAAATTGCTCTTCGTTTGAGGATAGGCCATCAAGGAGTGTTAACAAAAAGGTATTATTTTTAATGGTAGTGAGTTTTTTTGCAAAACAGGCTTCAGTGAGTTTGTTAATGGTTTCCTGAGCATCGATGAGGTTGAATTTTTCCATTGATTCAACAACTTGTGCGTTGATAGCAAAGTGTTTAGAGGAGAATCCGATCGCCACAATGGAGTGCTGTTCGTAACCGTCTGGGGTTATTTCGCCAGCTGTGGTACAACCCACAATATCCAGCGCTGAAAAAGTGTGTTGCATATGCAAAGCTAACTCATCTAAGGCATAGATAGATGAACAATAAAATAGTACAAAGCTGATGTCGGGATGGGTCAATTGGTGTTGCAGCTCCTGGCTTGCAATTAAAGGATCTACTGACCTGCTAATGGCTGTTATTGTTTTTATGTCAGTCATTTTAATACCTCAAGGTTTTCTCATGTTGTCACAAGGTGTCGATAAATATTCATCGTATAGTGGTAGTCATTATACCAATAATTATTCAGCTTTCACACGAGGCTGTGCTGCGTGTTGCTTTGCCTGTAAGAGAGAAATGATCAACTTACCGTGGTAATTTTAATCGGTTTTTTATTGTATTTCTCGACGACACAAAGCTGCGGACTTTCAATTGTGACTAAACATTCGAAGCACTGAATACATTCACCGTAATCAATAGAGCCATTTTTATTTATTGCGTCGATATCACATTTTTTACTACGGCATAGCTGACAGGGAGAGCCACATTCTTTGCGCCTTGTTAGCCATTTAAACATCGGGAAACGCCCCAGTGTTGCTAAACCAGCGCCTAAGGGACATAAGTACCGGCAGTAAAATTTATGTATTTTTAAACTGACCGCAAGTAATAAAACAGCGTATAAAACAAAGGGCCAGTAGCGAACAAAATTGAGCGTGATACTCGTCTTAAAGGGCTCTATTTCGGCAAGTTGTTCAGCTAAGGTCAGGGAATAAAACGAGCAAGCAAGTAAACCAATTAATATCAGGTATTTAAGTTTTTGGGCTAAGGTATGGTGTTTTGGCTTTATCTTTATTTGCCGAATGCGTAATTTTTTTGCAAGCAGACCGGCAAATTCTTGTAACGCGCCAAAGGGACATAGCCACCCGCAAAACAATCCGCGACCCCAGATAAACAAAGTAATGAATACAAAAGCCCATAAAATGAATATCACTGGGTCAAGCAAAAAGACTTCTATATTGAATCCACTCTTTATGGCTAACAATAGGGTGTAAATATTGACCACCGAAAGTTGGCCTTGAGTGTAAAATCCAACGAATATCAGCACAAATGTTAACGAAGCGAGGCGAATTTTGTGGATCGTATCTGCGTTACGGGCCAATTTATGCTGAGTGATAAATATCCACAGCAAAAATGCTAGGTAAGCAACCGTCACCGCTATTTCGACTTTTTTTGCCAGCCAAATTTTTTGCCATAAAGGCCGTGGATTAAGCAAAGTAGTGTCTTGGGGAGTCGCTTCAAATAGGGCTTTTTTTGCTGGGGCTTCAAACTCAAATGCATGTTCTTGCTGAGACAAAAAAGAAGTGTCATAACTCACCGAGAGTTGCAAATTGAGCGGGCGACTGATGTCAAACCCTGATTGTGACTTGATGCGAAAAACACGTCTATTATCAAACTCAGGCATATCAACAGCGTAACGGGGAGAAAAATAGCTATAGAAATCGATGTCACGTACATCTACAGGAAAACCACCTTGGTTTGCACTTAAGCGGCTTGAAATGGTTTGTGGTATAAATTCTTTGCTTACAAACGAATAGCGGCCCTGATTAAAAAACATTAGCGCATGTTCACCGGGGGACAGCTCATCGAGTAAACGTTGGTACTCGGTTTCGCCGAATAGGTTTTTACCAATGATGGGAATATTGACGAAACCAAAGTAAACATCGATAAAGTTACTGGCCCCGTTGGCGATAGATTGCACTTTATCAGTCAATTTGGTAGAAATGGCCGAGGCTGATTTTGTATCAACATACCAGTGTTGAATGTAGCCACGGTCGAGTAATTGTTTAAAGGTTAGTTTTTCAAAAAACGAGGTGTTAATTTGATTGGGTTGTGCAGCTAAAAACCCATCCAGTTTTTGTCGTGCGACTTTCAGCGCTGATGTGATAATAGTGTCATTGATGACTAATACTGAGATGGTGGCACGGGTGACACCGTCAAAGTAGGTTGCTTCGAAAGTATTCTTATCGCGATTGTTAATAATAAAGCGTTCTCTAATTGAATGACCCGGGTATTGGTCTATAAAATTAAGCATAGGTTCTTCACCCAAACCATGTAAAAAAATAGGTTCGTGATGATTGAGCAAGGTAATGCCGGAAATAACACCTTGTGGATCTAATCCAATTAACATGTTTATCGTCTGACCTGAATATCCAATGAAGTGGGTGAAATCATTCGATTCAAATGTGTAGCCAAGTAGTTCGTCAAGCTGGTATACAGGCGTAACCGCAATATCAGGATCCTGAGGGCCCACACGGGTTGCACTAGGGTATATATGAGCAATGTCAGGAGGGACAAGGGTGGTATTATTATTGGCAAGTGTATGAAAAGAGAGGAGTAATACTAACAGTGAGCCAAATCTGTAGATTGTGAGTAAAAATAAGATGGCACAGGGCATATAATTCTCCAGGTCGCCTTTTTTTTTGAATGTCCGCTTCTAACCTGGATCAGAAGCGGAGCACACTAAAGCGGCTTAGAAGAAGCCCATTGGTGAAGTTGAGTAACTAACCAATAAGTTTTTAGTTTGCTGGTAGTGATCTAACATCATTTTATGGGTCTCGCGACCAATGCCTGATTTCTTATATCCGCCAAATGCTGCATGTGCAGGATACAGGTGATAACAGTTAGTCCATACTCGACCAGACTCAATACCGCGACCCATGCGATGTGCAAGGTTTGCATCACGAGTCCACACACCCGCACCCAAACCGTAGGCTGTGTCATTGGCAATCTCTAGTGCTTCCTCTGGTGTTTTGAAGGTGGTAACAGAGATAACAGGTCCAAAAATTTCTTCCTGGAACACTCTCATTGAATTATTGCCTTTGAGGATAGTAGGCTGTACATAGAAACCATTATCGTGTTCAGAATTGTGTTTTTTGGCATTACCGCCCGTAAGTACCGTTGCACCTTCTTTACGACCGATATCCAAATAACCCATAATTTTATCAAATTGCAATTTAGAAACTTGAGCACCAACCATAGTCGTGTCGTCTAAAGGATTGCCCTGGATAATATTTTTGGTTTTTTCAATGACCCGTGCCATGAACTCGTCAAAAATGTCTTCTTGTACCAACGCTCTAGATGGGCATGTGCACACTTCGCCTTGGTTAAAGAAGCCTAATGCAAAACCTTCAGCACACTTGTCTAGATAATCATCTTCAAAACTGGTGATGTCTTTAAAAAATATATTCGGTGATTTACCACCGAGTTCGACAGTGGAAGGAATTAAGTTTTCGGCCGCACATTTTAAAATGTGTGAACCGACAGCAGTGGAACCTGTAAAGGCAATTTTTGCAATACGTGTACTGGTTGCCAGTGCTTCGCCGGCTTCTTTTCCGTAACCGTTAACAATGTTTAACACGCCAGGGGGTACCAAGTCTGCAATAAGCTCCATCAACACCAAGATACTGGCAGGAGTTTGCTCAGCGGGTTTAAGAATAGTGCAATTACCTGCTGCCAATGCTGGTGCAAGTTTCCATGCCGCCATCAATATGGGAAAGTTCCAGGGAATAATTTGCGCAACCACCCCTAAAGGCTCGTGAAAATGATAGGCGACAGTGTCATCATCTATTTGCGAAATACTGCCTTCTTGCGCTCGAATACAGCCAGCGTAGTAACGAAAATGGTCAACGGCCAATGGAATGTCAGCGGCAAGGGTTTCTCTGATGGGTTTTCCGTTGTCCCATGTTTCAGCCACAGCTAGCAAGGTTAGGTTCTGTTCCAGGCGGTCAGCGATTTTTAGCAGTATTGTGGAGCGTTCCTGAACTGAGGTTTTTCCCCAAGCAGCTTTGGCAGAATGAGCAGCGTCTAATGCTAATTCAATATCTTCGGCACTTGAGCGTGGGATTTCGCAGAACTCTTCTCCGGTGACAGGCGTTAGGTTTTTAAAATATACGCCTTTTACTGGCGCGACCCATTTACCACCGATAAAGTTTTCATATTTTGCTTTAAATTTTATTACAGCATCTGGGCTGCCTGGGTTTGCATAAATCATATTGTACCTCGTATCGTTAACTTGAAAGCTCTGTGATGAGTCTTGATAAGGGCTTACCCATAGGGGAAAACCAATTCGTAATTCCTGTTACTAGCATAGGGAATGCCCAGATACTCGCCATACTTCCTTTGCATAGAAAAAGTCATACTTTAGGAGTATAAATCGCCTGTAGAGGGCCGTGCGTAAGTCATTGCTTAATTAGATTCAACAATCATCAGCCCGTGACACTGTTTATCAGACTGAAGATGGGAATATATTAACCAGGGCAGAAATTTAGAGATGGATATTGGTGCCTTATCTCACGTTGCTTATCCTCAATGAAGATGATGAAGAACGATAGCTACTCACTGATAAGAGGCTAGCTACTGAACTGCCTTCAATGCGCTGTATATAAAAGTATCAAGTAAAGCAATCCAAGTTCTATCACGGGTATTTAACGCTTGTGTGATGATGCTTCAGCGCATAGCGTAAAGGCAGCTACTTGACGCGCTTGCCCGCTATATTGTTTCGTACACAACACTGTGAATTGATTTACAGTGTTTCCAATGATTTTATTGCATGACCCGAAAAGTCAGAAAATCCTTTTCCTTTTAGGCTTTATCTCACTTTGAGCGCCTGGATAAATCAAGTCTTTTACAAGGCATACTATTATATTATTTTGGCAACGAATTGGTTTAATAGCTCTGAATTTGTTGGGTATTTTTCAAGTAACTCTACAAGTTTCCTAGCACCTTCTATAGGTTTAAGATGGGTAAGTCCCCGGCGTAAAACTCTTACATTTTCCATATCTTTGCTATCCACAAGAAGCTCCTCACGGCGTGTGCTACTTTTAGCAATTTCCAGCGCGGGGAAAACCCGCTGATCCGCTATCTCCCGTGATAAAACGATTTCCATATTACCCGTGCCCTTGAACTCCTCAAATATTACCTGGTCCATCCGGCTTCCAGTATCGACGAGTATGGTCGCCAAAATGGTAAGGGACCCACCATTCTCAATCTTTCTAGCTGCGCCAAACATTTTCCGTGGTATTGCCATGGCTCTGGCATCCATGCCGCCTGACATAGTGCGACCACTACTCTTTAACTCTGCATTATGTACCCGTGTGAGCCTGGTCAGTGAGTCAATGACAATCATTACATCGTGACCTTCGCCCGCTTCCCGGCGGGCGGTGTTCAAAAGGTTATTGGCCATACGAACGTGTTTCTCATAGCTTTCATCCGAAGATGAGGCGTGTACTTTTGCCGTTACACTGCGCTTAAAATCAGTTACTTCTTCCGGACGCTCATCAATGAGTAAAGCATAAAGCTTTATCTCAGGATGGGCTTTGCCCACCGCCTGACAAATATGTTTTAAAAGGGTTGTTTTCCCGCAGCCCGGGGGAGCAACAATCAAACCTCGCTGGCCCTTGCCGATTGGCGTGACCAAATCCATCGCTCGCATGGTGAGTTGCTCAGATCCTGATTCCAGATTAATGGATTGATGAGGATTGATGGCTACGCCATTTAAAAAACGCTTTTGTGGATCATCACGAGATAGGGTCTTGGGCACCTTATCTACTTGATCTATTTGTTCGGGATCTTTATTTCTTTTTACTTTCAAAGATAATGTTTTTCTTGTCATGATATTAGTTTATAGCCCTAGAGAATAAATTTTTTGACGTGTTTGCAGTCGTTAACGCAGGGGCAATAGGCATTTTTTGCATAATGGTGTTTTGCGTTACAGTGGCGTAGCCACTACAAAACCTAGCTTAGCAAAAAATGTCCTATTGAGTGTTTTTATTATACCTTTTCTAAAGCCTGGCTAACATCTGCTATAATGTCGTCGATGTGTTCAATGCCAACAGATATCCTGATCAAATCAGCACTGACACCAGCTGAAGCTAATTCTTGATCATTCAACTGGCGATGAGTAGTTGAGGCGGGATGACAAGCGAGTGACTTTGCATCCCCAATGTTTACCAGGCGTAAAATCATCTCAAGTGAATCAATAAACCTTGCACAGGCCTCAATACCGCCTTCAACCCCGAAACTTAAAATACCTGAAGCCTTAGAATGGGTTATCTTTTGACAGCTTGCGAAGTAAGGGCTATCTGGTAAGGCCGCGTAATTTACCCATTTCACTTTTTTATGTTGCACCAAGTATGCAGCCAGCTTTTCTGCATTTTCGCAATGTCGCTCCATACGCAAACCAAGTGTCTCAAGTCCTTGTAGAATTTGAAAAGCATTCATGGGAGATAATGCTGCCCCGGTATTTCTTAGTGGCACAACCCGACAACGGCCAATATAGGCAGCCGGGCCTAATGCCTCAGTGTAAACAACATTATGGTAGGAAGGGTCGGGCTCATTTAAAACAGCAAAACGAGCCTTGTTTGCCACCCAATCAAATTTCCCTGAATCGACAATCGCACCACCGATGGACGTCCCATGACCGCCAATATATTTAGTGAGTGAGTGTACGACAATATCAGCGCCAAGTTCAAAGGGGCGGCATAGATAGGGCGTCGCTACTGTGTTATCAACAATCAACGGTACGCCATGCTTATGTGCAATTTGAGCTAAACGGGGGATATCCACTATATTCCCTGCGGGGTTACCGATAGATTCGCAAAACACCGCTTTGGTCTTATCATCAATGGCCTTTTCAAACCCTTCATAATCATCGTGGGAGATCATGCGAGCCTCAACGCCTTGTCTGGGTAGCGAATGGGCGAAGAAATTATATGTACCGCCATACAATTCGCTGGTACTGACTATATTATCACCAACCTCACAGATACATTGGATAGCGTAAGTAATAGCTGCCATGCCAGATGCAACGCACAGCGCGCCAATGCCCCCCTCCATGGCAGCAATACGTTTTTCCAGCACATCAGTGGTGGGGTTCATGATGCGTGTGTATATATTGCCAGGCACTTTAAGATCAAATAAATCTGCACCGTGCTGAGTATTATCAAAAGTATAAGACGTTGTCTGATAAATCGGAACCGCAGCAGCTTTAGTTGTTTCTTCAGATTTGTAACCTTCATGTAGGGCAATTGATTCAAGTTTCATGTATGTCACTCCTAAGTGATAAAATTGATTTAAACGACGCCCCAATGGGCCGCGGGCGATTATCGAGTGTTTTATGACCAGCAAACATTCAAAATAGATACTTAATATGCCAGATCTCTGGCCAATAATACAAAGAGAAGTTTTCTTCCTGTTTATTAAAACTGCTTATTAAAAAGTGCAGACTCGTGACCTCACTCCGGGCTTTAGTACCGGTGGCGAAGTGTTGATCATAGAACGCTTGGTTATCATTAATTAAACGAAGCACCATCATTTAATTTTGGTTGTAAGTTAAGACTATTAAGCCCTAATATGCACCCAGCATTAACCCGGTATATTTTAGGGTTTGTTCGTGGTTTATGGTGTGTATATATCCCACAGTTCTGACAAAAATAGTGTTCAGCTGCATACGTATTAAATTGATATTTCCCAAGATGCTTTTTACCTTCAATTAGCTCAAAGCTACCTTCTTCTCCCGAGAGCATAATAGACCCTTTTCGTATACACAGACTACAATTACAACGAATTGCCGATCGTAAATCAGCATTAAGGGTAAATTTGACGGAACCACAGTGGCAAGTTCCTTGATATTTTTTAATCATGAAATATTAAACCTTAAAAATTATAACGCACTGAATAAGCCGTGCAACGTCAGGGGGGATGCTTGCGAAAAATGAGCACCGCCCGCTAGTTTGTGTCCAACGACTCATCAGTGAAGTCGATTGGTTTGTTATGGCCGTCTCCCTTGACGCTTCACCGTTGTCGGCTGCTCTGACTCATCACTATCACCAGCCGCGTTGGACTGAGTCCGCCTAAGTTGATGGGGCCGAGTTCTCTTGTCGCCTGGCTTCAACGTTAATAGCTTTGGTCTATACGTTATATTTATCAACGGCACAGGTTTTGTATAAAATAGCATCAAGACGAACAGCCAAGTGAGTGAAAACATCATGTAGTAATAATTGACTTGTATTGCTAATCCGCTAACGACGAAAACAGGAACCGTTGTAAAAAGAGTGTAGGGCAGTGACTCAGCAACATTGAGCTTGGACCTGCCTCTACATGCATAGCAAGTCTTAGCGTCGTGGGCACTTAACAAAAGCAAGTTTGATATTTTCTGATGTTCATTACAATATGGACATTTTTGAAACTGTATTTCAACGCTTTGATGGCGTACAAGGGCCTGTTAACGGTCCAGTCTTGCCAGCTTAACATAGTGAATCACCATAGTTTGAACCATAAAACGTCTTATGATGTTCATTGCTATTTATAGTCATAATGTTATTTTCTGCGTGTTATACCTTATCCTGACTTCCTGCCTAAGCTCTGAACCTGCATTTTGAGGTTACTTGGCAATATTAAAGGCGACAACGAGCCTGACACACAGTGGCAGTATAACTATTGAGAGTTGGACGCATTCCAGCAAGTTACTGCAACGAAGACGATTTACGGTGAATATGGTATCTGCGGATAACCGGTGACCCAAAATACCTCTCCCTGCGTACACATGTAGTGTACTCACAATAATTAGGAAAATAAATGGATTATATAATAGATACTCTCGGCGAAACTGAAACCAGCCTGGCACTGTTGAAGGTGCTTGTGGAAAATAGCTTCGATTCAATCCTGATTACTGATGCGACTACTCAAGGGGAAATTATCTACGCAAATAAAGCTTTTAACAAACTCACCGGTTATGACCCATCCGAGGTTATCGGAAAAACCCCTCGGATCCTTCAAGGTGTGGGGACTGACGAAAAAGTCATCGATCGTCTCACATTAGCGTTGAAATCGGGCACTGAATTCGAAGGAAAGGCCATCAATTATAAAAAAGATGGCACCCCATTCATTATGTTTTGGAGAGTGCTTCCGATTAAGGTTGCTGAAAAGATAGAAGCCTGGGTTGCTATTCAAAGGGAAGACTCTGTCATTTAGCATCTAAAAAACTAATTTAAGATCCTGCTGTTCGCATTAACGTCGCCAGCGCCTAAGTGTCAGGTAACATTGGTTATATCGGGTGTGTCGTTAAAAGCCATCCGTTTTGGGCTCTATACCCAAAATTATTAAAGTTGCAGCTAGGCAGCAAAAGAACTCAGCCCCATACGCTTAGATTGTCTAAGTGCTTCAGGTGATAGAGGTGAGTGCGAGTAGCCAACAACGCTACAGACTCAAGAGTACGGGTATATAGCTTCCAATGGGCTTCTTATCAACACGTTGGCGCCATGGAGATGCTTAACAATATTCTTGGAGTAGCGGGGGGAATTATGACTTATCGGTTTTTACGCGCGAAATTTCTGCGATTTTTAGTCGCTGGATAGTTCACGTTTGCGCAGAGTCATCAAGCCCCCTTACTTACTTGACGTTCAAAGGGCTTTATTTATTACGTGATGCATGGCTGGTGTACTTCACTATCCTAAATGAAACGTCCTCGGCTCGCCCTGCCTTTTGCATGCCTGTAATACTGTGCTGTTGAGGTTGGAGACCTGGGGTTACCCGATTAAATATTACTCGCTGCCAAAGAACTGAAGTAACTCATGGTAGACGGCAGTGGGGGCTTCTTCTGGTAGAAAATGTCCACAATCGAGCGCCTTACCTGATATATGGTCGGCGAATTCGTGCCATACTCCGAGGACATCGTAATTACGGTTTACAAATCCATTTTTACCCCACAAGATTAGCATAGGGCAGGTGACTTTTCTTTTGCTATCCTCTTCGTCGTGTTCTAGGTCAATGCTCGCTGCAGCGCGATAATCTTCACAGGATGCGTGAATGGTTTCTGGCTGACTGAAACAACGAATGTATTCAGCCACCGCTGCATCGGCAAACACCGCTTTGGGTGCACTCCAGCGTTTTAGTTTCTGTGTAAGATAGTATGCGGGATCAGCCCCGATCATCCTTTCTGGTAATCCATCAGGCTGGATAAGGAAAAACCAATGATAATAGCCTGTGGCTAAACTTTGATCCGTATTCTTAAACACGTAGTGAGTAGGTGCAATATCCATTACACAGGCCTTGCTGATTTTTTCAGGATGATCAAGGGCCATTCGATGCGTCACTCTGGCACCGCGATCATGACCAGCCACAAAAAATTCACTGTACCCAAGAAACGTCATCACTTCTATCATGTCCTGAGCCATCGCACGTTTCGAATAAGGGTAATGATCTGGGGTGCTCGATGGTTTTGAACTATCTCCATAACCTCGCAGATCCGGGCATATTACGTGGAAATCATGAGCAAGAAGCGGGGCAATCTCGTGCCAAATAACGTTGGTTTGTGGATACCCATGCAATAATAGTAATGGGCTACCTGAACCACCATGTACCAGGTTAATTTCGGCACCGCTGGTTTTTATTCTGACTTTTTCAAAGTTATCCGGGAACATTATTTAACCTCACGTACGAAATGATAAGAAAGCATATTGAACCGCGTCAGGCTGGCCAAAAGAAAACCCCATGGACGAGGGGAATAAAACCACCTGCCAAAGTCAGAAATTTAATGAAATTAGGTGATGGCTGAAGGAGACCTCTGGCTACCCGATTATGTTGCCGATGACAACTTCTAAAAACAACGATCTTCATCTTCATTAATAATAAATAATGCTTCACTGAGTTTATTCGCTTCTGGATTTTTTCTATAACTTTGCCACTTTAAACTATCTCTCATCCAGGATGTTTTCCAAATATTCGTTGTCCTAATAAATGTGATTTTTGTAACTGATAAATTAAAGAACCTTGTTGGTTATGGCTGCTAGGATGGATTGCATATAACTCGATACTTTGATTATTAAATATATAACCTAAATCAAAACCATTATCAGTAGCTTGCCTTCTCCGATTTTCAATAAAGTTAGAGACCAAATGCTCATACTCTTCTCGTGTCTGTAAACGCCATTATGCCCTTATAAATAAACTTGATGTAAATACAACATAACGCCCTGTAAACAGGCTAGGTATAGTTAGCTAAAATTGTGTAGTGAAGCGAAACGTAGCCAACCGTTATGAGTCTGGTTTTGTGCCTGTGTAGCTGACTTTGGTTTTTGCCAAATAGTCATGCAGACAACGTCGTTGCTTACCAAAAATAAATAGTGGGTTTACGATACCAGCAATAAACTGGCCTATAGTTGGGACTAATCCAACTAACTGCATGGGTAACATGCGTTTAAAATAAATAGTCGTTAAGCTAGCCTTGTTACCATTTAAGTTCTCAATACGAATAGACATATAGTTTTTGCCTATTGTTTGCCCGTAATAGTACAAAAGGTAACCATGCAATATAAACCAGGTTGCAATGCCATATAAAAATAAAGTACCAAGTAAAGACAATGATGGCTCTTTGAGTGCGTCAAAGCCTACATAATAAAATACGGGGATCATTGCACTGATCCCCAGAATGCCGTCAATGATTGCAGCAACTAATCTATCAGATTTAGTCGCTATTTCACCAACATTCTTTGTTGCATCAATTTTTTTAGGGATTTGTGCTTCTTTTTGATGTATTAGGCCATCTATTTCTTTTGCTCTTTCGGGGTAATTATCACGATCAATCGACTGAGCCGAAGAATAAAGTTCACTTAAAGAATATGTCGAAAAATCAATTTTATTATCCATGTTTATATTACGCTCCCTGGCATATAGCGCCTCGTTAAGTGGCAAAAAAATTGGTTGTCATCACGCAGCAATGGCCCGTGGTTTTTGATCCTGTTTCATTTCTTGAGATATACAGGTATTGCTAATATTTGCTTTTTTATTTTTTAATTTCATTAGCATTTTCATCTGTTTAAACCATGACTAAATCAATTTTTGCAGTTGTATATTTATCAGACCACTCTTTACTAACCAGGTGAATCTGATCTTTTTGGTATGGTGGCGGTTAAGTTAAGCCACAAGCTGATAAACCTTATGCATATAATGGTGCATTACCCAAACTTCTTGATAAACTCTGAATGTTTTTCAGGGTTTATAGCTATTTATTAATAATAATAATAATAATAATATTAATATAAGTCAATAACTTAGTATGACCTCCTTGGAACATCAATTAGGTATTTACCAGAGCACAACGAAAACTTTATATACCGATAATGAAAATGCCACGGTATAAGAAGGAGGGTGAAAGGCGCTAAAAAAAGGCTGATGTGGCTACAGTGCTGGCACGACTTGTGAAATGCCTTGACTAACAAATTAAAAAAACAGACCCACCAGCAGGCTGGGGCTTTGGGTATCAGAAGGCTTATTCGATGATGAGATAAGGGGCTATTTTAGTTCCTTATACCACTAAGTTTGTTTGGCGCTATTGTAACAATCAAGACGTTATTAGCGCCCGAGGTAAGTCTGTGCGATAAAGGTATGGGGCGCGATAAATGAACGGCAAAAGCGCAGGCGTTGTGCGTAAAATAAGCAAATAAACAGTAATGTTGAACTCTATAGTCAAATTTAACTCTTATTGCTTGTGTTTAATTAAAACCGCCCCCAGCTCTATTATTAAGTGAAAGAAAACAGTAACGAAAAAGAAGTAACGTTAATCCAAAAGGAAAACCTATGAAAATAAATCTTTCTGGTCACCATGTAGATGTAAGCGATACCGTAAAAGAGCATGTCAACGAAAAATTTTCTAAACTAGCCACTCATTTTCCCACTTTAATAGCACTAGATATCATCATATCCAAAGAACATGGCGAGTATGACATTGAAATAAGAACCAACTACGAAGGCGTCCGGATTTCTGCTTCCGCGCAAAATACGGTTATGTACCCGGCTTTAGCCAAAGCGGGCAAAAAACTCGATGCAGCCCTGAAACACCGTAAGGGCCAACTAAAAGAGGACCTGCATAAAAAACCCGAAGTAACGACACCAGATATCGCCCACGAAATTATTCAGGAGATGGATTTAAGCTAATCCCTCCTCTGTTATCCGTATCCTCTGAGCCGCTCAATTGAGCGGCTTTTTTTTGTCTGTTAATCACCATATAATGATTGTACTGCATCATGTTTACCGAACTGCTGAGCAATTCACTTAGTACAACTGCCCCTGGAGCTGACCCCAGGGCGGCAGATCAGTCGTGCAGGGTGACGTTACATACGCTGCTTTTTATAACGTGCCCGATGTGTTACCTGGGGTATTAATATCAGTTAGGCTTTGTACAATAAGGCCAGTGTAAGGGTAAAATGGACAACTTAATCGGGGTATTGTTTGCATAAAAATGAAAAGACCTACATAAATTAGCACCCTGGAACAAATGAAAATATTTTCTGAGTAATAATATTCTTGGCTGTTTACGCTGTGAATGTCGTCGTTAACTGTATTTAAACAAATCTGGAAGTGTAGGGATATATGGCGCAGTGGGATCCCATCGGGATATTTGATTCGGGTATCGGTGGCCTGTCAATTGCCAGAGAGATTAGAACCTTGCTACCCAGTGAGCATATTGTATACGTCGCCGATACTGACCATGGGCCCTATGGAGACAGATCTGATCAGTATATTTTACAGCGCTGCGTGGCCATCACAGACTTTTTAGTTTCCCAAAACGTTAAAAGCATAGTTGTGGCTTGCAATACCGCCACTACGGCATGCATAGCTACGCTCCGTGAGCGTTATAATCTGCCTTTTATTGGTGTTGAACCCGGGATCATGCCCGGCATACTTAACACTAAAAGTGGTGTGGTGGGGGTACTGGCAACATCTAAAACGCTGATAACCCCTTCTTTTGCTGCGCTGGCCAGCAGAGTGGCGGGCAACATCAAAATTGAAATTATGCCTTGTCCGGATCTTGTGTTTCAAGTTGAGGCGTTAAAACTTGATTACAGCGAAGCTGCACAGGTGGTTAAAAAATACGTACTGCCGTTAATTGAAAAAGGCGCCGACACTCTGGTGCTTGGTTGTACACACTACGGCTATTTAGCACATGTCATCGCCCAGGTCGCCGGGCCCAATGTAACCTTAATCAATACCCAAAGCGCAGTCGCAAAAGAGGTTGTGCGGCGCCTTGAAAATGGCCAATTGCTTGGCGCACCTGACCAACGGGGTAAAGCCCAATTCTACAGTAATGGCCATCTGGGTGTTTTTCAACGCCAGGTTGATCAGCTATGGGGTGAAGCCAGCCAGGTGCGTCCTTTTTAGCACTCTTTAGCCTAAATCTGGTTAATATTGCAGTTTGACAGGGTGCATACTGACGGATGACGGTGAACCGGGATACCCGCGGGATGCAAACGACCTGACATATTGCTTTGGGTTGTCTGGCTAACCTGGCCCTTCAAATTCTGCAACAGGCAGACCCAACCGGATGGGGTAGAGCCAGTTACTGCCATTATATCACCGTTGAAGTAAAATTTTTTACCACCAGATGAGACAAAATCTCAATGCTGCCGTTCATCTGGTGGCCTGTAATATTGGCAATAAATAGATTGTCTGGCCACAGCAATATACAAAGTTTAGCCATCCGTTAACTGGCAGGGGCTTCTTTTTCTTCGGCTTTTTTAACGCGGATTTTAGTGCTACCCAGCTCATAACCATTTAGATTGACTACGGCTGCTTTAGCGTCACCAGGCTTGGGCATTTCAACAAAACCGAAACCTTTTGATAATCCAGTGGCTTTGTCGATCACAAGATTACAGGATTGCACCGTACCATAACCTTCAAATAAGGTTTTTAGCTCTGTTTCGCTTGTGTTTCTGTCCAGGTTACGGATAAGTAATTTCATGTGTTTGCCTCAAATTCTAAAAGGGCATATGGTAGCAGGCTTCACCGTTAAACCACATTAAAATGCGCCCCTGAACAGATATATTGTCAATCAAGGGGATCTGTTGCTTTACAGACACTCCCGCAGCGTCAGGTTCAAGTGATACTTGGCTAGTGAGCCAAATACTGTTGTACGTATCTTTTTTGTAGCGCAATGAAGGGCTATATTTATGCTTAATAACCACCAAGTGTTTTTCACTCTTAGTCTGTTTACTCTTTGCTGAAACCTGGGGGAGTTGGCGACGTGATTTCTAGTCATTCAAGTGGTTGACGGCGTATTTATATTTGTGAATACGTATGTAATCACCTGTTACGTCATGGCGTGCACAGGTATGATTTGTGATTAATCTAGTTAATCAAAAACAGCACTTCAACCTGGCGTCTAATCGGCGTTTAGGTGCATAAGTGCCATGGAATATTTGATATGTCATTTTTATTCACAAGGCCCCTGGTTCGATTGAGCCTGGTGTCCGTTACGCTAGGGGCGTTGTTTGCTTGTGCTCCTGGCGCTTATTTTTCCACTCGCGTAAACTCAGATGGAACAAGCCCAGTACAAGCTGAAGAATCTATGTTAGCAAGCAAGCCAGGCAAACCCGTGGTGTATCAAGTATTTACTCGTCTATTTGGCAATACCAAAACGACTAATATTGCCTGGGGCACCCTCGCTGAAAATGGGGTGGGTAAATTCAGCGATTTTACCGACACCGCACTTGAGGGGATCAAGCAACTTGGTACAACCCATATCTGGTACACAGGCGTGCCCCATCATGGCGTGATCACCGATTATACGGTCCACGGCATCAGTCAGGACGACCCTGATGTGGTTAAGGGCCGAGCAGGGTCGCCCTATGCGGTGAAAGATTATTACTCAGTCGATCCGGACCTGGCGGATGATCCCGCCCAGCGCCTGGAAGAATTTGAGGCGCTGATCGTACGCACCCATAAACATGGCATGCAAGTGATCATCGATATTGTTCCCAATCATGTGGCACGTAATTATCACTCTATTAGTAAGCCACCTGGTATTACTGATTTTGGTGAAAACGATGACAGCACTGTGGAGTATGCAAGACACAATAATTTTTATTATGTGGCTGGCAAAGATTTTAAAGTACCAGCAGCAACCCATGGCTACCAGCCATTAGGTGGGGAACCCCATCCACTGGCCGACGGGAAATTCAGTGAGTCTCCGGCAAAGTGGACCGGTAATGGCACCCGTAAAGCTCAGCCAAAGAGTGATGATTGGTACGAAACCATCAAAATAAACTATGGCGTTAAACCCGATGGCAGTTATGATTTTCCTCGTTTACCGGCAGAATACCGCCATCAGGACTACGCTGCCCATGCTGCTTTTTGGGCCGACAAAAACGTGCCTGATTCCTGGCAAAAATATCGCGATATTGTTTTGTACTGGTTAGCCAAGGGCGTGGACGGGTTTCGTTATGATGTGGCAGAACTGGTGCCAATTGAATTTTGGAGTTATTTGAATTCGGCCGTAAAACAGGTTAATCCCCAGGCTTTTTTATTGGCCGAAGTGTATGATCCGTCTCTTTATCGCGATTTTATTCAATTGGGAAAAATGGATTATCTGTATGATAAGGTCGACACTTACGACGCCCTCAAGGCCATCATGCAAAATAAAGCGCCGACCGATACTCTGGCCGTTATTCAGACACGTTTGCAAGATATCGATATGCATATGCTGAACTTCCTGGAAAATCACGACGAACAGCGTATCGCCAGCCCTCAATTTGCCGGCAGTGCCGAAAAAGGTAAACCGGCTCTGGTGGTGTCCTCCCTGATTAACCGGTCAGCAAGCATGGTGTATTTTGCCCAGGACGTGGGTGAAGATGGCAGTGAAGATACCGGTTATGGTGATCCCTCCCGTACCACTATCTTTGATTACGCCGGGGTGCCCGCTCATCAGCACTGGATGAACCAGGGCAAATTTGATGGGGGAGGCTTAAGTAAACAACAACGCGCCCTGCGTAAGTACTACGTAAAAGTGTTGCAATTTTCTGCCCAGGCACCCGCGATGACAGGCCAATATGCCAGCCTGCATCAAACTAACCTGGATGCAACGAGCACATATGGTCAACGGGTTTTTTCCTTTGTTCGCTGGTCAAAAAAACAGAAGCTGATTGTGATCAGTAATTTTGACGCTAAGCAGACCTATGCATTCGATTTACATTTGCCTCCGGCAATAGTGGGTAAATGGCAGTTGTCCTCAGGTACCCATGCCTTGCAGGAATACTTAACCGATCAACCCGCCAATTTGTTGGTAAAAGACGGCCAAGGTCATATTTCAGTGTCTCTTGCGCCTTTACAATCTATGGTATTTACCCTTGTTGAATAAGCAACGAGGTAATGTATTCCCAAACGGTAACGGGTGGCAACAGCTATGCTAGTGAGCAAAATTAGGAACACAACGGGTTATCTATTCGTCCTTACATTGATGATATTGGGGCTGGTTGGATGTGAGGATAATGTCGCCCCAACCACTGCTGCACCAAACGTTAGCGTATTACCCATGGGATTTTTAATTCCCGAACTTGAGCGCATCCGCACCGTGCGTCTGTATTTGCCTCCAGGTTACGAGGCCAGTAGCAAAAGTTACCCGGTGCTTTATATGCAAGATGGGCAAAATTTATTTGATAATGGCACCGCTTATGCTGGTGAATGGTCAGTGGACGAAAGTCTTAATACGCTGGCATCAGAACAGGGCTTAGAGCTGATAGTAGTGGGCATTGATAACGGCGGCGATTTTCGTATGAACGAACTCAGCCCCTGGCCCAACGAGCGTTTTGGTGAAGCACAGGGGGAGCAGTATCTGCAGTTTATCGTTGAGGTCGTAAAACCTTATATGGATACCAATTACCGTACTTTGCCAGAGGTACAAAATACCGCCATCATGGGCAGTTCAATGGGTGGGTTAATGGCCCATTATGCCATTCACCAGAATCCGGAAGTGTTTGGTAAAGCAGGTGTTTTCTCGCCCTCTTACTGGTATTCCCCGGACGTCTTTGCCCATAGTAAATTTCATCGAATGGATGATGAGGCACGCCTTTATGTATTATTTGGCAGTGAAGAAGGGGATGGCATGGTTGCCGATACCGACAAGATGCACCGCCAACTAAAACAGCAAGGCCATCCGCGGCAAAATATGCAGTTCATCAGAGTTGAAGGTGGTGAGCACAATGAAAAATTATGGCGCGATGCCTTCTCGGCCGCTGTGCAGTGGTTATTCGAATAATCTCCATGCGTCGGCCTTTGTAGCCCGGCGCTAATCAACTAGTGATATCTACCCATGACAAATACCTATTTTAGATCCTTACGTGTGCTAGCCAGATACCTGCTTGTACTGAGCTTATTGACACTGAGTGGCGCAAGCTTTGCTGCCCGTTATCTGACTCATGAGCTACAGGGGCAAAGCCTGATCATCCATAGCGACGAAGGACAACTTAGGTTAACAGCCTATAATGCCCATGCCTTTGAAGTATTTTACCAACCCACTCAAACCAAACAACTCCCTTCCTTTGCTATAGGTGATCCGCCCCTGACGACTAACGTCACCCTAAAAGAGCAGGCTAAAGCCTTATTTTTCCAGGTTGAGGGATTACAGGCGGTCATTGAAAAATTCCCCCTGCGCATCAGTTATTACCAGGGGGAAAAACTGCTGCTGGCCGAAGAAGTGGGGTTATTCAAGCAAGATACCTTACGGGGGTTTCGGTTTTCCCTGCAAACAGGTGAAAAGTTGCTCGGCGGTGGCGAGCGCATCTTAGGTATGGATCGTCGGGGTCAACGTTTTCCCCTTTATAACAAAGCACATTACGGTTATGGCAATGAGTCAAAGCAAATGTATTTTGGTTTACCCGCTGTGATGTCGAGTAAAAAATACGCCCTGATCTTTGATAATTCTGCCAGGGGCTATATGGATTTAGGTGCCACCGAAGTCGATATCATGCAATTTGAAGCAGTAGGAGGCCGAACTAGCTATATAGTGATTGCCGGGCAAACTTACCCTGAATTAATAAAGCACTATGTACAGGTAACTGGCACGCAACCCTTACCGCCCCGCTGGGCACTGGGTAATTTTGCCTCACGTTTTGGCTACCGTACTGAGCAAGAAACACGGGACACGGTGCAACGCTTTATCGACCAGGATTTTCCCTTAGATGCCATCGTTCTCGATTTATACTGGTTTGGAGAGGATATAAAGGGCCATATGGGCAATCTTGAGTGGGATAAAAACGCCTTCCCTACACCCGTTAACATGATTGGAGATCTGAAAGCCAAGGGCGTAAAAACGGTGCTGATCACCGAGCCTTTTATTCTCTCCTCCTCATCAAAATACTCCAGCGCGGTCAAAAATCAGGCTTTAGCCAAAAGTCTCGGTGGCAAACCCCGCCAGTTTGATTTTTATTTTGGCAATACCGGCTTAGTGGATGTGTTTGATGATAACGCCAGTGCCTGGTTTAATCAGGTCTACACCAATTTATATAAACAGGGTGTGGCAGGCTGGTGGGGCGATTTAGGTGAGCCGGAAATGCACCCGGGAGATGCTATACATCAGTTGGATGGGGTCAGCGTTACCGGTGATGAAATTCACAATGTCTATGGCCATAAATGGGCCCAGCGTGTTTATGAAAATCAGCGGACTATCGCGCCCCAACAACGGCCTTTTATTATGATGCGTTCGGGATTTGTGGGCTCACAGCGTTATGGCATGATCCCCTGGACAGGAGATGTGAGTCGTTCCTGGGACGGGTTAAAACCACAAGTGGAGTTGTCCCTGCAAATGGGGTTACTGGGAATGGGATACACCCATTCGGATTTGGGCGGTTTTGCCGGTGGCGAAGTATTTGATCAGCAAATGTATATTCGCTGGTTACAGTACGGTGTATTTCAACCGGTATTCAGGCCCCATGCTCAGGACAATATTGCCCCCGAGCCGGTATTTCATGATCAGCAAACCCGGGATATTTTGCGCCCTTACGTTAAGTTACGTTATGCCATGTTGCCCTACAATTACTCTTTGGCTTACCAAAACAGCCTGACCGGTATGCCTTTGATGCGGCCCATGTTCTTTGAAGACGAAAGCAACACCGCCCTTATCGACAACAAGGAACAATACTTCTGGGGTGATGCGTTTTTGATCAAGCCCATAACCGAGCCGGGTATTGAGTCAGTCACCATGGATTTGCCCGCCGGGCAGTGGTTTGAATTCTGGACAGATAAAGTGTACGCGGGGGCGCAGCGTATAACATTGCCTGTATCCCTCAAAACCTTGCCAGTGATGGTGCGGGCAGGCTCCTTTGTGCCTATGGTCGAACCGGTCCAATCCACGGATAACTATGACACCGACCAACTCGAACTGCATTATTATGCCCATAAGGCGGTACTCTCTGCCCAAGGCGTGATGTATGACGATGATGGTGCGAACCCTGATGCACTGAAAAACGGCCAGTTCGAAACCTTGCATTTTAAAGCCCGTCAAGATGACCGTGATCTGCAAATTGACCTGAGCAGAAGCGGCGAGTATCAGGGGATGCCCCTTACCCGGGAGCTGACGGTGGTGATCCACAACTGGCAGCAAGGTAGTGATAAGGTGCTGGTCGCAGGAAAACGCCTGCCGTTTTATAGTACACAAGCAGAGCTTGTAGAGGGTAAAAGCGGTGCCTGGTGGGATGAGGCTCGCCACGTCCTTAAGGTGACTTTTGCCTGGCAACAAAATACCCACTTGAGTATTGGCGCTAAATAACGTGCCTCTTGAGGCCAGATTTGCTGTAATGGGTTGATGTCAGCCATCCAGGTATGACAGCAATACAGCCTTTTATTTTCGCCATAGTGCTGTCCCGATCCCCGGTATGGACGGTGATTATGATGGTATGCCCTGGGAAAAAAACAGTCGTTTTTAGCCACAGTACGACCATGTCTAATGTTTAGGTCGCCACATATATAGGTAGTGTGTCGTCAAAAGGAACGCTATGAATATAACCATCTTAGCCAATCGCGATATCGCCAGCAATTACGCCCTGAACATGTTGGTGGGGGGCTTGGCAGGACATTGTCTGACAGTTTTTCTGTCAGCCAGAGTGGGTGGCAATGGCGAGAAGCCCCCTGAGCTGAAGCGTTTAGCGCTTTATGAGCAAGCTTTACTCGAGGCAATATACACTGACCATCAGTGTAATGGTGCCAGTATGCCACCATTACAGCCGGCTTTACGGTGTCGGTCTTTCGCTCAGCTAGCGACGTTGACCACCGGCCCCATAGTAGAGCTTAATAATATCAATAGCGCACCGGGCGTCGCAGCAATTCAAGCCAACCAACCTGATTTAATCTTAAGTATTCGCTATGGGGTTATTCTGCAGCCTCAGGTAATAAGTTTGCCCAAATACGGTGTACTCAATCTGCATTCTGGTGTATTGCCTGACTACCGCGGCGTGATGGCTAGTTTTTGGGCCATGCTCAATGATGAACCCCAGCTGGGCACTACCTTGCATTATATCAGCGACAAGGGTATCGATACTGGCGAGGTGGTGGCCACAACGAAAATGGCAGTGGATAAAAGCAGCTGTTACCTGGCACAGGTGCTTAAACTCTATGTTGGTGGGTGTGAGAAAATGCTGTTCACTGTTAACGCTATTGACCAAGGGCAAGTACTCAGGGGTATTCCCCAGCCCCTAGGTGGAAATTACTATAGTTTTCCTGATCAGCAGGCTGTGAATGCTTTTCAATCCCAGGGATTGTGTTTGATCAATGAAGTTGAAATGCGGACATTTATGGGCAGACATTATTATTAAGTTAATACCCTTTTAACGTTGTGTAATGGCCAGTACGTAGGAGGTGAACAGAGCGTTAGGACAGCTTGTCCTTCAACCTCACTTGCCTTTTTACCTGCCTATGATCAGGGCTATATTCAACTCAATAGTACCGCATAATTGATACTAATTATCTGGGCGACTATAGCCACGGTGTGTTTCTTTACTACCAATCTGGCTGTCCGTCGGTTCACTTTAATATGTTTACTTAATCTATGTGTCGATATGCTGTTTTTATCTGAACCCAAAGAAATAGATAGCTCAGACCCACTTAACTAAAGATATGTGGCTACCATGAAAAAACGTCCTGCCATTACTGATATCCGCCTTATATCAATCCGTATTAATAAGTACATCCACTGAGAATACGTCAAGCGGTTTTGAGTGAAAAATCGATATGGAGCAATGGCAGTTCCCTTTTAAGTAGCGACAGCGCAGAGCTAAAATCCTTGGTGCATTCCCTTTGGCCGATTTTTTAACAGGCTTATTCTGTGTTGCTCGAACTCGAAAGAGCACCACTATTACTTCATTCAAGCGCCTTGATTAAGTCCATGTGCATTCGTTATTGTAGATTGTTAAAACCGTCTTTATTTTTTTCTGATCGTTTGGGATGAGTGAAAGTGACCAACAATGATACAGCTTCAAGAGTGACGGGTGAGGACTATAATAATCAGCGGTAAGTGATTATTATAAATAAATGTAGGGTATAAGTTACGTTTATAGCGGCTGTGAATAGATCATTATTATACTATTGACTAATATGAAACTGCTACTAAGTGGTTAGAATATTTTGATAATTTTAGTTATGAACTTAATCTATTAATCCTGCGCTAAATCGTTAAAATCCATTAATAAGTTAAATTAATGTGGGAAATTACGATGAGACATAAATTTTTCACTGCTTCGTACAAGTACCCTTTTTTTGGTTTTTTTTAACGGCGAAGACTACATACCTCAGTAAATAGTGCACGAAGACGGCCAGAACGAGGTTTTCCTTTAATCCACAAAGGCCTGTTTTGTTAAATAGCCTTGCCCACTTTTTTACCATCCGGCGACTAGGTTTAAGGTGAAAATATTTGGCGGTTTGTGTGCCCAGTGACGCCATTACTGATATGAAAGGTCTAGGGTTATTTTTATTTTTGGCCATAGCGATGGGAAGTCGATGACTTTTAAGAATTGCGGAAGGTTATATATTGATTACAGTGTTAGATAATATCGATCATAATTTTAAGGTGAGTAAAATTTTATACGGTATAGGTCAACCTCGAATAATCTGCATAGGCATGTTTAATTCTCATTCAATTAACATTTGAGTTGCCAGAATCTTCGTCTACACTCAATCAGTTAGCAAAAAACAGAGCCTCAAATTCCACTGCAGTCTAAAGGATGTACTTGTGAACCCATTTGAAGTGAAAATGGCAGAATTTATTCAAGCCGAGATGCAAACCGGTACCGCCCATGATTTTCAACATGTGCTACGTGTCGTTAAAAGTGCCCGTATGCTATGTGCTAAAGAACAGGCTATTATGGAAGTAGTATTACCAGCCGCCTGGTTGCATGATTGCCTGACATTGGCCAAAGATCACCCCCAACGATCACTCAGCTCTACACTTGCAGCCGATAAAGCAATCGAGTTTTTAGCGAAAATAGGCTACCCGAATGAGTACTTTGAGGCTATTCATCATGCCATTATCGCCCACAGTTTTAGCGCCAATATTACCCCGCAAACCATAGAAGCCTGCATAGTACAGGATGCAGATCGCTTGGATGCGTTAGGTGCCATAGGCGTGGCACGTTGTATTCAAGTCAGTGCGCAGCTCAAGCAGAACCTATACTGCCCTGATGATCCGTTTTGTCAGCAACGAGAGCCAAATGACAGGCTCTATACGCTGGATCATTTCTATAAAAAATTGCTGCACATAGCTAAATCTATGTGCACTGATTCAGGCCGTCTTGAAGGTATGAAACGTAATGACTTTATGTACGTGTTTATTCGCCAATTGAATAAAGAGATTGCCCCAAACAAGTGTACAGAATAAAGTGGCTAAGCTGGGTCATTCTCATTGACACCGTGCAATAGACTTACGTTATACCTGCCAACTAGGGGCGTATTTTTTGCAGTAGCCACAGCGTTTCAATGGCGTTTACCTTGCCTTTGAGGCCACCTTCAACGTCTCTGTTGACGATACGCTTTATGTCATAACTGGCAGCATAATGGGCCAATATTTCTGGCTGTGCTATGGAAAAGGGCGGGCCATCCAGTTGCTGTTGGCAGTACTCAAAGGTAATTAATAACTGTGCTGCGCCCTTGCTTAACGCCACCAGGTGAGCGCTATACAAGACACGCATATCAGCTGGCAATGCCACCAGAGCGGCGCGATCATAGATTGCGTCTACCTGGCCTATATCTTCAGGTGTGATAGCAAAAATATTGCCCACCAATATATCAATATTACTGGCGTGATAGCGCTTGAATTCTCCTGCATGGACTATGTGCGGTGTTATGTCTAATTCCTCAAACAATTCGATAATGGCAAACTCACTTAGCTCAGCACCGACCACTTGATAACCCTGGGAAAGTAACCAAGCGATATCCCGAGTTTTACCACACAGGGGCAAAAATACGCGGCTATTGTGAGCCAGCTGTAATTTTTCTAGGTGTTCTACCAATAAAGAGTGTGCCTGGCTGCCATGAAAAGCGATATGACCGTCTGCCCAGATTTGATGCCAAAAATTTGCTTCCATAATGACCTATCTATGTGTTGATTACCCATAGGGTACAGTAAATTATAGGTTGGAAAAAACCTCAATACAGCCTGAGTTTTTTAAGCTAACATTTTAGTACAGAGCATCAAGCCTGAGTAGACCCAGTCAAGATTTTCTGACACCAGGGGGACTAACTATTGAATGGTATAGCTTATCAGGGCAGCGTTACGTGGCTTTTTGCTTTATGATCGTTATCATAGGGCAATCAGCCCAGACACGTTAAGGTGAAATATGACACAGCAAGCAGCATACCACATAGGCACTCCAGGCAAACCATGGGGGGCGAGTGAGAAAAAAGCATGGCTGGCTGAGCAAAACAAAAAACGCAGTTATGCAGATGATGTGATCAGCCAAATTGACTCGCTCAGGGCAGAATTTGATGTTGAACAGTATGGCACCCTGGATTACGCAGCAGGCCAATATCCTCTTTTTGTGATAAAAACCAAGACGTTTTCCCCTGACAAACCCACTATATTAGTGACAGGTGGCGTGCATGGCTACGAAACCAGTGGTGTGCATGGCGCTTTATATTTTGCGGCCAACAAAGCTAAAGATTATGCTTCATTGTTTAATATTGTAGTTGCACCTTGTATCAGCCCCTGGGGTTACGAAACCATCAATCGCTGGAATCCCGAGGCCGTCGATCCGAACCGCTCTTTTGTCGCCAATAGTCAGGCGCCGGAAGCGGCTAATATTATGGCTTATGTCGCTTCGTTACAGCTTGATTTTCTTGCTCATATCGATCTTCACGAGACCACAGACACGGACAATAGTGAATTTAGACCGGCATTGGCGGCTCGTGATGATACTGTGCAGGACAACTGGAATATCCCCGATGGTTTTTACGCAGTCGGTGACAGTCATAATCCATTACCTGAATTTCAAGCAGCGGTGATAGCCTCGGTAGAGCAGGTAACCCATATTGCGCTGGCAGATGAAACCGGTAAGTTAATTGGCTCAGATCTGGCCCAGCATGGCGTGATCAACTACCCCTTGCACAACCTGGGATTATGCGCCGGTTTCTCCCGTGCCCAATTTACCACTACTACCGAGGTGTACCCTGATAGCCCAACTGCTACAGCAAAACAATGTATTGCTGCTCAAGTGGCGGCGGTAGTGGGTGCTTTGGATCATTTAAAAGCTCAGCAACCCGCCTGATTATTGGCCGCGTTAACCAGGATAACAGGGGTTATTGTGGGTTAACGCACTTTTTATCGGTTTTTATTGGCAAATATACACAATCTATGCAACCCCTCGGGGTAAAATCCTGTATATTTCGCCATCATTTTTTATATACAACCAAGCAATTTCAACATTCAGATCCCGTCGCGGCAAAGCGAGCAGGGTTCAAGGCAACTATTTACAAACATAGTATGTAAACAGGTTGCGTCTATGTTTTGGTATGCCGGTAGAGGAATTAGCATGAAATTTTCATCATTAGATTTAGCCCCACAACTGCAAGACGCCATTGAAGCCTGTGGTTACAGCGAAATGACAGCCGTCCAGGAAAAAGCCATAGTACCGGCCAGAAGAGGGCGAGACTTGTTGGCTACGGCCCAAACCGGTACGGGTAAAACAGCCGCTTTTGCCTTGCCTATTTTGCAGCAGATGCTGGATAAACCCAAGGCCGCCCAGGCAGGCAACCCCCGGGCCCTTATCCTGACGCCAACCCGGGAGCTGGCAGAACAGCTGGCTAATACGATTGCCGCGTACGCCCAGTTTACGTCCTTGAGTATCACCGCTTTTTACGGTGGCATGAAAATGGGTGGCCAAGCCGCCAAAGTAAAAGCGGGAGTGGATATTTTGATTTCCACTCCTGGTCGTTTGCTCGAACATATGACCCTCAATAATGTGCATTTAGCCAATGTGGAATTTGTGGTCCTCGATGAAGCCGACCGCATGCTCGACATGGGCTTTATTGCCGATGTGCAGCATATGTTGAAGCATATCAATAAAAAACATCAGACCTTGTTGTTCTCGGCTACGATTTCACCGAGTGTGAATGAACTGGCGCACAAAATATTGAATAACCATCAGGAAATCCGCGGTACGCGACTTAACAGCACTGCCGATACGGTAGAACACGTGATGTATCCGGTAGGTGAAGCGCAAAAAATTGACTTGTTTAAAGCCTTGTTAGCTGAAAAGAACTGGTATCAGGTGCTGGTATTTACCAGTACTAAAGAACAAGCCGATACCCTGATGGCCGCGCTGAAGGTGAGCAAAGTTGAAGCCGGTGTTTGCCATGCTGATAAAAGTCAGGGAGCCAGACGTCGTGCCCTGGCCGATTTTAAATCTGCCAAATTACAGGTATTGATCGCTACTGAAGTCGCTGCCAGGGGCCTGGACATTCAAGGCTTGGACCATGTGGTGAATTTTAACTTGCCTTATTTGCCGGAAGATTATGTGCATCGTATCGGGCGTACGGGTCGTGCTGGAAAACCAGGGCAAGCTATATCGTTTGTTAGCCGTGAAGAAGAGCGTACCGTTGAGCGGATTGAACGTTTAATCGGCAGCAAAATCGAACGCATTTTCAAACCCGGGTTTGAAGTGAGTAACCGTGAGTCACTGCTCAAAACCGTGTCTAGACATAGTCGTCCTAGTCGCACCAATAAATCCTCTGAAACCCAAATTGTGTTTCATAAAAACGGTGCCAGCAAAGGCAACAAAGCGAGTAAACCTGGTACCACCCGCAAGCGCACCCCAGTTAAAAGCAAGAAATAAGGTTGTATCTACTGGGCTGTAGCCATTAATGGCACAGCCCAGTAGTGACCTCTTCTCAGGGTTAAGGTTTGGTTTCCCGGCCTCTGAGGCTCGAGATGAAACATGCTGCTAAGGCACAGCCAAACGAGATATTCAATGCTAATACCACGGTTTGTAACAGAGCCGGGTATTGGTCAGGAGTGATTTGCGCATCCCCCAGAAAATGATGTACCAGCAGATTGACCAAACTCATACCCACCAGATTTCCTATCGTGCGTGCCAGATTCATACTGGCTGAAGCAACACCTAGTTCACTCGTATGTACCGCCCCCATAATGGCATTATTATTGGGCGTGGAAAATAAACCGAAACCGATACCAATCAAAAACAGCGATGAGCCGATATAAAAGGCACTGCTTTGTAAGTCCATTTGACTGAGAATTAAAAAACCGCAGGCGACGATCGCACAGCCCATAGTGGCCAATAATCGTGGTTGTACCTTATCTGAAAGGCGCCCTGATAACGGTGCTAAAAAGGCCATAGATAACGCCTGAACCAGGATGATTTGTCCGGCTTCGGACGGGCTAAAGCCTTTCACATACTGCAGGTATAAACTCATCAAGAAGGTCAGGGGGTAGATACTGGCGTACATCAGTAACGAGGTGCTCAGGGACATAGAGAACACCCGGCTTTCGCGAAACATTTGCACCCTGATCAAAGGCTCATTATGGCGACTTTGATGCAGGACAAACAGGCCCATACTGATAATAGCCACCAGGAGTAACAGCAGCCCGGATAAACTGGGCAGCATACTTAGGCCAAACACCAAACACGTGGCAGACAGGGCGAAAATAGCCGTTCCGCGCCAGTCAAAAGCAGATTTCCTGTCGTTTTTCCAGTCGCCATGTAGGCGTAATTTGATGAGGATAAGCAAGATAGCTACTAGGGGGATCTGAAACAAAAAAACTGATCGCCAGCCCCACATCTCGGTTAGCCAGCCACCTATAGCAGGGGCGACGGTTAAGCCTACATAGACACAAGCGGCGCTTATCCCCAGGGCAAAACCCCTTTTATTGGGGGGGGTAACAGAGGTTAGTATGGCCACACCGGTACCGAAGATCATGGCCGAAGCAGCACCTTGCACAAATCGCCAAAATAAAATCCACTCAATGGTGGTGCCAAAGGCACACATCATTGACGCCAGCGCGTTAAGTGCCAGTCCACCTGCGTACACACGTTTGCGGCCATAATTATCAGCCAACTTACCAAAGGGCAACATAAAGGCCACATTAGCCAGTAAAAAAATAGTGGGTAACCAACTGACCATTCTGGCGTTGGCTTGTAACTCGGCAGCCAGATCCGGGATGGCGATATTGACCGAAGCCATACCCAGAGGCCCAATAAACGAGCCGACACACACCACAATAAGGGCGACAGTGGTTACGGGTAATTTTGATAAAAAGGACATAACAACCGTTGGTAGCCTAAAAGGGGCGTAATGATACCCAAGGCCAGTCTTAGTTGCACTGCCTGCATGGTAACTGGGGTCAGTTAAGTCAGTGGCCTATGACCAATCTGACTTTTTACCTAAACGAATATGACTAAAAATCTGCTTCCACCGCAAAATGCAGCATTTTTTTACTCACCGGGTGGGTAAGTTTAAGGTATTGGGCATGCAGATGCAGACGCTGGCCTTGTTGACCGTAAAGGTCATCGCCTACTATCGGCATATTCAAGCCACGAACGTGAGCACAATGCACCCTTAACTGGTGAGTGCGACCGGTTTTGGGATACAGGTAAACCTTGGTTTGCCCTTGATCATGATCCCGTGCCAACACTTGCCAGCGGGTTTGGGCGGCTTTGCCTTCATCTTCGCATACTCGCTGCCTGGGACGGTCGTAAAAATCGCCACACAGGGGTAGGCTGATTTCCCCCTCTTGCCCGTCCAATAGCCCCTCTAGCAAGGCCTCATAACGTTTTTCAATGGCTCGGCTGATAAATTGTTTCTGTAAATTTTTATGGGATTGTTTGGTTAAGGCGATAACCATCAAACCTGAAGTAGACATATCCAGGCGATGCACTATCAATGGGCCTGTGGCATGGGGAAATTGACCTTTAATACGGCTATAGACCGAATCGGTGATGGTTTTGCCCGGTACAGATAATAATTGTGGGGGTTTGTTGACAATTAACATCACATCATCCTGATAAATTATCGGCAGACCCTGATCCCCGGCGCTATTTTGCAATAGCAGATTTTCATCTACGGCTAAACCTTCAAGCATATGGTTCAATATAGGCTGACATTTTCCGATGCAAGCAGGATAAAAATTCTGATGTCGCCTGAGCTCGGATTTTGGTGATTCACCCCACCAAAACTCTGCCATGGCCAGGGGGCGCAAATTCCACAGATAGGCATAATGTAGGAGTTTTGGGGCAGCGCATTCACCCGCTCCCGCTGGCGGCGTTGCTGAGGGACTATCAACAAAAAGCTCAGCCAGACTTTTGTGCTGCTCATTGGCGTTTAAAAAACGGTATTGCTCAAACAGTTTTTGTTGTAAGTCACCAGAGAGGGTTTTGCGATGCACTTTAAGCTGGGTTATTTTGTCGTTCCAAATATTAAGCGTATCTTGTGCCGCAGACACCTTTGCGTCCCAGTGTGATTTTAGCTGACCGAGCTGTATTTTTTGTTCAATACTTTGTTGATTAAGTTGCTGCTGCCTTTGGGTTAGCGCCAGCCCTTCAAGTTCCTGCTGAGCGAGGGCTCGTTGGCTTTTACGGGTCAGGCGACTGTCTTGCATACCTTGTTTAAAGGCCACGATGTGCTGCTTTTGGGCGGCCAGTTGCTGAGTTAAAGCAATGCGTGCTGCGTCATAATCAGGGTGAGTTTGCACCGTCTCAAGTTGCTCACTAACCTGGTTGATCTGTTGTTGCCGGGGCAGAAAAAAGCCTGCGGTGGTTAACATGTCAAATACCGGCGGTACAAATCCGGGCAAATGGTTTTGCTGGGCTAATTTGCCGGAAAAGGCCGACAGATAGCCAATGCGCCCATCGCCATCTTGCACCACTAATACACCAAACATTTTGCCGATAACCTGCTCGGTGTCTGACCCTAAACCGAAGTTATGCTGCCACTGGGTTTGGTGAGCCAAGTGGTTTTGTAGCTCCTTAGCGGCTAAAAAACACAAGGGGTGAGGCTGATAATAAAACGGAAACGTAAAACGCGTGGGCAGTGCATGGCCGGTAACAGGCGCATTAAAGGATGTAAAGCAGGTTGCTTTGTGAACGGGTGTGTCGAAAAAAAGATCCATAAGGTGATATTACAGCCAATGCTTGAATGAGAAAAAAGTAGATTACCCGCATCGCTCCCCCTATGGCTACCTTCAATAAATGGCATGCCAATAAAGTGAGCAACGTTATTATTTAAGGACAATCCTGTCGCCCAGGTGAATGCGTCCGTCGCATAAAACCCGGCAACATACGCCGCCGCGCCAGTTTGGCACTAATGCCTGAGTTAAGCCCTGGCACTGGGCATCCATTTTAGGGCAAGGGTCGGTTTCACCGGTTATTAAAAGGTGCAGTGCACCTATAATCAACTGTTTGCCCACATGTTGGGGGCCAAAGCTTAGGCCTTGCACTAACAAATTAGCCCGGCGTATTGTCCAGGGCAGGACCGTGTCCAGCTCGCTACAAGCTTCCTGCCATTGCTCAATGCTAAGCACGGTCACCTGGCGTTTTCCCGCCCGGCGCTTGGCATCATCTTCCACCCCGGCGACTCCCGTGACCATGGAGGCTGTTTTGCGTTGCATCTCGCCCCGGGGGGCCCGGCGATAAGCGATATCGAGCAATTGCATAGCTTATTTTGCAACCTGGGAATTAACGGACAAACTGCCGTCAAAGCCCTCTTGATCATATCGGCGCTGAATGTAGCGCAGACGCAGACCCAGTAATATTGCCGCAGAGGTCAGGCCGCATATAAAACCAATCCAGAAACCCGCGGCGGCCATCCTGGGTACTATCCAATCGGTTAATGCCAGCACGCAGCCTATCGTCATGCCAATTCCCCAATAAGATATAAAACTCAGGTAAAACATGGCGGCTGTGTCCTTGTAGCCCCGAAGGGCGGTGGCAGAAACTACCTGAATGGCATCAGAAAACTGAAACATGGCCGCGAGCACCATCAGGCTGGCTGCCATATTGATCACCGCCATATCGTTGCTGTATAGCTGGCCTATGTGGACCCGGGCTAAAATGGTCAGTGAGGCGGTGATACAGGCAATGGTCAGGCCCATCAACAGCGCACAATAGGTTGCCACTTTGGCTTGCTGTGGATTGCCTTCCCCCAGCAAGTGACCAACCCGAATACTGGTTGCCATTCCCAGGCTCAAGGGCAACATAAACATTAACGACGAGAAGTTAAGTGCCACCTGGTGGGCCGCGACTATAGTGGCGCCAAAAGGGGCGAGTAAAATGGCCACCACAGTGAACAAGGTCACTTCAAATAATATGGTCATGGCGATGGGCAAACCCAATTTTAAACTCTCTAACATGTCTTTGCTATTGGGCCAGTGTATGTTGGCGTGCAAGGCAAACTTTTTAAGCTTGTTAGAGCGTAGCGTATACAACCAGGTAGCGACTAACATAGCCACAAACACCAAGCCTGTGGCCACACCACAACCGGCGCCACCTAGCTCTGGCATCCCAAATTTGCCATAAATCAACACATAATTGGCCGGAATATTGATTAATAAACCTATACCCATGATGATCATGCTGGGTTTGGTAATTAATAATCCTTCGCAGTAATTGCGCAGCACCTGGTAGAGGGCAAATGCTGGCATACTGTACAGCAGATATTGCACATATTGGATGGTGATCTGGCGTAATTCGGCTTCCATAGGGATCAACTGGAAAAAATCATCCAGCACAAAGCTCAACAACAAGGCCAAGAGCGAAAACGCCAGGGTCAGCCACATCACCTGATAAGTGGCATTGGCGACTTTGTCTACCTGTTTGGCGCCATTGAAGCGCGAGATGATAGGCGGCAAAGCCAGGGTAAGACCTTGTATGAAAACCAGAATCGGCATAGTAAAGCTAAAACCTATGGCCACTGCCGCCATGTCTGTGGCGGAATAGCGCCCGGCCATAATGGTGTCGGATACCCCCATAAGGGTTTGGGTGATTTGTGCAATGAGTAGGGGCCAGGCCAGATGAGCGATGGTTTTGAATTCTGTTTTATAGGTCACTTAATATGCCAATGTATTAAAAGGTTGAATAGTGACAGATTGACCTTGGTTGATATTGGCGCAATCCTGGGCCAGTACCAGATAGCAATTGGCCTGGGTGATCGAGCTCATGATCCCTGAGCCCTGCTTGGCAATGGGCTTGACCCAAAGTGCACCCGCCTCATCGCGAAAGTATATGCCCCGCTGGTAATCGGCCCGCCCCGGTCGTTTGTTAATATCACAAACGGCGCTGGCGATAAAATATTCTGCCGGACGCACAGCCTGGGCGGCTAATTTTTCCAGTAGCGGTTTAACCAATTGTTCAAAGGTGACATAAGACGACACTGGATTACCGGGTAACCCACAAAACCAAGCTTGGCTTAATTTACCAAACGCAAAAGGTTTACCTGGCTTGATGGCCACTTTCCAAAAGTTAACCTGACCGAGTTGATGCAGAATATCTTTTACATGATCCGCCTCACCCACTGACACCCCACCGGATGAAATCACCAGGTCGCAGGTATTATCAGCTTGGGTAAATACCTGACTCAACAGGGCTTTATCATCGGCCACTATGCCAAAATTGATAACGTCGGCGCCAAACGCTTTCAGCATGGCACTTAAGGCATAACCATTACTCTCGTAAATAGCCCCTGCCTTTAAGGTTTCACCGGGGTAGGTGAGTTCATCACCTGTGGCAATCAAGCCCACTTTCACCCGGCGTACCACTTGCAGTTGGTTGATCCCCACCGAAGCCAATAAGGCCAAATGTGCAGGTTGCAAACGACACCCTTTGCTGAGGATCACTTCACCTTGGGTGATGTCTTCTCCTGCCAGGCGAACGCTATTACCGCGAGTCGGAACCTGTAAAAATTCAATCACAGGGGAATCGCTCTCAGTGTGAGTGGCATCAAGCACGGAGGTGTTTTCCTGCATGACCACCGAGTCGGCTCCGGGAGGGATAACGGCGCCCGTCATGATCCGCACGCACTGGCCCTGGCGGACCTGGCCGTTAAAGGGGCTGCCAGCCAAAGCTGTGCCTATTAAGCTCAACGTAGCGTTTGTGGCTAAATCTGCCGCGCGCAGGGCATAGCCGTCCATGGCTGAATTATCCGCTGGTGGCACCATGACCGGCGATATGACATCAACTGCGACAATACGCCCATTGGCATCGCTTAAGGGACACCAGTGGCTATCGTCTATGGCAGTGATAGCGCCAAGCATGGCGTGTAATGCATCAGAAATGGGTAATAAGCCCGGGGTGTCGCAGCTGGCAATCATAAGGTAGTGGCACGTTTTAAGGGTGATTTTACTGACTAATATTACGGGTAAGCGGCATTGAACGAAAGACTAAGGCTTAAATAAATCTAAAATTAAGGTGTTGTTCAAGCAGGATCAGCGAACCCCATGACCACATACCTGACATTGGGGATGCTGCGCTATGTTGAAGGTTTGAAATTCCATGGTACTGCCATCAAATAACAGTAACTTTCCTGCCAGTAATTGTCCTGTACCGGTCAACAATTTTATAGTTTCCAAAGCCTGCATATTGCCTATAATACCGACTACCGGACCCATCACGCCAGCCTGGACACAACTCAGTTGCTGCTCGGCAAAGGTTTGACTCAGGCACAGATAACAAGGGCTGTGACCGTCCATCAAAAAGGTGCTTAGCTGGCCTTCAAAGCGAATGGCCGCCCCGCTGACAAGGGGGGTACGTAAAGTGAAACAGGCTGCATTAATTTGCTGCCTTGCGAGCAGGTTATCCGTGCAATCAAGGACGACATCATGTTGGTCAATTTGTACGGTCAGATCAGGGACGGCCAAGCGTTTATTTATGGTGTGCACAACGCAAAGGCTGTTTATTGCCGACAGTGTCGCTTTGGCGGAGTCTACTTTTGCCTGACCAACGCTTTGCTCGTTATGTAACACCTGGCGTTGTAAGTTGCTGGTATCCACTACGTCATCATCCACCAGAGTGACGCTGCCGATACCAGCCGCAACCAGATATTGCGCCGCTGCGCAGCCCAATCCACCCACTCCTATGATCAGTACTTTGGCTGCCAGCAGGGTTTCCTGGCCATCAAGATCAATACCTGGTAGCAGTATTTGCCGGGCAAAACGCATCGCTTGTAAAGGCGTAATAGGAGGTTGTTCGCTATTTGTCATAGTTTTTCTACGCCGTAACCATTGGCCGTCAATTTTGCCAGTACGCTGTCGGGGCCAGTTAAATGCAAGCTACCGACCAGGATCAGCTCAACTGGGGCATCATTAAGCATACGCTGAATTTGTGGCAGCCAATCGTTATTACGCGTAACCAGCAAGTCTTGGTAAATCTGCGGATAATCAGCTTTAAAGGGCACAATACTTAGCTGTGTCATCTTATCAACATCCCCATCGCGCCAGCTTGAGCGCAGTTCACCCATCATTTGCGGCATGGTTTTAATATCCCGCAGGGAATATTCTATTAGTGCATCTTCATCTCCCAGGCCCAGGTTGGCTAAAAACGCCAGCTGTTGAGCGGGGGATTCCAGCCAGCGCTGCTGTTTACCTTGTTTCGTTGCCGCATTGGCATAAAACTGGTCAACACCAATACTGGTAAAGCCCAGTGTGCGCAGTTCCATCATGCTTAGCATAATAGCCACTAAACCGGGCTTTAACGTTGAAAGTTGGGCAATGGACATACCGCGCCGGCTAAGATGAGCAACCAGGGCAGCATAAATTTCAGGGGATAGATCGTCACTCAAACTTCTGTCGTTTTTATAGGACATAGCAGCCATCATTTGCTGTTGAAATTCAACCGAATTAACGGCCTGCATATCGGTTTCAAATACGATAGTGGAAGCCAGAGCAAAAGCTTGCTGGTATTGTTTTGGCAAGGGATAATCTTCAGGAGCTAAAATATGGATGGTGCCGCCTATATACAGGCTGTGCTCATCGGAAGTAACTTTCCAAACGGAGGCTGCGTGTAAGTTACCGCTCAATAAAAGCAGCAGGAGCAGGGCAATACGACTGATCAAATCCATAATTTAATTCTTCTATTACTAATGTGCAATCAAGGTACTACCAAAATTGAACCTAAGTTTATGTCATTAAGGTACATTGACTAGTTTGCCGCTTTTACCCGTAATAGGGAAATAAAATTAACAATCAGTGCAGAGTCTCAATATTCGGATAGTGTGTCATCAATATTGCCTAGCATGTGGTACAGATGTTTGAGCAGTTTTTATACGTTTAACGGCAGTGCCTCATATTGAGTTATCAGCAGAAAAGGGGATACTTGGATATTGGGCAGTGCGGAACCTTCCAGTTAGCTTGAAAAACACCGTATGGACTCGTGGCAAAGTAACTGTTGCCTGTTTGGAAAGTGGTCAGGGGTCGATAATCAGCTTTTATTTCTACCTGGTAATCCTCAGTATGCTTCTTAAGTCAAACATTATAATTATAGTTGTGTTGTTCGTCATAAGTGACGTCAATATTAACTTATTGAAGTCACTTTGAACCTTTATTTAAAAATTGGGTAACAAAATGGTATGTCTTTAGTCAGGTAGTTCCCCAGTAACAGTACTGCAAATAGTGATGTGTACTGGCATCTGGCGGTGGTTTTCTCATAGGATCACCGGCTGTTTTCCTTTGCTACAGCCGTTTAATGAAAATACGGGCTATTTTGTACGAATTTAAACTGTTTTTTGGCATTTCAGCCAATACCACCAGTCACAATGAAAAAATTATTTCTGCCCTAGGCGGCGCCTCTGGTATTGCGGGTATAATGTGGACCATGAATATTCTGGTGCAGTTCCAGATACTGAGTGTCAATAGCAGCATTTTGATTATAGCCTCTATGGGAGCCAGTGCAGTATTACTTTTTGCTGTGCCCCATGGTGCGCTTTCACAGCCCTGGGCTTTAATCGGTGGCCATCTTATTTCTGCCACTCTGGGCGTCACTTGCGTGAAATTGCTTGGTCACGGTCCTTGGGTGGCGGCGCTGGCCGTTGGTGTGGCAATTGGTGCCATGTATTATTTGCGTTGTATTCACCCGCCAGGAGGCGCTACGGCTTTGACCATCGTTATAGGCGGTGCGGATATTGATGCCTTGGGCTATGAATTTTTGTTGCTGCCTTTAACGCTAAATATCTTGGTGATCACCTTGCTTTTTAATGGGTGTTTTGGGTGGCGTCGTTATCCCGTACATTTGGCCCATAAGTTAAAAAACGGCTCGTCCCCAATCAGGTGAGCGAGAATACGATCTGACTCAAGAAGACTTCGCAGCCGCCATGCAAGAACTCGATTCCTATATTGATATTACGCCTGATAGCTTAACGGACCTCCTTGAACGGGCTAAAGAGCAGGCAGAGAAAAAGACCACCCATCCGGCGAAAATCGTCGCGGGAGGCATATACAGTAATGGTAAGATAGCTAAATTATGGAGTATCCGCCAAGTGGTGGATGCTGCGCCTGTTAATACACCGATGAGTAAAGATAAGGTGATCTATAAGGTGTTAGCCGGTGATGGAGGCTACGAAACACATATGTGCCTGCGCAGTGATTTTCACCATTGGGCGCGCTTTGAAGTGGCGAAATGCAATCAACAATGGCTAAAAGTTGAGAAGCAGCAACAGGCGTAATGCCTACGTTGCGGGTATTATTAAACTGTGCCTTGCATTGACCACCAAAAGCGGTATAAACTACTGTATAAACTACTGTATATGGCAGGGGTGTTATAAGCATTGATATCCAGGTACAACACCCTGACACCCGGTTGGTTTGATTAAGGCGGACAATAATGAATCTTTTCAAAGTGCAAAGTTGTGATACGTGGCAATCGGTTAATGATGTTGTGATGGGCGGCGTGTCGAATAGTCAATTAACCCATGTGGATAAGCTGGCGGTATTTAGCGGGCATGTCTCACTGGAAAATAATGGTGGCTTTGCCTCGGTCAATCGCAGAGTGAGTGTATCTTTAGTGAGTCCAGAATCTATTTTGCGCATTAGGGTGATGGGCGATGGAAAACGTTATCAGCTGCGTTTAAAACAAAATCTGCTGGCAAATAGCCCATCCTATGGTGCAGGTTTTAGTACCCAAGCCAATATCTGGCAGCAATTTGAGTTTAGGCTAAATGATTTTAAAGCATCCCTCAGGGGGAAACGGCTCACGGATGCTGTGCTTTTATCATGGTCAGAAATCATCCAGTTAGGTTTTTTGATCAGTGATCGCCAGTCTGGCGATTTTTGTCTGCTGATCGACAGTATTAGCATGCACGATTGTTGAGCCTCTGTGCCCGTCTCCCTTGACGCTGCAGCGTTGTCGGCTGCTTTTATGACCAAGCGTATTGCACTTAGTACATTAAGTAAGCTTAGGGCTGATTGCTATTGCCGCCTGGCTGCCACGGCAATGGTTTTGGGTATATGTGTGCAATGTTCGCCCCGTGACCCGAGACCATGCAACAGCATGGCAGTTAAAATCCGACCATAACCCACTTTTTTGGGCTCAAAGTTACCTGGTGCTTTATCAATAATAGAGGCCAGCTCAATTTCCTGGTAAACCTGGTAACAAAAGCAAGATGATCTAATCTAATCTCTTGGTCGTATTGTTCAATAATGTTTGTCAAATTACTTTTGAAATCATATGTGATAGTGACTAGATAATGATCATATTCATCGATAAAGACTTTATTCTATAATCTTTAAACTATTTTTTGAATAAAAATCAATATTTATTTTGTTTTTTATATTCATAAAATTGGCTTGTTAACCTAAGGGTATTTAAGAGCTTAAAACTATGGGATCTGTTAAAAAAGTGGATCAAGTAGTAGGGACTTTCATAATTAATATGATTTAAAAGTCGAATATGGTAGCCTACTTTATATCAAATAAGCTGATTTCATTTAATATAAATTTTGTTTGAAAAATAAAAATAAATATGATTTAAAGCAAGAGTATGATAGACTAGAAAAATAATAAATAAGCTTTTTTATCTGATTACAACGTTTATATTGATATAATTTATCCGCAAACCTGGAGAAATCCAGTGACGCAAAGCTATAGGGCCTGTAAAATGGTAGCCAGTTTCCAAAAGTGAATAAGCACTTTTGTTCTCTTTGCTAAGTTTTATATATGGTCTTCCTTACGAAGGCCATTTTTTTTGTTTTTTTATGTGTTGTTGTCAAAATAAACGAATGATTAGCAGGAAATGACACAGTTAAATGATTGTAAAATCGAAAAAATAGCCTCCAAAAATCTTAAGTACTGATATTTTTTGATTTTTATATAAATATAATTTATCCGCAAACTTGGAGAAATCCAAGGACGCAAAGCTATAGGGCCTGTAAAATGGTAGCCAGTTTCCAAAAGTGAATAAGCACTTTTGTTCTCTCTGCTAATTTTTATATATGGTCTTCTTTATGAAGGCCATTTTTTTTATGTATTGTTATTAAATATAGATAAAAAATAGTACATATTGGCACAGTTGATATTTTTAAAATGGAAGTTGATAACCGTTTGTCATCATAAATATAATTTTTATTTAACACTGATTCTTTTGGGAAGCGATAAAGTAGTATTATTTAAAAAATTAAATGTTACAAGCTGAAAAAAACGTAAAAAATCCAATTTATCTGATGTTAATTCTGGTGTAGGAAGAGGGGTGAATGTTGTTTTAACGTAGAGAATGATGCTTCACGCGAATGGACATTAGACTGTTTTATTTAATGTTTATTTAGGTGGATACAGATGAACTTAATATTATTTTAAGGTGGAATATGGTTGTTTGTATAATTAATAAATAGACGGTTTTACTGAATCTTAATCCTGTTTAATTTTTATATTGATACAATTTATTCGTAAACCTGAAGAAATTCAGGGACGCAAAGTTATAGGGCCTGTAAAATGGTAGCCAGTTTCCAAAAGTAAATAAGTACTTTTGTTTTCTCTGCTGTTTTTTATAAATGGTCTTCTTTATGAAGACCATTTTTTATGATGTATGTTGAAAATTAGTTACAAAAAATAAAAGGAAGTTTGACGATGAAGATTAAACATTATGTACAACTGGTTATGGCCATCTTGTTGTGCTCTCATTCGGACAGCAGCTACAGTGACTTTATGGTCACCCAGACAAGTTTTGGGGTTGACCTTGAGCAACCGGTAACCAAAGAAACGACCCTTATCAATCAGAGCGATAAACCTGTGCGGGTCCGGGTAGATTTTGCTAAACCCCAATGGGCTAAAGACCAGTATTATTTGGGCGATCAGTTGGTGGTTTACCCTAAAATAGTGGTCATTCCGCCTAGCGGCAAGATCCAAGTGATGATAGTACCCAGGATAAAAAAAGATTTAGCTGACGGAGAGTATGTTGCGCTGTTGGTGCTTAAAGAGCTTCCGCCACTAAAGGGTACTGGTCAGGTAAGTATGCCGACGAATATTGGGATCCCCTACTACGGCAGAAAAGGCAAGCTTAAAACCGTCATAGATTTTGACAATTTGCGGATGGTAAAAGTAGATAAGGGCTATCAACTAAAGGGCGCGCTAATAAATAGTGGTAATTTTTCGTACTCACTTAATATTATTGTTAAGTTTTACCACAATCAAAAATTGATCAAGAAGAAAAATTTTAAACAGGGATTCTATCGTGAGTATCTGGTCAACCTCAATAAATCCATATTTATGGATGAGGATGCGGATTACGTAGAGATTGTTTTTGCCAATAAAAAACTTAATTTTTCAAATAAATTCAACTTTGCAATCTAGGGCATCTACAGGTGACAGTTTACCAGGGTGTTATTGACTTAATGCATCCAATTCTGGATGGGATGGGTAGGTTGATTTTTCAATGACACTGCGCACCATGTCTCGCAGCCATCCCAGACGGTGTTTTTCAGATAGTTGCCACTTTTTAACTAAATTTTATTAAACCACTTTTTCCTGTTCGTTTTTTACTTTTTTTCTGTGGATTTAATCAAGCAGGTCCTGCCGGTTAGCAATTTCTGACATCACCAGGGCGAGTGTGATGCACAAGCCGCTGCTGAATGATTGATCCTGGTAAATGAGAAAAAAACAAAATTTGGTCGTAGTAACGAGTTCCGCCTGCGTTGAAAAACACCGCAGGTAGTAAAGAGTTAAAGCAGTCAACTTAGCAACCAAGTGACATTGGTATGATTAACCAAGACCAGCTTTCTATCTTTTTATGCGATTTTTCAGTAACCTAGTGCCGTTTTGTCTAACTCTGGATGTAGTCTTTTGCAAACCCTTTATCAGCTCCAATCAGGCCAGCTAAACGGCATTACCCGTTTAGCCTTATCCGAAAACTTAACTGAATTTCCCAAAGAAATATTGCAACTGGCGGATAGCTTAGAAATACTCGACTTATCCAATAACCAGCTCAGTCGCTTGCCGGACGAAATAACTCAGCTTAGCAAACTGAGGATTATTTTTGCCTCAAATAATCTGTTTGATACCTTGCCTGAGATACTGGGGCAGTGTGAAAACCTGGAGATGGTAGGCTTTAAGGCAAATAAGATAAACCAGGTACCAGCACAGGCATTGCCGATGAAATTGCGCTGGCTAATATTAACCGACAACCGGATTGAAAGTCTGCCTGACACGCTAGGTGAACGGCCTTTATTGCAAAAACTCGCCCTGGCAGGAAATAGGTTAACCCACCTTCCGCAAAATATGAGGCAATTACATAACCTGGAATTAGTTCGTATTTCAGCTAATAAGCTAACCCAATGCCCTGAGCAATTAATGGCACTGCCTAAGTTGGCTTGGTTTGCGTTTTCGGGTAATCCCTTTGCCAGTGCTGATGTGCATATTGGATCTGTGCCAAACCTACCTTCCTCTAGCTATACGCTACAAAACGTATTGGGGCAGGGTGCATCAGGCGTAATATCAAAGGCGCGGTGGAATACTCCCCAGTCGGCATTTCCCCGGGAGGTGGCGATTAAAGTATTTAAAGGTGAGGTCACCAGCGATGGTTACCCAAAAGATGAATTACAAGTCTGTTTAAAGGTGGGTGATCATCCAAATCTGGTGCAATCTATCGCTCAGGTCAATGAACCGGGTTACTTAGCCTTGATCATGACGTTGATCCCTGAGCATTACCAAAATTTGGGCTTGCCCCCTTCACTTGAAAGTTGCACCCGGGATACCTTTATCCAAGGCTTTAGTCTGTCTGTTGCGCACATCCATAAAATAGTGACACAGATGCAAACCGTGTTTTACCACCTCCATGCCAATCAAGTGTGCCACGGTGATTTATATGCCCACAATACGCTGTTTGATGATGAGGCTAATATACTCTTTGGCGATTTTGGTGCGGCGAGCATGTACCATATGTTAAATGCCAGGCAACAGACACAGATTAAACAAATAGAACAACGGGCATTGAATTATTTTATTGATGATCTGCTGAGTGTTTGTGCCAAAGAAGACCAGTCCAGCAGCATCTATCGCCAACTTTTTCAGCTAACAAGTTAAGTTTGTTTTAGCGGCGGCTAAGTTGCCCCCTTAGCGTTTAATTTTTTTTATTGTCAGTCTTTTTGACACATACATAAATCCCAATAGTCATACTTTCCCATTCTCAATTTTCACCAGACGGTGAGGCACATATTTAGTCAGTTAAATTATTTCGGTGCCTTTAACCAAATTCAGGTTTTGTAAACGTGAATTTTCCTGTCTGATTGCTTGCAGTCTAGTTAATTTCCTAATAATACAATTAGTTACAGTATTAAAAACTTTGTTATTTGAGCGATTTTGTCAATCTCCATGCCCATTTTTCCTATTTGAGCCAATGGTAAATTATAGGCATAACCGTCGCGCTAAAGCGTGTACCAGAGCAGAGTGTAGTATATTTATTTTACCCGTTTTTTTTATAACAGCTCTCTATTTTTTAAGGCGTGAAGCTGTCAGGTTTTTTTACAAAAACGAGTGTTTTATATAAGTATTTTTTGTTTATTCAATTTATTTCAATGACTTATAATGTTGGCCTGAAATGTGCTTTATTCTCGGTGAACATTTTGCAGTAGTTTAAATAATGTTACGGTTTTTTTTAACAAGGAATATTTAAATGAAAAAATTACTCATTGCCAGTGCAGTGGCTCTTTCTCTGTCTAGTTTGGGAGCCAGTGCCGCAGTTATTACAGCCGGTGGCATACAGTGGGATGATACCATTCTTGGCCCGGGTAGTGTATCTGCTCAGGTCAACTTTCAACAATGGTTTACAAATTCACCCACCACAACCGATCTTGGCACAGATGGCATTGTAAGTGCTGATGACTATGAGCGCATTACCACTAACGCTGCTGTTGGTGGTGCGGTAGGTACTGAGCTGGTAGGGCTTGGTGAATTCTACAGTTTTAGTGATGGTAGAACACCCAATGATCCCCCCAGTTTTTGTGTCACGCCTAATTGTGAGCTGACCTTTGCCTTTGGTGGTTTGGAAGTGTTGACGCTTGGTATAGCGGGTGGTTTAAACGCTACCTTTGATACAAGTAATGCTTGGCTAAATATTTACTATGATGCGGGGACAGATTTTGATGGCCCAGGCGTCTCTGATACAACATTAAGCAGTACTGCTCATACAAAGTTTGCCGAAGCACAAAATGGTACGTTATGGGCAGCATTTGATATCGATTCTTTTTTTCTAGACGGTACAATTATCGGCGGGGAAGCAGAATCGCTCCTGAATATCCGTAATGTTGCTGGTTTGGGACTCGATGAAGTTAAGGACGCATGGGATTATAATGGCATATTGGGGTCAGATCTTGCTGCAACTCTCAATGCTATTTTTAACCCAGGTGCTTTATATTCTCAAACGGGCAATGGTCTAGCGGAAACGGTAGTACCTGCCCCATCAACCATAGCGTTATTTGGCCTGGGGTTGTTGGGTGTAGCGGTGGGTGTTCGTCGTAGAAAAAGTAAATAAGCTTATATTATTCACTTTAAATTGATTTTAAAAGGTCCCTACTGGTAGGGACCTTTTTTATTTTAAGCTACTTAGGAGCAACAAAGTAAGAGGTTGGCCTATATGCTTGTGCCAATTTACTTGACGACAACTGTTAAGTGGGCAAGTCATCCTCATCTTACCGGGCACTAGTTAGCAGCAACCCGGATGTTTTTTAGGTTTATGCCACTGATTACGCACATACATCGCCAACCGTTTTTTGATTGTTGCACGGGGGATTTAATGGGTTACGCCCTGAATTAATAACGCTTTCCTTTCCCCCGTTATATTTGTTAACCTTTAAAAGATTGTGATGTTTGAAGGAACCAGACCTTTTTCACACCCTTCTTACTTTTCTATCTATACCTGTATCCCTTGAAGCTGTAATGTTGTTGGCGGCTTACCGAACACTTAGTCAGTCTTACGCTATAAGGCTGAATCCTTGGCTGCCTGGCGGCAACTTCAATGGCTTTGGACAGATACCAAATAACAATAAACAAGTTGAGGATAGCATGAGACAGATTGCATTAATGTCTATGGCGGTTTGCATAGGATTGACATTAGGGGGTTGTACAAGTGCAACCAGAGGTACGGTTAACAAGGTTGAGAGCTCGGCACCAATCATTAGCCCAACGTTAGTAGCGAAAGAGCAGTTAGGGTTAAAGCGGGTCGTGGCCATTTCACGTTTTTCCGATGAAACCAAACGTGGTAGCAGTTTTTTTGTTGATAACAAAGGTGACCGATTAGGTAAACAGGCAACGGATATATTGTCCAGTCGATTAACTGAAACGCAGAAATTTATTATGCTTGAACGCCAGGAAATGGATGAACTTGAAGCGGAAAGTAAAATTGGTCACAGTATGCTTGAAAAAGTAGGCGCTGACTTTCTGATTGTGGGTTCAATTTCTCAATTTGGTCGGGCGACCAACAGCGAAGTCGGTATTTTTAGTCGCAACAAAATTCAAATCGCCACTGCCACCGTTAATGTTCGATTAATCAATACCCAAACAGGACAAGTTGTTTATTCACAAGAAGCATCAGGTGAAGCAAGGGCTGAAGCCAATCGTGTGTTTGGTGTCGGTGAGACGGCGGGCTATGACAGTAGCCTTGATGACAGTGCGATATCAGCAGCGATTTCTAAATTGGTCAGCAATATCGTAGAAAATTTAATGGATTCACCCTGGCAAGCTTATTTGGTGGGTGAACAAAACGGTTTATTTATGATGACAGGTGGTGATGAGCAAGGGCTCAATATTGGTGACGAATTCGCCGTCGTTGCTAAAGGTAAGCAAGTAAAAAACCCGCAAACTGGCATGATGATCGAGCTGCCGGGTGATCGTATTGCCACTATTAAAGTGAAATCATTTATTGGCACAGGTCAAAATGCATTGTCTTTAATGGCGGTTGTTGGCGGTGCGGTTGATGCTGGGGCATTTTCTACCCTGGCTGTGCGCGAGATTAAGGAGAAAAACTAGATGAAACTTATTATGACGTGTTTGTTTGCCATCATGTTATCGGGCTGCAGTACAAATTTTTCTGAAGTAAAACAAGTCGATGATAAAGCCTTTTTACAGCTTACGGGCAACTTTGAAAATGGTTTTTTAATTATTGACGGTAAAGGTATCGACCTTACTCAGGTTGATACCTTTACATTAGACGGCCAAAATGTCGCAAAATTCGAAGTGCAAACCGGTACGCATTTAATCGAGATCCTTAAAAAAGACAAAACGGTGGTGAAACGCAAAATATATGTCACCAACGGTAATGTGTTTGAGGTCATAATCCCATGATTAAATATGTGTTAAATATCGTTATTACGCTTGGTATTTTAGCCTTAACCGCTTGTGCGACCTCTACGTCGCTATATTACTGGGGTGATTATTCCCAGTCAGCCTACGATCTTAAACTTGAACCATCTGAAAAAACTGTCAGTGCTCATAAAAATGCTCTTTTAGACATTATTGATAATGCGGCTCAAAAAAATAAAAAAATACCGCCGGGCATATACGCTGAATTAGCAAAAATGGCGTTTGAAGCAAATAATCCGGCGGGTGCAAGAGCCTTTCTGGAGCAGGAAAAAGCCCTTTTCCCGGAATCAGGTCGTATGGTCGAAGTATGGTTAGAGTTAATGGATAAAAAGGGAGCAGAAAATGAAGCGACTAGCTAGCTTAGCGATGGTGGTATTGACCTTGCAAATGGTCGGGTGCACAGCTCCGACATTTTTAACCAAAGGTGAAGCTTACCCAAAGATGTATCAAGAAGGTACCAATGCGATTGTTGTTGTACCGGCAGTCAATCGTTCTACTGCTGCAGATGCACCACAGTTGTATTCAACCACTATTGCCCAACCTCTGGCTGAAGCGGGCTATTATGTTTTGCCTATTCCTATGGTGGAGATGATGCTCGCTTATGAAGGCGTGAGCGAAGGTGAGCAACTGCGTAATGTGGATGTTACCAAATTCAAGACCATGTTTGGTGCTGACTCAGTATTATTTGTGACTATAAATCAGTGGGATACTAACTATTATATAACAGGCGGTAACGTGACGGTAGGGGCTGATTTTGAGCTGATATCCACTACCTCAAAGCAAATATTGTGGACGTATCGTAACGTCGTTGTGATCAATACGTCTGGCAACAGCGGTAATCTACTTGCAGATATTATTACTACTGCCATCACCACTGCTATGGTTGATTATGTACCTGTTGCCCACCAAGTAAACCAATCTGTTATTGCCACCTTACCGGTAGGTAAATATCATAGTCGCTTTGGTACAGATGCAGGCGATAAGGTGGTTAATCAAGCTTTAGCCGAAAAAGTGGCTCAGTAATAAAGATTGACTAAAAAAGACCTGACATAGCATGGGTAATGTCAGGTCTTTTTGATTATTGCCATATTTTTATTGCTGCCTAATGGCTATCTCGCTGTCCAGCCGCCATCCAGGACTATGGTTTGGGCGGTGATATTGCGGGCGGTATCTTGCATTAAAAACGCCGCACTGGCGGCGAGTTCATCCATATCAATAAAAGATTTTTTCGGCATGGGCTCTAACATGATCTTGTTGATCACGTCTTGCTCACTCATGCCATGTTCTTTGGCTTGGGCGGCTATCTGTTTCTCTACCAGGGGGGTTTTTACATAAGCCGGGCATAAGGTATTGATCGTCACATCACAGTCACCGGTTTCCAGTGCCACCGTTTTGGCAAACCCTAATAGACCGTGTTTAGCCGCCACATAAGCGGATTTATAGGGTGAAGCAATCAGGGAATGCACCGAACCGAGGTTAATGATGCGGCCAAAGTTATGTTGGCGCATCGACGGTAAAAACGCCTGAGTCAAAAGTGCCGGGCCCACCAACATGATGTTGATTAACAACTGCCATTTGTCAGCGGGAAAGTCCTCTAATTTTGCCACATGCTGAATACCGGCATTGTTGATCAATACATCCACTTTATCCGGTAGTAATTGGGCGGGTAATTGGGCGATTTGTGCAGCATTTGTTACATCCAGCACCACGGCGCGGGCGTCAATGCCAGTGGACGTCAAATCAGCCACAGCTTGATCAGCAGCTGGTATATTCATATCCGCAATAATAATTTTGTGGCCACTGGCACCCAGTTTTTTGGCTATACCTAAGCCAATGCCGCTGGCACCGCCTGTGATCAATACCGTTCTTGTTTGCATATATTTTCCTGTTATTTTGCTAGGGCGTGAATGATGTTGGCTACGGCTTTGATTTGTGGGCCATCTTGATTGGCATAATCGCTTCCGGTGTAACCCCACCAGTCCCAACACGCCTGGGGATTGAGCGGTAACATCATCGAGCTTTTGGTTTGGGGGTAAAACACCACCATGTGATTGCTGTCAGCCCAATTATTTAAACCGGTATGTTGCGCATATTGTTTATCCACCGCCCCTGCGTTTTGATTACAGCCATGAAAGCTGATATGCACAGTACAAGTGCTTCCATCCTGACAGGATTGAGGCACATACAGGTAGCCACTGTCTGCCAGACTGGCGGCGGGTTTGCCCCCCAAGGCTTGTTGATCTATCTCCACCAGCTCGCCACCGGGTTTTTCAACGCGGGGCTGCAAATCGCCGAGCATAAAGTTAAGCATTTCACCGGCGGCGTCATAACCACAATTGCCAATAAAAGGAGCTGCAGATAAGTCGCATTTTCCCCCGGTTGCAAGGGTAGGGAACAGATGGGCGAAAGGTTTGTCATTAATATAGGCCAGGTTTTGCGGTGCTACCCATCTTTGGTATTGTTCAGCCAGTTTATGATTGACCCCGGCAATCACCTTGGTGTCTTTACTGCCATTAAATAACCACACCCTATGACGTTTAAGATTACTTAAACTGGGCAACTTTCCTTGGTGCTGCCAGGTTTGTGCTTGCTCACTTAATACGTGTAAATCTATGGGGGTGTTAAGCTGATTAACACATTTATCCAAGGCGATACGGATATCATTTTGTGCACAATAATAGGGCCCGGCAGCGATGATCCCGACACCGTTAACCCAATCCGAATGAGCCAACTGGAACTGGGTAGCCATATAGCCACCGCTGGATAAACCCGACAGGCTGATATGTTCCACATCCAGCTTAAGTTTGGATGAGGCCGATGAAAGAGGCGATACCCCCAGCATGGTTATGCCGATGAGAATGACGGTTAATTGAGATTTATTCATGATTTGTCCTCTTTATCAACAATATAATGCTTAGTGGGCCAAAAAGTCGGTGATTTTTTGTGTTTGCCCAGAGATATTTGATACGCCATTGAGATGTCCCAGGTCGCCGTCCAGTTCTTTATATTGGGTATCTTTACCTTGTTTCTTTAGGATCTCAAAGGCGTCCCTGGCCAGGTAAGGCATAAGTAACAGGTCATTATTGGAGGGTAAAAACAGGGTCTTTGCTCGCAGATTAGCAAGCCCGGTTCTGAGATCCTGTTTATACCCAGCCACAAACAGCTGGTTGGCGCGAACCAGGTAAAGTAAATGGTTGGCATCCATAAATTTAACGCGGCTGGCCGCACGTTCATGCAGCCAGTTTATTATGCTGTAATTCTGGCGGATATCGTTCAAGGGGCCTGCTTCTAAAGGCGAGTGATTAACCTCAGCTTGCTGGCCGGTGGCAATAAAAAAAGCCGGTGTCAGGGCATCTTGGGTAATAAACATTAACGCCGCCGTTAACCCGGCTGTGGGCGGTGAGTCATTATAATAATCTCCTTGTTGCCAGTTAACATCCAGGCGAATAGGAATGGCCCATTGTTCCAGTAGTGACGTGGTCCAGGCGTCACTTTGGCCACTGCCTATGACCGATATCATTCTTGGCACCCAATCAGGGTACGTCGCTGCCCAGTCAATAGCTTGCATGGAGCCCATAGAGGCCCCTATCACTGCGTGTAGCTTGCTTATCCCCAAGCTTTCAAGGACGGCTTTTTGCACATTAACGAAGTCGCGAATGGTGACCACGGGAAAATCCATAGCATAAGGTTTACCGGTATCAGGATTGATAGAAGCAGGGCCAGTAGTGATCACATGGGGATCGTTGGCGTTTAAGTTAACCAGGGTATCCACACTGATAACAAAATATTGGTTGGTATCTATGGCTTTACCCGGGCCGATAATGGCATCCCAGTAACCCGCCTCCGGGTCATCCTGTGCGTATTTACCCGCGGCATGGGAAGTAGCACTAAAATAATGGGTGATCAGGATCACATTATCTTTAGCTGCATTAAGCTCACCGTAGCTTTCCCACCCCACTTGCACGTGTTTGATGGTTTTGCCGGCGAAGGTCACAAAATCATCCATCTCGAAGCGTTGTTTCTCAACCAGATCAAGCTGTTTTGTACTGGCCTGTGCCGTGGCAGCGAGACAGCAACTGAGCATCAGAGCCACAGCCAAAGGTTTTGATTTCATATAATACATAGGGTGTTTTCTCATCATAATTAAAACAGATTGAATAATGCGATAGCCAGCACCAAGCCGCAAAGGGGTACCACGACAGTTAATGCCCCAACGGCCCAATAAGAGCGTTGATGAGTTTCATTACAAATTGCGCGAATAAGTGTCACCACATAGCCATTGTGGGGCAGGGAGTCTAGAGCGCCGGAGGAAATAGAGACCACCCGGTGCAATTCCTCTGGGTTGACGCCCTGGTCGATATAATGGGGTGCCAATAAAGGCAGGGCGATGACTTGCCCGCCAGACGCGGATCCGGTTAGGCCAGCGATGACGCTGATGGCAATAGCTGCACCTATGAGTTCGTTACCCGGAATTTGGGTCATCACTTCAACAGCCGTTTGAAAGGCTGGGGCCGATTTGGCAATACTGCCAAAACCCACCACTGCGGCCGTGTTACCAATAGCCACCAGGGCACCAGTGGTACCCACAGTTATCGCGCCTTGCATGTTATGAAAATAACGAAAGTTTATAGTCATTAACGTCAATACGCCGCCGCCTAAGGCAACAATAAGCGCCAGATGCTGCAGGGTATCGTGCAGTACAAAAGACAATACCAGGACGACCAACAGGGGAATGACACCCGTTATGGGGTGGGGATAGTCACGTTCGGCTATTTCGGGGTCCTGGGCCCAGTGTTCAAAGGTTTCACCATTGGCCAGGGCTTTGTTGATCATGCGTCGCATCCACCAAAAACCAAAAGTGGCCATAAATATAGCGACCACCAGGCTGACTTCCCACCCGGCAAAAGGGGATGTACCCAGGTATTTGATGGGGATCCAGTTCTGGATTTCCGGGGAGCCTGCTGAGGTCATGGTAAAAGTTACCGAGCCAAAAGCCAGCGCCGCAGGGATAAAACGCCGGGGTAGGTTGGCATCCTTAAACAGGCTTAAGGCCATAGGATAGACCGAAAATGCCACCACAAAGAGGCTGACACCGCCATAGGTCAAAATAGCGCAAGCGATAACCACTGCTGCTACCGCCTGACTGCGGCCCAGTTTTTTAATGATAAACTGGGCCACTGAGTCAGCCGCACCTGTATCTTCCATAAATTTGCCAAACAACGAACCGAGCAAAAACATAAAAAACCAGGCGGCAATAAATCCTGAGAAACCCTGCATATAAGCGTTAACAAAATTAATTTCGCCGATAAATACCGGTATGCCGCTGGTTAATGCGACTACCAGTGCGCATAAGGGGGCGGCAATAAACAGGTTCATACCACGAATAGTTAACACTATTAACAGCAGCAACCCACCTATCAACCCAATCAAACTGAGCATGTTATTTTCCTTTAAGTTTAAACTGTGACCGCAGGCAAACAAAAAAGATAAATAGATTGTGCAGTAATGCGCCTTTTATGCCCATAGTACTATGGTACTAAGGACGCCGGTGCAAAACTGGATTAAGGTTATTTGGACTGCAGCATACAGATTACGACAATAACTATAAATAACCACACCAGAACTGCTATACAAGGACGCATTATGAACAACCCCAGATTTACCCAATCACTGTGCGCAGGTGCTGTTGCATCAGTACTTTGCTACCAGCCAGCCCTGTTTGCTCAGGAAAATCAAGCCAGTCAGGGGGACAGAAAAGGTTTGGAGCGCATCGAAGTGACTGCCCGTAAAACGGTTGAAAGCTTGCAGGAAGTACCCATTGCCGTGACTTCTATCGGCGCAATAGAATTGAGTGAAAAAGGCATTTCGGTGCTCACCGAAATCCAGCAGTTCTCCCCCAACACCACATTGCAAAATAGCCGCGGGACCAATTCTACGTTAACGGCTTTTATCCGTGGCGTAGGCCAGCAGGATCCCCTGTGGGGCTATGAGCCTGGCGTGGGGATTTATATAGATGATGTCTATGTCGCTCGGCCCCAGGGCGCAGTATTAGATTTGCTTGATGTTGAGCGTATTGAAGTTTTGCGCGGCCCCCAAGGCACCCTTTATGGCAAAAATACCATAGGGGGAGCTATCAAATATGTGACTAAACCTATGAGCGGTGATCCGACCTTGAATGTGCAAGGTACGGTCGGGAGTTACGCTCAGGCAGATCTTAAAGTAACCGGGCAATTACCGGTTATTGAAGATAAGTTGTATATAGGCTTTGGATTTGCCGATTTAAATCGCGATGGTTTTGGTGAATATCTGCAATCTGCGTTGCCAGGACAAGACCTGGAAAATTATAATAAAGACTTAACTGCGGCGCGTTTGACCGTTGAATTTACCCCAGTAGATGATGTGTTTTTCCGCTTAAGTTGGGATAAAACTACTGATGATTCTAACGCCAAAGGCGGCTTTCGCTTGTTGCCTAGCCGCTTAACCGAGGCTCCTGTACCCAATAGTGTGTTTGATTCCTACACCAGTTTACCCACCGAAAATAAGGTTGAGTTGGAGGGGATCAGCCTAACGGCCAATTGGGATGTGAATGACAACATGAGCCTGAAGTACATCGGCTCAAAACGTGAAAGTTATTCGCCTACTAATATAGATTTTGATAACACCGCACTGGATATTTTTGATGTGCCCGCTATCTATGATGATAAAAACACCACCCATGAAGTGCAGCTCAGTTATCTTGGTGATGGCTATTCAGCAGTCGGTGGGATCTATTATTACGATGGTGAATCCTGTGGCCAATTTGAAGCCGTATTGGGTAAATTGGGAAGAGATGCCTTTAGCACCCCTGGTTTGACCCGTGAAGTCAGTGGTTGTAACAATAGCGAAAGTATTGCGGCCTATGTACAAACGTCTATCGATTTGTCAGAGCAATTATCTTTGACCTTGGGTGCCCGTTATACGGATGAAGAAAAACAGGCCACGGTTAAAAATGGTTTGATATTTGACAATGTATACCCTGAATCTGGCTGGATCCCCGGTTATGTGCGCCCGGTTGGTGAATTAGTCCCTCAGGTGCTGGGCAGTGATGCAGATGGTGATGGTGTGCTCGATGGGCCAGCTAAAGAAAGCTGGTCACGCTTTACCCCACGTGTAGGGGTGGAATACCAGATGAACAGTGATGTGCTGTTATTTGCCAGCTACTCACAAGGGTTTAAGTCCGGTACGTTTAATCCCCGAGCCAGCATTAACGAACCTGCGGTTGATCCCGAAGTAGTGGATTCATTGGAAATGGGCATAAAAAGTGATTGGAATGATAATCTGCGGGCCAACGTAACCTTGTTTGCGCTGGAGCATAAAGACCGTCAATACATATCGGTATTGCCCGTGTCATCCCCTGAGGATTTACAGCAAATTCTGGGTAATGTAGGTAAATCAACAGCACAGGGCATAGAGGCTGAGATCACCTATGCTGCCACCGACGCGCTGACGTTTGATATTGCCCTGGGTTATATCGATGCCAAGTTTGAAGAGGTATTTCAGCAAACACCCGATGGACCTATTGATGTAGCTGATACGTTTGCGATAGCCAATACCCCTGAATACACCGCTAATTTTGCTGCTAACTATGTGTTAGCCACAGATTTGGGGGATTTTATCTTCAACGCGAATTATTATTATCGTGATGACTATACCATTACCGAAACCTCAAATAGCCTGATCACCCAAGATGGTTATGGTTTAGTTAATCTGGGCGTGTCTTGGCAAAGTGATGACGGCACCTGGTACGGTGGACTGCATGCTAAAAATGTAACGGATGAGGAATACGTGGTCGGGGGATATCAGTTTGTAGTAGAAAACGCTGATGATCCTACCGGTTATACTGCCGGTACGGGGGGCGACAATACGCTGATCGGTTATTACGGCGATCCTCGCACGGTAAGTTTGACCCTGGGTTATCGTTTCTAGGGTGATAACGGGTTGTTAGCCACGCAGCTGCTAGCATAAATAAAAGGCAGTTTTCACTGCCTTTTATGTTAACTACAGGTTACAAAAGAGTGGGGTTGGGCTTGACAGAAAATGCCAACTCAACCATAGTAACTTGGTTATAATCTGATTAAATATCAGATAGGTAACAGACTTTTTAGTTCAAATTCGGGCTTAACTGAGCACCACTAATGCAAGCAAAATCGATAGTTGCAGATGACCATCCATTATTTCGCAGCGCCATGAAACAAGCTGTTGAAGGCATACTGGGCAATAATATTCTTGAAGCCGCCTCCTTTGGCGAAACCCTTGTCTTACTGGAACACAACCCAGACGTAGATTTGGTGTTTCTCGACCTAAAAATGCCAGGCAATGAAGGACTCACCGGGCTGACAACGTTACGCAACAAATACCCGGATATTCTGGTAGTGATAGTGTCCGCTGATGAAAACCCGGTAATGGTGCGCAAAGCCATGGATTTTGGTTCCAGTGGCTACATTCCTAAATCCACTCCTTTACCCATAATCGCCGATGCGGTGAGGCAGATTTTAGACGGCGAACAATGGTTACCTGATGATATGCTTAATCAGGTAAGTCAGTTAGATAGCAGCCAGGATCAGGCATTTGCCAGTAAATTAGAACAGCTTACACCCCATCAATTTAGGGTCTTAAAGATGATAGCAGATGGCTTGCTAAACAAACAAATTGCCTATCAACTGCAGGTAAGCGAATCGACTATCAAACAACATGTGTCGGCTGTATTGCATAAACTCGGCTTTAACAATCGCACCCAGGCTGGGGTATTGTTTAAACAAATTATGGGGGCCAACGATATAAGTAGCTCGGCGGCATCCCCAGCCTAGGGCGTTATTAAGCCGGAAGTTTAGATTTTTCTTCTTCTTTTTCTGAATCCTGAGATTTTGGTGGGTTTGGTGGGTAAATCAAGCTGATTATTCGCCAGTCTGCTTTAGGTTTGATATTATTTGCAGTGGTATAGACTAATACTCGGCCATGGGCATCAATAGCACACAGACGTAACGAACGATCGCCGTATTGACTTTTATAATCGTCATAACTGAAGGTTTCAGACAAGCGTGTGGTTTTGATGGTCGCCCCCTTTGCTGCTAGGCCTGCCAACCTCCCATAGGTAACATCTTCGGCAAATAATCCCAACTTTTTAGCATAGGACTCGGATACCTGATGGCTGGGACGTTGCTGTTGTTCGTTATTACTCAAGCCCAACACCGTACCTTTGCCCATTTCGTGTTCGAAGTGGTAGGTGACCATAGGATTTAACTGGCGATAGGGTGACATCACCAGTACCTTGCCAAATACCGATAAATCCAAGGTACGAGCGGCATGCTCCGACATAGGGTTGCCAAAATAAGTCGGAATATTGTCCATACGAGCCCAGCGCATAGCGTCCCAGTTGGTATCTGTCAGGCGCACGGGAATATCCTGGGCGAGTAATTCTTTGGCAAACAGGCGACAAAATAATCCACCACCAAAGATCAAAAAGCCATTAGGCTCCGGGGCGCGAACCTGTAAATATTCAGCCACCTTTATTGACGTCAGGCTTTGTACCACCACCGTAGTTATGATCACTAAAAAGACCATAGGGACCAGCAGTTCTGCCTGGGCATAACCCAGGGCTTCTAATTTCAGGGAAAAGAGCGCCGATACGGCTGCTGCCACTATGCCTCTGGGAGCAATCCAGCTCAGCAGTGCCAATTCACGCCAAGTAAGTCCCGTCTTCCAGGATGAGGCAAACACTGCCAAGGGCCTGGCCACAAACATGATAACCAGTAAAACCAGTACAGATCCCCAACCAAGGCCGACAATAGAGGCTAACTCAATACGAGAGGCTAACAATATAAACAGGCCTGAAATCAACAATACGCTCAGGGTTTCTTTAAATTCCAGTATATCGTCCACATCGACGTTTTTCATATTGGCCAGAAACATACCCATGACAGTGACCGTTAACAAACCTGACTCATGGGCAATGAGGTTTGAAATGGCAAAAGCCCCTAACATCAAGGTCAGTACTGCGGTGTTTTCAAGGTAGTGGGGCACCCAGCTATTGCGTAGTATCAGGCCTAATAAATAGCCTACCGCCGCACCTATACCCAGGCCAACGCCAAGGGTTAAACCAAACGCATAAAGGGTATGGCTAAGGGCATTCTGGGTAGAAATAATGTATTCGAATACCAGTACCGCCAGCAGCGCCCCTATGGGATCGATGATGATCCCTTCCCAGCGCAATATATTGGAAATTTTTGAGCTCGGACGTACAGTGCGTAACATGGGTACTATCACGGTAGGGCCGGTCACCGTGATTATTGCGCCGAATAAAAAAGCCATTTGCCAGGAAATATCTAGGGCAAAATGGGCGATGGGAGCCGCAACCATCCAGGTGATTAACGTACCAAGTGTACACAGGTTACGGACCATTGAACCATGTCCGCCTAAGTCTGCAAACCTCAATGTCAGGGCGCCTTCAAATAGAATGATGGCCACTGATAATGACACTATGGGAAATAAAAGATCACCAAATAACCTGTCAGCATCGATGATACCGGTAACAGGGCCAACCAGGATCCCTGCTACCAGCAGAGGCAAAATGGCCGGCATCTTAATTTTATAGGCCAGGTACTGGCAGGCAATGGAGATTAAGCCAACGGCGACTAAAGGTATAACAGGATCGTCCAAAATGAGTCCTTTCAAATAACGGGTGTTTTATAAGGGTGATCTGAGCACAATATCCCCTTTAAAAGCAACGGTAATTGAGTGTTAATTGACCTCAATACACAGTATTCAGTGGTGCCCGGGGTTATGTTTAGCAGATATTTACCAAGGGGGGACAATCAGTCGGCTGACCAAACATGCCTGGCACTATACCCGTCACCCTTGAAGCTGCAACTTCAATAATTTTGGGTATATACTGGCGATTAATAGTCGTGCAAACCCCCATTTTAAAAACGCCTGTTAACTGAGGTTGTGACAAAGGAGGTTACCCAAGCATAAGCGAACAAAAACATATGCAGCCATTAACACAATACTCTCATTCTTATCAGCCAGGGAAAATTTCCGTGATGGATGATTTTCATATTTTAAGCTGTTTAATAAGGCGTTTTAATGCGGCGGGTTTTAAGGGTTTAGGCAGGAAATGTAAGTGTTCTGCGATCGCCTGCTCGCGCACGTCATCGCTTTGATTGGCGGAATTTAAAATACCGGCAATAGGCAGTGTAAATCGTTGGCGAATGGCCTGGGATACGTCAATACCTGTTGCCCCATGGTCGAGTTGATAATCGAGTAACATCAAGTCTATGGCAGTGGTACATTGGGCTATGGCGTTATGTACGTCTTTTGCCACCAGCACAGTCGCTCCCCAACCTGAAAGCAGTGTATCCATAGCGGATAAAATTTGTGCATCATTATCGACAATCAATACCCGCTTGTTGATGAGCAACAAATTACTGTCAGTTTGCAGCACCTGTTGGGGTTTGAGATGAATATTTTGTAATGCGCCAATAGGCACGGCCACCTCAAAACAGGTACCTTTGCCCAGATTGGATACCAGCGATACCGGGTGGTTAAGCAAAGAACTGATACGTTCCACTATCGTTAAGCCTAATCCCAAGCCCTGGGAACTGTTATCGCTTTCGAGCTGGTGAAATTCAAGAAATATCTCTTGCTGCTTATCCTTGGCTATGCCGCTGCCAGTATCAATTATGCAGATACGAGCCAGGCCAGAGGAACGTTTAACACCAATCAGGATACGTCCTTTATGGGTGTATCGCACGGCATTGGAGATCAAGTTTTGTATAATGCGCCTCAGTAACTTACGATCGGACATTATGGGTAAACTGCTATTTACATAGGTTAGACGTAATCCTTTTTGCTGCGCCAAGGCGGTAAATTCATCGATCATAGGTAGTAGCAGCTCATGTAAGGAAAAGGTTTGGATATTAGTCTGAAGTATACCGGACTCCAGGCGAGTCATATCCAATAGCATGGTGAGTAACTCTTCCGCGCTCCCCAAAGATTGCACCAGCTTATGGCTCATGTCAGCTATTTCCTGGTTAGGCGCATGCTGTTTTATCATGGACGCAAATAGAGAGGCTGCGTTAAAGGGTTGCATCAGATCATGGCCGGCGGCCGCTAAAAACTTGGTTTTACTGTCATTGGCATTCTCAGCATCACGCCTGGCCACGTCCAAGGCACTATTAGCGGTCTGTAGCTGTAAAGTACGCTCTTCAACGCGAGATTCCAGATGAGATTTAGCCTGGCGCAACTGTTGTTGAATATCTATGTATTCGCTAATATCACTGTAAGTGGTGACAAAGCCCCCGCCGGGTAAAGCACTGCCATTTAACTCAATGACCTGTCCATTTTCCTGATGGCGAACATATTTATAACGGCTACCGGATTGGATGTACTCCACCCGTTTTTCAATTTCTGTTTCGATATCCTTACTGTGCCCAAACAAGCCGCGCTGGGCATTAAACCTGAGTAATTCCTGTATGGATAACCCGACTTTGATAAAATTGGGGGGGTAGGTAAAAAGTTCTACATAACGTTGATTCCAGGCGAGTAATCTAAGATCCCGGTCAAGTACGCTGATCCCTTGTTGAATGTGCTCAACGGAAGATTGTAATACTTCGTGATTGAATTGGAATGTTTGGCTTGCCTCTTCAACCAGCTCCACCCAATCTGCCAAAGCCACTTCTTTTTTCTCACTTATAGCAGAGAGTAAAATACGGGCGCTGGCGCTGCCAACCTGACTGGCCAGCTCACTTTCGATGGTGTTGAGTAACGTTGGACTGGCATAACCGGAAAGCTGGGCTGCGGATAAGTTTGTCACTAAACGTAGGTGATGTTTTGCCCCCCAGACCCTTTCGGTGACGGCCAATAGGCTTGACATTTTCACGGCACGATTAAGCACAGGTATGCCCTGATCCAGAGGACTGAAGCCATTCCTCTGGTGGGTTGACGATGTCAGCCAGGATACTAGGACAAACACCCCTATGTTAATCAGTAGACTAAGCAGGAACCCCTGGGCCAACGCCAAATCGGTAGGCGGTGGATTAAAATAGTAACTGGCAGTAATGCTGGGCCATAACAGCCAGTAACCCCAGCACAGTGCACCACAAATCAAAGCGATATGTGCCGCCAATTTATTGCCCCGTTTCCAGTACAGACCAAGTAATAAAATCGGCATGGTCTGTGAGAGTAAGGCTATGGCAATGATGCCACTTTTTACCAAAGATGAGGATTGGCTAATATCCAGGTGATAAAGGTAGGCAAGGCCTAAGACCACTAATACCGTCAGGCGGCGGATCAACAGGATAATATTGGGTTTTAAATTGTGTCCCTGCTTGGTTCGCAACTCAAAGGTAAACCACAGGGGTGTCACCAGGTTGTTGGAAATCATGATACCCATTGCGAGAGTGGCAACAATGATCATGCTGGTGGCTGCGGCCAGCCCGCCAATAAAGGCGATAAGTGTGATCCAGGCGTTACCGGCAAAAACCGGCAGCGCCAGAGCGTAAGTATCGGTACTGACAGTACCCGAGGCAAAAATCATGTGCCCGCCCAGAGCTATGGGTAAGATAAAAAAAGTCATACCAAGCAGGTATAAAGGAAAGAGCCAACGGGCAGTATTGAGCTCCTGCTCGCCATTATTTTCGATAAAGTTAATGTGAAACTGCCTGGGAAGGCAAAACATCGAGCACACCCCAAGTAACATTTGACTGGCATACACCCAGACAGCTGAATCGGCATCGATTATGGCCTTACTGCGAGGATTGAGCTGGGCCTTGCCCAATAGGTCAAATATGCCATCGAACAGGCTGTAACAAACAAATAAGCCCACGATCATCAGTGCCAGCAATTTGACCACTGACTCAAAGGCAACGGTTAACATCAGTCCCGGATGTTTGTCGGTGAGACTCAAAGAGCGGGTGCCAAACAAGATTGTAAATAGGGCCATTAATAAGGCTACGTAAAATCCCACGCTATCTGGCCATAAATCATCTCGGCCTGTTACCACACTGATCCCGCGAGTCACCGCGTCGAGTTGTAAGGCGATGTAGGGCACCACGCCAATAAAACACAGTAGGGTAACGAGGGCCGCCAGCATATGTGACTTGTCGTAGCGCAAGCTGATGAAATCGGCTAACGAACTAATATTGTGTTGATGACAAAGATTGGCTATACGCCTCAGAACGGGATGGGCAAACAAAAAGACGCCTATGATACCCAGGTAAGTGGGAATAAATGCCCAGCCATATTGGGCAGCCTGGGTGGTTGTGCCGAAAAATGCCCAGGAAGTGCAATGTACGCCCAAAGCCAAACTGTAGATGTAAGGATGCTGTTGGCCACCGTTGAAGTGTTTATCTCCCCAAAAGGCCAAAACAAAGAGGATCAGCAGATAACCAAGAATTATCGCTATCAAACTCCAGACACTGAACATATCTTACCAAAATAAGTTTATATATCAGCACTCTACCTTGAACCCACGGCAGGTAAAAGCACTGTTTTAGTATTTTTATAAAGGTTTATTTAACAGACAAAATTGAAAACATGCAAAATTTCCCCTTGAAGCTCGACAAACTAACCCCATAAATAGCTGCAATTGAAATTAGGCTTAGCGTGACGCCAAGTAGCTTAGCGTGACGCCAAGTAAACGGAGTAAATATGAGTAACGAAGAGCAGGCTCAAAACGAAGATGCACAACCGGTAATGGCAGATGTTGATGCAACCCAGGATACAGGCGTTGATGCTGAGCCTGCGGCAGAGCAGTTAACACCTGAGCAATTGCGTATTGAGGAGCTAGAAGCTGCACTTGCCGCCTCTGAGGGAATGGTCGCTGCACAAAAAGACTCTGTGATACGTGCTATCGCGGATGCGGACAACGTGCGTAAGCGTGCTCAACTAGATATAGATAAAGCACGTAAATTTGCCCTGGAAAAATTTGCGGCTGAATTATTACCTGTGGCTGACAATCTGGAGCGAGCCCTGCAGGTTGCCGATCCAGCTAATGAATCCATTAAACCCGTGGTGGACGGTGTTGAGTTAACCCTTAAATCGTTTATCAGCGGTATTGAAAAATTCGGCATCGAGGTTATTGACCCCCAAGGCCAACTTTTCAATCCCGAACTGCATCAGGCTATGTCCATGCAGGAAAATGCCGAACTGGCTCCTAATACAGTGATGGCAGTAATGCAAAAAGGTTATGTATTAAATGGTCGATTATTGCGTCCCGCTATGGTGATGGTGTCACGGGCACCGGAAAGTGGCGTAAATACTCAGGCTTAAGTGTAAACAGACAAACGTTATTTAATAAATATTGCATTTTTGTGGCAATTTTTTTTCAGTTAAGACATTGAAAAAAACTAGAATAACCCCACAAAGTGTACAGGCTTTAATAGAAATTTATTTGGAGAAAAACTAATGGGTAGAATCATTGGAATCGACTTAGGTACCACTAACTCGTGTGTTGCAGTTTTAGACGGCGGCAAAGCAAAAGTAATTGAAAATGCAGAAGGGGATCGTACGACTCCCTCGATAATAGCGTATAGCCAAGACGGCGAAACATTAGTCGGTCAACCGGCTAAACGTCAAGCGGTGACCAACCCGAAAAATACCTTATACGCGATCAAGCGTCTGATTGGCCGTCGCTTTGAAGACAAAGAAGTGCAACGTGATATCGACATTATGCCCTTCTCTATTATCAAAGCTGATAATGGCGATGCATGGGTAGAAGCAAAAGGCGAGAAAATGGCTCCGCCACAAATCTCTGCTGAAGTGTTGAAGAAAATGAAGAAAACCGCCGAAGATTACTTGGGTGAAGAAGTGACCGATGCGGTCATTACCGTACCCGCTTACTTTAATGATTCTCAGCGCCAAGCAACTAAAGATGCGGGCCGTATCGCTGGTCTTAACGTTAAACGTATTATCAACGAGCCAACAGCGGCTGCACTTGCCTACGGTATGGATAAAAAGAAAGGCGACAGCGTCGTTGCGGTATATGACCTGGGTGGGGGTACGTTTGATATCTCTATCATTGAAATTGATGAAGCCGAGGGCGAGCACACCTTTGAAGTATTGGCCACTAATGGTGATACCCACTTAGGCGGCGAAGATTTTGATAACCAGGTTATCAATTATCTGGTTGACCAATTCAAAAAAGAATCAGGTATGGATTTACGTAAAGATCCCCTGGCTATGCAACGTTTAAAAGAAGCGGGAGAGAAGGCTAAAATTGAACTTTCTTCTGCCCAGCAAACAGAAGTTAACTTACCTTACATCACGGCTGATGCCTCTGGTCCCAAGCATTTAACCATTAAATTGACCCGTGCCAAACTGGAGTCTTTGGTTGAAAGCATGGTTAAAGCTACCTTGGGCCCGTTAAAACAAGCCCTGGCGGATGCTAATTTATCCGTAAGTGATATCAACGATATCATCATGGTTGGCGGTCAAACCCGCATGCCATTAGTGCAAAAATATGTGACTGAATTTTTTGGTAAAGAGCCACGTAAAGACGTTAACCCAGATGAAGCCGTTGCAGTGGGTGCAGCTATACAAGGTGGTGTATTGTCTGGTGAGGTGAAAGATGTCTTGTTGCTCGACGTTACGCCATTGTCACTGGGTATCGAAACTATGGGCGGTGTGATGACCCCGTTAATAGAAAAGAATACTACAGTGCCCACCAAGAAGTCACAAACCTTCTCAACAGCTGAAGACAACCAGTCAGCGGTTACTGTGCACGTATTGCAGGGTGAGCGTAAGCAGGCGGCAACCAATAAATCTCTTGGTCAATTTAACCTTGAAGGTATCCGCCCCGGACAGCGTGGTGCACCGCAAATCGAAGTGACTTTTGATATCGATGCAGATGGTATTTTACATGTATCGGCTAAAGATAAAGATACTGGTAAAGAGCAAAAAATCACTATTAAAGCGTCTTCCGGTTTGAGTGAAGACGAAGTAGAAAAAATGGTACAGGATGCTGAAGCCAATAAAGAAGAAGATAAAAAATTCGAAGAGATGGTGCAAGTTCGCAACCAGGCTGATGGTTTAATCCACGGCACGCGTAAACAAGTTGAAGAAGCTGGCGATGCCTTGTCTGAAGAAGACAAAGCAGAAATTGAGACAGCGGTATCTGCACTTGAAGAAGCGGTGAAATCAGACGAAAAAGATGCAATCGATGCAAAAACTCAGGAGTTAATCCAGGCTTCTGCCAAGTTGATGGAAGTCGCTCAAGCGAAAGCCGCAGCGGATGCAGCAGCGGCCGGTGGCGAACAGGCAGAGGCCGGTTCAGCCAAAGCGGATGACGATGTGGTCGATGCCGAGTTTGAAGAAGTAAAAGACGACAAAAAATAAATTTTGTTGACTATACGATAGCCCTTGTTTTGTGCAAGGGCATGCTCGGGCGCATGGACTGGTTTCATAGCGCCCGTGTTTGTTTAAAAAACCATTTGCATTGAAATGGGCAGACAGGGAAAGACTGCCAATATTCAATAGCGTGGTTTACAAACACACATGAAAAGAATAGGCAATCTACCTTAGAGTAGGTGCACAAATATCAGGATAAACAAGCTATATGTCGAAGCGAGATTATTATGAAGTACTGGGAGTGGATAAAGGGGCTGCCGAGCGCGATATAAAAAAGGCCTATAAACGCCTGGCGATGAAATTCCACCCGGATCGAACTCAGGGCGATAAAGGACTGGAAGAAAAGTTCAAAGAAGTGCAAGAAGCCCATGAAATTCTTACCGATCAGCAAAAGCGTGAGGCTTATGATCAGTATGGTCACGCTGGTGTCGATCCTAATCGGGGCCAGGGAGGTCAGGGTAACGGTGATTTCGGCGATATTTTCGGCGATGTATTTGGTGATATTTTTGGTGGCGGCCGGGGTGGTGCACGACAATCTAGGGCCCGTCAAGGTTCTGATTTGCGTTACAATCTGGAACTTAGTCTGGAAGAAGCAGTACGTGGCAAAAGTGTCGAAATTCGTGTGCCTACGTTAGCCCAGTGTGAACCCTGTTCTGGTTCTGGAGCGAAAAAAGGCAGCAGCGCTAAAACCTGTAGTACCTGTCATGGCCAAGGCCAGGTGCAGATGCGTCAAGGTTTCTTCGCTGTTCAGCAAACCTGTCCTACTTGCTCGGGCAAGGGTAAAATAATTACAGATCCTTGTCGTGAGTGTCACGGTCAAGGTCGAGTGGAAAAATCTAAAACCTTATCGGTAAAAGTACCAGCAGGTGTGGATACCGGTGATCGTATTCGTCTTTCCAGTGAAGGTGAGGCAGGTGAAAGCGGTGCTCCTGCTGGTGATTTGTATGTGCAGGTGCATGTCAAAGAACACAAGATATTTACCCGCGATGGTAACAACCTGTATTGTGAAGTACCCCTTAGTTTTACCCGAGCTGCGCTGGGCGGAGAGATCAATGTTCCGACCCTGGAAGGCAAGGTAAAACTTAAAGTTACCCCTGAAACCCAAACCGGTAAGATGTTCCGGTTACGCAATAAAGGCGTAAAATCGGTCCGCAGTGGTAGCGTGGGTGATTTAATTTGCAAAGTTGTTATCGAAACGCCTGTCAACCTTAACAGCCGCCAAAAAGAGCTGTTGGACGAGTTGGAAGAATCTATGGGCAAGGGTAAGGATACGGCTAAAAATCGTCCTAAAGAAAGTGGTTTTTTTGATGGTGTTAAAAAATTCTTCGATGATTTAACCAATTAATTAGCGGTTTTATTATGGAGCCGTTGGAGCAAAAAAGCCGCATTGCCAGCGGCTTTTTTTATCCACATTAGTAAGGTAGTGGCGATGACATCATCGCTATTAACGATTCAAAACGGGCAATAATGTAGCAAATTGTAGATATTCTTGCTTAAACGTAAAATTATTGGCAAATTTCTTTAATTTTACCCTTGTCTCAAGTAACTTGGAGGCCATACAGTCTATGCCCTACAATTCAATTTCTTAATCGGGTGATTTATTACAGTGGCTTTAAGTAAAACACAACTTTATCAAGAGGTGGCTAAGCAGGCCGGGTCTTTAATGGCCGGTGAATCTGATATGATCGCCAACCTGGCTAACCTCAGTGCGCTTATTTACATGCGTTTGCCTGACGTTAACTGGGCTGGATTTTATTTGCTGCAAAAAGATCAGCTGGTGCTTGGCCCGTTTCAAGGTAAACCTGCATGCATCAGAATACCTCTAGGCACAGGTGTCTGCGGCACGGCAGCAAAAACCGGATTGGCACAATGTATTTATGATGTGCACGAATTTACTGGCCATATAGCCTGTGACGCGCAGTCTAATTCCGAGGCTGTGTTACCCTTTTATCATCAAGGTAAACTATGGGGTGTTATGGATCTAGATAGTCCCAGTGTTGGCCGTTTCGATCAAGATGACATGAACGGCTTACAAGTGCTGGTTGATTTGTTGCAGGAAGCTGTGGGATGAAAAGCTCAGTGGATATCCATGTGGCGTTGGCCACAACTGAAGATATGGATTTTTGGGAAGACAGGACAGAAGAAGCTACTGACAGGTTTAATGCATTGCTGCATATGTTGTATGACAATGCCGATGAAGATATAGAAACCGCCAATTTAGAACACATGATCCACTATATCTGGGAAAACTGGCGAGAAGATAGTTATTTACTTGATATAGACGACGATGATCTACACGACTGGGTTGACCAATTATTGTCAACTTGGGATGATGAGCATCAACAACCCCGCTAACCACACGAACTAGAATATTTAATGGATAATCCTCAAAAGTTTTCAAACAGTAAAGAAGTCATCAATTTTTTAAGCGAAACATTCCCGGAATGTTTCAGTCTGACAGGCGATGCTAAGGCGCTTAAAATTGGTATTTTTCAAGATTTAGCCGAGAAATTAAAAGATGAAGCGCGCTTAAGTAAAACTCTGCTGCGTTCGTCTTTACGCCATTACACTAACAGTTGGCGCTACCTGCACAGCGTTAAAGAAGGCGCTTTTAGAGTTGACCTGGAGGGTAAAAATGATGCGCCGATCGAAAAAGAACACGCGGATCATGCAAAACTTCAACTAGACGAAAGCAAGGCCAAAGTGGCCGAAAAGCGTAAAGAGCAAAAAGCTGACAAGCCAGTTGCAAAGAAAAGTTACAAAAATAAAGGCGTCCCTGCATTTAAATCCTCGGATAAAGGAACTAATCAGGATAATGTGAAGCCCAAGGCTAAATTACCGCCGGCTGAGAAGTTGTCAACTGAGCAGATTGCGGCGGGAACTGCGGTTACAGTGAAGATAGGGAAAGTCCCTATGCCTGCAACCATCACAGACGTGAATAAAGACGGGATCCAAGTGCAACTTGATTCCGGTATGGTGGTAAAGGTTCAAGTAGACAATTTGAGGCTTGCCCGTTCTAAGAGGTAATTTAATGATAAATTTAATGCGCGTTTCCGCTGTTTCAGCGTTATTTGCTTTCAGTTCACTAGCCTTAGGGGTTAATCATGCCCAGAGTGTGCAAGACATTCCTGTGCTGAAACAAGAGTCTCAACATGCTGTATCAACCAAGCGGATATCGTCAAGCTTTTTGCGTTCTCATTATAAAGAAATTTCTCTTGATGATGAATTATCAGAAAAGATTTTCGACCGTTACATACGCTCATTAGACTTAAACCGGAGCGTGTTTTTAGCCTCAGATATTGCTGCATTCAGTGCTGACCAAGATAAGCTTGATGAAGCCATCAAAATGGGCGATTTGGATATTGCTTACCAGATTTATCAGCTCAATATGCAACGCAGGATCCAGCGTTACAACTTTGCTTTAAGCCTGCTTGACCAAGAATTTAATTATGAGATGGCCAATGACAGCTTTTCTTTCGACAGGGAAGAAGCATCTTGGCCGAAAAATACCGCCGAGCTGAACGAGTTATGGCGCCAGCGGGTTAAATATGATGCCCTTAACCTTAAATTGGCGGGTAAAGACTGGGCAAAGACCCAAGAATTGCTCACCAAGCGTTATGAGCGGGCCATTAAACGTTTAAAACAAACCACCAGTGAAGATGTCTTTCAAATTGTTATGAATTCGTTCGCCCGCAGTATTGAGGCTCATACGAGTTATCTTTCTCCTCGCAACGCCGAACGATTCCAAATGGAGATGAACCTGTCTTTCGAAGGAATAGGCGCGGTGTTGCTTAGCGAAGATGATTATACGGTGATCCGCAGTGTGGTACCTGGTGGCCCGGCTGATCTGTCTAATAAGATCAAGCCTGAAGATAAAATTGTTGGGGTGGCGCAAGACGACAGTGAATTTGTTGATGTGGTTGGATGGCGACTGGATGAAGTAGTCGAACTGATTAAAGGTCCCAAGGGCAGTGTGGTTAAGTTGCAAATCCAAAAAGGGGACACTGAAAGCGGCGTGCCCGAAGTTGTCAGCTTAACCCGAGACAAGATAAAGTTAGAAGACAGGGCAGCTAAATCCGAAGTGTACGTTCCTGAAACGGGCGCCCATAAAGGTGAAAAGCTGGGTGTGATCACTATACCGTCGTTTTATAACAACCTCAGTCAGGATGTGCGGGTAGAACTGAAAAGCTTAAAAGAGAAAGAAGTCGAAGGCATTATTGTCGATTTACGGGGTAACGGTGGTGGCTCTTTAACAGAAGCAACCTTACTTTCTGGTTTATTTTTCGAAAAGGGCCCAGTTGTACAAATTCGTGATGGCGCCGGGCGTATTCGTGTGGAACAGGACGTGGATGGCGTGACCTATTACGCAGGTCCATTAACCGTATTAGTTGATCGTTACAGTGCCTCAGCGTCAGAAATTTTTGCCGCTGCGATGCAAGATTATAGTCGGGCATTGATTTTGGGCGAACAGACTTTCGGTAAAGGTACAGTGCAACAACATCGTGGTTTAGGGCGAATTTACGATCTGTATGATAATCCTTTGGGCAGTGTGCAATTTACTATTGCCAAGTTCTATCGCATCAATGGTGGCAGTACCCAGCATTTGGGTGTGGTACCTGATGTGTTGTTTCCCTCCGCAATTGATCCTAAAGAATGGGGTGAGAGCCAGGAACAAAATGCCCTTCCCTGGGATAGTATTGAGCGTGCTAAATATTCAGCCTTCGGCGATACATCCGCATTAGCGGTAAAGTTAAGCGCGTTACATAGCCAACGTGTGCTTAGCGATCCTGAATTTACCTATATTTTTGAAGATATTGCAGAATATAAAAGCAAAAAAGAAGACAAAACTATTTCTCTGGTCGAATCACAGCGCATCGCAGACAAAAGTGAAATGGACGCCAAACAGTTAAAAAGGGCCAATGAACGTTTAGCCAGACAAGGTTTGGAGAAAGTCGCCAGCCTGGACGATTTACCGGATGAGCAGCCAGAAATCGATCCATTTTTAGATGAAGCGGCGAGCATCACCTTTGATTTGCTCGGTACAGGTAAATACGCTATTCACAGTAAATAAAGTACAAAAAAATAAAATAAAAAAGGGCTATATAGCCCTTTTTTGTTATAAGCTCGATTTTAGTTAGCATGGAATGCTTGTGAACGATAAACTGCGTAAAAAATGGATTTAAAAAAGTACCTGGCTGTGCTGACTAGGCATGGCCATATTTATTCGGTAGCCAATGCAACGAATAACAAAAACCTCAAAACAATAAAAAACAATAGAAGGTGATTGATGAGTGCACGCGGAGAATTTTCATCTCGAATAGGGTTTGTCCTTGCAGCAGCAGGTTCGGCCGTTGGATTAGGTAATATCTGGGGGTTTCCTACTCAGGTCGCCAGTAATGGCGGAGCGGCCTTTGTGCTGGTATACGTGTTACTGGCATTTGTGTTGGCTTATCCAGTATTGATGGCCGAATTAATAATTGGCCGAGCCACTCGGGCTAACATGGTGGATGCCCTGGGTAAGATATCCGGCAGTCGCCTGGGTAAAGCCACAGGGATTTGGGGCTTTATTACGGTGTCATTGATATTGGCGTTTTACGCCATAGTCGCCGGATGGATGATTACTTATTTTCTTGAATCCATCACCCAGATTGTTGGCTGGCAGGGGGCATCGACCTGGCTAACTGAGTCATCCATAATGCGCAGCCTGACTTTTTGCGGCCTGTTTTTGACCATGACGGCATTAATTGTTACAGGCGGCGTCAGTGATGGAATCGAGCGCTGGTCGACTCGCCTGATGCCGACCCTGATATTTATTATTATCTTGCTCATCGGTTATGTGTCGACTTTGGATGGCGCGATGGCAGGCTGGAAGGCATATTTGTTACCGGATTTCAGCCTGGTTTTTGAAACTGATCTATTGATCAGCGCTATGGGTCAGGCATTCTTTTCTATGTCTTTAGGTGTGGGTACTATGCTGGTTTATGGCTCGTACGTCAGTAAAGATGAAAACTTACCTGTTTTGGGTGCCTCAGTTGCGCTGGTTGATATAGGCGTGGCTATATTAGCGGGTATGTTAATCATTCCAGCCATGTACGTAGCCCTGCATAACGGGGTGCAAATTTTTGCTGAAAATGGCGAATTGATTGCCGGTGACAGCTTGATTTTTACTGTGTTGCCGTCTCTGTTCGAAAGCATGGGTGGTGTGGGGTATTTTGTTGCCTTTGGTTTTTTTGCATTAATGGTTATCGCAGCGTTGACCTCATCTATATCTATGTTGGAAGTGCCCGTTGCCTATGTTGTAGAAAGTAAAGGCCTGGGCCGTACCAAAGCAGTATGGTTGTTATCGCTGATGATTTTTGTGGCCAGTAGCATTATCATTTTTAACTTCGATAAATTATTCGGCCTGGTCATTTCACTTACCACGCAATACAGTCAACCCTTATTGGGGTTCGCTTTATGTATCTTCGTAGGCTGGGTGTGGCGACGGGATCACATTCTGGCTGAATTAAAACAGGGTAATCCTCAGGTAGAGAACAGCCTGTTTTGGAAGGTATGGCCATGGTATGTGCGTTTTGTTTGCCCGGTGATCATTATTTTCATGTTCATACGTTCAATATCTTAATTAATTAGTCTGGAACAAATAATGCAAAAACAATACAAAGAAGCGACATTACTAGACTCTGTCATTCCAATCGTTATTTTAATCATGTTACTAGGCACGTCAGTAGCCCTGTTTGGTGATGCCTCGTCATCTGGCCCAAATCAAATTGCATTACTGATAGCAATGGGGGCAGCTTCAATCGTCGGGATTAAAAACGGCTATAGTTGGCATGAGATTGAAGAGGGCATTGTCAAAGGTATATCCCGTTCCCTTGGCGCTATATTGATCCTGCTGGCGGTTGGGTCGCTTATCGGCACCTGGATGTTATCGGGCACTGTGCCAACGATGATTTACTACGGATTGGATTTACTCAACCCTTCAATGTTTTACGCGGCATCATGCTTAATTTGCGCCATCGTTGCCATGAGCATTGGCAGTTCCTGGACCACCGCCGCGACCGTGGGTGTCGCGCTAATTGGCATTTCAGTTGGCATGGGAATGGATAGTGCTATCACCGCTGGCGCCATAGTTTCAGGTGCGTATTTTGGCGACAAAATATCCCCTTTGTCTGAAACTACCAACTTAGCTCCGGCAATCGCAGGCACTAAGTTGTTTGAGCATATTCAATATATGTTATGGACCACCGTTCCAAGTATCATAGTCACCCTGATCATATTTACCATAATTGGCTTTGGCACTGATGCCCAGTCAAGCTCAAGTAATATACAGGAAATGCAAACTTTACTTGAACAGGAGTTTAATTTGGGTATTCATATGTTGGTGCCCCTTGTCGTTCTATTAACCCTTGCGATTAAAAAAGTACCCGCATTTCCGGCGGTATGTATCGGTGCGTTGACCGGGGGAGTGTGGGCTGCTCTATTTCAAGGTGGTGCGATCAATCAATTAGTAGCAGATGGTTCTGAAGGCCCCATCGCCTCACTCATTGTTATTTGGACCGCTATGTTTGACGGTGTATCATTTTCCACAAGCAGCGAAAATTTAAATGCCTTGTTATCACGGGGGGGTATGTCAAGCATGCTGAATACGATTTGGTTAATCGTGTGTGCCCTGACGTTCGGCTCGGTACTGGAAAAAGTCGGACTACTTAAAAAAGCCGTTAGTATCATCCTTAAAGGCGCCAAATCTGCGGGAGATATGGTTACCAGAACAATTTTAACGTGTATTGCCACTAACGTGGTGACAGCGGATCAATATATGGCGATTGTTATGCCCGGTAGGATGTATAAAGAGGAATTCGCAAAGCGTGGACTAAACCAACTTAATTTGTCCCGCAGTTTAGAAGACGGAGGCACGTTGACTTCGCCATTAATTCCGTGGAATACCTGTGGTGTGTTTATGCAAGGCGCGTTAGGGATAGGACCCCTGGAATATGCAGTTTATGCATTTTTTAACTATATTAATCCAATCATAGCGATTATCTTTGCCACATTGGGTATAAAAATATTACGTATTCCTATCCCGGAAACCACCTCCACTAAAATACCTTCATCTGGAACAGATGGGCTACAACAGCATTAAGATTAGCTAATCCAGGATACCATTTATATACCCGCATCTGAAAACAGCATTAATATTGGTTAATTGAGGATGCCCGTAATGGTGCATCTTGTTTTTTATTGGCCAACTGAATTATCGAGAAAAGCATGTCTGACATTATTCCAACAATAAAAAAACGCAGTGATTACCAGGAGCCCGATTTCTTAATCGAGCAGGTAAAATTGGTATTTAACCTGGACGGGGAGCAGACCCAGGTCACGGCTATAAGCACGGTTAAACGTAAGGGCAATCATAGCAAGCCACTGGTGCTTGATGGCGAAGAACTGACACTGGTTAAGGTGTGCATCGATGGCGTGCCTTGTAGCGACTATGTGAAAAATAGTGACAGTTTATGTTTAGCGGTAAGTGTTGATGAGTTTGAACTAGAGATAACCACCGGGCTTAACCCCGCCAACAATAAATCCCTGGAAGGTTTATATCTGGCCGCGGGCGCTTATTGTACCCAGTGTGAAGCGGAAGGTTTTCGCAAAATCACCTATTTTCTCGACAGGCCAGACGTCTTAGCCACCTATGAAGTCACCATCTACGCAGATAAAGTGCAATACCCCTATTTGCTATCTAACGGTAATCAGACAGGACATGGGGACCTGGATGATGGACGCCACTGGGTAACATGGCAAGATCCCTTTAAAAAGCCCTGTTATTTGTTTGCTTTGGTAGCAGGGGATTTTGATCTGCTCGAAGATCAATTCACCACACAAAGCGGCCGCGACGTGGCTTTGCAACTTTTTGTGGATAGAGGCGCTTTAGCCAAAGGTCATCATGCCCTGGCATCTCTTAAAAAAGCCATGGCTTGGGATGAGCAGATATTCGGCCTGGAATATGACCTGGATATCTACATGATTGTGGCGGTAGATTTTTTCAATATGGGTGCTATGGAAAACAAAGGATTAAACGTTTTTAATAGCAAGTATGTGTTGGCTGATGCCCAATCTGCCACAGATGAAGATTACTTTAATATCGAAGCGGTTATTGGCCACGAATATTTCCACAACTGGACAGGTAACCGGGTGACCTGTCGGGACTGGTTTCAGCTGAGTTTGAAAGAAGGTTTGACGGTGTTTCGCGATCAACAGTTCAGCGCTGATATGTCATCACCAGTGATCAATCGTATCAAAAACGTGCGTATTATGCGCGAGCAGCAGTTTGCCGAAGACGCCAGTGCTATGTCTCACCCTATTCGTCCGGATGAAGTGATGGAGATGAATAATTTCTATACCGTCACCGTTTATGACAAAGGTGCGGAAGTGATCCGCATGTTACATACTTTGCTTGGGGTTCAGGGGTTTCGCCAGGGCATGGATTTATATTTTCAGCGTTTTGATGGCCAGGCCGTGACCTGTGATGACTTTGTTCAGGTGATGGAAGATGCGACTAAGGTAGATCTTAACCAATTCAGATTGTGGTACAGCCAATCTGGCACGCCTAAGGTCAAGGTATCGGATACCTATGATGCCGCTAGCGGTGAATATTGTTTGCTGTTTGAACAAATTAATTTACCGACGGCCGAGCAGCCAAGTAAACAGAATTTGCATATCCCCATTAAATTCGAATTGCTCGATGAAACGGGCCATCCTGTGGTACAGGCCGATGTGCCACAACTGAACAATAAACTGATTGAATTAACCGAGCGCACCTATAGCCTTAAACTATCAGGATTAAAAACTCAACCCGTGCCCTCCTTGCTCCATGATTTTAGTGCGCCAGTTAAGCTTGAATATCCCTATACCAGCGAGCAATTGCAGCAGGTCATGCTCCACTCTAGTGATGACTTTGCTCGCTGGGATGCCAGTCAAACCCTCTACAGCCGTTGTATTCACAGTTTGGCAGATGACAGAACAAACGACAGTGACAGTCTGATCGCTAGCGTGATGGATGCGGCCAACAGTATTTTAGCTACCGGACAAGACAATCCGGCCTTGATGGCGGAAATGCTTTACTTACCCAGCTTCGAGACGTTGAGCCAACAAGTCAATGAAATACACGTTGAAGCCCTGTTTAACGCTCAGCGTAAGTTGCAAAAGCGGTTAGCTGGTACATTACAGGACAAGTGGCTGGCGGTTTATCAACAACAAAAAACCGGTCCTTATCAATACAACGCTGAACAAGTTAATGCCAGGCGGTTACGTAATTTATGCCTAGCCTATCTGGTACAAGCAGACGCCCCCCAAGCCACAAATTTGCTGCATAAGCAATATGAGCAGGCCGATAACATGAGTGATACCTTAGGCGTACTCAAAGCTGCACAATTTGGTGACCTCGGGCAGTTTGATCAACTTATGCAAGGCTTTGAACAAAAATGGCGTCATGATCCCCTGGTGATAGACAAATGGTTTGCCTTGCAAGCCAATACCTCTCGGCCAGATATTTTGCCGCGCCTGGAGCTACTGATGAGTCATAGTCAGTTCAGTATGGATAATCCTAATCGTGTGCGCTCACTGGTGGGCAGTTTTGCTTTCTATAATGTGTTGGGATTTCATGCTGCCGACGGCAGCGGTTACAAATTTATTGGTGATTATCTGTTACGACTCAATAGTGTTAATCCTCAGGTTGCGGCGCGGATCATCACGCCCTTGATTCAGTGGCAAAAATTCGACCCTAGCCGTCAAAAATTGATGCGCCAGCAACTGCTTAGAATTGCTGATTGTCCCGAGTTAAGTAAAGACTTGTTGGAGAAAGTCAGCAAAAGTCTGGATTTTACGCGTTAGCCAATGCACTGTTATTTTTTTAATTTGCAGCTGTCCTATGCACGCTGTGAAACCTTGTATCGGCCGGATAATAATTCGGTCGTTGTTGTGGCAGAAAACGGCAAGCGGATCCAATTACCGGCTACAAATTTACGTCCTTTTGTGCAACGAAACGGTATACAAGGCCGTTTCAAGCTCCTCGTTACCCCCACCCATAAAATACACAGCTTAGAAAAAATGTCCTAACGGTCTTTTCTTGACTATCATTATTCCAAGTCACTGATATTAATTATGTTACTTATAAAGCAACTGGTACGATTAGTTTTTGCTATCAGTATAGTTTGATGTAATCATTTTGTTAATCGCAAGTTGTTTAATCGATAGTCACATAGGTGCAGATAAACTTATGATCAGGGAGGTAAAGATGAACCGTAAAATTCTCACATTTAAGAAATCACCTATTGCTTTAGGTGTTATTGGATTGCTAGGTGGCGTATTTATGCCAGCCCAGGCTGGCAGTTGGTCTGACGGGGATTGGTCTGCCACGTTCGATTCTAACTTTTCATTGGGCACCAGTATCCGTATGGAAGATCGTGATTTTTCCCGGGTGGGAAATAGCAACGGCTTACAGTTTGACTGGTCAGGTTACAACCCGGCAACCAATCCTATTTATGATCCGGCAGACGTGTGGGCATTAGGCACAGGTGGTTATTCTACCAACGGCGACCTAAGCACCTTGAATTATGACAAAGGTGAAGCCTTTTCAACCTTGTTCAAAGGCGTACATGAACTCGATATTCAATACAAGAACATGGGTTTGTTTGTTCGAGGTATGTATTTCTACGATTTTGCAATGAAAGACGGTAACCGTGATTGGCAAAACTCTATCACGGGCACAACCCAAGATCCTTGTGCTACATCACAAGCCAGTGACGAGCTATGTTCCGACATCCGCTTGCTGGATGCCTTTTTCTATGCAGATTTTGATATAGGTAATATTCCGGTCACCGTGCGTGTCGGTGATCAGGTGATCAGCTGGGGTGAAAGTACTTTTATCCAACACGGGATCAACACCATTAACCCAGTTGATGTGTCCCGGGCGCAAGCACCCGGAGCGGAGCTTAAAGAGGTCTTTATTCCCGTGGGTATGGTATTTGCTTCATTTGGCTTGACCATTAATACCAGTCTGTCCATGTATTACCAATACGAGTGGCAGCGCAGTCGCTTACCCCAGGCCGGGGCGTATTTCTCAACCAATGATTTTGCCGGTGAAGGCGGTCAGGGACAAAATATTCAGCTTGGGTTTAGCGGCAATCCCGATATTGATTTAGATTTCTTGCTCTCGGGACTCAATCAGTTAGGGGCGGCATTACAAGCCGGCGCGCCAGCATCGCAAATAGGCCAGGCGTATTTAGCTTACCCAACTAAAGTTGCGGTGCGCGGGTTCAGTGATAGCGCCCATACTGATGCCGATGATCAAGGTCAATACGGCATCAAACTGGGTTACTACGCTGAACAATTTAACGAAACTGAATTCAGTTTGTATCTGATTAACTATCATAGTCAGCGGCCATTGATCTCGGGGTTAACCTCTGATTTCACCCAAGGGGCTATTGGTGCTGATTTGGCTTATTTAGCATCAAATGAAATCACCAAGGATAACGTCACAGACCTGCGTGCCTTTACTAAAACCGGTTTTGAATATCCTGAAGATATCAGACTGTATGGTTTTAGTTTTAATACTAATGTAGGTGAAACAGCCCTTGCCGGTGAAATTGCTTATCGTGTGGATGAGCCCCTGCAAATCGATGACGTTGAGCTATTGTATGCAGCCATGCCGCAACAACTTGCCATTGCTGGTTTACGTCCGGAATTCGACGGCATTTCCCAGCTAGATGGCTTTTCAGGTGTTGTTGGTCCAGGGCAAAGTGCTCAAGGTTACATCACCTTAGATACAGTACAAATGCAGGTCACGGCGACCCATATATTTGGTCCGGCACTGGGCACGGATAACCTGATCTTATTAGGTGAAGTGGGTTATGTCAGTATCCGGGACTTTCCTGATCCCAGTGTTATTCGTTTAAACGGACCGGGTTCGGTGCGCACACCTTCATTGCAACCCGATGCCAATGGCAACACCAGAGAGGGATTACATGTCGGCCTATCAAATGGTCCTGAGCAAAATCCGTTTCCCACTGACGATGCATGGGGTTATCGGGTATTGGCTGTGGCTTCTTATAACAATGTGTTTGCTGGAATAAATATACAAGCACGGGGCACCTTCGCCCACGACGTTGATGGCATTACGCCTGATCCTTTGTTTTTATTTGTTGAAGATAGAAAATCAGCCAGCGCATCCGTTACGTTGGATTACCTCAGTAGGTGGTCTGCGACTGCCTCGTACAATACGTTCTGGGGAGGTGTGGGTACAACCAATGGCCTATCAGACCGTGATTTTGTATCGTTCGATATTAAATACTCTATTTAAGGAGCCGTATTATGATTAAAAAACTCGCTCTTCTTACGTCGGCTATGGCGTTAGTTTTCAGTTGTGGGGCCTTGCAGGCCAAAGTATCACCAGCCGAAGCGGCTAAATTAGGCGGCGAACTTACGCCCCTTGGCGGCCTGACAGCTGGCAATGCCGATGGCAGTATTCCAGCCTGGACAGGGGGGATCACAAAAGCACCAGCGGGTTATAAACCGGGTGACTTTCACCCGGACCCGTTTCCTGATGACAAAGTATTATTTGAGATCACCGCAGCCAATTATGAGCAATACGCTGAGTTTTTGAGTGATGGGCAAAAGACGCTTTTTCAAACCTATCCAGACACCTATAAAATGCCGGTTTATCAAAGTCGTCGTTCGGCGTCTACCCCTGGGTTTGTTTATGATGAGACGGCTAAAAATGCTGTGTTTGCGGAGCTGATTGAAGGGGGCAACGGAGTTAAAAATGCGGCCATAGGTGTGCCCTTTCCTCTACCTGCAAACGGTCTTGAAGCGATCTGGAATCACATCTTGCGCTACCGTGGCGAAACGGTTCAGCGATTTGGTGGTCAAGCGGCCCCCACGGCTTCTGGTGACTATAACGTCATAGGATTTGACGAAGAACTGTTACAGAAGTACTCAGCCAAAGATGCGACACGAGAAACTCTGCTTGCAGAAAATATTATTTCTAAGTTTAAGCAAAAGGTTACCTCTCCTGCACGTTTGGCCGGTACTGCTTTGTTAGTGCATGAAACCATGGATCAAATTCGCGAACCTCGACAGGCCTGGACCTATAACACCGGCCAGCGCCGAGTGCGAAGAGCGCCAAATATAGCCTATGATGCACCTGGTACTGCCTCTGATGGCTTGCGTACTACGGATGATTTCGACATGTTCAACGGGGCCCCGGATCGTTACAACTGGGAGCTCAAAGGCAAGAAAGAGATGTATGTTGCCTACAACAACTATAAGTTGCACAGCGATAATGTCAGCTACGAGCAAATATTGACTCCTGGTCATATTAATCCTGATTTGACGCGCTTTGAAAAGCACAGGGTATGGGTAGTCGAAGCTAATTTGAAAGAAGAATATCGCCATATTTATCAAAAACGGGTGTTTTACATAGACGAAGATAGCTGGCAGATCCAGGTGGCAGATATGTACGATAATCGTAACGAACTGTATCGTGTCGCAATATCCCATGGGATTAACTACTATGAGGTACCGACTCAGTGGTCTACCCTGGATGTTTATCATGACTTGAATTCACGTCGTTATCTGGCCCTTGGTTTGGATAATGAGGAACAGATGTACAAGTTTAATATTCCCATGGATGACGGTGAATTTACGCCACAAGCCCTGCGCCGAGAAGGTAAGCGTTAATCAATAACAGAACGGTTGGCAATGCCAACCGTTTTTATTTAAACGAGATAAAAATACTATGATTTTACGTTTTGCAGGTGTGTGTATGGCAGTGTTACTTGCGCCTCTATCTGCGCTTTATGCTGCACCACAAAGTTACCAAGCGCCACTGGTTAGCCAGTCATTGTTATTAGATATTGCTCAATCGGGGTCACAACTGGTGGCTGTGGGAGAAAGAGGGCATATTATACTATCCACTGATGGCAACAACTGGCAGCAAGTTGATGTACCCAGTACCTCAACCTTAACGGGTGTTTATTTTATAGACCAGCAGGGGTGGGCTGTCGGTCATGATGCGACTATCTTGCACAGTAATGATGGTGGCCAGCAATGGCACATACAGAACTTCGCCCCTAGTCTGCAACGCCCGCTACTGGACGTGCTTTTTTTCGATTCTCAGCACGGTATTGCCGTGGGTGCTTATGGCACGTTTTTGCGCACCAGAGATGGTGGGCAAACATGGCTCAGTGAGTTACATGAAGAATTTTTATCCTCTGATGATCAGCAGTATTTAAATGAAATTCGTTTGGAAGACGAGGCTTTTTACCAACAAGAGTTAGGGTCAATTTTACCTCACCTTAATAGTGTGTCGTTAAGCGGTGACACCCTTTACCTGGCGGGCGAAGCCGGACTATTGGCCTTTAGTGAGGACTTTGGTGCACATTGGCAGCGCATGGATATTGAATATTCAGGCTCTTTCTTCAATATAGCCAAAACGTCATCCGGTGCTTTGGTAGCGGCGGGATTACGCGGCAATTTATTTGTCTATGATCAGCTCAGCAGCACCTGGAATGCTATTGTTTCCGGCAGCAATGCGTCATTGAATGGGATTATTTCTGTGGATAACACCACCACTGTGGTGCTGGGTAATAACGGCGCGATAGTCACCCTAGTTGGTGACACAGTCACTTATCGTCAAGTACCTGATGGTGAGTCCATGATTAACGGTCTGGTATTCAAGCAACATATCATTGCTGTTTCGGTTGGTGGTATCAAACATTTGCAAGAGGGTCAGTAGTTTAATATGGGCAATTTAATCAAATCCTTACAATCCCTGTTATTTGGTAATCGGGCCGCAGTGTTGGTCGTATTTTTACTGACCACAGTCTTCTTAGGTTACCAATCCTCCCAGTTAAAGTTAGATGCAGGTTTTACCAAAAACATTCCTCTTAATCACGAATATATGCAGAATTACATGAAACACGCCAAAGATTTTGGCGGAGCCAACAGTATTCTGGTGTCGGTGTGTGATGCCCAGGGAAATATATTTAATCAAAATTTCTTCGATTCCTTGAAAAACGTACACGATCAATTGTTTTTCATCAATGGTGTTGACCGTTCTCTGGTGAAATCGCTATTTTCTCCGTCAACCCGTTTCACTGAAATTGTCGAGGGTGGATTTTCCGGCGGACCGGTTATTCCAGCGGATTTTAATTCTGCAGATAAACAAGGCCTGAACACCGTCTCGGCGAATATTGAAAAGGCTGGCATAGTGGGCAGTTTGGTGTCAGACGATTACCAATGCGCCATGGTCAATGCCCAACTGCTGGAGCTGGATCCTGAGACGGGTGCTAAACTCAATACCCTGGCGCTGGCGGCCGATTTGGAACAACAACTAAGAGGGCAATTCGAAACCGATAAAATTACTATTCATATTATTGGTTTTGCCAAAATGATTGGTGATGTAGCCGATGGGGCAAAAGACGTAGTGCTGTTTTTTGTGCTGGCCATTGCCATCACGGCGGTTCTGGTGTTCTTCTTTTGTCAATCCCTGATGTTGACCGTGTTGCCCTTGTTGTGTTCGGTAATCGCTGTGATTTGGCAAATGGGCATGTTAACCCTGCTGGGGTTTGGTCTGGATCCTATGTCAATTCTGGTACCGTTTCTGGTGTTTGCTATAGGCATTAGCCACGGTGTACAGATGATAAATTCTGTGGGCAAAGAAGTGATAGGGGGGCAAAGTTCGTTAAATGCTGCCAAAATTGCTTTTGCCAGCTTACTGATCCCAGGTGGCGTGGCGCTATTGTCAGATACCATAGGTTTTATGACCTTATTGGTCATCGACATCGGTATTATTCGTGAGCTGGCGATCACGGCCAGTTTAGGTGTGGCAGTGATCATCCTGACCAATCTGTTATTGCTACCTGTGTTGATGTCCTTTGTAAAATTCAGCGACAAGCATCATCTTAAATTTACTGGTAAAGAAAATAGTTTCGATCATGTATGGCGCTGGATCTCTCGTTGTGCAGACCCCAAAATAGCCATAGTGATCCTGGTGATCACAGCCATACTGTTTGGTTTGGGATGGCAACAAGCGCAAACGTTGAAAATTGGTGATCTACACGCCGGTGCCCCGGCCCTGCGTGAATCCTCCCGATATAACCAGGATACCTTTTTGATCACTGAGAAATACGCTATCAGTGTTGACTATATGTCGATTTTGGTTGAAACCAATAAAGATGCCTGCACGTCTTATGACGTGATGAATGCCATTGATGAATTGCAGTGGCGTATGCGCAATATTGAAGGTGTGCAATCAGCGGTTAGCCTGGCGTCTGTGGCCAAGGTTATCAACGCTGGATACAATGAAGGTAACCCCAAATGGCGGGTGCTACCGCGCAATCAGCAAACCCTGGTTCAGGATATTGCCCGAGTAGATACCTCCTCAGGTTTATTAAACGGTGATTGTTCGGTCATGCCAGTCATCTTGTTTATGCAAGACCATAAGGCAGAAACTATCAGCCGGGTTATCGATGGGGTCAAGACTTTTCGTCGTCAATACGAGTCAGAAAACCTGCAGTTCAAATTAGCCTCTGGTCCCATAGGCGTGATGGCTGCACAAAACGAAGCCGTTGCAGCGGCGCAAAATCCTATGCTGGCGTATGTGTTTGGTGCGGTAACCTTGCTTTGCTTGCTAAGCTTTCGATCCCTACGTGCCACTTTGGCGGTTGTTATTCCCCTTTATGTGGTCTCGGTACTCGCTCAGGCACTGATGACCTTTTTACAAATCGGACTGACAGTATCAACTTTGCCTGTTATTGCCTTGGGCGTAGGAATAGGTGTGGATTACGGTATTTATATTCTGTCCACCATGAATAGCAAACTAAAAGCTGGCATGGCCGTCAGGCAGGCTTACTTCGAAGCGCTAAAAGAGCGGGGCAGTGCTGTGCTGTTTACTGGCGCAACCCTGGCCGTTGGGGTGAGTACCTGGGTATTCTCGGCATTAAAATTCCAGATGGACATGGGGATTTTGTTGACGTTTATGTTTGTGGTCAATATGTTGGGGGCGATAATTGTCTTGCCCGCGCTGGCCGCATTATTTTGGCATAAACAAAAATAATTTCGCATAAATATCTAGTTTTTTGCATAAAAAAGGCCGTTTGGCCTTTTTTTATGAGGGAAATCCAGATAACTATTTTGTATGTAAATTAAAGGTAAATTTAATGCTTTTAATGCATTGCCAATTTAGCGAGAATAGGCCAATAGAGGTGAAAAATTGTATATATCTCAGTCTTTTGTCTAGTCTCATTAATTCTAGTTAGTGCCCTGACGTCTGTCAGCGCCGTGAGGACACTAATCTAGTACCCAAAATACGTTCGCGCAGCAAGGGGATAGGTAAGCACATGACGGTTGCAACAAACCAGCATTCAGTTCTTTTAGATAATGTATTTAAACTTATAGAAAAAAAAGTCCACAAATCACAAACTGACTTAACGATAAAATTTTCACGGATCCTGTTCAACAACATATCGGCTGATGATTTAGATAGCCGCAGTGACAGTGATTTGTATGGGGCGACCCTTAGTTTATGGAACGAATTTTTGCAGTTCGATAGAACTAAGCCCTATATACGGGTATTCAACCCGGAAATCAGTAAACACGGTTGGCAGTCTACCCACACCATAGTGGAAATTCTGGTGGAAGATATGCCATTTCTGGTTGATTCAGTCAGAATGGCCCTCAACCGCGTCGGCGCCACGGCACATTTATTATTACACAGCCCAATTTCCCTTAAACGTGATGACCAGCATAAATTTGTGGAGTTTGTCGATAGTACAAACCGGGACGAATCCACTACCAAGGAAACCATATTCCTCATCGAGGTGGATAGACAAACCACCCGAAAATCCCTGGAAGCACTGACCACTGAGTTGATGTCTGTGGTCAATGAAGTGTCCTTAGCGGTTAAAGACTGGCGGGTGATGCGCGAAAAATTAGAAGAGGTTATCAGTGATTTCAGCCAGGGCGCCTGTCCTGCTTCTGCGGATCAAAAAGAGCAAACGATTAAGTTTTTGTCCTGGTTAAGTGATCATAACTTCACCTTGATGGGCTATCGTGGCTACTGTGCTAAAGCTATTGAAGGAGATTACCGTTGGCTAGCCGATAACGAGTCAAGCTTGGGATTGATGAAAAACTCCACCAGTGAGCGGGAGCGGGTTTTGTCTAATATTCCCGGTTCCGCCCGGGCAGAAGCTTTAAGCAATCATCCATTATTGTTGACCAAAACCAACAGCCGCTCTCGGGTGCACCGTCCGGCTTACATGGATTATATCGGGGTTAAAAGATTTGACGAACAAGGTAATGTAATAGGCGAAGATCGTTTTATCGGCCTTTACTCGGCATCGTTTTATAATAGTAGTGCCACCCAGGTTCCGATATTGCAGAACAAGATTGACAATATCTGTCAAAAATCCGGCTTTGAAAAAGAATCACATGGTCACAAAGCCTTCTTGAATATTATTGAAACCTATCCCCGGGACGAATTATTACAAGGCAGTGAAGACGAACTGGCCCAAATTGCTCTGGGCATTTTTCAAATGCAGGAGCGGGGCATATCCCGCTTATTTGTGCGCAAAGATATATTTGGTCGATTTATTTCCTGCATGGTATTTGTGCCCCGTGAGCGTTATAACACCCAGTTGCGTAATGATACCCAAACATTGCTGCAAAAATCATTTAATAGTAATGAAGACGTGGAATTTACCACCTATTTCTCAGAATCCGTGTACGCCAGAACACATTACATCGTCAGGGTGAAAGATAATAATTCGGAATATAACGTGAAGGAAATCGAGAAAAACATTATTGAATTAACCAAAACCTGGAATGACAAGTTAACCGCAACCATACGCAGCAATTATGGAGAAGCAGCAGGTAAAGTACTGGAGAAGAAATACGACGATGGGTTTCCCCCCAGCTATAAAGAACATAATCTGCCCAGTGCCGCTTTGGTTGACCTGGAAAAAATTGAACTGCTGACAGTAGAACATACCTTAGACATGTTGTTTTATCGCCCCCAAGAAGAAGGGCGAAATAGCGAAGTCGTGAAACTGAAGTTATTCCACAAAAATGAACCTATTCATCTGTCTGCTGTGTTACCTATGCTGGAAAATTTTGGCCTGCGAGTGATAGATGAAAGCCCATACCGGGTCAAGTCCAGCGATGGTGAAGTGAACTGGATAATGGAATTCTCCATGTTGCACAGCAGCAGCAATGACATGGAATTAGAACATGCTCAACGATTATTTCAGGATGCTTTTTCCAAAGTTTGGTATAACCAGTTAGAAGACGATGCTTTTAACCGTTTGGTACTGGGTGCCAGATTACCGGGACGAAGTGTGACTATATTGCGTGCCTACGCCAAGTATATGCGGCAAATTGGCAGCTCTTTTAGCAAAGATTATATCGCCAATACCTTGGCAAATTATCCAGGTATTGCCAAGACGTTAGTGGCACTATTCAATCAGCGTTACAACCCTAAAGTAAGACGTTCACCGAAAAAAGAAGAAGCCTTGCTAAACGACATCAAAGAAGGATTAGATAAAGTGTCTAACCTGGATGATGATCGTATTATTTGCCGCTACATGGAATTGATCCTGGCGACCCTGCGCACTAACTTTTATCAAACCGATGAACAAGGCAATGAAAAGTCCTATGCATCCTTTAAAATGTTGCCTGAGCTTATTTCTGATATGCCCTTGCCCAAACCTAAATTTGAGATTTTTGTTTATTCCCCCAGAGTTGAAGGTGTGCATTTACGGGGCGGAAAAGTCGGTCGGGGTGGATTACGCTGGTCTGATCGACAAGAAGATTTTCGTACCGAAATTTTAGGCCTGGTAAAAGCCCAACAGGTGAAAAATACTGTGATCGTACCTGTGGGAGCAAAAGGTGGTTTTGTGTGTAAAAACCTACCCGTCAATAAAGGGCGTGAAGCTTTCCAGAAAGAGGGACAAGCGTGTTATAAAATCTTTATTCGCAGTTTGCTGGATATTACCGATAATATAGTCGACGGCAAGGTGGTGTATCCTAAAGACGTGGTGCGTCTAGACGAGGACGATCCTTATTTGGTGGTGGCCGCTGATAAAGGCACTGCCACCTTCTCAGATATTGCCAATGGTATTTCACAAGAGTTTAATTTCTGGCTTGGGGATGCTTTTGCTTCCGGTGGCAGCATAGGTTATGACCATAAGAAGATGGGGATAACCGCCAAAGGTGCCTGGGAATCGGTCAAACGACATTTTCGCGAAATGGGCGTCAATTGCCAGACCACAGATTTTAGCTGTGTGGCTATAGGTGATATGGCTGGTGATGTTTTTGGTAACGGTATGCTGTTATCACATCACACTAAGCTTATCTGTGCCTTTAACCATATGCATATTTTCTTCGATCCTAATCCAAATATTGAAACCAGTTACGGTGAACGTAAACGCCTGTTTGAAAATCCATCTCTGAACTGGGAAGACTACGACAAGTCGCTTATTTCCAAAGGTGGAGATGTATTTCACCGCTCGGCTAAATCGATCAAATTAACGCCGGAAATGAAAAAATGGTTAGGTACCAAGCAGATGTCCATGCCGCCTAACGAATTGATCCATAATATTCTGAAAATGCCAGTTGACTTGATCTGGAATGGCGGCATAGGCACTTACGTCAAAAGCAGTAAAGAAACCCATACACAGGTTGGCGATCGTGCTAACGATGATCTGCGCGTTAATGGCGCTGACGTACAGGCAAAAATTATTGGCGAGGGGGGGAATCTCGGACTCACCCAACTTGGACGAATCGAACTGGCGCGCAATGGCGGCAGAGTGAACACCGACTTTATTGATAACGTTGGTGGGGTGGATTGTTCAGATAACGAAGTGAACATCAAAATTTTACTCAATTCTCTGGTGAACGCCGGTGATTTAACGCTTAAGCAGCGTAATAACCTGCTATATGAGATGACGGATGATGTGGGGGACCTGGTCATTCAGGATTGTTACCGTCAAACTGAATCGATGTCGATCACTCATATGAGGGGAGGAAATCAACTTAAGGAGCAATTACGCTTTATTCATAACCTTGAAAAAGAAGGTAATTTGAATCGTGAACTGGAATTTATTCCCTCAGATGATGATATTTCAGATCGTCTGGCTGCCACCCAGGGCTTGACTCGCCCAGAATTATCGGTCTTGATTGCTTATAGCAAGATGGATTTAAAAGAAAAATTCAATACTCCGGAAATTACCGAAAACCCTTACCATATGAAGTTATTAGTGAGCGCATTTCCAGCTGTTTTACAAAAACGTTATGCCAAACAAATGGAACAGCATGCACTGCGCGGTGAAATCATAGCCACTAAGTTAACTAACAATATTATCAATGATATGGGTATGAACTTTGTCTTTCGAATGCGTGAAGAAACCGGTGCCACTATCGATGAGATTGCCAATGCTTATTGTGTGGTCAAAGGTATTTTCTCAATGGAGGCCCTGTGGCTGGATATTGAGAAATTAGACAATGTAGTTAATGCGGACACGCAATTGAACATGCTTGATAGCATGCGTCGTACGCTTCGCCGGGCATCTAGATGGTATTTACGCCATGGCGTAAAATCCATGGATATACAGCAGGCCATAGACAGTTATCGTTCTACCTTTAAAGATTTGTTTGTAAACATGCAAAATTATCTGGTTGAGGGTGAATATAATGATTTGGAAGCTGCCAGCGCCGCTCTTATTGAGCAAGGTGTACCTGGCGATGTGGCTTACAAAGTAGCCAGTCTGAGTAACATGTTTCCCTGTCTGGATTTGGCGCAAATCGCGAGAGTTGAAAAACGTGATATCAAATTGGTCGCCAGTTTGTACTTTAAACTCGGCTCCAGGCTGCAATTACATTGGTTTCTTGAACAAATCAACAGTCAAACAGTTAATAACCATTGGCAAGCTCTTGCCCGCGCCTCTTACCGGGAAGAGCTCGATTGGCAGCAGCGAGCACTGGCAACAGTGTTGTTAACGGGCGCACCGGATAACGACGATGCACAAGCAATACTGACCAATTGGATGGACAATAATCATGTTTTATTAGAACGCTGGTATAGTATGATGTCTGAATTTAAAACCAGCAGTACTCATGAATTTGCCAAGTTCTCCGTCGCCTTGCGCGAACTGATGATACTTAGCATAAACGCTATTAATTAGGTTTTATGCAGCAAATCCACGCCCTGGTTTACACCGGGGCTTTTTTTTTGCAAAGGAAAACAAATTAATATGTACGCAATTCTCCAGAAACTTTTATTTACCCAAGACGCAGAGTGGAGCCATGACTTCACGCTAACCTGGCTTAAGAGAACACAAAATACCCCCTTGGATTTTGCCTATAGACAAACCATCGCGGATAAGCCGGTGGACGTTTTAGGCATGCACTTTAAAAATCCAGTGGGGCTGGCGGCAGGTTTAGATAAAAACGGTGAGTGTATCGACGCCTTTGCCGCGATGGGCTTTGGCTTTATCGAGATTGGTACTGTCACGCCCAAACCTCAAAGTGGTAATGACAAACCCAGAATGTTCAGACTGCCAAAAGGCCAGGCAATCATCAATCGCATGGGGTTTAATAACAAAGGTGTGAATTATTTAGTTGAGCAGGTTAAGCGCGCAAAATACCAGGGCATACTGGGTATCAATATAGGCAAAAACAAAACTACCCCCGATGAGCAAGCCCTGGATGATTATGTGATCTGCCTGCAAAAAGTTTATCTCTATGCCAGTTATGTCACCATTAATATTTCTTCGCCAAATACCCCTGGCTTGCGCAAACTGCAACATGGTGAAGCGTTAACACAATTGTTAAGTGGTCTCAAAATCGAGCAGCAGCGCCTGGCAAAAAAGCACGGTAAGTATGTGCCCATATTGGTCAAAATCGCACCGGATCTGCAGGATACTGAAGTGCGAGATTTAGCCACAGCTTTAATTGCCGCCCAGATCGATGGCGTGATTGCAACGAATACCACACTGGATCGGGAAAGGGTGAAAGGGCAAAAGCATGCCGAACAAGCGGGTGGTCTGAGTGGGTCAGTGCTGAGTGATAAGAGTCAGCACATTACTGCATTACTATGTAAAGAACTAAAGGGCTGTATGCCGGTTATCGGTGTGGGGGGGATAGACGGTGCTGATACAGCTAAAATGCGTATCGAAGGGGGAACGCCTTTGATTCAGATATATTCTTCGCTGATCTATAAAGGGCCAAAAGTCATAAAAGAGATCGTTAATTCTTTATAATGATCCGGCATCGTTCACTATCTTTTATTACAATAGAGTCTGAGGAAACATGCGCCATTGGGCGCAAGTTGTGGTAGCGTTTGAAATATTTATTTAATTTAGCAAATTGAGCCTGTAAGATTATGCTTCTCCCTAAAACAGATTGGTTTTGGTATACGCACCAGCAAACGCTGCGCATCGATCTGGGTGACTTAAGCTTTGTGGTGCCATATCAGCTAAAGCTTTTAATCAATTTACCTACGGGCGAGCAATTATTTAGTTTGCAAGATACGGAACATTATATTGGCATGGCAGAAAATCTCGCCCAAAGCGGTATAGTCATGAGCTCAGCCCAGCTTAGTCAAATCTTGTTAAACGCTACGGCAGCACTGGCATTTCACAAACATCTTAGCGTTAAAAGCTGGCATTTTGCTACGCAACAAACGCCCGGAATACACTGCCAGCTAGCGTTATTGGAGCCTCTTGCGCAGGACGAGGTCTATAAGCTTGGTCAAGTGCTGGTATTACAGCAGGATAGACAAGCAAGCACCTGCATGTCTCTGGCACCGACGTTTCAAATCAATGCCACCAAGACTCTGGCGCAATTTGAATTGATCAGGGTGATGAACAATCGATTCATTCCTTATATAGCCGATATAGCGTCCTCTAAACGGGCCTAGTCTGCTTATCTTTGCAAATATCAAACTGATTTTTCGCTATTTAACCATGCGATACACTGCTTATTGCCGTATAATCGCGCCCGTAGAAAATTAATGGGTAGGTATATGTTTGAATTTTTAGTCACGACGGCCAAAGGTCTGGATCAATTGTTAGCACAAGAGATAGCTGATATCTGTCCTGGACTTGCGGTAAAAACCAAGCCAGGACAGGTATTGTTTAGCGCAGAGCTGGAGCAAGCCTATCGAGTTTGTCTATGGTCTCGTTTGGCTAACAGAGTTATGCTCAAAATGGCTGAAGGGCCTGTTGACAGTGCAGAGGATGTTTATCAGATCACCGCGGGGGTCAATTGGTCTTCTCATTTCACCCTGGATAATACCTTCGCCGTCGATTTTATCGGGAGCAGCCATTGCATCAATAATAGTCAATTTGGTGCGTTAAAAATTAAAGACGCGGTGGTAGACCAGTTTAGTGAGCTGTTTGATTCCCGCCCGTCGGTGAGCAAAATTGCGCCTGATATTCGCCTACAGGGGCGGATGTGGAGTGATAAATTAAGTCTTTATCTGGATTTGTCCGGACACAGTTTGCACCAAAGGCATTACCGGGTGAAAACGGGGATTGCACCTGTTAAAGAGCATATTGCCTGTGCTATGTTAGTGCGCAGTGGCTGGACCAAAAATCAGGCATTACCTTTGCTGGACCCTATGTGCGGAGCAGGTACCATTGCTATTGAAGCTGCTTTGATGATGGCCAATATCGCCCCGGGTCTAAAGCAGGAAGTATGGGGATTTTCCAAATGGCAACAACATGATGTGCAAAGCTGGGAGCTATTGGTATCCCAGGCCAACGCTGCCATCATAGTGCCAAAAAGCAGTATTGCCGCCAGTGACATCGATCACAGTGTTTTGGCCATAGCTAAAGAAAATGCCCATAATGCCGGGGTATTTGATTATATCCATTTTGCCGCCACAGACGCGTGTAAAGTTCTGCCTGTTGCAGGCCAGGCCCCAGGTTTTATTGTCAGTAACCCTCCTTATGGTGAACGTTTGAGTGAAATAAGCGCCCTGGAGCCTTTGTTTAAGAACTGGGGCGCCTGGATGAAACAACATTTCCAGGGATGGCGTTTGTCTTTACTTACTTCGAATCGTGATCTGTTGCGGCAAATGAAAATGTTTGCCCATAAAGAGTACAAATTGATGAATGGTAAATTGGAGTGCCAATTAGTCAACTTTGAACTTGATGAAAAAAATTGTCATACCATGGAGCCCGCTGCGCAAAATGAAGATTTCGCCAATCGTTTACGTAAAAATCTTAAACGCATTGAAAAATGGCTGAAAACGCAAAATACTAATTGTTACCGGATATACGATGCCGATTTGCCCGAGTATAAAGTTGCTGTAGACCGTTACGGGGATTGGTTAGTGGTGCAAGAATATGCGCCCCCTAAAGATGTACCGGAACATAAAGCCAAACGCAGAGTACAGGAAGTCCTGTTATCGTTACCCCAATGCTTGGACATACCCAGCGAAAATATTGTCTTGAAAGTCAGAACCCAGCAAAAGGGAAAAAGCCAATATGAACGGGTTTCACAGATAAAACAAACGGTAGAAGCCTACGAAAACGGTGCCAAATTCAAGGTGAATTTAACGGATTATCTCGATACCGGGTTATTTCTTGATCACCGGATCACTCGCCAGTTAGTGCAACAAAGTGTGAAAGGCAAGGATGTATTAAACCTGTTTGCTTATACTGGCAGTGTTTCAGTCCATGCCGCTTTAGGGGGGGCAAAATCCGTGACCACAGTTGACATGTCCAACACCTATATAGACTGGGCGAAGGACAACTTTAGACTGAATAATTTACGTGGTCCCTACGAATTTATACAAGCGGATTGCTTGACCTGGTTGGCACATCATCGCAATGCTTATGATTTTATATTTATCGATCCGCCTTCCTTTTCCAATTCCAAGCGTATGGATACCACCTGGGATGTGCAGCGTGACTATTTAGGCTTGCTGGCCGATGCTGTCACATGCTTGCGTCCCCAAGGGCAAATAATGTTTTCCAATAACCTGCGGCAATTTAAGCTGGACGAGCAGGGGGTTGCCGCCCTGGGACTGAAGATAGAAAATATAAGCAGTAAAACCTTACCTGAGGATTTCAGTCGTAATCCCAAGATCCATCATTGCTGGCTGTTGACCCTAAATGGATAACGGCCCGTTGATTTTGTATTCAGGTAAAAATTGCTGTCTGTGTGACGAGGCACAATCGTTGTTGCTTGACGTGTGCCCGCAAGCTCAGTTTGAAAAAATTGACGTGCGGGCCGACGCCCAACTGTACCACCAATACGGTGCCCGAATTCCCGTATTACAGCGCCAGGACTCAGCAAAAGAGCTAGCCTGGCCGTTTAACAAACAACAATTAAGTGAGTTTTTGTATTGAGTTTATTACAACTGAAAAATGCTAGCGTCATCTTTGGTCATCCGCCTGTATTAAGCGGCGTCGAAATGGTGATCCACAACGGAGAAAGAGTGTGTTTAGTGGGGCGCAATGGCTGTGGAAAGTCGACCTTACTGAAAATCATTTCCGGTGAGCTGATTCTGGATGACGGTCAGCGTCTGGTCAATAGTCAGGTGAAAATATCCCTTTTGCCACAAGACCCACCTGCTACTGTTGAAAGTACACTGTTTGATTATGTCGCAGAGGGCATGGCGGAAGTAGGGGAATTGCTTAAAGCTTACTTTCATCAAACCCATGTCATTGCCACCGATTATAGCGAGGCCCAACTTAACAAGCTGGAAAATCTGCAACAACAGCTAGATCATCATAATGCCTGGCAGTTTGAGCAGAAAATCATGCAGGTGTTAACCCAATTGAACCTCGACCCAGATCAGCAACTTTCGACCTTATCCGGGGGATGGCGTCGTAAAGCGGCATTAGCTCGAGCGTTAGCCAATCAGCCGGATATCTTGTTACTTGATGAACCCACTAACCACCTGGATATTGAAATGATCAAGTGGTTGGAAAATACCGTGCTGGATTATCAAGGCGCAGTGGTATTTGTCAGTCATGACCGGGCATTTATTCGTAATGTGGCCACGCGAATTATTGATCTTGATCGCGGGCAGTTAGTCAGTTATCCCGGCAACTATCAGGAATATTTGACGAAAAAGGCCCACGACCTGGAAGTAGAAGAAACCCAGAATGCCTTGTTTGATAAAAGACTGAGCCAGGAAGAAACCTGGATCAGGCAAGGTGTCAAAGCCCGTAGAACACGCAACGAAGGCCGGGTTAGAGCTCTTGAAGCGCTGCGCAGCGAGCGTTCAGAACGACGTAATGTACAAGGTCGGGCGGTCGTTACCGTTGGAAAAACTCAGAACTCAGGGAAGATCATCTTTGAGGCAGAGCACCTTAACTACCAAATTGAAGATAATATTATCGTTAAAAACCTCGATTTATCGATTTTCCGAGGTGATAAGATTGCTTTAATTGGTCCTAATGGTTGCGGAAAAAGTACCTTAATCAAATTATTGCTTGAACAAGTTCAGCCCAGTAGTGGTACGGTACATTGTGGTACCAAGATTGAACTGGCCTATTTTGACCAGCACCGCAGTCAATTGGACGTGAACCAAAAAGTAGTCGATGCTATCGCTGATGGCAAACGTGAAGTGACCATCAATGGGCAGAGTAAACACGTCATCAGTTATTTACAAGATTATCTGTTTACCCCCGAAAGGATCAATGCGCCAGTCAGCTCATTGTCCGGTGGCGAGAAAAATAGGTTGTTATTGGCCAAGTTGATGTTAAAACCTAACAACTTGCTTATTTTGGATGAACCAACCAACGATCTGGATGTTGAAACCTTAGAGTTATTAGAAGATATTCTGGGTAGCTATAAAGGTACACTGATTTTGGTTAGCCATGACAGGGAGTTTGTGGACAATGTCATTACCTCCAGTTTATATTTTCAAGGCGAAGGGGTAGTTAAGGAATTTGTTGGAGGCTACGCTGATATTTATCAGTGGTATGATGAACAGGCGCTACAAACTAACCATAAAGCTGAATCGTCTGATCGTTCCAACAGTCCTAAGGCCACTGTTGCACAAAAAAAAGGTAAAAAACTGACTTACAAGCATCAGCTTGAATTAGAAAAACTGCCTGCAGTACTGGAAACATTGGAAAGCCAAATCAAAAAGATACAGACTGATATCAATAACCCGGAATTTTTTAAACAAGACAGTCTTACGTCGGCCCAAACCGTTGAAACCCTAGCTCAGACAGAAAAGAAGTTGAGTGAAGCGTATGACAGGTGGAATGAATTAGAAGCAATGGCTGAATAAGTGATACTTGACTATTAGCAACAGCATAAAGACATCAGGATTTTAAATGAATAAAACAAGACTGGCAGCAGCATTTACATTATCGGCTTTGACCCTTTCTATGGCGCACGGTGCCCAATATAGAATTGTCGAGCTTGATGTGAGTGATAAAGGGGAAAATATATTTCCTGTGGATGTAAGCGCAAGTGGTGAAATTGCGGTCAATATCAAAAATCTATACAATCCGCCCATAGATGAATCCTTAATCGATTTTGAATCACAGACCTTAATCGATAACCTGACCGATATAGAAGCGGCCAAGGCAGGTAATTACAACGACGCCGATTATGCTTATTTATATGCGTTGATCGCCAGTAATAATGAAAGTCTGACGGTTCAACAAATTGCCCAGACTCACGCTTATTTGGTTGATGATGCCACGAGCAACTTTATACCGGGTTTTGATCAATTGGACGCCAGCAACGCCTACAGTTTCAGCAACAATACTATTGTGCGGGCGGTGAACGATCTGGACGGTATGGTTGGCACCAGTTTCGATGTGTTTTATCCTCTGGATTACACGCTGGAAGACGGTACCGACATTACCTTTGTGGTCAACGATTTTTACTCCCGCGCCTTTGCCCAGGTCAATGGTAATACAGTGGCGTTGCCTCCTATAGACGACACTGCAGGCGGCATAAGTGTGGCTTACGATATCAATCGTAACAATCAGGTGGCGGGATACAGTACTACATTGCTAGATAACACGGCGTATGAAACGGCCATTGATACCTGTGAAGATGAAACCACACGTCCCGATGAGCCCATTGAAGTGTGTTTACGCAAAGTCTTTTTAACCAACTCCAGTAGTAACACATTCGAAATTAAATTTGAGCGCCGCGGGACAATCTGGCAATTGGACAATCAGGGTAATATCATCAGCACCAAAGAACTGGGCCTGCTTTATACCCCAGAGGTCGATGATACCAACAATTACCTTAGCCGGGCAGTCGCTATTAATGATAGTGGTGTGGCCGTGGGGGATTCCCAGGATGAGCTGCAAGATAGCGGCCGTATTAGCACCTTTGCGACGATATTTAACGGTGATCTTGTCACGCCTATTACCGCTGAGGATGTGTACTTTTCCAGTACTGCCGCAGACATCAATAATGAAGGGCTAGTGACTGGCCATGGCTTTAAAACGGTCAATGGTACTACCCGCAGCAAGTTTTTTGTCCATGACATCAATACTGACGAGACCGTCTTTCCCGACGACTTTTTTCTGGGTTCATCAAGTGTGGCTCACGATATAAATAATGCCGGTATGGTGGTAGGTAAAGGCGAAGTGGAGGCTTCTATATCCAATCGCCGAAATGCAGCCTTTTTGTATAACTACAATACAGGCGAATTTCAGGATCTCAATGCCTTGGTTGAATGCCATTCAGCCTATACTTTAGTCGATGCAGTAGCGATTAATGACTCGAACGTTATTGCCGCATCGGCCCGTATACTTACTGCGGCAAAAAATATTTTAGGGCACAATATAGTCGATGATAATGGCGATGACATTTTGACAGACAAAGTGGTTGCCGTGCGCCTTGAACCTGTTATTGGCGGCACTATTGATGAGTGTGAAGCCGATGCGGACGATTTAGCCAGTAATACGCGCAAAGGTGCCGGATTTGGATTCCTCAATATCTTGGCTTTGTTATTGGTAGGTTGGCGTCGCAGACAATGAGTCCTTGCTGATCATGTGCTAAAGCCCGTTTTAACGGGCTTTTTTATGTTTATATCCATCGCCCTTAAAGCTGCAGCGTTGTTGGCTGCGATCACTCCCCCGAGTCACCTGGTACATCTCAGCTAATGAGATTGCGTTTCTTTGCCGCCTAGCGGCCACTCCACTGGCCTGGGTATATATGAGTACTTAAGCCGATTTATTACAAAAACGTCTTAAAGAACGATTTCATATGTTAATTAAATTTAAAGGTTAAATTTCAATATTTTCAGTTTCTTAATGATTTTTAATGGCTAAATGGGTTAAAGGCTATTGCACCCTATAAAGAGATCTACTATCTGTATCGGAGTGTTCACTCTGAGCACGGTTTTCATTTATGTCATTAAAGGTAACTCAATGAAGAGACAAAAGAGAGATAGGCTTTCCAGAGCGCATTCCAAAGGTTATCAGGCAGGTATTACCGGCAGATCCAAAGAAATATGTCCTTTTCAGGCTTCAGAGACAAGATCTGAATGGTTAGGGGGGTGGCGAGAGGCCATAGGCGATCGAAATGTGGGTATCAACAACCGATGAAATTTTAGCCCCTCCCGGGGCTTTTGTTTTTAGGGTAAGTTAGAAATTACTGGTATCTTGAAACAAGCCAACTTTTAAATTCTTTGCCTGATAAATTATTCGTCCATCCACTGCAACAGAGCCGTCACCCATACCCATATATAATTTACGCTTGATAACCCGCGTCATATCAATCCGGTAAGTGACCTTTTTGGCAGTCGGTAATATTTGCCCGGTAAATTTCACTTCTCCTACTCCCAGGGCACGGCCTTTACCCGGGCCCCCACACCAGCCTAAAAAGAAGCCTACGAGCTGCCACATGGCATCCAGGCCCAAACAGCCGGGCATTACCGGATCACCAGGGAAGTGGCAGGCAAAAAACCACAGATCAGGATTGATATCCAGTTCGGCGATGATAAAACCTTTGCCGTGCTCTCCCCCAGTTTCTGAGATTTCAATGATGCGATCCATCATCAGCATATTTGGTGCGGGTAATTGGCTGTTTCCAGGGCCAAATAACTCACCCCGACTACAGGCTAATAGATCTTCTTTTGTAAAACTGTCTTTTTGTATTGTCATAGTATTCCGCGTCTATTTTCTCAAAGGGCGTAATTTAGCGAACACTTGTACGCTAAACAACTCCGAACAGTGATTTATTTACATCTTGAGCTCAATAATGGATTATAGCCCAGTGTATCACTGGTCTGACTTTATAAATTGACGATATCTAAATGAAAAATGTAAAAATGCAAGCGAATACTGAAAAAAAACGGCGATTTCATGAACGAAAAAAACAGTCAGGTAAGCACCAAGTCAGAGGAAACATGACTCAGCAGGCCATGCAAAGCTATCAGGAGATTGCAGACAAAACTGGTTGGACTGACAGTGAAATACTGTCAAATGCATTACGCATAACCTATGCGGCTTATAAATGTGGTCAAATAAAGTTGCTTAATGAGTGGTTAAAAGATCATGAAAAATAATTTTCCATCACGCTATGCCACAGTGCTAATTTACTTTAAATGAACCCACGTATTTTAGCATTGGATGTATTGAGAGGCACCGCTATTGTGCTGATGGTTATTTTTCATTTCTGTTTTGATTTAGCGGTATTTGATTATGCTGATTTTAATACTGCCAGTGATATACAATGGCGAATTTTTAGAGCGGTGATTGTCAGCGGGTTTCTATTGGCTGTGGGTATGAGTAGCTACCTGGCTTATGCACAGCAAATTATCTGGCGTAAATTCTTCCGTACTCTGGGGCTATTGATCATTTCAGCACTGGGGATAACGGTCGGTAGTCTGCTTATGTACCCCGATAAATGGGTTTACTTCGGGATACTGCACTTTATTGCGTTAGCGTTATTATTGTCATTGTTGTTTGTCAGGGTACCGCGATTGTCGCTGGTATTAGGAGTATTAATCATCAGCAGCTATTTTGTGTTGGCAGTGGATATGTCTCCATTATGGCACTGGTCAGTTGAGCAATTGTCTATACCTGAACGAACAACTGATTTGGTGAGTTTTACGCCGTGGTTTGGGGTGGTATTAATAGGTATCTATATTATGCATAAAAATATGTTTGGTTTGGATATTAAGCATAATCGACTAACCGGTCTGCTTAGCTACCTGGGCCGTCATTCACTTATCATCTACTTATTGCACCAACCTATATTATACCTTGGTTTTAGCTTAGTAGGCGTATCGTTTGATTGACCAGTCAAGTAAATGACGACCAGGTTTTGCGCGGATAAACTGTTTTAAATACAGCACTTTTTAAATTTTTTACCACTTGCACATAAACATTCGTCATTCCTGCGTTGCTGATAAGGGCCTGAATCACCATGGATTTCACCTGTAGTGTAACGCCAATGGCCATCTTGTCGGCAAAACTGCGAACGCTCATGTATCTTAAATAATTGCTTATCGAACTGATAAAAAGCATTAAATTCTACTTCACCTCTGTCCTCACTCATTATGCTATCGAGTATTTCCAGTCGCAGCCATTGAGTGGCCCCGGCATCTTTCTCGATATCATTGAGGGCTAGCAGCTTGCGCTGGGTCAGGGCATAGGTTGCCAGGACGTATGGGAAATACTTGCCTGCATAAGCGCTGTATCTTGAGCGCATCAGGGCCTGGGGAGTAGCGGCTTGACGTTGCCCGGTAATAAGGGGTAGACAACAAACAGAAAAAGGCTGGCTATAGCCACAATAACAGGGAAAATCATTATTCATATCGAGCTGGATATCATACTGTTATGGTAAAAGTTGGGCTGATGATACACCGGCGTAGCGGTGAATTCAGCATCCCAGGGATAAATGTCTATAAACCGTGTCCGTTCAAGGCATTTGTCCAGGGTCCCTGAATAACCTTAGCCCGTTTAACCTGGCTAAGTGAGACATTAACTAACAATACATTATGGTCAACACATAACTGCATAATTCGCGCTTTGCTTATTTCATCCAGGTTTAATTGTTCAACGAATAACATTGCGCATTGCCCGCCACAAATTATTTTTTCTAGCCACTGGGCAATAGCGGCCTTATCAGGTTTTTTTAGCTGGAGCACATGTGGCTGTTCAGTACAAAAAACCAGATTATTAGCAATTACGTAAGTCCATTTGTGTTGCTCATTAGCAGCGAAAAAGCCAGCTAAACGCTGGTGGTTATGGATGGATACACGTTCTAATTTGTGAGTGAATCGGGTATCTGAGAAGGTATGTAAACTTGCCATAGTTGCTTTTACCTGATGTTATATACAGTAGTTGATTACACATTAGTACTGTATATAAATACATGCAAGTACTTTTTGTTATTTTTGCGTGTTTTTTACCCAAGGTTTAAGGTGGCGAGTGAGTTTTTGTCTGCTGAAATACAATAAAACAAAGACTATGGCCCAATATACCAGGGACGGACCCACAGCCGACTTGACGGACCATAGACAAGAATAGCTATGGATTCATTTCATCACTTTTTATCACCACGGATATCTCACCGGTGCATGCTGTGAAAATGCCAGCGTTAGATAGTAATATTGTCGTGGCCTGTGGTGCTTTTTGGGGTAAATAAATTATTATACAAACGTGACGCGAATTCATCCGTCATACCAGAAATATAATCACAGATGACGCGGTGACCATTGTCCACTTTTTCAGCCTCTTGCCACCGTTGACGGGTATTTTCAGGTAGCAACCTGGCGGGGTCTGAGGCAAAGGCTTCGAATAATTCCATAATCACTTGTTGGCCTTTGTATTCCAGCAACTGGATATCCGGTTTGCATATCACTCGTTGATATACAAATTTTTTAAAGACAGATAATGCCTGCTGATAAGCTGGGGCAAAGGTGGCATTGTATTTAAGTAAGTCCAGGGTAAAGGCCGTATCGGTGAGTTCTATTTGTATATGGGTGATAAAGCAATTTACCAGGGCACCGATGGCATCTTTGCGTTCGTGATGATGGCTACTGAACAGTTTGTGGCATAACGAGGCAATATTGCTGGCTAACCAGCATGGGTCTAATTGGGCAAGCGGTGCAACCACTTCCGACTCAAACTGCTGGCGATTAACGATGCCCATAACGATAGCGTCTTCTAAATCATGGATCCCATAGGCAATATCATCGGCTAATTCCATAATCGAACAATCAAAGGATTTAAAACGGGTTTTATGGTGTGTCCCTGTCAGCTGTGCGCTGCTGTATCCCATAAACTGCACCTTGTCCTCACTCGTCAGGGGCGCTATTAACCATGCAAACATATCGTCATCACACTGATAAAGGCCTTTTGGCGGATGCCAATCGCTGGCTTTAATTTGGCGATGAGGCAAGGGGCTGTTATCGGATACCTTGGTATTGAGGGTTTGTATATAATTCGGGTATTTCACCAGACCGAGTAGGGTACGCCGGGATAAGTTCATGCCGTGAGCCAGCGTGTAGGGTTCCAGTTTAGTGACAATGCGAAACGTCTGACCGTTACCCTCAAACCCACCGTGATTGCGCATCATGTAATGTAAGGCGGTCTCACCGCCGTGGCCAAAGGGGGGATGGCCAATATCATGGGCCAGGCATAAGGCTTCAATTAAGGTGTCATTTAGGCCAAGGTGTGCGGTTAAATCGGGCTGCTTATTGCGTAATTGGGCTGCGATCCCCTGACCAATCTGCGATGCTTCCAAAGAATGGGTCAAACGGGTACGGTAAAAGTCACTCATACCCACGCCCAAAACCTGGGTTTTTGCTTGTAAGCGACGAAACGCCGCAGAATGTAAAATCCTGGCTTTGTCCCGTTGAAATACCGAACGGTGATCCCCGTCACGTTCAACTTGCTGAGGGAAACTGCGGGCTGACCATATGGTGTTTTGTTGCATCGCTATTATTTCCTTATAGGTTACAAATGAGTAAGGGGATGTTGGCATATGTCCCATGCCCTTTGTAGGCCCCAGAACGGGTAACAAGCTGTAATAGGCTCACAGCGTAAATGAATAGTTTCACTTACCGTGCTCCTGGCGCTAAACATCAATACTCTTGTGACGTTATCTCGTCCAGGCTAAGGCTAAAACTGGGCACGTAGGCATCCATAAAATAATCCACTTCCCCCGATTGGTACTCTTTTAGGATCTTAACCAAACGTTTACGGGCCGGTTCGAACTCATGATTACCCGCAGACAGTTCTTCCAGTGTTTTCAGATAGGCACAAATAACATCGGCGGCTTTGATGATAAAAGTCTCATCTTGACTATGGTGGTGATGGTTGATCAACATGGCATAGTCTTCTTTGAAATCCCCGGGAGCCATATTAATCAATTTTTGTTCGGCGATTTTTTCAATCTTTTTGTATTCAGCCGCAATAGCCGGGTTGTAATACTTTACTGGTGTAGGTAGATCACCGGTCAATACTTCTGATACATCGTGAAACAGAGCAATGGTGGCTATCTTGTAAGGATCCAGCTGCCCGGCAAAATACTTGTTGCGAATTAACGCCAATGAATGGGCCACCATGGCGACTTGCAGGCTGTGCTCTTGTACATTTTCCGTGCGTACATTGCGCATTAATGGCCAGCGAGTGATCAGTTTCATACGAGACATATGGGCGAAAAAATGACTTTTATTAGGGGCGATACTCATAGCTAACTAATCTGCCTGTCGGTAATATTTAAAGAAGTTTGCAATTTTTTGATGGCGGGCTCAAGTATGTCTACATGGGGTGAAAACACCAATCTGAAGTGACACCCACCGGCCAAATTAAAGGCCTTGCCGTGCACCAATAACACTTTTTCCTGACGTAACAAGTGGTCGAAAAAATGACTTTGATTTGCAGCGATACTCATAGCTAACTAATCTGCCTGTCGGTAATATTTAAAGAAATTTTCGATTTTTTTTATGGCGGGCTTAAGTACGTCCACATGGGGTAGAAAAACCAACCTGAAGTAACATCCCCCAGTCA
>Ga0307489_10000008_pt1 | contig 107070 bp, 86 predicted proteins | sample SB12metaG_FD_202247 | JGI IMG/M metagenome (GOLD analysis project Ga0307489, IMG submission 202247) | Sea-ice brine microbial communities from Beaufort Sea near Barrow, Alaska, United States - SB 1.2 | ecosystem: Environmental > Aquatic > Marine > Coastal | place: USA: Alaska | collected... | reverse complement strand
GCCTCGAGCACCGCCCATATAGATCCGAATCGGGGCTAAGTGTGGTGGCCCAGGCGTCGACTGCTCAGGTTAATCAGCTCGATACCTTATTGATACCCGGTGGGACAGGCTCAAGGGATGCTGTTATCCAACTCCAGCACCACGACTGGTTGTTATCCATGCTCAATAATACTAGGCGTGTCGTCAGTGTTTGCACTGGGGCGTTTTTATTGGCCGCCACGGGCGGCGCTTAATCACAAAAGGGCAACCACCCACTGGCACTACACCCAGGCCCTTGCGCAGGCATACCCCTTGGTTAAGGTGGTCAGTGATTCCTTGTATATAGATCACGGTCAAATTGCCACGTCAGCGGGGATCAGTTCAGGGGTCGACCTGGCGCTGAAATTGGTGGAAAAAGACTGCGGTAATGACATTGCCGTGCAAGTCGCCCGTTTTATGGTGATCCACTATCGCCGCGCAGGTAACCAGGCGCAATTCTCTACGCCTTTGCAACAGCAAGCCAGGTGTAATAGCGAATTTTCCGATCTAACCAGTTGGATATTGCAACATCTACCCGACAATGTCAGCGTTGGCATGCTCGCCCAGAAAATGAATATGAGCACCCGAAATTTTAGCCGTAGGTTTAGTCAGCAACTGGGCGCGTCACCGGCTAAATATATTGAATTGCTGCGCCTGGATTACGCCAGACAATTGTTGACGGAGAAAGACTGGCACATACAACGGATTGCAATGTCTTGCGGTTATGCCAATGTGGACGTATTTCGCCGGGCCTTTGAACGTAAATTTGTTATCTCCCCAGGCGTCTATCGGGCAAGGTTCTGCTAATGATATCCAGCTCGGCGATAATGCCGGACCAACATGTTTACAAGGTATTCAACACACATTTTAGCAAACTATCAATTCCCCCTTAATGGGGCGTTGAGGCTGTAGAATTTCCCAAAAGTGGAAGATGATGGATGAAATTTATGTACGTTGAGCCTGTAAAAGTCATTTTTTGGTAGGATATTGTATCAAATCTAACGTAGAAACGCGTGTTGAGGCTTAATTTTTAATAATTTCTGAAGCTGTTTTTTCTATAAAGAGAAATTCTACAGCCTCGTTATGCAAAAAATATGAGAGTATTACCATGAAAGTAGCTTTTGGAATTTGTATTTTATTAGTGTCATTAACAGCTAGTGCAGAATATTACTCACCTCTGGCATATCATGTTATTGGGCGTCCAGCAGTTAAGTCAGATAAAGCTTCTATTGATAAGCTAATTAACAGTTTTTGGAAAGCATGGTCGGCACAAGATGCGAAAGGCGTAGCAAATACACACTCAGTGGATGCAGAGTGGACAAATGCATTTGGTCGTTCCTTCCGAGGCTCTAAAGAACTGGAAGTTTTTTTAAGCAATAAATTATTTCCAGAGTTCGATAAGGAGGTTTCTAAGACAGAGGCTAATTCTTATAGACCGATTTCTAGAAGGTATATTGGTAGTTCTGGAGGAGTAGTATATGGTCGGATTGAGAGTGATCGGGGATCATCCGCAGGTTCAACAAATAGGAAAATTGCATTCACATTTGTTGTAGAGAAAGTGAAGGGTGAATGGAAAATCACCAATCAAATCATTACTGATCTTAGAGAGCGGCGCAGCTAAATGGATAATTTGTCTATATCCAGGTCAAACTATAAGCAATTCAAAAAAAGGACTAAAAACAGCGGGCTGTTTCGCTTTGCTCAAGTTTAGCCCACAATTTTCAGCCCGTTAATTAGGCGTTAATGTCCGTTATAGAGCATAGCCCTATCGGAAGCCGAATATCCCCAATGACGGCTATTCGCTCAGTCCTGCCCGTCGGCGCATAGGCAGGTTAGTGCCATTTTCAGCCCGCAACAATTTATTTCAACAGTTGCAACACTACCTTTAATTTTTATCAATAATGATAGAGGTTGTTTTTATGTCGATGCGGAAGTCAACAATGACTACTTAAAGACCCTTTGATTACCGAAACACCGCGTCCACATAAGGACTAGACAGCAAGAATGTAAAAATATGAGCGGCTGGCGCTTACTTGTCCTTGCTGCTCACTAGTAAATCTTTAGCCTGGTTTATTTTTGTTGCCAAATAATTGCTTCCCCCCTTATCGGGGTGGAGCTTTAGCATCAGTTTGCGGTGGGCGGCAATAATCTCTTCCTCCGTTGCGTTATTATCAAGGCCCAGTACTGCATAAGCTTCAATTACGGTCATCTCACTGCTATCGCTTGTGCGAGCGTTTTGCCCGCTCTGTTGAGAGCCCTTTCCTGCATTGGCAGCTTCGCGCCAGTCAGCACCATACTTGCGATCAAGATAGGCAGCCAAGATCTCAATAGAATCCGGATATTGCTTACCAGCAAGGATATAGAGAGAAATTAAATCTGGCAGCTCAAATTCAGACAGATATTTACCCTCGCTAACAGTGTCCAATAGTTCACCATCTATTTCACCACTTTCGTGATCGAGGGTCATTTTGAGTAAACTGGTTTCAACGGTAGAATGCTTAGATGAACCCGAACTCTGTTTAGCTTTAGCCTTCTGGTAAAGGCCTTTAAAAAACGGAAAGTAACGTAAAAAGGGAAACAATCGCTTAGCAAATACAATTAAACCTGTTCCCAGTGCTGCCAAAATATAAAGCTTTCCAGTGACCGTTAGCAAGATCAGCCCCGCGATAAACGCGAGCACGCCGGCTTTCGCACCGGCTTTTTTTCTTTGTTCCTGTTTCAGAGTTTGAATATATCCCACTGTGATATAGCCGATGATGACAACCGCTATTAAAGCGACAAATACTAACATAGAGTTTTCACTTATTTGAGTTACCCGTTAAGCCGCAAAGCCAATCATGCTTTCATTTACGGTGTGGTTATTTCCGTGGAAACAGTTGAATTATTGGCGGCTATTTAATCATGATTATTTTAGCTGCTGCAATAACCGGCGTACGCTTGTATCCTTACTCAATAAATGACTTTCCAGGGCAGGTTTACCGCCCGCTGCATACACCGCAACCGCTGCTAACAGCTGACCTAACTGTTTGGCACTGCCTTGATCAAACTGGCAATGTGCGCCGCCACTCAATGTCGCTAGCTGTGAAAAGATACTGCCAACCTTTGGGTTTTTTCCTTCCTGAAAAACAAATAAAGGTAGGTTGAGTATTCCCAACTGCCCTGCTAAGGCGCCAAGTGAATCCGGGTTTTCTTCAACACAATCACCCACAAATACCAGCGCGTTGACTTTGCTTGTGCGAGTCTCACGCAATGCATGTGTGAGTACTTTAGCAATCTGGGTTTGTCCCGCTAGGCATCGCACCGAAAGTAAGGCTTGTTTAATGTCATCTGCGCTGCGTGTCCACCGAAGCGCTGTAAAGTCACCCATCCCCCGGTAATAACAAAGCTGCACACTAAGTGTGCTCACTTTATATGCTTCAACAAACATAGCCGCATGATTTTGACTAGCCATATCCCAGCAGTGCTCACGACTTGCCGTGGCATCCATTGCAAATATTAATCTGCCCTTGTCTGCACCAGTGACCAGCGGAGTATTTTTGACTTTACCAATAAATGCTTGGATATCTTGGGCGCTCGACTTTTTATCAGGAAGCTTTGAGGTCATGTAATTCCCCTGTTTATGTTAAACCTAAAGTAAAAAAATCAATTCAATAATTGGCTAAAGACTTAATAGGTAATGAATAAGATGACAACATTAATACCACATATGGTAAGTACAGTATGTCTGCTCTGTCAGATCTGTTGCCATTAGTATAACAATAAATCTAAAAGTTCAGAGATTGCTTGAACAAGCGTTGATCCCTCATGCCGTCGTTGAATAGTATTGGTTGAAGGCAAAATCTGCCTGAAAGCTGACCTAAGAATTTGTTGATTTTCAGCGTTGTTGTTTGACCGGAAAGTGCTATAAATACGCGCTCGTTGATTACCATACCAAAAGCTGTAATTTGCACAAACGGGTTATTCCTATCTCATATGCCTATGTCCGCTATGGTGGTAAAAGGAGCCAGTCAATTGGCTTACAAAATTTGAAAGTAAGCCTCTGTATTTTGATTCTGCCGTTGCCTGAGACCTGAATATGAGTGGCGCACGTCACTTATATATCTGCCGACGCTGGGCAGTCCAGTAAAAAAGGATTGGAGAGGTGACCGGTTGACCAGGCAATAGGTTTAGCGTGGTCGGGTAATAGCACACAAATTTTGGCAAAAAAAAGCTGTGTGGACTTTACACACAGCTTTATCTTGACTTCATTGCTGAATGACTACGCCATAGGTTCCTGATCGGCACCTTCTTTTTCTACCACTGTGGGCATCAGGTCTTCCCTGCTAACACCTAATGTTAAGGCCACCAGGCTGGCAACATAAACAGAAGAATACGTGCCAATTACGACGCCAAACAACAAGGCTGTAGCAAACCCATGGATCGTTGCCCCGCCGACCACAAACAATGACGTTAGTACCAAAATAGTGGTTAATGAGGTGATGATGGTACGGCTCAGGGTTTGGGTAAGAGAAATATTGATAATATCTTCTGGTTCGCTGTTACGTATCTTGCGAAAATTCTCGCGGATTCGATCAGACACCACTATGGTATCGTTCAGGGAATAACCGATAACAGCCAACAAGGCAGCCAATACTGTTAAATCAAACTCCAATTGCAATACTGAAAATAATCCAAGGGTGAGGATCACATCATGGGCCAGGGCGATAACTGAGCCCAGGGCAAACCGCCATTCAAAACGCATCGCTACGTAAATCAAAATACACAGTAGTGTAACCAGCATAGCCAAACCGCCCTGCTCTGCCAACTCCTCACCTATGTTCGGTCCTACAAAAGCAATGCCGCGCTTTTCTACATCAGGCTGTGCAGCCTGTAGTGCATCAATAGCCTTGTCACCGATATCCGAATTTTTCACGCCGTCAATAGGTGTAATGCGGATCAATACATCCTGACTGCTACCATAATTTTGCACCATGGGTTCAACAAAACCGGCTTCAGTTAACACGCCGCGGATGACATCTAGATCTGCAGTTTGCTGGTAACGTACTTCGACTTGCGTTCCGCCCGTAAAATCCAGCCCCCAATTAAGCTGATTAATCCCCAAGGAAACCAAGGAGCCAATGATAAGTATGGCTGACAGTATCGCTGCTGGAATGCGCAGCGACATAAAGGCGACCGTTTGTTTTAATGCTAATAATTGCATGTCAGTGCTCCTATATTGAAAGCTTGCTGAGACGTTTTCCGCCCCACCAAGCATTGACCACAACACGTGTCACGATAATGGCGGTAAACATTGAGGTGGCAATCCCAATCATCAGGGTAATAGAAAACCCTTTAATCGGACCTGTACCTACAGCAAATAAAATTAAGCCCGCAATAAAGGTGGTGATATTGGCATCAAGGATAGTTGAAAACGCGCTATCATAGCCATGGTGTATAGCTTGTTGCGGACTTCTTCCTTCTCGTAATTCTTCTCTTATGCGCTCAAAAATCAATACATTAGCATCAACGGCCATGCCTACAGTCAAAACAATTCCGGCCATACCAGGTAAAGAAAGTGCCGCACCAGGGATCATAGACATAATACCTACTATCATGACCAAATTAAGAGTTAACGCCAGGTTGGCCACCAGGCCAAAGGATTTGTAATAGATCAACATGAAAATTAACACGGCCACAAAGCCCCATATTATGGCTTGTTTGCCTTTTTCAATATTTTCTTTACCCAGACTTGGACCAACGGTGCGTTCCTCAACAATTTGAATCGGTGCGATAAGCGCACCGGCACGTAATAACAACGCAAGATTGTGTGCTTCACTAGGTGAGTCCAGGCCAGTAGTGGCAAATTGACTGCCAAATACCCCATTGATTCGCGCAACACTGATAACCCTGCGCTCTTTGTCAAAAATGAGTTTATCGTCTGCATCTCGCTCGCCGCTGGCTTTATATTCTATAAAAACCACCGCCATGGGTTGTCCCTCAGCACGTTTTGTAAAACGTAGCATCTTGGCACCACCTTTTGAGTCCAATGAAATAGACACCTGAGGCATGCCATATTCGTCCACCCCAGAATTGGCATCAATAATGTGATTGCCGGTAACGATGATTTCCTTCTTAAGTAACACTGGCTGGCCATTTTTTTCTTCGTAAAGTAATTCAGAACCTGCTGGCACTCGACCGTTGACGGCATCACGCACATCATGCTCAATATCCACTTCACGATATTCCAGAGTCGCCGTGGCGTTTAATATTTCCTTGGCCCGTGCCGTATCCTGGATCCCCGGTAACTGCACCACGATACGATCCAAGCCTTGCTTTTGTACGCTGGGCTCTGCCACACCAAGTTGATTAACCCGATTACGAATAATAGTAATATTTTGTTTAACCGCGTAGTCACGAGTTTCTGCTAATTTTTGCTCAGACATGCTGGCCTGTAATATCAGATCATTTTTTTCAGTGAAGACCAGATCGCGATTACGGTTTCGAAGGAAGAACTGAGCCTTGTCCAGGGCGTCTTGATCACGGAAATAAATATCAACGCCTGCATCGACCTGTTTAACATTGCGGTAACGGATCCCCTCTTCGCGCAACGCGGTACGAAAATCGCCAACCATATCTTCAAAAGATTTAGCAATAGCTGAATTCATATCCACTTCCATCAAAAAGTGCACGCCACCACGTAAATCCAGGCCCAATTTCATCGGCGTTCCACCCAAAGACTCGAGCCATTTTGGGGTGTCCGGGGCTAAATTCATCGCCACAGAATAATCGTCACCCAAAGCGCGCTCAAGGGTTTCACGGGCGACTAACTGGCTATCCAAATCGTTCAGACGGATCAAAATTTGTTCGTTTTCTAAAACAATACTTTTGCTTTGAATTTTGGCTGTTTGCAATTCTGTGGTAACTTCATCGATTAACGATGAATCGACCACGGCATCACGGCCGGCAGATATTTGCACGGCGTAATCTTCACCGTAAAGGTTGGGCGAGGCATACAGAGCACACATGCCGATAATGAATATCACCAACACATACTTCCATAGCGGAGTTTGGTTTAACACTAGATTATCCTTCCGTATTTTTGACGTAAACATAAATAAAGCGGGCATTAGCCCGCTTTATTTATGGTAAAACGAATCAAATCGCTTTCATAGTACCTTTGGGTAACACTGCCGAGATGGCTGATTTTTGCACCACAATATTAGTAGTATCGTTTATAGCAATTTCGATAAAGTCTTTTTCTTCTGAAACTTTAACAATCTTACCAACCATACCGCCTTGCGTCAGCACCTCATCGCCTTTACTAAGCGAAGTAACTAGGTTTTTATGATCTTTTACTCGTTTAGCCTGCGGACGATAAAGCATAAAGTAAAAAATCAGGCCGAAAACACCCAGCATAATTAACATTTCATAACCGCCACCGGAGGTGCCACCTGGTGCTGCCTGCGCAAATGCGTCAGAGATAAATAAGCTCATAATTTCCCCATTAAAGTTTTGTAGTTATAATGCCGGTACCGGCATTTCTTTTTGTGCATAAAATTCAGTGACAAACGCCTCTAAGCGTTGTTCTGCAATTGCGTCTCGTAAACCCTGCATAACCCGTTGATAATATCGCAAGTTATGTATGGTATTTAATCTTGCCCCAAGGATCTCATTACATTTATCCAGATGATGGAGATATGACCGGGAATAGTTTTTACAAGTGTAACAATCACATTTTTCATCCAAGGGGCCGGTATCCGTTTTGTGCACGGCATTGCGAATTTTGACCACGCCATGGGTGACAAACAAATGGCCATTTCTGGCATTACGGGTGGGCATGACACAATCGAACATATCCACGCCTCGGCGCACCCCTTCGACCAGGTCTTCAGGTTTACCCACTCCCATCAAATAGCGGGGTTTATGTGCCGGTATTTGATCCGTTGTGTGGTCCAAAATGCGCATCATATCTTCTTTGGGTTCCCCCACTGACAAGCCACCGATGGCATAGCCGTCGAAACCGATGTCTTCCAAGCCTTGCAAAGATACATCACGCAAGCTTTCGTACATACCCCCTTGGATAATACCAAATAGAGCAGAAGGATTATCACCATGCTCTTCCTTGCTTCGCTTAGCCCAGCGCAAAGACAATTCCATGGAAACCCGGGCTTCGCTTTCGGTCGCCGGATGGGGGGTACATTCATCAAAGATCATAACAACGTCCGCACCCAAGTCCCGCTGTACTTGCATAGATTTTTCTGGGGTCAGCAGTATTTTTTCACCATTTAGCGGTGAACGAAAGGTCACTCCTTCTTCTGTGATCTTGCGCAGATCACCCAGGCTAAACACCTGAAAGCCGCCAGAATCGGTCAAGATAGGTTTATGCCAATGCATGAAATCATGCAGATCACCGTGTTGCTTGATGATTTCTGTGCCTGGGCGCAGCATTAAATGAAAGGTGTTACCCAGACAGATATGGGCACCAGTTTCATCCAGTTCTTCGGGGGTCATCCCTTTTACCGTGCCATAAGTACCCACAGGCATAAAAGCGGGCGTTTCCACCACACCACGGGCAAATATTAACCGTCCGCGACGCGCCCTTCCATCTGTATTATCTAACTCAAATTGCATAAAATCATTCCTGCTGGATAAATCACGCACCAGCGTGGTAATTCAACGGTTCAAAAAACTGCCGCACAATAAGTGCGACAGGAAAAAAGTGGCCGCATTATATATGAATCGACGAGCCGAATAAAAATTAATAACAGTTAATTTAATCTTAGCGCTGTTCCAGAAGGTTTTTTTCCAGAAACATCGCATCGCCGTAACTGAAAAAGCGGTACTGATGTTCAATTGCTTGGCTATAAGCGTGCATGATATTGGTTTTGCCAACAAACGCACTGACCAGCATGATCAAGGTTGATTCTGATAAGTGGAAATTGGTCAACATCCCATCGACTAACTGGAATTTGTACCCAGGATAAATGAAAATATCGGTATCACTGAAAAAGGGCTGCAGGTCAGTTCCTTTTGTCAGGGATGCCTGCGCAGCCGACTCAAGGGAGCGCACCGAAGTGGTTCCTACGGCTATGACTCGTTTACCCGCTGCTTTAGTGGCCAGCACAGCGTCAACTACCTGCTGAGGTACTTCGGCGTATTCTGAATGCATTTGATGTTCAAGAATATTGTCTACCCGCACGGGCTGAAAGGTGCCGGCTCCGACATGAAGGGTGATAAATTCGCTGTTTACCCCTTTTGCCTTGAGTTGCGCCAAAATATCTTCGTCAAAATGCAAACCTGCTGTGGGCGCGGCTACCGCACCGGGTTTTTGGTTATAAACCGTTTGGTAACGCTCTTTATCTGAATCCTCATCGGGCCGGTCTATATAAGGGGGTAATGGCATATGGCCGTATTGCTCAAGCAGAGTCAATACCGGGTCAGCGTGTAAAAAACGCAAGGCAAACAGGGCATCCTGACGGCCTGTCATTTCCACCTCAAGTGCCCCTTCAAGCAGCAGGCGACTCCCTATTTTAGGGGATTTACTGGCCCGTACATGAGCGATAACGTTATGTTCATCTACTACGCGCTCGATTAGTACCTCAACTTTGCCACCGGACAGTTTCTGCCCCAGTAAGCGAGCAGGTATAACCCGAGTATTGTTAAAAACCAACAAGTCTCCCGGATTAACTAAGCTGACTATGTCGGTGAATTTAAGATGTTGCACTACACTTGCATCCCCGCTTAGGTGCATTAATCTGCTGGCAGAGCGCTGCGGTGTAGGGTAGCGAGCGATAAGTGATTCGGGTAGGTCAAAATGGAAATCAGATACTTTCATAATACATCCTGGAAAATTCGCTGGCTATGTTACGTATAAAGATGAATACCTGCAATCTAGTGTCTATATTCGTCGCTCTTAAAGTGACTCCGTTGGGTGTTGGCTGCTCTTAATCACCTCTATCGCCTGAAGCACTTAGACCATCTAAGCTTATTGGGCTGTGTTCCATTGTCGTCTGGTCACAACGCCAATGGCTTTGGGTATAGATTGTGTAACTCAAAAGAAATTCAGCACCTCGGTCACAGAGATCCCCGAAAAAGATAATCATTCTATCTTAAACATTATTCCCTCTGTGTTCTCTGTTGTTTATACCCATAAAGGCTATCAACTAAAACCGTTAAGGCCTAGATTAAAGCTAACCGTTTATTATTATCGATATTTTTCATGACTGTTTTTGTCCAGCCAGAATATGCCGAGCTTTTTTTCCTTATTTGCATTCATCATCCCTCGCAAAATCAGGGATTATTGAGCATAACATCCCTTTATCGGTCTGCAAGTGAGCTGCCAATATCATTAAATATATCGATAATATCATCCCGTTCTATGCGCCGCATATTTAGTACATACATGATTTGTAACAATAAATCTGCCCCCAGTATGCCTTTATTAACTTTATTTCTTAGGTTGTCTGCGCTTTGATTGACCCCAATACTAGTCAAGCGTGCGCTAAGGTCTTGATATTTTACACCCCGCTTGGACATTTCAGCCTTGAGCAAGCGCTGCACCAGTTGTCGCCAATCCGCTGAAACATTGGTTTGGTCTTTTGACGTTAATTCGCCAGATAACTTTTGCATAACAAATCCGTAGTCGCTTTATGTGACTTATAATTTACATTTAAAACATATATTATTCAAATGTTGAAAATATTATTTGACTAATTAGTTTTTAACTGACTAAAATGTGACCTGTGATCAGCTTGGGTATTATCACTAGCATGTATTTTTAAATGTGACAAACCAAGCATACACTAACCGGTCATATGACTTACAGGAGAGTAACCATGAGATGGGATCTTGACCAACTTGAGACCCTGCTAAGTGACAACCAGAATTTGGTCGTCACTCGAGAGGAAAATTGTTTATTAATAGCCAATAGCGACGGCATCGATGCGTGGTTAGCCATTAGTGGTGAACAAATCTTAATTGAATCTTTATTGTTTTCAATTAATGAGGTTAAAGATCGAGCAGCATTGAATGAGGATATATTAAAGACTCACATGCTTTTCCCCTTGACGACTGTGGGTATATCACAGGTAGCAGGTGAAGAATATTACACCGCTTTTGGCTCACTGAGTTCACAGTCCAAGCGAGAAAGCATCTTGATTGAAGTACAAACCCTGTTCCAAAACGTGGAAGCTTTTTTAGATGCCTACCACGAATATTTGCACTAGACGAGGAGTGAAATGATGTCAGTTTGGAGAAAATTAATTACTGCAATCAAAGGCGGTGCCACAGAAGCGGCACAATCAGTGGCTGATAGCCAAGCAATTCGCATACTTGAGCAAGAGATTCGTGAAGCCAAGGATGAACTGCGTAAATCAGATCATGCAAGAACGCAAATTTTAGCAAAATGTAAACTGGCCCAACAAAAAGTCAGTAGCTTACAAAGCTCTATTGAGCAATACGAGGCCCACGCCCGTAAGGCTATTGATACGGATCGACAGTTAGCATTGGATTGCGCACAAAAAGTCAGTGATTTAAAGGCAGAACAAACATCAGAACAAAAGTACCTGGATCAGTTTACGCACTCTGAAAAGCAATTGGCGACTAATATCAGCCAGGCAAAAGGCAATTTACGCCGCCTGGAACAACAAGTGGATATGGTTAAGGCCACTGAATCAGTGCAAAAAGCTCAGGTAGCCGTGTCTTCCAGGCATTTAGGTGCCAACAGCAAGATGAAAACTGCCTCCGAGTCATTGCAACGCATTCAGGATAAACAAACTTTGCGTGAAGCTGAATTGCAGGCCGCCCAGGAATTGGCGACAGAAGAGTCAAGTGACGAACTTGAAACTCGGTTGGCTCAAGCCGGTATAAAAAGTGGTAACTCATCAGCGGACGATGAATTGAGCCGAATTTTAGGTAAGTAGTCGCTCACATCCCGGTTAACGGTTGTATCAAATAAATGCGGATTTTATACTGATATAAATTCCGCATTTTTGTTTTTGTATATTGGATGATTGAAATTAATAGTGAATGTGCAAGAATGCTTGGCAATCAAAACTAAAAGAACGTAATTTAATGCTACCAAGGATACGCAAAATTCTGGTTAAGTATTTTGCAGAAATGCGCTGGTATACCATCCTGGTCGGAATGGGGCTATATAGCGTAATTTGTTGGCTGATGATGATAGTAGCTGGTGAGGAAGCACTTACTCACCCTACGGATTTTATCTATTGGTTAGTGGTTACGGCCTCCACTGTCGGTTATGGCGACTTATCACCTGTCACCACGATGGGAAAATATTTCGTATCCCTGTTTGTTATTCCAGTAGGTTTAAGTTTTTTTGCCCTCATCATAGGTAGAGCCGCATCTTGGGTTTCATATCAGTGGCTTAAAGGAGCAAGAGGCTTGAAAAATTTACATTTATCTAATCACATTCTGGTTTTAGGTTGGAATGGGCAGCGCACTATCAGGTTACTCGAGTTGTTATTACGGGAGCGTGAAGCTGTCGACGAAAAGCCCGTGATAGCCTTATGCGTGCGAGCCGATATTACCAATCCCATGCCGGATAAAATAGAGTTCGTCAAAGTCGCCAGCTTTAGTAACGATGCCGACATGGACCGAGCCTGTGTCGCCGACGCCAAAGTGGTGCTAATGGACAACCCTGAAGATGACTTAACCATGACCACCGCATTATATTGCAGTCAGCGTAATCCCTCAGCGCAGATGGTGGCATATTTCACCGATGAGTCTCTGGTGAAATTATTGCAAAAGCATTGCCCCAATGTAGAGTGCACCCCAAGTGTGGCGGTAGAAATGCTGGCAAAATCAGCCTTTGATCCGGGTTCCAGTTTGCTACACCATGATCTTTTAGATGTTAATCATGGCCCAGCCCAATACTCGGATACCCTGCCGCTGTCTTTTTCTGCTCTCAAAGTCTCAACTCTGTTTACCCAATTAAAACTGCAATATAAAGCGACCCTGATTGGCATTTCACGGGCGGGAGAAAAGATGCAAATTCATGTTAATCCGGAGTTGACCGATATACTTTCTCCCGGGGACAAGATTTTCTATATTGCCGAACGGCGTATCAAAAATATTCAATGGCAAAAGTTTTCGGAGGATGAACATGTTTAGCAAATTATTTGGCAAAAAAAACCTCCCGGAATCAGATAAAGCACCGGAAATAATGGGCTTGTACCTGGGGGGCTCTTTTGAAATCGATGCATTGAAACTCAAGTTACTTGAACCTCAGTTATTGATAGAGTCCGCAGCAACCCATCACTTAATTCAGGCGGTGGGTGAAGTTAACCTGGATACCGGCGGTAAAATACTACGATTTTACACCGACGATGATGCCTTTTTACAGGTTATTTTAGATGGAGGCGATACAGAGAACTACATCACTGACGTAAAACTATGGTACTTCTATCAAACTAAAACTGTGGGCTCACAAAGCCAATGGCAGCAATTACTCAAGCATGATATCTCCCAACCAAGTTACAGCCTGGACGGCAACAGCTACCAGCGGGTATGGGATGCCGTGGGTGAAATATCCCCGCCTGTTGCCATGACAGAAAAAACCTATGAACCAGATGGTGATACCAGCGAAACAGACCAGTTTGTTATGCTGTACGAACGTCAACTTGACGACACCAATGTGGAAACTTTGTTGGTAACAGGGGAAGAAAAACTAGTTGATAACAAACTCGATCGCTGCCTAGTAATTAGCAGTGGTTTTAACATCGACCAGGCAGACATTAGCATTAACGGCTAACCGTTAATGCACTTTCACACCTAATATAAGGGTACTTTATGGACACTATCATCAATTCAATTTCGGGCTTGGGGCGCTTTGCGCTTTACTTTGGTGTCGCTATTTTATTACTTTTCATTTTTAAAATAGTGTATGCATTTGTAACCCCCCACGATGAATGGAAATTGGTCAAAGAAGACAAAAATTTAGCGGCCGCAATAGGTTTTGGTGGAGCGGTCATAGGTTTCAGTTTAGCCCTGGCCAGTGCGGTGGCCAATTCGGCCTCCCTGACTGATTTTATTATCTGGGGGGTCGTCGCTATTACCGCCCAGGCATTGGCTTTTACATTATTACGCTTTACCTTTATGCCTAAAATAGCCCAGCGGATCATTGATAATGAGGTCTCCGCAGGTACCATTTTAGCTGCTATGTCTGTGGCTGTTGGCTTACTCAACGCCGCATGCATGACCTACTAGGAGGTTATATGGAAAACAAACCTCTCAAACGTTCAGCTCATATCAACCTTAGCCGTATGCGCAAGGGTTTTTCCGTTAAGCCTCTGGCCCTGGGTGTCGCCGCCGTTTTACTGTCCGCGTGCGGTCAAAACACAGAAAAAGCCACCGTTTACACCGGGGTTGATGATTGCGTCAACCAAAATCCGGAACAAGCAGAAACCTGCAAAGCCGCTTACCAAGAAGCGGTTGAAGAAGCCCAGCGTACCGGCCCTAAATACGCCTCCAGACAGATATGTGAAGAAGAGTTTGGGCCCAATCAGTGTAATTACCAAAGAAGCAACAGTGGCTCGTTTTTTATGCCCTTGATGGCAGGTTACATGCTGAGTAATTTGTTATCTCCTGGTTATCAATCCCAACCCATGTTCACTTCTTATTCTCGTTCTTCCCCCTACCGTAATCGCTGGATGGGCGCCGATGGCTCAGACTATGGTGATTATCGCAATAGTAAGATGAACGTCGATAAAGAGGCACTTAAAGCTAAACCGACCGTTAGCAAAACCATAAGCCGAGGTGGCTTTGGCAGTAGTGTCAGAGCGAAATCCAGTTGGGGCAGTTCGAGCGCCAAAAGAGGCGGCTGGGGCGGATAGCTCTGCACTTTTATGCTCAGAATCCCCATAAAAGAACGTTCTAATTGGCAGCGTAAAGCTGCCGATTTCGGTTTTAATTTCCATACTATGCATGGTCAACCCTATTGGGATGAATCTGCCTACTATCAATTTTCTCTGCAGCAAATTGAACAGGATATCGAACAACCTACTGAAGATATCCAGCAGATGTGTTTGGCGGTGGTGGATAAAGTTGTCAATGACGAAGCACTGCTAGGGAGATTTCAGATCCCGGCAGAATTTTGGCAACCCATTAAGGATTCATGGCAACGCAGAGATCCCAGTTTATATTCCCGTCTGGATTTAGCTTACCATGGCAAAGGACCGGCAAAGCTTTACGAAAATAACGCCGATACCCCTACCAGTTTATATGAAAGCGGGTTTTGGCAATGGTTATGGTTAGAGGAATTGGTTGATAAGGGCAAAATCAGTGCAAAAGCCGATCAATTTAATTCACTGCAAGAAAAGCTAATACAACGTTTAGCCCATATAGCCGAGCATTACCAGTTGCCTCATATGCATTTTGCATGCTGCAAGGATACGGATGAAGATCGCGGCACCGTGCAGTATCTGCAAGATTGCGCCAGTGAAGCGGGCATAGCTAACCAATTTGTTTTCGTTGAAGATATTGGTCTTGCCAAGAACGGGGGGTTTACCGACATGCAGGATCAGGTCATTAATACCCTGTTTAAACTCTATCCCTGGGAATTTATGCAACGTGAAGAGTTTGGTCAGGCCATCGATGCCTCCAACGTCAACTGGTTGGAGCCCATGTGGAAATCGGTGTTGTCGAATAAAGCCTTAATGCCTATGTTATGGAAAATGTTCCCCGACCATCCCAATTTATTGCCGTCTTATTTTGAAGATGAATTGCATCTGGCCACACAAAGCAAACTGGTTAAGAAGCCCATATTTTCCAGGGAAGGGGCAAACGTCAGCTTTATTGAAAACGGTAAGACAGTGCTAAGCGCAGAAGGGCCTTATGGCGATGAGGGTTTTATTTATCAGGCTTATTATCCCATGGCAAAATTTGCCAACAATCATACCTTGATTGGCTCCTGGCTAGTGGGTGATAAAGCGGCGGGGATCTCGGTACGGGAAGACACCTCTGTTATAACTCAGGATTTATCTCGTTATTTACCCCATATTATTTTGTGACAATTTTGCAGGTGTTTTTATCCGTCATTGTTGCACACTTGATCTATCACGTAATTAGATCACCCCTATGTTTGTACCCGTAATCGACTGGATCGCAGCGTATTGTTGAAAAATCTAGTGGGCTAAATGGAAACTATACAGCAAAGAGTCAGTCAATTTTAGCATCCCCTACAGGAAGTTCTGGCAAGCTCCCTAGCTGCATTATGTCATTTCGAAAGGGATCATTCCTTCAATGACAAGCTTTATTAGGAAACTTGCCCGTCCTTGTAAATTGGGAAATAACTTAGGAGTATTACATGACTTTGAAGAATTATCCCCTTACTAGCAGGCAACAATTTAGAATAGTTGGCTGGATATTCCTGTTGGTAACGGTCATTGAGATCCTCAATCTGTTCAGTGGCCGGGCCCTAAGTCATTTTGGTAATATTCCGCGCTACATACCCGGTTTACTGGGTATTATTAGCGGCCCGTTTATCCATGCCAGCCTGGCTCATTACCTCTCAAACATCGTGCCTTTGTGTGTGCTGAGCTTTTTAATGTTGCAATATGGGATCAGGCGTTTTGTCCTGGTGAGTCTATTCTGCCTAGTGTTAACTGGCTTGCTGGTTTGGCTCTTTGCCCGCTCCGCCAACCATCTGGGTATCAGTGGTCTGGTGTACAGTTTTTTTGGATTTTTATTATTAGCAGGTTTACTCAGCGGCCGATTAAAGCTGTTTGCAATATCGTTATTAGTGGGTATTTTTTATGGTGGCCTTATTTTCGGTGTATTACCAACGCGAGGCTTTGTTTCCTGGGAATCCCATCTGTTTGGTTTTATCTCAGGCTTGATTGCTGCACGCCTGTGGACTCGCAATTGAAATACGGTTAGCTTACTATAACTAAATTGGCATAAACGTTAAGTAAAGATAGTTGGGTGACGTCAACTTACTTATAATGGCCACAAAAGCAGGATTGAAAGGTAAAAATGAGCGACAACACAACAAATAAACAAAGTGGATTTTTAGGTAACCTTGCCTTTAATATCATTATCCCGGTATTAATTTTGACGAACCTCAATGGGGATGATCGCCTTGGCCCGGCATGGAGCATTGTTGCTGCCCTGGCTTTTCCCATCGCTTATGGTTTGTGGGACTTAAAGCAGTCTGGCAAGGTGAATGGGTTTTCAATTTTAGGCATAGTGAGTGTATTCTTAACCGGCGGGATCACTCTGCTTGAGCTACCCGCTGAGTATATTGCCATAAAAGAAGCGACTATTCCCGCCGTGTTAGGATTGGCCGTTTTGTTTACCCAGCGCACCAGCAAACCCTTGTTAAAGGTACTGGTATTAAATGAGCAAATTGTAAACTGGGAGAATCTGAGTAAAGCGTTAAAAGTGAATAACAAAACAGCAGAATTTGAACAAAAAATGGCAATCAGCTCCTACATAGTTGCGGCGTCATTTTTTCTCTCCTCAGCCCTAAATTATATCTTAGCGAAAGTTATCCTGGTCAGTGCTCCCGGTACCACCGAATACACTGAAGAACTGGGACACATGACTGCCCTAAGCTATCCGGTGATCGTGATACCCAGCATGTTGATGCTGATGGGGGCGCTGTGGTACTTATTTGCCCAAATTAAAAAGCTTACAGGAGAAGATTTAGATAATTTTCTCCATGGAGCCCAGTAACCTACACTTTACTCACATTGATACCCAAATCCATTGAAGTTGCAGCTGCAAGGACGGCGGGTATATCCAGGGTCAATTGCTTTGAGGAGGGAACGAGTTGCTGAACTCTCAGCAACTTATACCAATCCACCTTAATATCTACTCACTCAGCGAACGATAATATTGGCTTAGCCGAAGTGAGAATTTTCTCGGTCTACTGATCAAGCGTAAGAAAATTTAGCATCGCCCTTAGGGAGGGGCTGGCAAGCTCCCTAGCTGTATTGTATTGCGCGCATCCCTGCGCTCCCACCTTTTTCAACAAGATTTTTTAGAACAAATCACAACAGTTTCAGCTGGCCTGCGAAGCAGGTGAGCCACATGGATGTGGTAAATAAAAACATTCCCGACGTTTTTGTAACGTCTATGAAGACAACCAGCATTCCTTAGACGTGACCGCTTTGCTATAAAACTTGCCAGTACCCTCTGAGTTGATCACATATCAAGGAGGAATGGTATTACTAGTAATACTATTTTTTCCCCAACAACTCGAAAATGTTATCGGCAATTTGTGTATTGTTCAATAATCCCTCAAATAACTCACTACCTGGCCCAATGGCAAAGACAGGTACATCAACGCCTGTATGCCCCAGCGTTGTCCATCCGCTGTTAGAGCGCATATCGAGCAGGGTTTTCACCGTTTGGTAAGCCTCTTCATCGTCACTGGTATCAATAGCGGCGATCAGGGTTTGCTCTTTTTCACTAAGTTCAAAACCAAACAACTCCATTGCCAAGCGTATTTTGTCATCACTGAACATCAGTTGTCCGGCAATCTTTTCTGGCGAAACCTTAAGATTTTTTAGCCATTGGGGGTCCCAGCGGTAATCATTGTTGGCACCGATAGTGAATCCGCCTGTACTATGATCTGCAGTCAACACTACCAGAGTATCGGGGTGGGTCTGTGCGTAGTTTTCCAACCAGTTTACGGTTAACGCCAAGTCATGCATTTCAGCCATAGCGGAGCCAACATCGTTAGCGTGCCCGGCCCAATCAACCTGACTGGCTTCTACCAGAAGAAAATACCCTTTATCGTTTTCCAGGTGCTTTACCGCCGCTTGCGTCAAGACTGGTAAACGTTGATGATCTTTACTGTCCAGGGCCCAGGGCAACCCCTTATCGGCAAACAATCCCAATAAAGGACGACCGGTTGCCAAGTTATCTAATGCTTCCATTTTATCAACATATTGATAACCTGCTTGTTTGAATTCTTCCACCAGATTGCGATCCGGGCGAATAAAGAACTTCCAGCCGCCCCCTAACATCACATCCAACGTAAACTTGCCCGCTATTTTCTGGTCAAAATAACTATCGGCAATTTCATTGTAATTATAACGACTCTCATTATGCGCGGTATAACCTGCAGGTGTGGCATGATTAATTTGCGACGTAACGGCAATACCGGTTTTTAGGCCTTGCTGTTTGGCCCATTCAAGCACCGTTAGTAGCGGTTCTTTATGGGTATCAACCGCTATGGCGCCGTTATAGCTTTTCACGCCGGTTGATAAGGCAGTAGCACCTGCAGCTGAGTCAGTCACATACCCAGAAATCCGAGCGGGATAAGTACTTGCCATACCAACCAATAAACGATCAAAAACAGTCTCTTCCACATCCGGGGTGGCTTTGTCGTCATTAAAATAACGATAGGCAGAAGTATAAGCCGGCCCCATACCGTCTCCTACAACCATTATAATGTTCTTAGGTTTCTGCTGCGCCAAGGCCGTCATGCAAACTGCAGACAGTAGAAGGGTACTCAAAAATTTCATTTTTTGTTCACACGTTAGAGAATACAGGCAACCAATTATACGCACGCTTTGATGACAAATTGAATATTCCTGCCATGAAAATTGCCGTTTTGAATCAATTACGTAATCAAAGGCCAAGGCACAGATAAATCACCGGGACTGATTCACGACTACACCTATCCTTTGCAGAATGAGTGCTACCAGCCAATCAGACTGGAATTTGGAAATCTAGCGGCAATAATCACCGATTAAACCGGTTTCGCTGCGCTGTTTCTGGGGTTGTTTTTTGAAATAACCGTCTTTCTTGACGTTGCAGCGTTGCCGGTTGCTCTCACTCCCCATCGCCCCAAACACTTATTGCCTCTAAGCTCATGAGACTAAGCTCCTTTGCCGTTTAGCGGCAATGGCTGTGAGTATACTCCCGCTATTCATGGACGCACCCGCACAATCATTCATAAAATAAATGCTGAAGATAAGTATCATACACTTCATTTATTAGGTTTTGCTAAGTAGGATGATTTCACCGGCTAGCCACTGTTCTAATAACAAGTTGGCCAACACTTACCCCTACAAATAAAGGAAGATCAAAATGTCTGCTTACCAAAATGATATAGATTCCGCCGCTACCTTAAAATCTACCGAGGGCAGTCAGTGGGCTGCGATTAATCCTGAGTATGTTGCCCGCATGAAGGCACAAAATCGTTTTAAAACGGGCCTGGATATCGCTAAGTATACGGCAGCTATTATGCGCAAGGATATGAATGAGTATGACCAAGATAGCAATCAGTACACCCAGTCGCTTGGCTGCTGGCATGGTTTTATTGGGCAACAGAAAATGTTGGCTATCAAAAAGCACCACGGCACCACAGATAAGTCTTACTTGTACTTGTCTGGTTGGATGGTTGCCGCCCTTCGTTCTGAATTTGGTCCTTTACCGGATCAATCCATGCACGAAAAGACCTCTGTGCCAGCATTGATCGAAGAACTCTATACATTTTTGCGCCAGGCTGATGCAAAGGAGCTGGGAGAGTTATTTTCACAGCTTGATAGCACTGCCAAAGCAGGTGGCGATACTTCTGCTATTCACGACAGTATAGACAACTATCAAACCCATGTTGTGCCCATTATTGCCGACATAGATGCGGGTTTTGGTAATGAAGAAGCAACCTACTTACTGGCTAAAAAGATGATTGAAGCCGGTGCTTGTTGTATTCAAATTGAAAACCAGGTCTCTGACGCAAAACAGTGTGGCCATCAAGATGGCAAAGTAACGGTGCCTCACGAAGACTTCTTAGCCAAAATAAATGCCGTACGTTATGCGTTTCTGGAACTCGGTGTAGATGACGGCGTTATCGTCGCCCGTACCGACTCTTTAGGGGCTGGCCTGACCCAAAAAATACCCGTATCTCAGTCTGCCGATGATTTAGCTGCACAGTACAACGCGTTTTTACAAACTTCCCCGGTTAATTCAGTGGAAGATTTGGACGAAGGTGACAGTGTGCTGAAATTAGATGGCAAACTAGTCAAACCCGTACGTTTGCCAAACGGTTTATATAAATTTAAAGAAGGCAGTGGTTTTGACCGTGTGGTTCTCGATTGTATTGTTTCTTTACAAAACGGCGCCGATTTACTGTGGATTGAAACCGAAAAACCCCATGTAAAACAAATTGGCGAGATGGTGGCGGCAATCCGTAAAGAAGTACCTAATGCCAAGCTAGTCTACAACAATTCACCATCCTTTAACTGGACGCTGAATTTCCGTCAGCAAATATTTGATTTGTGGATAGAAGAAGGTAAAAACGTGGACGCCTACACCCGTACTGAGTTGATGGCTTCCCGTTATGATGACTCAGAACTGGCGCTTGAAGCCGATGAGAAAATACGCACCTTCCAGGCTGATTCTGCCCGTGAAGCGGGTATTTTCCATCATTTAATTACCTTGCCTACTTACCATACCGCGGCTCTGTCAACAGACAACCTGGCCAAAGGATACTTCGGCGAAGAGGGCATGTTGGCCTATGTTAAAGGTGTGCAACGTAAAGAAATTCGTGAAGGCTTGGCTTGTGTCAAACATCAGGCTATGGCTGGCTCTAACTTGGGGGATGATCACAAGGAATATTTTTCCGGTGAACAGGCACTCAAAGCATCTGGTGAAGATAACACCATGAATCAATTTGATGTCGCTGTGTAGGTTGCGATAATTTTTTGAGACACTAAATAGCAGGCTTGGCCTGCTATTTTTTTATCTACCAACCCAATATTCATGTAAAAAATAGCTAAAAACGGTATAACGTTAGTGACGACTTGCCAAACAGATTAATAAAATACTTTCATACTTAGTTAAATAAGCTTTCCCCTTGAAATTACTGATTTTTTTACAGCTTAAAAGAGTTTCAATATTGATCTGGCATCTAACAAATATGTAGGTAGAATTTCATAAAATAATAAATGATAATGAGGTCATCAGTTTTATGAATATTTCTAAAGTGGATCTAAATCTTTTGGTTTATCTCGATGTCTTACTCAGAGAGGGTAGCGTCACCCGAGCCGCCAACCAGCTTAGTATTACTCAACCCGCGATGAGTAATGGCCTTAAACGCCTACGTGACTTATTTAAAGACCCTTTATTGGTGCGTACTAGCGACGGCATGACAGCCACCAAACGGGCGCTGGAACTGCAACCAGTGATCCGTGACGTATTATCGAAACTTGAAGCGTCCATTCAGCCAGACACCGATTTTATTCCCCAAACCAGCAAACGCACATTCAGGATCATGGCCAGCGATTACGCCGAGTCAACCCTGCTTCTCGAAGTCATAGGCCAACTGGGTAAAGTGGCCCCCAATATTACTCTGGATATGATCACCCCCAGCGACGTGTCTTTTCATGATGTTGAGCAGGGCCGGGTAGATATGGCGATCAATAGATTCGAAGAACTGCCCTTATCCTTTCACCAGAAAGTGGTATGGTATGACCAGTTCGCCTGCGTAGTCAGTGCCGATAATACCATTGTGAATCAGTTTACCCTGGATAATTACTTGCAAGCCAAACACATCTGGGTAAGTAAAACCGGGTTTGGTGTGGGTGTGGGGATCGATCCCAACGAAGTGCAAAAATTAGGCTGGGTAGATGCTGAATTGACAAAATTAGGCAAACAAAGAGATATAAGGGTATTTACCCGTCATTATCATGTGGCATTGCAACTGGCTAAATTACAAAATCTTATCGCTACCCTGCCAAGTAAAGCGGCTATGCTTTATGCCAATGATCCCAAGTTGGTGATCCTGGAACCGCCCTTTGATATCCCTCCCATCGCCCTAAAGATGGCATGGAGCGCGCTGTTACATCACGATGCCGGTCACGTTTGGTTGCGCAGATTAATTGCCGAAGTGGGTGAACAGCTAAGCTCATCCAGTCATGCCTAGCATTGCTGTGCTTAACATTCATAAGATTGATAGCAGACATAAAAACCATAAATTAACTAATGTATCTTTTACTCCTTAGACTGGCCCTACAGAGACACAGAAACGGAGCACAAAATGCAAAACTATATTCAGCGCGGCACGTTGCAAGTTGCAGCGCAACTTGACAGATTTATCGAGCAAGAAGCATTGCCAGCCAGCGAAGTGAACCCGACATTCTTTTGGCAGCAATTTGAGCAAATACTGGCAGACCTCATTCCCCAAAATATTGCTCTATTGAAAACCAGAGACACATTGCAGCAACAAATCGATACCTATTGCGCTAGCGCTGATTTACGTGAAGGTGTAATCGAACCAGCTGCTTATCATGCCTTTTTACAAGAAATCGGCTACCTTGAGGCACAGCCTGAAGACTTCACTATCTCCACCAGCAAGGTCGATCGAGAAGTCGCGACCATGGCAGGCCCACAACTGGTCGTGCCAATCAATAATGCCCGTTTTGCACTGAATGCTATCAACGCCCGTTGGGGGAGTTTATATGATGCCGTGTATGGCAGCGATGTGCTTAGTGAGGCAGATGGCGCAGAACAGGGAGCCAAATACAATCCCGTTCGGGGGCAAAAAGTAATTAAATATGCCAGAAGCTGGCTGGATATCATCGCGCCTTTAGCCTCCGGCAGTCATCAAAATAGTCAGGCTTACACTATTACCAGCGGTAAACTGCTGGTTACGTTAGCTTCGGGGGAAATCAGTGCCCTTGCCTCTCCTGGGCAATGTATTGGTTTTCAGGGTACGCAAAACAATCCCGCAGCTATATTGATTAAACACCATGGTTTGCACATAGAACTGCAATTTGATGCTCAGCATATTATCGGAAAAAGCGATCCGGCCAATCTCAAAGACTTGCTTATCGAATCCGCACTGACCACTATTATGGACTGCGAAGATTCAGTGGCAGCAGTAGATGCCGAAGATAAAACCTTGGTTTACCAAAACTGGTTGGGGCTGATTAACTCCACCTTGCAGGTTGAGATACAAAAAGGCGAGCAGCGAGTGGTTCGATGTATGAACGATGATCGCCAGTACAGCACTTTCACCACAGAAAAATTAATGGTCAGCGGCCGTAGCATGATGTTTGTGCGTAACGTTGGCCACCTGATGACCAACGACGCTATTTTATTTGACGGTAAGCCCATACCTGAAGGGATCATGGATGCCATGCTCACCAGTTTGATTGCCAAACATGATCTGTTAGGCCAGGGAAAACACAAAAACAGTCGCACGGGCAGTATCTACATAGTCAAACCCAAGATGCATGGATCACAGGAAGTCGCGTTTGCCGATACCTTATTTGCCCGCGTGGAAGATGCCCTAGGCCTTGACCGTAACACCATTAAAATGGGTATTATGGATGAAGAGCGTCGTACTACTGTCAATTTAAAAGCCTGTATTTATGCTGCAAAAGAGCGGGCGGTATTTATCAATACAGGTTTTCTGGATCGCACAGGGGATGAAATACACACCTCTATGCAACTGGGTGCGTTTGCGTTAAAAGCCCAAATAAAAACTCGGCCCTGGTTAGCTGCCTACGAAAAAGCCAATGTGCAGGCTGGCCTTAAAACAGGCATGTCTGGCAAAGCGCAAATAGGAAAAGGAATGTGGCCTATCCCTGACCAGATGGCGAACATGATGGCCAACAAAACTGGCCATCCATTAGCCGGAGCCAACACGGCCTGGGTGCCCTCCCCTACCGCAGCAACATTACACGCCCTGCATTACCATCAGATAGATGTATTTGCAGTACAAAAAGACGTGGCCTGTGATAATACAGACTACCTCAAACAGATTTTGTCAGTCCCTTTGATGAACCCTGCACAGCCCCCCAGCGAGCAAGAAATTCAGGACGAGCTGGACAACAATGTACAGGGAATATTGGGCTACGTGGTACGCTGGGTGCACCAGGGCATTGGCTGTTCTAAAGTACCGGACATACACAATGTGGGGCTAATGGAAGATCGCGCTACGTTGCGGATTTCAAGTCAACACTTAGCGAACTGGCTAGAGCATGGGATCATACAAGTAACCCAAGTTAATGCGTCGTTGCACCGCATGGCTGAATTAGTCGATAAACAAAATATCCATGATCAGGACTATATCCCTATGCAGCCAAATCCACAGGACAGTTTGGCGTTTCAAGCAGCTCAGCAACTTATATTCAGTGGCAAAGAGCAGCCCAGTGGTTATACTGAACCATTGTTGCACGCCAAACGAAAAGAGATGAAACGCAAACTAAAAGCAACAGCATAGTTACCCGTAGCGGGTCATTATGGAGCTTGGCGATTAATAAGGTAAGTCATACGTTATTTTTAGTGTCGCTTTGCCGGTAATATTATTAGCGACGCTTTTATAGGCTTACTCCCCGTTCATCAGTAAAAAGTGCAGGGCTCTTCATACCGTGCCCGCACTTTTAAACGCTCTTTGCTGCTATATGCCCCACACCGGCCTCGCTGTCTTGCTTGACACACACAGACTACAAATTTTTACTTTTCATAAGCGCAGTTAAATACATCACAGGAATGGCATAACTGATACCGCTGGGTTTTTCTAGCACCGCTTCTTTGGTTTCTTTAATAAATACTTTATTCAGAATCGCTACAACCTCACCCGTATCGGCACTGTATACAGGGCTGCCGCTGTTGCCTGGGTATGCAGTAATATCAAGCTGGTAAATCATGTAAGGTTTGTCCAAACGTTTCAGCATGTTGATTGTTAACTGGTTAGCGTTAACCGTGGGAATAACGTCCGGGGTCACAGCAGCCACTATTCCTTTATGAGTCGCCGGGTATAAACCCAGTACTGAGCCGATAGGAAAACCCGTTAACAGTATTTCTTGTCCGTCACCTAACAACTCATCTTTGGCTAATTTTAAAGAGGCAAGAGATGCCGAGATTTTCAAAATGGCCAAGTCATGTACGGGGTCTTTGGCGATAACCTCAGCTTTATGGATAGCGGGATGTCGCCCTGTACCTGAAAAAACAATATGATATTGTACCACCTGAGGATCCAGTGGCTCAGAAACCACATGATAGTTGGTTGCGATCAAGGTTCCATCTCCAAAAACAAAGCCACTGCCCCGCAACTGATGGGTCTGTGCTGACATCGCATCGTATAACCCAACTCCGACTATAGATGGCTTATTTTTTTTCACGACTTCGACCACAGAGTGAGCAAAAGCACTACAGGCAAAAAAGACGCTTAAAAAAAGTAATGTCCTTATTTTATAAAGTGAAAAAGTAGTTATCATAGTGAGCCGCAGTAATTTTATATCTGTATTGTATCATTACAAATAAAGTGTAGACCGGCTATAGATAAAAGTAGTTAGTACTAACAGTATATTTGCCAGAAAATTAAAATAGGATTGTTTAAATGAAAATATTAGTCACTGGCGCCGCAGGATTCATTGGTTATCATGTGTGCCAGTTTTTACTATCCCGGGGGGAAGAAATAGTCGGTATCGATAATATCAACGATTATTATGATCCCAAGTTAAAACACGGCCGCTTAGATGAACTGGGCAAACATCACCAGGTGGCTAACTTCACCTTTATAAAAATGGATATTGCTGACCGGGAAAAGATGGAGTCGTTGTTTCAGCAACACAGTTTTGACAAAGTAGTGCACCTTGCAGCCCAGGCCGGGGTGCGTTATTCCATTGAAAATCCCCATGCTTATGTACAAAGTAACATTGTTGGCTTTACCAATGTATTAGAGGGTTGTAGACACCATAAAGTACAACATCTGGTCTATGCATCGTCCAGTTCAGTTTATGGTGCCAATGAATCTATGCCCTTTTCAGTAGATGATAATGTTGATCATCCGCTTTCACTATATGCCGCCAGTAAAAAAGCCAATGAATTAATGGCGCACACCTACAGTCATTTGTATGACTTACCCACCACTGGATTACGATTTTTTACTGTTTATGGTCCTTGGGGCAGACCCGACATGGCCTTATTCAAATTTACCAAGGCGATAATTGAAGATGAGCCAATCAAGGTTTATAACTATGGCAATCATCGACGGGACTTCACTTATATTGACGATATAGTCAGTGGTATTATTTCCACTCTGGATCATAATGCCACCGGCAATCCTAATTGGGACGCTTCGGCTCCTGACCCGAGCACCAGCAAAGCACCGTGGCGGGTTTATAATATAGGTGCACAAACACCCGTTAATTTACTGGACTTTATTACCACCCTGGAAGCGGCTTTGGGCAAGCAGGCAGAAAAAGAAATGTTACCCATGCAAGCGGGTGATGTACCCGATACCTTTGCTGATGTTCAGGCATTGGTGGATGACGTGGGATACCAGCCAATAACCAAATTAGACGTTGGTGTAAAAAACTTTGTAACCTGGTACCAGGGATTTTATCCTCAGTAATATTTAACTGTGCACAGCAGCGCCGTCAGGTGCTGCTTACCTACCCGCAAACCGCGGCTGACTGATTAGGAAAAATAGTGCTGCAAGGCTTAGCAAACAATCTTAGTTCCCCCCTCGTGCACGGACTGCTGATTTTTATCGTATTACGTTTCTTCGCTTACCTGAGTCATAAAGATAAATTATTTTATCGTTTATCATTTTTGCCTTTAGTGTGGATTTTCACCTGCTCAATGACCTATCCAAGTGTGTTGATGGTAAAGTATTTGGAAGACCAGTACCCGGTAGTGCAATTAACATCAGAAAAATGGCAGACCACTGATGCAATAGTGGTTTTGGCTTGCTACTACTTCGATGATGACGACCTGCCCTTTGTTAGCCGCTGGCCAGAATGTTCCTTACAGCGAAACCTCCATGCTGCATTAATGTATCAAGTTAAAACCATGCCCATCTATCTGGGAGCGGGTGTGTTAGGCGAGCAGGACTCGAATTCACAGGCAGCGTTTAACGCCGCGTTTTTACGTAAACTGGGGGTTAAAGCCAAAGATATTCATATCTTTCCCGGTGGTAATGATACTCAATCTGAAGTGGAGGCTCTTGCCCCTGCATTACAGGGCAAATCGGTCTCACTGGTTACTTCTGCCTCTCACCAACTTAGGGCTGTAGAGTATTTTAACCGCCAAGGTATAAAGGTACTCGCGATCCCGGTGGAACATTTAAGTAGGAAAAAAATTGAGTTCACCTTAGATTTACCTAGTGCGCGAAGCCTTTACCGCAGTGAAAGGGCCATACATGAGTATTTGGGCCTCATATACCAAAGATTTTTTCTATAATAAAAAGGTACATAAATAATTGAGCTAGCCGATACAAGATAAATACAGCTTCAAGGAGCCTATAAATGAACGAAATTGTGCCAATTTTTTCAGGGGGTGGGACCCGATTAGCGGCACATATTGGCGTTTTTGACGCGCTACAAAAATTAGGTTTGAGCTTTCAGCACTTGGTCGGGGTCTCGGGCGGGTCAATAGTCGCGGCGTTATATTGCACGGGCATGCCTTTGGCTGATATCAAAACCCTGGCCCTGAATACAAATTTCAAAAAATTCAAAGGTTTTTCACTATTTCGCTTGCTTCGCCAAGGTGGTCTTAGCTCAGGCAACAGCTTTGAAGCCTGGATGGATGAAAAGTTGGGTGGCTTGACCTTCGCAGACATCGATAAAGACTTACACATCTTAGCCACGGATGTTAATGGCGGTGGGCCAGTGATTTTTAACAAAGTAACCAGCCCTGCCTTAAAAGTTTCCCAAGCGGTCAGGTTTTCCATGTCTATTCCGCTATTTTTCAGTTTCCAATCATACAAACACCATGTATTGGTAGACGGTGCGATCTTGTCTGAAGACGCCCTTTATCAGGATTGGGCTGGTGATGGTACCCCAGTGATGTGTTTCAAATTAAAAAGTGAACATGTCACTGACTTAACATTCAAAAAAAGTTGGCTGCCTTTAAGACAGTATTTGATGATGCTGATAAGGACTTTTATGACGGCTATGTCCAGGGAATATGTTCATGCAGAATATTGGCGAAATACTATAGTCATTAATACCGGTAAACTTTCGCCAGTGGATTTTAATATTACGCATCAACAAAAAGAGGAACTGTATAAAATTGGTTTTGATACCGCTTTTGAGTTTGTTCCCAAACGCCTAAGCGGCTATACCTAAAGCCATTGGTGTGCCAGCCAGGCGGCAAAGGAACCCAACCCCATGATCTTACGCGTACTAAGTGCCTGGAGTTTGCGATAGAAGGAAGTGATTGGGCGAGAGCAGCCAACAACGCTGCGGCTCAAAGAGATACGAGTATATGCCAATAAACCATCGAGGAACTAGATGTGAAAAACTATTTTAAAGGCTGTAAATTATGAAGCAACTTCGTAAATATACTGACACACCTCTCATTGGGCCTGTTATTAAAGTACTTATAAATTTTGTTGTGAGCCGCAAAGCCAATCAAATTTCCCAGCATTTCTCTGAATACCTAAGTCCAGTAGTCGCCTCAGACGATACGTTAAAACAACAGTCGTATAAAATCCGGCATAACGTTTACTGTGAAGAATTACATTTTGAGAATGCTCGAGATGACAAAATGGAAAGCGATGAGTTTGATACACATTCAATCCACGTCTTAATCAAACATATCCCCACGGGGAAATATGCGGGCACCGTGCGCATTGTGCGCTCAGAAAACAAAAACCAGTTACTGCCCATTGAAAAATATTGTATTAGTTCTATCTCCGATGACGCGGTTCATCCCGGTGACTTTCCCAGAAGTGAGATAGGTGAAATTTCCCGCTTAACCGTTCCCGCTCAATTTCGTAAAAGAGCGACGGATAAATTCCAGGGCTCGGCCACGGGTGTAATTAATGAACATGTATATTCCGAACGGGAATTGCGCTGCTTCCCATTTATTGCCGTAGGTTTATATCTTTGTGCAGCCTCAACTACACGTAAATACAATATAAAGCACTGTTTTGTCATGATGGAGCCAAGACTAGCCCGAAGTTTGCGTTTCGTAGGTATTTTCTTTAAGCAAGTGGGGCCGGTAGTGGAGTATCATGGCAGACGTGCTCCTTATTATATTAATCGTGATGTAATGATAAGCAGCTTGACACCAGGCTTTAAACGTATGCTTAAAAATATTGAGAAAAATTTGTGGCATAATTCGGTTATTGAGTCGCGCTGAGCCTTTTTAGCCAATTTTCAATAATAGAACGATGTAAGCATTTTGGCAAAAACACCACCCACATCTACTAGCGGTTGTTACCCTACTCAAATAATGTCTGTTTATGACTAACAAACAGTTTTTGAGCGGAAATTGGTTGTTAAACAGGTCAAAATTGGACAATAAGCTATCTATTATTTCCCCTCGTCAATTTTGCAGTTTACTGTTTAATCCAAAATTCCTAAAAATAAACACTCATGCTATCACCATGGACATTAGCTAAGTAAATGACTGAAAATGAAGAAATACTGGCATAAGTGTCAGTATTTTTAACAACGTTATTAATGCCCCTTTTCTTAGTGGCCAGTGCTACTGATGACCCACATAAAATCAGTATTAATGCTATTGCAGACACTGCCCTGAAGGTATTCAGTGCTGGATTTTTTTTATCAAAACCTTCTATCCAGCAACAGCTATACACGGTTTGTCTCCAGATGATACCAATGCAGGGTACTCGGTTCCTCAAAGGGTGATGTCCCACTGTAAAGGCATAAATGCTTTTTTCTTTACGACTAAATATTTGTCCATATTTTTTACATATCAGATTTTAAATAACAGTCATTAAATTCTAATTAATTGTTAAATAACAATTAATTAGAATTGGCACAATGTATGCTTAGGCAGACTATAACAATAATTTAATAAAGAAATGATTAATGGGACTTTTATTTAACAGACCAAAGTCTGTAACCCTTGCAGCAGGGTTACTGGCAGAAAAATTAAAAAATAAAGTTCAATCAACCTTCACCATATAAAATATCGCAAAGTAGCCGTTTTATGGATTTTTTTAACATACTTCAAAGCAAAATTGACAAACAGCAAGCCACAGTTATTGACACAAAAAGCGCGACACAAATCTATGGTAATACCACTTTCTCTGAACAAGTGTTGATTGACGCCGCCATAGTAGTTTTACATGAAGGCGCTATCAAAACTATTTTAGCTCTCGCCAACGAGTTAATGTTTCATTTGTATCCCATTAGTAGTGGGCAAAATTGGGGCTATGGTTCAGTTCAAAATACCCCCTTGGATCATCCAAAAGTGGTGCTGGATTTGGGACATTTAAAAAAAATCACTCCGACCAGTCAAAAACTGGGATTAATAACTATTCAGCCTGGGGTTACCCAACAAGACTTATATGACTATCTACACAATAACAATTGGTCATTTATGGTACCTGTCACTGGTGCCGGGCCAAGTTGCAGTATTTTAAGCAATGCATTGGAAAGAGGCTATGGTATTACCCCCCGTACCGACCATTTTGCTGCGGTAAATGCACTTAAGGCCTATCTGCCTCATCCAGACATTTGTCAGACCTTATATGAATCTGCTGTTTCTGGCCTTGATGGCTCAGGAAAAGATTTTATCGACAAAACCTTCAAGTGGGGCCTAGGTCCTTATATCGATGGCCTGTTTACGCAAAGTAATTTTGCCATAGTGACAGAGGTAACCATACGATTAGCGCCCTTGCCGAAACACTTTAGTGCTTTTTATTTACAGGTATTTGATGCAAAAAAATTTCAGGATACAGTGGAATTTATCCGCGATTTACTCATGGATTGTGAAGGTATCGTTGGCTCAATTAATTTGATGGACAGAAGTCGATTGGTCTCCATGGTGGCAGATAACCCAAATGGCAATCAACAACATCAGAACATGACATCAGAGCAAATCAGCCTGATAGCCAAGCAAAAGCATATCCCACAATGGCTTGTTGTCGGTTCAATTTATGGTGCTAAGTCAGTGGTAAATTCGACTAAACGTGAGCTTAATCGACGAGGTAGAAAAATTGGCACGATCAATTTTTCTAATAGCTGGCTGATGGGTAGCGCGAAGTTTATTAGTCGATTACCCCTTCCCAAATTCGCTGCAGTGGACAATATTAGGGAACAATTACATTCTTTGGATGAAGGCATTGAGATAATGTTAGGTAAACCTAATCAAGTTGCTCTGCCATTAGCTTATTGGCGCAATCCCCATGTCAGACCAGACAAAACCTCTGCATTATTACCAGATAAAGATAAATGTGGGCTGTTATGGTATGCGCCTCTGATCCAAATGGCTCCCGAAGTACTCTCTGATTTTGTTGATTTCATTCGCCACACCACCCCTAGATACGGTATTGAACCCCTGATAACGTTCACCAATTTACGACACGACTGTGTTGATTCAACCGTACCTTTAGTTTTTGATCTGACAAATAAAGCGGCTGTAAAACTCGCCCACCAATGCCTTGATGAATTATTAACCGAGGGTTGTAAACAAGGTTTTGTACCCTATCGCATCAATACTAAGCAGCAATCTGAACTCAATAAAGATGATATTTTCTGGCAAACCACTCGCTTACTTAAAAATGCCCTTGATCCAAATAATATTATTTCACCAATGCGGTACAATCCTTAATAATAGTGAACTGGAGTTAGTAGAATTCGATAGGTATTGTGCCGTATAAATTAATACCTTAAAGTAGCGACTTAAAACACTCGACTAGGCCACCCTTAGAATAATTAGGCCATTGCCAGATAAAATCTAGTCATAAATATTTACTGTCAGGCACAACAAATCTATTTACCTAATGGAGTAGGAATGCGTCAAAAAAAATTTTATTGTTTAATCGCCTTCTCGATTTTCATTTTTCTGGGCTGCGATAACAGAAGCGTTCAAGAGTATATTCAGTCAGTTAAGTGGCAATATCAGGATAATCAAATTCAAGAGGCGAACATAAATTTCAACCTTGACGAAAATAAAGTGCAAAGCTTTTTTTCACCATCTCCCCTACTGTTCATGTTAAAAGGTACAGCAACTGAATTTCCCCCTCACGTGGACTTTAGCACGTTCGTCGGTGATCATTTATTACCCGCTTGTGTTTATCTGGCCTTTTTCAACGTCAAGCTTAAAGTGCCTGAGTTGCTATTAACTCAGTTTACGGTCCCTGAAAAAAAGCAAATTGAGAAGCTTACCGTTACAAGGTTTGTCTACGAGCAACTTGGCAATGTGGCAAAAGTTATAGAAGCGTCAGCAGAGGTGGGGAGGCAATCATCCAATTATCATGTCTTGCAATTTCAATTAGCGCAAATAAAGCTTCAGCATGATAACTATCAAGATGCATTTTATGCAGGCAAAAATTTAGTATAAATCGACATACACAAAGTCATGGGTGTTGCCGCTTCAGGGGAGACAAAGATAGCCCCAAACCGGTTAATTTAAGTACCGGCGCATCCCCAGGGAAAACAGAACAGGTAGAGAGCAAGTTACATTTAACTACAATTTTAATGACCAATGAACAAAACAATAATGTTCTGGCGATAATAAGAAGATTAAAACATTTTTCTGCTAAAAATAAGCAGACTTTGACAAGTATTAAAACGATGCTAAAACGCATCTCATTCAACAGTTTATTAATAGTCTTCATTAACTTTACCGTTGATGAAATATGGATTTTCTTTAGATGTTACCAAAGTTGAGACTAGTTTCATTATATCTATCAAGCACTATCCGTTAACCTGTGCCTCGGATCTCAAGGAGAAATGGACAATATTATTCGAGCAGTCAGACAGTGGGCCATTTTTGTGTTGGTCCTGGATGTCGTCGTGGCTCGCATCCCTACCCTTTGCTCCCATGGTCATTGAAGCAACTCAGGGCGAAACCTGTGTGGGCCTGGGACTGTTTATCTCTCGGCGACGGAAAATACTGCCGTTTATTACCCTTAAACAAATTTGGTTGCATCGTTTTGGCTCAGACAAATGGGATCAAGTGTGGATTGAACATAATGATTTTCTTCTTAGCTCCCAAAATGAGCAAGACGTTCGCGCACATATGCTGACCTATCTGCTGCAACAGCAACATTTGTGGCAAGAGCTTTATGTGGGCCTTTCCAACTCGACCGTGATAGATAAGTTTAATGAGAAATTAACCAGTAAACGACTTATGCTCAGTTCACCTGACTTTGAAGTTAACCTAGCAGGTAAAGCCAATATAAACGAGTATCTGGCTGAGTTGTCGAAAAACACCCGCTCGCAAATACAACGAAGCAAAAAATTACTGATGCTCCAGGGTGAAGTATCCTTAACCCTGGCGGTCACTGTCGAGGAAAAAAAACATTACCTAGCTGATATAGCTGCGCTACATATCGAAAAATGGCATGCCAGTGAATTTGGAAGTGGTTTCACCAATCCAATCTTTAATCAGTTTCACCACCGTCTTATTCTTGAAGATAACGATTCTAACATGAGTCATTTATTCTGTTTACGACTCGATGGTCAACCCCTGGCTTATCTCTATATTATTAAAGATCGAAATAGCTGGTATTTTTATCTGTCGGCAATTAAAAATAGCGACGACAACCGAATTAAAATTGGCTTACTGGCTCATGTTTTTGTAATAGAACAAGCAATAAAAAAGCAGATAACTAAATATAGTTTTCTGGCGGGAGAAGCCAGATACAAGCGTTCGCTCTGTAATACCCCGGAAACCGTCCAACAATTAGTCTGTTTTTATCACCCGACTAAACTGCTGCGTTTTCGTGAACGGATAAGAGTATTAAAGAGACAATTGACAATGATGATAATAAAATTTCAGCACAAGAATAGACTATATGACAAACCAAAATAACCGTCCTCAACGCATAAGCCTGCAATTGCAAAACCCTTATCCCTTGGATTCTCCGGCGCCAATTGAGGTGGGTGTGCCTGTGCCTCAAGGTCAAGCCGTTAACCTGCAGCAATTACAGTTACAATGTAACGGGCATATTATATCTTGCGCCGCCCAGCCACTTAACTACTGGCATGACAAAAGCATCAAGTGGGTAAATCTTATATTTTTCGTTACGCCAGAGGCTGGAGAAAACTACGAATTAGTGATTAACCAGGCAGCAAAAGCTATAATGGCCCCGGCATCTGGCTTAGTCTGTATAGATACGCAAGATTGTCTCACCATACAAAATGCCAACTTCACCTTCGAATTGCAACGAGACCGCTTTGAATTTTCACTGACGTCTTCCAAAGAGGGAGCCAGCTTAGTTAACCATGCGGTAAATAGTGTTTCCCTTTTTGACTCTGAAAATAATTTGCTTCCTGGCCATATAGTAAATATCCATACAAACAAATTTCACGATCTGGCGGATGGTTCAGTTCGTGTCATTAAATTGCGTATTACCGGCTATCACGGCACAGATAAAGCGTCTGGCCTGGCGGATTTTGATACCGATGTTACCTTTTATTCCCAAAAAGACTGCATAAAGCTCGCCTACACACTGCGTAATCCTAAAGCGGCATTACACCGCAGTGGCAATTGGGATCTTGGCGATCCCCACTCACTTTATTTTAGCGCCCTGAATTTTGATATGGCCCTGGGCCAACCTGGCGATATTCACTACCAGCTTGAACCGGGTGAAAACTGGCACAATGCACAAAATGCTCACATCTCGCTGCAGCAATTATCCAGTGGCGGAGAAAACTGGCAAAGTCCAATTCACTGGGATCACAAGCAGCAAATCCCTTTCAGCCAACAAGGCTATCAGGTATTTAGAGACAATGTGAATATTGCCCAGGCTAAGCGTGCAACGCCTAGCCTTTTTGTGCAGAACGGCTTTGGACTAACGCTGGAGAATTTCTGGCAAAATTTTCCGAAATCCATCTCCATTCAAGGGGAAACTATTAGTCTGGGGCTATTTCCTCACCAAGCCGGAATACAATACGAATTACAAGGTGGTGAACAGAAAACACATACCCTGTGGTTAAATGCTGTTGGAGACCAAGAGGGACTTGCCTGGGTACACCAAAAGCCAAACGTTATACTGCCCAGACAAATTTATCAGCAAAGCGACTACTTTTTGTACCTCAACAAACACAGTGCTGACGCCCCTTTACGGGCCCTTATTCTCAATGCACTTGATAGTGATAGCAATTTTTATCGCAAACGGGAAATTGTCGATCAATACGGTTGGCGTAATTTTGGTGATTTATATGCGGATCATGAAACCGCAGATTACCAGGGACATGACATTTTTGTTTCTCACTACAACAACCAATATGATCCTATTTTCGGCTTCTTGCGCCAGTATATGATAGATGGCGATAACCGCTGGTTTGAATTGGCAGATGATCTAGCGAAACACGTTACAGATATTGATATTTACCATACAACACAAGATAAAATAGAATATAACGGTGGCTTGTTTTGGCATACGGATCACTATTTACAGGCTTTCACTTCTAGCCATCGCTCCTATTCCAAATCTCAAGCCAGTGATGCTTATCAGGATCATGCTGGGGGGGGGGGACCTGGTGGACAGCACTGTTATACCAGCGGCTTAATGCTGCATTATTTGATGACAGGTAATGAAAATTCAAAAAAGGCAGTTATTACACTGACCGACTGGATCACTCATGTCTATGAAGGATCATCTACCTGCCTAGAGCTGCTGTTAGCCCTTAAAAATCGCCATGCTTTAGGCTTTAAAAACCATTTTACCGGACAATACCCCCTGGATAGAGGAACAGCGAACTATATCGTCGCCTTATTAGATAGTCATGAACTAACCCAGCAGTCTGAGTACTTACAACGGGTAGAGCACATTGTGCATAACACCATGCACCCCGATGAGAACCTGGCCCAGCGCGAACTGCACAATGTTGAGACTACATGGTTTTATACTGTTCTATTGCAAGCATTAACCCGCTACCTGCACGTTAAAGAAAGCGCTCAGGAGTTTGATAACCATTTTTATTATGCTCGTGACTGTTTGCTTAATTTTGCCAACTGGATGGTAAACAATGAATATTTATATTTGGATAAACCCGACATACTGGAATACCCCAATGACACCTGGACTGCACAGGATTTACGTAAGGCACAGATATTCGCTGCTGCCGGCTATTTCAGCCATGACGCCCGCCCGGAATATAGACAAAAAGCCCAATATTTTGAACTCGAAGTGCATAAGCGTTTGGCCGTATCAAATACTAAAACCTATACCCGTATTATGGTGTTAATCATGCAAAATTACGGCGCCACGGATTACTACCATAGCGTCACCGCTACGAACAAATTTTCCCCACGCAAACAGGGCTGGCCTGTAGCGAGTTATCAAACAACTTCATTCGCTAAAGAACTAACCAAAACATTGGCTAAACGGCTGAGAAAACTGTCCATTAGTAATGAAATAGACTGGCTGAAAAAAAGACTAGGCTAAATCCAATTTTGATCAGGACGTAAATCTCATATGCAAGTTACTTTTATTATTCCCCATAAGGGCAGGTTTGAGATGTTAATTCAAACCATTGAGTCTATCAGCGCCCAGACCTGGGCTCTGGAACAACTCGAGGTGCTGGTTGTCAGCCAAACTCCGCAAATCGCCGAGCAAGTTTTGTGCAACGAAGCGAAACTGACCGTAAAAGTTTTTATTCGCCCTGAGAGTGAGACTATTTCAGCTTTACGCAATTACGGTTTCAGTCAATCAAACAGCCCATTCTTAGCTTTCCTGGATGCTGATATCTGGCTCTCAGAAAATTGGGTAAGGCAAATGCATCAACACCTATGCGCTCACCCGGGACGAATTATTGTCAGCGCCACGCAAATTTGTGACTACAACGCCCCTACTTTAGAGAAAATCAGAACCAGCCTTAGTAATGCAGAAATTGACACCAATGTAGCTTTTTTACCTGGACGTAACCTGTTTATGCGTCATGATGTATTTAACCAAATAGGCGGTTTTCCTGAGCACCTAATCACGTGTGAAGACTACTATTTTACCGACCAGGCCGCCAAGCTTGGCGAGCTCTACTATACGTCTAGCGCAACCTATGTACATTTAGGAGAGGACAAAGCTTACAAGCCCATGTTTGACAAAGAGATTTGGCGGGGCCAATCCAATTTACAATCAATCGCAGGGCGAAAAATTCCGTTCCGTGAATGGCCCAGTTTTTTGGTACCTCCAGGTGTTACCATAACTTTTTTGCTGGCGCTCATTTTGCTTTTGGCAGGTTTATACGAAGGCGGATTATTGTTACTGGCCCTTAGCCTTATACCTCTATTTTTATACAGCTTCAGGCTCTACAAATTGGCCAACAGTAAAATCGCTTTTATTTCTATTTTTAAATTTTATGCTGTTTATTTTCCGGCGCGCGCTATTGGCACCCTCACCGGACTATTTAACTCAATCACCGTGAAAAACACTTAGGATACCACTTTTGATAAAACCGACTATTAATGTACTGCAGTTCATTTGTCCCACGGGGTTTTACGGCGCAGAGCGCTGGATACTGGCGCTGGCCAAACATCTGGACCCTCAAGTAGTGCGTTGTGATTTGGCTGTCACTATGGAGCCTGATCAAATCCCTCTGGAGCTGGTCACCCAGTACAGAAAACTTGGACTGGCAACCCATACCCTGGATATGAAAAACAAGTTTGATCTAGGTGCTGTCACTAAATTAGTCGCGTTAATTAAAGAAAAACATATTCATATCATTCATACCCATGGTTACAAATCAGACATTATTGGCGTGCTGGCCGCCAGAAAAGCGGGTATAAAGTGTGTAGTGACACCCCACGGCTTTGAAAATGCGAAAGATTTCAAATTAAAAACCTTTATTTGGCTAGGTTGTCAGGCCATGAAGTATTCCCATAAAGTGGTGCCTTTGTCGCAACAGTTATTACGTGATGTATTGACCATGGGGGTCGCTAAACATAAGACCTTGTATATCCAAAACGGGGTGGACTTGTCTGAAGTTGAAGCCACGCCTGCACCTGTACGCCAAAGCGACGATGAAAAGCGCATCGGCTTTGTAGGGCAAATGATCAGTCGCAAGAATATCACTGACATACTGGATATATTTGACAACATTCATCAAAATCACCCCAATACCCGCCTGATATTATTAGGTGATGGTGACTCACGGAAATCACTTGAAGCCCATAGTGCCACCTTAAAAAGTCATGGCAATATAGAGTTTTTGGGCTTTCGTGATGACAGACTAAGTTTGTTAAAATCATTTGACCTGTTCGTAATGACGTCTACATTAGAAGGGATCCCTCGCTGTCTTATGGAAGCAACTGCGGCAGGTATACCCGTCGCTGCTTATGATATTCCTGGAATCGATCAGTTGATCAGTCACAAAAAAACTGGTTTATTGGCTCCCTTGGGTGCGAAGGATGAGTTACAAGGATATTGGAAAAAGCTGTTGTTTGATCCTACCTACGCTCAACAAGTCGCTGAAAAAGCCAGGCAATTCGTATATGATAATTATTCTGCAAATCGTATGGCCACGGAATATACGGTTTTATTTGAAGAAATGACAAGGGATTAGTTGATGTATCAGGACGAGAAACGTCCCATAATCTTCGTGTTATCGGTAGATACCGAAGAAGAATGGGATTGGTCAGGGCCGTTTCCAGAGCAAAATACCAGTGTCAAAAACATTGATAAATTACCTGCCTTTCACAAAATGTGCGCAGATTTAGGGGTTCGCCCAACCTATTTTGTGGATTATGCAGTGGCAGACTCTGACGATGCGGTTAAGGCTATGTCTGCTTTTTCCGCCAATGGTAGCTGTGAAATTGGTGCCCACTTACATCCCTGGTGCAATCCTCCCTACGTAGGCGTAACAACAGACGAAAAATCCCATGTCATTAACTTGCCCGTTGAACTGGTTTCACAGAAATTAGACCGACTGGTAGAGCGTATAGAGCAACAGTTTTCGCTCAAGCCCACCTCATTTCGTACTGGCCGATGGGGTATAGACTCAAAAGTACTTAACCTGTTAGTCGACGCGGGGTTTACAGTAGATTCAAGTATCTACCCCTATTACCAGTGCGAATATTTTAGCTGTCATGGTGCCCCACCCTTACCTTATTGGCCTGATTTGGCTAACCCACTACAGCAAACCAAAATAAATAAAATTTATGAATTACCCGTAACGGTTGGCTTTAATCGGCAGAACTTCACCTTATGTAATCAGGTGCATAGCCTGTTTAGCAAGCCTCCTTATAGTTGGACCCGATTTAACGGCGTTGCCTGGCATACACGTTTACTGCGCAAAAATTTTTTATGTCCTGAGCTGTCTCTTGTTGATGATATGCTTGCTTTGTGTGACACGGTAATACAAAAAGATTATCCTGTGCTCCACATGTACATGCATAGCTCCAGTTTAGTTGACAACAATAACAACCTGATTGGTAACCATAATGCTGAGCAGTTTATTTCAAAATCAGTTGAACAGGTTATTACCCGTTTAAAAAATAAATATAATATTGAGTTTTGCACTATTACTGAAGCGGCGCAAAAACTGCAATCGTTAAACGAGTAATAATAAATGACCATACACATTCGCCTAGCCACATCCGCTGACCAGGTAATTTGGGATCAGTATGTGGTGCAACATCCCCAGACAACCCCTTATCACCGTTTTGCCTGGTTGCAGAGTATTGAGGCAGCCTATCAGCATCAAAGTGTTAGTTTGCTAGCGCTGCAAGACGAGCAGGTCGTTGGCATCATGCCCTGTATTGCGATGAAAGCCCCTTTTAGGCAATTGTCTTTTTGCGCGTTACCTTATTGTGATATTGGTGGTGCCTTGAGTAACAGTGAATTCATTAAAGAGCAGCTATTTGCCAAGGCGCTGGCCGCTTTACGTCAAGCCGGGGGCAGTAAGTTAGACTATCGGGATAACGCCTCAGTGCAAAATGAGGCGGCTATGGCCAGCCAAAAAGTGCGTATGTTGTTACCCCTGCCAGATACATCAGTGCAGCTTTTGGCTGAATTCAAATCCAAGCTTCGCAGTCAAATTCGCAAGTCAGAAAAAAACGGTTTAACCAGCATCATCGCTAACGATAAAAAACAAACTGATGATTTTTATCATATATTTTCCACCAATATGCGCAAACTCGGCTCACCTGTTCACAGCAAAAAATGGTTTGATGCCTTATTTAAATATTATGAGAATAATATTGTGTTATCCGTTGTGTACAGTGGCACAGTTGCGGTGGGCGCTGGTATCACCCTTAGAAATGGTACGAAAATGTCCATTCCCTGGGCATCCACAGTCGCCGAACACAACAAACTGGCACCTAATATGATGCTGTACTGGTCATTACTGAAACATGCTTGTGATACAGGTTGTAACGAATTTGACTTTGGCCGTTCTACCTACGGGGAAGGAACCTATAAATTTAAACGCCAATGGGGGGCTCAACCTCATCAATTATCGTGGCGAGATTTAGCCAATACCCAATTGGAAAACGAGCAAAATACTGAGCGTTCAAATTTCAAACTCGGTAAATTGCGTCCCCTAGCCGAACAGCTCTGGTCCAAGTTACCTATAGAAGTGACCACCACTTTGGGGCCATTGATACGTAAACACATAAGCTTATAAAGCATAATAATCGCGCTCCTTAGGCAATATAAAACAAACAACAAAAGATATTAGGGCCAACGAATATGTGTGGAATTGCCGGATTTACTCAATTCAAAGATGCTATGGGTAACAAAGAGACGCTCAAAAAAATGGGCGACAGTATTTATCATCGTGGCCCCGATGCAGGTGGGGAGTACCTAAATGATCTTGTGGGCCTGGCTCATAGACGTTTAAGTATTATTGACTTATCAGATGCCGGGATCCAGCCGATGTTTTCCCATGACAATAAATATGTCATCGTCTTTAATGGTGAGGTTTATAATTACCAGGCATTAAGGGCAGAGCTCATCACTGCCGGTTATCCCTTTAAAACCCAGACTGATACAGAAGTTATTCTGGCTTTGTATGCAGCTGAAGGCGAAAAAATGCTCGATAAACTCAACGGCATGTTTGCCTTTGCGCTTTGGGATACCACCAGTGAACGCCTGCTGATTGCCAGAGACCGTATCGGTAAAAAGCCCTTGTATTACCTTGAGACCGATACACAGTTTGCCTTCGCCTCAGAAATCAAAGCCTTATTGACCCTACCGGATGTGCCACGGGAAATACGTCTGGACGCGGTATATGATTTTTTCGCTTATCAATATGTGCCTGATCCCAAGAGTATATTCAAACATATTCATAAACTACCCCCAGGCCACTTTATGACCGTTGATGCCAAGGGTATTGAGATCAAACAATATTGGGATGTCTCGTTTAAGCACACGAGCAGCGAAAGCGAACAACACTTAACCCAACAATTACGTGAACTGGCGACCCACTGCACACAACAAAGAATGATCAGTGACGTGCCCCTGGGTGCCTTTTTAAGTGGCGGAGTCGACTCCAGTGGCGTAGTTGCGATGATGGCGCAACATAGCCAGACCCCGGTAAAAACCTGCTCAATTGGCTTTGATGAAAAAAAGTTTAACGAAACCGAATTCGCTAAAGAAGTCGCCGAACAATATAAAACCGAACACCACGAATTCACCGTGCATCAAAACGTTGCCGATAGCCTGGAAAAAATAGTCGGTTTTTTTGATGAGCCCTTTGCTGATCCTTCGTTGGTACCCACTTATTTTGTGTCCGAATTAGCCCGGCAACAAGTCACCGTTGCCATTGCCGGAGATGGCGGTGACGAAGTATTTGCCGGCTACGAAAAATACACCACAGACGCCACTGAAAATAAACTACGTAACAAATGTCCGTTATTTTTACGTAAAAAAGTATTTCCGATATTAGCCAACATACTAGCTAAAAGTAATACAACTATCTGTCGAAAAGGAAAATCCCTGCTCACAAGTTTGAGCCAGGATCCTGCCATGGGTTTTTATACCACCAATTCACAAATTGACGACAGACAGTGGGGCAAACTGGTCCGAAGCGAGGTTAATACTGAATTAAACGGTTATCATCCGTCAAAAATCACCGTAGATGCATACAACCAGGCTGATGGGCCTGATCATTTAGCTAAAATACTTTACACCGATATAAAAACTTACTTGCCGGGCGGCATATTGGTTAAAGTAGATCGCATGAGCATGGCGAACTCTTTAGAGGTTCGCGCGCCTTTATTAGATAAAGATATAGTGGAATTTGCCGCCACCGTGCCCTCAGAGCTTAAATTTAAAAATGGTGAAAAAAAGCATATTCTAAAAGAAGCGTTTAAACCCATGCTGCCCGACGGTATTTTATACCGTAAAAAAATGGGTTTTTCGGTACCACTGGCGCATTGGTTTAGACATGAAATTAAAGACATGGCTCAGCGTCATTTGATGGAACAAGCCCGTGGCTTAAAAACTATTTTTAATCACGCTTACATACAAACACTGTGGGATGAACATCAAGCAGAAGAAGCTGATCACGGAGCGGTGCTGTGGAGTATGCTGATGTTTGAGATGTGGTGGGTGAAATATAGCGCAGTAAACACAGACAAGGACAAACAGGAGCCCGCACCGTGAGTAAAGTGACCGTCATGCACCTTACCTATGACATGCGTATTGGTGGCACCGAAATGGTGATCAAAAATATTATACAAAGTTCAGACGCAGATCAGTTCGATATGTCTATTTTTTGTATCGAGCAAGCTATTGGTCCCTGGGGGATCGAGTTACAAAACGCAGGATTAAATATTAGCGCCGTAGAACGCAAACCAGGGTTTGATGTTTCATTGATTTTTGCAATCAGAAAACATTTAAAGAAGCATAAAATTGATGTTATTCATTGCCACCAATACACTCCCTGGGTATATGGTGTGCTTGGCGCATTAGGGACAAAAACCAAGGTTATATTTACCGAACATGGTCGTTTTTATCCTGATTCCGGCACCTGGAAGCGCAAATTGATCAATCCCTGGTTATGTAAAATAACCGACCACATTACCGCTATTTCAAGGGCCACCAAACAAGCATTGATAGATTTTGAGAACATCCCCGAAAATCGTATTGACGTAATATACAATGGCATCGAGCCACCCAAAGTTGACCCGCAAAAAACCGCTGAACTCAGAATAAAGCTGAAGATACCGCTAGATGCTAAAGTCTTGGGCACGATAGCCAGACTCGATCCAATTAAAAATCATTGTATGATGCTTGAAGCCTTTTCACTCTTGCTCAAAGACCACCCAAACACTTTTTTACTCATTGTGGGGGACGGTGAGGAACGGGATAACATACTTAAGCAAATAGACGTGTTAAACATAAAAGATAAAGTGATCATGCCAGGCTATGATCCTCAACCTCAGCACTATCTGGCGTTGATGGATGTTTTTTTGTTATCATCGTTAAGTGAAGGTACTTCTATGACCCTGTTGGAGGCCATGGCCATCGAAAAGCCTTGTGTAGTAACAGACGCAGGGGGTAATTCTGAGATAGTAGAGCATGGGGTAAATGGATTGGTAACGATGAATAACAATCCTGTCGCATTCAAAAATGCTATTAATTATTTTATTAGTAATAAAAAAGCACTTCTATTATTCAGTAGAGCATCTATCAATATTTTTGCAATTAAGTTTAGTGTGCAAATAATGCAAAAAAGGTTTAGCGTAATTTATAGCAAAAGTGCGGATAAAAATGATTAATGTAATGTTATTTTACTTAACCTATTCCTGTGGCTTATTACAATCACTTAGAGCTGCGCCTGTATATGCGTTTCTTACTTATCAAGCTGTCTACTTTTTTAATCCTCAAAATCGATGGTGGGATTATCTTGTATTTGATATTAGTTATTCTTTTTACACGTCTATAATGATGATAATAGTGTATTTAGCCAATAAAAAAGAACTTGATAAAAATAAGCTATCTAATGTCCCACATTTCAAATGGATGTATATACTATTCGCTCTAAATTTCATTGCTTATTATTATGCAGTCAATCCAGACTCCCATTACAAAATGTTAGACAATTATTTTAAACTCGTGATCATAATAACAGTTGCATATAAGTTAATAAACTCAATAAGATTTTTGGATTATTCGCTAATGGCGTACGTTTATGGTGCAAGCTACTTAAGTTTCGTCGCCTATGATACAGGTAGAAATAGCGGAGACAGAGTTGAGGGTATCGGTACCGTTGATTCACCGGATTCAAATGGTACCGCTTGTGCATTGGCACCTGCTGTCGTAATTTGTTTATATTATGTATGGGTTGCTAAAAACTGGCCACAACGTATCATTTTTTTAATAGCAACAGCTCTTATTGCCAATGCCCTAGTCCTTATAAATAGCAGAGGTGCCTTTCTAGCAGCATTTATTGGCATCTTGTATTTTATGGGGGCACTATTTTTTACAAAAATAAAAGCCTCAGGACAAAAAATGAAAATACTGGTTATTGGATTACTTGGGTTAATGGCAGCCTTTAATCTAATGGATGACTCGTTTAAAGAGAGAATGTTAACTATAGCGCCCGAAACAGAAGTACAAGAAGATGCAGAGAGTGGTTCAACTAGAACTATTTTTTGGATGGCAGCTATCGATATGTCATTTGATTTTCCATTCGGACAAGGGGTAAAAGGGTTTAATCACTATGGCCCAGTATACATACCCTACGATATAGTCGTAAGCTCTGACCCCAATGCCGATCCAACTGCCGTGCGACATAAATCAGTTCATTCAAGTTGGTTTGAAGCATTGAGTGAAATTGGCTACCCCGGACTTTTTGTTTTCCTTATGCTCATTTTTGTTAGTTTTAGAAAAACTAATCAAGTCAAAATGTATTTAAAATCGCTAGGGCCAAGAGTACGAGAACATTATTATAAAATTATTGTAATACAAGCTTCTCTATTATCATTTATGGTAGCAGCTTCATTTATGAATAGATTACGTGCCGAAATTTTTTATTGGTGTATTTTATTTACAGCCTGTGCCTATAATCTGTATATAGCAAAAAGAATCAACAAGCCCAGTTATCAAAAATTTATTAAAAGTAGAAACTTATCATGAATATATTAGTTCTTACTCATAGTGCCAATCTGCGAAGTACAACTTGTGTAATAGATGCCTTAATTAGTGAGACCGTGAACTCAAATATTAATATAAGTGTTGTGTGTTCAAACAAAGGACCATGGATATCTTCATTAGTAGATAAGGGTATTAATTGTTTTCATCACTCCTTTGATGTTCCGTCTTTTTCTAAGCCCATTAGTTTTATTCGCGATGCTATTTACTGGATACAGTTAATTAAAAAAATGAAAATCGACCTGATCCATATTAACGAACACGAAGTGTATCCAACTATAAGATATGTCGCATTTTTGCTTAAAATACCTGTAGTAGTTGGAATACGATTTGTTATTGGCAATGGATTTGCAAAATGGTTATTCGGTGGGATTTGTCACCCCAAAAAGTTATTGTTCACCAGCAAAGATCAGTATCAGAGATCAATACATAATTTCCCCGATTACGTGGACAGTAATTGTGCTGTTATCCTTGGGAATGGTAGGGACTATAATAAATTAGTTGATCAAACTGAACAATGTGATGTCGGTGCATTTAAAGAAAAATTGGGTTTAAACGGGGAGCAAATAGTATTAGGTACCGCAAGTTCTATTCGACCACGAAAACGAATTGAAGACTTTGTAAAACTCATCCAAAAACTCCGTGATAGTGGTAAAGATGTATATGGACTCATTGCAGGGGGCCCACCTTACGCCGACGAAGACTACTTTAAAAAAATCACCACACTAATTCATTCATTAGGATTAGAAAAAAATATAAAAATGCTCGGTAATTTAGACGATCTTAGCAGTTTTTATGCTTGTATCGATATTTTTATTAGTACCAGTGAACTTGAAACATTCGGCATGAGTGTAAGCGAAGCAATGGCGTTAGGTAAGCCTGCTCTTGGCTACACAGGCGGTTCAGTGCAAGAAGTAATAGGTAACCCTTTTTGTACGGTTGAAGTCGGTAACTTGCAAGGGCTGTATGAAAAATGCACACAAGTATTAGAATCTAAAGAACTTTGGCAAGGATTGTCCATTGAAGCCAAATCACGTATTTTTAGTAACTACACACCAGAGGTACTAGCGGCTCGTTTAAAAGAGCATTACGACTTGGCATGCTCAAGGAAAAGGAAATAATAAATTTTGTCAAAATTAACAGTGGCATACATAGCTTTAGCACCTTTTATTAGTGGTTCAGAGCGTTCCTTACAGGCAACAATATCGCAAGTTAGTAAAATGGGCGTTGAAACTCTGCTAATTTGTCCTGAAGATTCTCCGTTATTAGACTGGGCGAATGAAAATAATATTCGCTTTGAAAGCTGCGGCTTAAAATCATTAAGTGCAGACCGCTATTTTCTGCCATCACTTTATTCTCAATTTCGTCTTTGTTATCTGTTTATTAAATATAAGATTAACATTGTTCATAGCAATCAAATTTGGAGTTATCCAACCATATACTGGCCAGCAAAGCTCAATGGATGCAGCATAGTGTGCCATTTAAGAGACCCTATAGGGGAAGGTATCAATTGGTGGATGAAACGTGTGCCAGACGCCGTCATTTGTGTAAGTCAATATTTGAAATCACAGTTTCAGCAACATTATCGTCTTATTGAGAAAGTAAACTCAGTCGATGCATTAATAAATCCAGTTGTAATCCCACCAACTTCAACAAACAGTCAAAGAAAAATTTTAAGACAACAGTCATGCAGTTTATTTAATATATCTTCGCAAAATATGATTTTTGGTTTTATTGGGCAAATTTCACCGGTAAAAGGTGTTTTTGAAATGCTCGAAGTATTAAGTGAAATTAACCATTCAAATTGGCAATTATTAATTGCCGGGGACGACCCTTCAAAAGATCAAGCTTACCTGAGTAAATGCAAAGATTTAGTAGTTACCCTGGGTATTGCTAAACAAGTACATTTTATCGGGTTCCAAAAAGACGTTAGTCACTTCTTTTACGCAACGGATTGTATATTAATGTTTTCTAAACGCGAGCCTTTGGGCCGAGTACCTTTAGAGGCAGGCGCTTATTATACGCCGTCAATCGTCAACAACATAGACGGACTACCAGAAACACTTATTGATGGGAAATCAGGATATTTGATATCCCTCTCTGATATTACCCATACAGTTAAAACGTTATTATCGATATCAATCGAAGATTCTGAAAAAATGGGCCTTGAAGCAAGAATATTTGTAGAAAAAAACACTGAAGTTAAATTGTATTGTGAAAAGATAATTGAATTATATATTTCCCTTAACGAGGTCAAATAAAAAGTAAATTACAGCCTGCTTAGGCTCAAGATTTTCACGTTTGGCTTCAGCCTTGTTAAACAACTCGCCCTGGCCAGACAGAGCTTCACTGCTCGTTTAAAAGGGTTTTTGCTGAGCTAAAGGGAACTGCTCTCAGGAATTGATCCCAGCTCTGAAGCTGTTCAAATTGTCTTTCCTGCTCGGTGACATTCTCATTTTCAAAACGATTCCGAGTACGAAACGGTATATTGACTATTGTTTTTAACCGTTTGACTATCGCGGTATTTGTTCCCCCAACTTTGCGCAAGGGCACTGACGATACGTAAGATATGGGCCCAACATAACGGACGCTTCTATTGGTCAATGTAGTTATACCCCGCATATTGATTAGTGACCACAACATACTTCGCATTTTCACCCCATAATTTTTTGGCTTCCACCTGACCACTTAAATGGTACGCCATAAAACAGGATGATTTGTCGGTACAAATCTGCCACAACCAGCGGTTTTCATTACCCCTTGTATGACTCGCCATGTACGATGGGCGCGGTCAAGAGTTCTTCCTTGATAGCATGGTAAGTGGGTGTCAGCATGGTGCTGACTCTGCCCAGCGCTTCAGGGATAGCGCCGCGGCTGAAGCGTAACCCAGCCGGGTGTTTGTCATCACATTGCTCACATGTTCCGCCGTATAATTGATGCTTATCCACAAGAAGACGTTTGCTTTTTTTGTGACCCGGCTGTGCGCCTCTGGCCTTGCCATTGAGTTTACGTGTAGGCTCAGGATCTGAAAAACCATCAGAGGACGGCGGATGGGGGGTCACGGCTGTTTTGCTTAAGCCGGTCTTCGAAATCGTTAAGTCTGTCCCACAGGGCTTGAATGATGCCGTTCGCTTCTTCTAGCATGGCAGCTTTGATCAATGCTTTTTTACTTGTCATAACCCCACAGTGCCACACCAGCCGGATCGGCCAAGAGGATCGTTTGGCCACTTGATTATCTTCAAATAGGCCAAAAATTTTATTTTGTACTAAGCTATTGCTGCCTCGGTAAAAAAATGGGCTTATCGCACGAACATAGCAACATCTAACTACACAGCATGTTGTTATAAAAATTATTAGGCCAGTAATTAATAAACTGCAAAGGTATGTACCTTTAATACTATTTATAACTATTTTTCAAAATAGTTACCATGACATGGAAGTCATATGAAAAAAATCAGTGTAATTATTCCTTTATATAACAGAGCACATTTTCTGAAGCGCGCCTTAGATTGTGTTTTGGCGCAAACGTATAAAAATATTGAAGTTATTTTGGTGGATGATGGGAGCACTGACAGCACAAAGGAAATAGTTGACCAATTAAATGATAAATATTCGTTCAAAATTGACTATTTTTATCAACTAAACAGTGGTGCTGCAATCGCACGACAAACGGGCGTTACCCATGCTACAGGGGGGCTAATTGCCTTTTTAGATAGTGATGATTTATGGTTAGACTATTATCTTGAAACCATGGCGCACTTACTGGCTACAAACAACATTAATTGGGTATATTGTCCCGTCTCCAGGCACAAGTTAGGCTCAGAATTAGTGCTATCAGCAAATAGTTTTTATATTAATGGGAATGAACGAGCCTTCTTAGGCTTAAGTACCATCAAAAAGGGGGAGTTGTTTATCTACGATGACGATCTCGCTGTCACAACCCAAATAAAGAGTGGCCTATTTTTAGGTTTCCAAAACACCGTTTTTAAGCGTACAGTTTTTGATCACTTAAAAATACCGAATATTCGTATCGGTGAAGACAGACTTATGGCTATTATGCTGATAAAATCAGGCTGTAAGGGCGGTTACATTAAAAAGGTTATGGTGCAATGTTTTGAACATGACGCTAATACGTCTGACGTTGGCAATAAACCACTTGAAGAAAAAGCTAAGGTTTATCTGCAATTAATTGAAGGTTTTGAATGCTACTCAAGTTATATCGATTTAAGCACTGCCGAAAAGCGCGCGCTCAAACAAAAAATAGCCCATGAGTATTTTTGGAACATTGGCAATTACATATATTTAGGCAATAGCTACAAACGTTTGGCATCTTACTATATGCTAAAAGGCGTTATATCAACGCCCTTTGATATCACAAAGTGGTTTAATTTTACCAAAAGAGTATGTGTATGGCTGACAAGGAAAAAAGCAGGCTAAAAGGCATTGATGCCTTAAGAGGTATCGCCGCTTTTGTAGTGCTTTTTTATCACTATTTCACCAATTACCACAAATATTATGGCCATCCTTTTGACAGCTCATACCTGCTATCTTACGGCCATTACGGTGTTAATTTATTTTTTATGATCAGTGGTTTTGTGATTTTCATGACCATTGAAAGGAAAAAAAATGGTGTCAGCTTCGCAGTTTCTCGCTTTAGCCGACTTTTCCCGACCTATTGGGCCGCGGTTTCGATAAGTTTCATTGTACTGCTGTTAAACCCCTTGGAAGGAAGAGAAGTAGAATTTTCCCAATATCTAATCAACCTCTCATTACTGCAAGGATTTCTGTATACCAAACATATCGATCATGTTTATTGGACATTGACTTTAGAGATTGCTTTTTACTGCTGGATTGGCCTTTCATTACTTATTTTTAAAAAGAACATTATCCGAGAAGGCTTGTGTATTTGGGTACTCATAACCCTCATCATTCAGCTTTTTGCCATAGAACTGTCTCCTCCAAAGTCAAACGCTATAGTACTTCATTTTATTTACCTTTTCGCTATCGGCGTATGCGTCTACGATCTACATCAGAAAAACTTCAGTTACGCCTCACTCTCATTATTTTTTATTAGCATTCTCACGCTGATGTTAACGGAGAATCAGCAAACTATTTTTATTACCCTGGGGTTATTAGCGAGTTTCATACTTGTTATTCATAAACGCATCCCCTTACTTGAGTTAACAGCCTTGCAAATAGCAGGCAAGATTTCTTACGCGCTTTATCTGGTTCATCAGAATATTGGTTATGTCATTATTTCCGCAATGTACACGTATTTTGGTCATACCAGTATCGTTGGAGCGGCAGCCATTTCACTTGCCACCATAACCACAGTCGCTATAGCACTTGCTTTACATAAATATGTTGAGCAACCGTCGTTAACGTTATTGCGCACCGGTTTTGCAAAAATACTGCCTCAAAAAGCTTACGGGAGTTAATGCGTGGGCATAGTATATCGAAAGGAAATAGATGGTTTACGTGCCCTAGCCGTATTACCGGTTGTATTTTATCACGCCGGCGTGCCGGGTATTTTGGTGTAGATATTTTCTTTGTCATAAGCGGTTATCTAGACCGTGCTAGACGATGCCTCAGCCACCCTCACAACGGCACAATCCATCGTATTGTGCGAAACCAATATTGGTCATGACGGTAAATTCAGCGACAATATTTTGCATAAACGGGCGCCTGATAGTGCTAAGTCCATCATCATGAGCGATACTTTAACCAGTAACCGACCAGCGGTAAGAAAGCCGACTCTGTCACTATGCAACAGCTATTCAGGGTAACAGTTTGTTGATGTAATAACGCATTTCCCCAAGGAAATTGAGTATATTCTCAATCCCTATTGCGAAATATAGACAAACGACCATGCCTTAAAGCGCAACGCCTGGCTTATCACCAACAGCATTCATTACCGATAATGGCTGGAATCAAGCAATAGAGAGAAACCGATTTACGCGAAGGGTCGGTAGAAGAAAATAGCAGATTGGGTAAAGCCAGTCGCTACTTTATCAAACATCATGACAGCCTCAGTTTTTTGCAGTATCGAAGGGGAAAAGCTCGACAATAATCCCATTGAAGCGATGCTGAAAATAGTGGTTCGCGACCAAAAAACACCATGTTTCACAAAATATTACTGGGCGATAGGGTGAGAAAAATGCTCACGTCAATGATAGCCACAGGCAGTGAAGCGGGGATCGATTTTTTGAGTGTTTTACGGTTCTGGAACAGGCGCAGGGCAAAGTGAAAAGGCACCCGGAAAGTTACCTACACTGGTATTATCTACAAACCGATTGACCCCTCATAAGCAATCGATAATACTTTGCCTTAGGTTTTTGCCTAAGTCACGCTATGCATCTGAGCTCACGATGCTTCCACAATGGAGCTTCCTATACTGCTCGCTATTTGATGACTTATTTTTATAAGTCTTTTAGTGCATAACTCAGCATGAAAAATAATTGCTTAGCCCATTCTTCAATATTTTTATCAGCAGAATAAATTAACTCAAACGTACGGCAAGAGTGTGAGTGCTTAATTATCAATCAACTGACTCGCATCCCGCTAAAAATATAGCCTCAAGGTAATCAGTATACATTGCAGCCATGAACTGTTTACACCTAACAATGGCTTTTCTACTCGTATCAACTTTTATCAGGTTAATCCCAATATGCCTTAGGCGGGCAATATTCTCTGCTCCATCATCACGGTATATTTGACCGTTATCTTTTCGCATCGCTGTGCCCAGAACCCAGTGCAACTTACTTTCGATACCCCAGTGCCCTCGTGCCGCTTTACCAAATTATTCTGACGTTAGCAGGGCAGAGCTCATGTAATAGCGGTAATCCAGTGACGCCTTTTGGCCATTATGCTGGTAGTTTATCGCCATACCAATGCTCTTTAAACCTGCCCAATCGAGAAATGCTTTGGCGATGTTGTCACAATCCAGCACATGATATTCACAGGCTTCAATCCGGCCATGTCCTTCTCCATATGCAGGGTAGAGGTTTTATTTGCACAGGCGAATGCCTGTTTGATGCTATCGTACAACCGCTGCTGATTGCCCTTGACCGCAATCAGGTAGTCCGCCCCTTTATCTATGATCATCTTGGTTATTTTATGTTGCCAGCCCATAGCGTTAATGGTGACAAGGCAACCTTTTATTTCCAGAAGATTAAGTCAATCGGCAATGGCTGTGATTTCATCCGACTTCGCGTCTGTCTTCGTCTGCCCGATAACCACGCCATTAGCCGTGGCAAAGGCACTGACGATTGGCGGTCGTGTCGATTATATGAGCTGCGTAAACGCTTGCCATCCACCGTAACCACTTCCCTTTCTCCGAGCTTCACCGCCTCCTGCATCCAGCGAATAAAGGTCGATTGCAATGCACTGGAATCTATCCTTGAAATAAGATGGGCTATCGTATTGTGAACAGGCAATCCCTCTTTAAATAACCCCAAACCCTGTAGTCAGGTCTGGCTTTACCAAAGTCTTCAATATCCTCCCAGCGCTGGCAACCAATGACGATGGCGCAAATAGATAAGAACTAGACATCGTAAAGGGGATAGCTTATTTTCGCGCTTTGGCGAGGGTCTTTTACATCAGCGAAGTGTTGGGTAAATACGTCAATTGTCATGGTCGGGCTCCCAAAAAGGAGCATAAGATCACAGCGGCATCAGGTCGTTAAATAATGTTTTTTTGTTTAAAAAACGTTCATGATCTTGCTGTGAACTCGAACGTCATTTTCGTTATGAATGAAAGTGAAAGAACAAGGTGAAAAATTCAATTCAAGTCTAATTTATTTGTGTATAAGAATTAGATTATTACACGGTGAGCACTTACCACATTAATTTTATTATATTTCCACATCTATTATTCAGAGTTGGTCTACACTTTTCAACTAATGGAGACAAAAATGCAGCTTTTAACTATGTAATAAAATGTATAAAAACGACACCGTTTAATATAAGAAAATAATTTAGTCTTACAAGGAAGTAAGTATATGGCTGACAAGGAAAAGGGCAGGCTAAAAGGCATTGATGCCTTAAGAGGTATCGCCGCTTTTGTAGTGCTTTTTTATCACTATTTCACCAATTACCACAAAAATTATGGCCATCCTTTTGACAGCCCATACCTGCTATCTTACGGCCATTACGGTGTTAATTTATTTTTTATGATCAGTGGTTTTGTGATTTTCATGACCATTGAAAGGAAAAAAAATGGTGTCAGCTTCGCAGTTTCTCGCTTTAGCCGACTTTTCCCGACCTATTGGGCCGCGGTTTCGATAAGTTTCATTGTACTGCTGTTAAACCCCTTGGAAGGAAGAGAAGTAGAATTTTCCCAATATCTAATCAACCTCTCATTACTGCAAGGATTTCTGTATACCAAACATATCGATCATGTTTATTGGACATTGACTTTAGAGATTGCTTTTTACTGCTGGATTGGCCTTTCATTACTTATTTTTAAAAAGAACATTATCCGAGAAGGCTTGTGTATTTGGGTACTCATAACCCTCATCATTCAGCTTTTTGCCATAGAACTGTCTCCTCCAAAGTCAAACGCTATAGTACTTCATTTTATTTACCTTTTCGCTATCGGCGTATGCGTCTACGATCTACATCAGAAAAACTTCAGTTACGCCTCACTCTCATTATTTTTTATTAGCATTCTCACGCTGATGTTAACGGAGAATCAGCAAACTATTTTTATTACCCTGGGGTTATTAGCGAGTTTCATACTTGTTATTCATAAACGCATCCCCTTACTTGAGTTAACAGCCTTGCAAATAGCAGGCAAGATTTCTTACGCGCTTTATCTGGTTCATCAGAATATTGGTTATGTCATTATTTCCGCAATGTACACGTATTTTGGTCATACCAGTATCGTTGGAGCGGCAGCCATTTCACTTGCCACCATAACCACAGTCGCTATAGCACTTGCTTTACATAAATATGTTGAGCAACCGTCGTTAACGTTATTGCGCACCGGTTTTGCAAAAATACTGCCTCAAAAAGCTTACGGGAGTTAATGCGTGGGCATAGTATATCGAAAGGAAATAGATGGTTTACGTGCCCTAGCCGTATTACCGGTTGTATTTTATCACGCCGGCGTGCCAGGTTTTTCAGGCGGGTATTTTGGTGTAGATATTTTCTTTGTCATAAGCGGTTATTTAATTACCTCAATACTGTTGGGGGAATTAAACAAAAATAAATTTTCAATAGTCAATTTTTACGAACGCCGTGCCCGCCGCATACTACCTGCTCTGTTTTTTATGCTGATAGTGACGACGATAGCGGGGTTTTTGTTACTCAGCCCCAGTGACCTAAAAGATTTTGGGAAAGGACTGTTATCGGTCGTTGCTTTTTCTTCAAACATCTTTTATTACCTAGACATAGACTATTTTTCTACCGCTTCTGAAGAAATACTCCTCCTTCATACATGGAGTTTAGCTGTAGAAGAACAATTCTACATTTTTTTCCCATTGTTATTACTGTTTTTCAAAAGAAAAAATACAACGATGATATGGACCCTTTGGGCAATAGCAATAAGCTCATTCGGCCTCGCCTTGATCTCAGCCGACGTTAATCCACAGGCCAACTTTTATCTACTGCAAACCAGAGCATGGGAACTCATAGCCGGTGCATTAATCGCTATTCATCTTGTCCCCGCAAAGGGAAGACCTAATCCCTATAAAACGATATTGAGTCTGGCGGGATTATTGATGATTTTGACTGCCACTTTATTACTTCCCAGCGGTATTCCCCACCCAAGTTACCCCACACTGTTACCCGTCATAGGCACAGTGCTCGTGATCGCGTACAGCCAAAACACCCCAGTATCGCACTTACTTTCGAATCGTTTACTGGTAGGTATCGGGTTAATTTCATACCCTTTGTACCTTTGGCATCAACCCATTTTTGCTTTTGTGAGGATCAAGAGTCTAGGAGAGCCTAGCGAGCTGGCTTTAGCAATGGCTATTGTCCTCACTACCATAATGGCATATGTCAGTTATCGCTATATTGAAACCCCATTCAGAGCCAGATTAAAAGTTCCGGCTCGAAAAATTTGGATCTACTCCGCTTATGGTCTGACTATATTCGGGGCCATCGGACTTAGCGTCTACATGACGCAAGGTATGCCTAAGCGCTTTGCAAGTGACGCATTTGATATTGCCTATCAAGCCAGCCCAAAAAGGAAACAGTGTCACGCTGGTCCCGGCAATATATTTACTATTGAAGACAGCTGTATCTTGCCTACTGAGGTTAATACCCAACCCACAATAGCAGTGCTGGGCGATAGTCATGGTGTGGAACTAAGTTATGCATTAGGTGAGCTGCTGCGCACAGAAAATAAAAACGTGGTCCAATTGACTTACACGGGATGTCCTCCGGCATTAAGTTTCAATACGCATGATCAAGGATGCTCAAAATGGTTAAAAAACGCTCTGGCCTATGTGAAAACTCTAGACTCTTTGGATTCACTATTGTTGGTTTTTCGTCACACCGAATATCTCAAACTTGCCGAACGTTATATAAAAAATAGTGGTCATGCGAGTTCAGCAGTTACCTATTGGGATGGTTTTGAAGCGCTGCTGAAGCAATTACCCGATGGCCTTCAATTATATATTCTGACTCCGGTACCAGAGTTACCAGACCATATTCGTAAAATAATCACACCGTTCAGTGTATTTTCAAGTGGAATAAATAAGTCTTTTTCCTACCCATTGGCTGACGAAATAGCAAGAGCACAAAACGTTGATAACGCTTTGAAGAACTTAGCCATTCGTTATAAGGCAGTCGTTATCGAGCCCAGGCAACAATTTTGCATTGGCGATATTTGCAAAGCGATAATCGATAAAAAGGGCCTCTATTTTGACCATAATCATCCAAGTTTGTTCGGTGCATCACTGATTGCCCAGCAAGTAAAAATAAGATTAATTCACGAACAGCTCAACGTTAGGCAATCTCACACGCTTTTAACCACACTCGAAAAGTAAGGTATTAACCTCATGCATCAACCAATTTTTATTATAAGTCCCTTGAATAGAAGTGGTACAAATTTTGTGGCCAGGTTGCTTTCGAACATAAGTGAATTAGCTACACCTTCCGAAATACATGAAGATTATTTTTTGGCATATTCAGATTTACTTGAAAAATATGCAACACAAACAAGAAAACATTGGGGCAAAGAACTTAAAACTGATTCGCATAGTGTTCAAAATGAAATTTTAGAAGGTTTTGGGGCCTCAATGATTTCATTAGCAAACAGCAGAATGGAAAGTAAGAAGAAACTGCTTCTCAAATGTCCACGCCCCTACAATTTACACAATTTTTTTACACTATTTCCTACCGCAAAGGTAATTATTTGTGTTCGCGACGGACGAGATACCGTGGAGTCATTTTTACGCAGTTTTAGACATCACAATTTTAAACAAGTATGCGGTCTCTGGGAAAAAGGATGTAAAGAAATAGATGACTTTCAAAAGCAGTATGCCAACACGCCTTTTCACAAACAAATCCTGCAAATTAGATATGAAGACTTATACAAACAGGAAGTCGGGACGCTCAAGGCACTAACTATATTTTGTGATTTAGGCACTAATGCGCTAACCCCAGATTCCATTGCCAGCCTGCCCTTATTTGGTTCATCTACCAATAGGGGTAAATCAAATCACCTACATTGGGATCCAGTAGAAAAAACAAACGACTTTAATCCGGTTGGTCGCTGGGCGAACTGGAACTGGTATCAAAAATGGAATTTCAAAAAAATTGCTGGCGCAAGCTTACTAGAACTTCATTATGAAGAGTCTCATAAGTGGTAGTGCTATAAGTACACTAAAACTAATTTATTTTGGCTAAATAAAAAACAAAACGGCTAATAGCGCAGATCGAAATCTGAAGTGCATAACGCCTAAATAATTGAGGTGAAAATTTGAAAATAGGTTTCTTTGAGTGCAAGTACGGTAATGTAGGTGATGATCTTAATCCTTTTTTATGGTCAAGGTTAATGCCGAATTTAGTAAACGGAGATGACTCCACAATTTTTGTTGGGATTGGTTCGATATTTGACAATCGTTACGATTCTTATGATAAAAAAATGGTTTTTGGAGCTGGTGCGCGGGTCGCTGAGACTCTACCAAAAATTGATGATTCATGGGATATAAGGTTTGTACGAGGACCGTTGACCTGTCAGTCTTTAAAAGACCAAGGCATAGTCGCTACTTACATAACAGATCCAGGCATATTAGTGTCTAAATTTTTTCCTAAACCTAAAGTGGTAAAAGGAAAAATAGGATTGATACCCTATTATTTAACTGAACATGAACCTTGGCAGCATATTGCAAAAATGTTGGGTTATGTATTGATCTCACCAAGCCTTTCGGTTGAAGATTTTGTTATTCAGGTGGCTGAGTGTGAATTGGTAGTTACTGAGGCTATGCATGGGGCCATTATTGCTGATGCTACAAGGGTGCCCTGGATACCTTACAGTTCATCTACAATTATTTATGAACAGCAAACTCACGTTTTTAAATGGACTGATTGGTGCTCGTCAATGCAACTTCAATTTGAAGACTTTGTTTTACCCAGATTTTGGAATGTAAGGGATGCGTCTGTCATCTTGAAGTTTAAACAACTTATAAAAAAAGTATTCATAAGTTATCAAATTTCTAGGCGAGTCAAATATGGCAAGCGTTATTTAAGTGACAACATTATTTTCGCTGAAAAAATTCGTTTACTTGAAAATGAAATTGAATCTGTAAATAAAATATGTAGTTAGATTACACAGTCAAGGTGGTAATAATCCTAGGTGTAACATCTCATAATAGACCTTAAATTAAAGTTTAGATACCGTACCTTAAGGTCTACTTGGACTTCAATAATATGAATTTATACATATTATATAAAACAGATGGCCGGAATTTTTCAGAAAAAAGTCTTGCAGCCAGTTAATATCATAAGACCTAGTGCTGAAGCATTCATTTATATTTTGTACCAACTTCATTTGCTAGTTGTCATTATATATTATTTGGCTTAAAATTTTGTACAACTGCCGTCAGAATGATTTGAAAATATATTAATACGATATTTCAATCATATATTTTTATATTTGATTACTGCTCGGATAAACTTTTAAATGCGTAAGGAATGTTGACTATGGATAGTCCATATAATTTTTTAGCTGGGCACGGTATTTGTGCTGTTGAACCTGTTTTCAGTATAGACGATATTGAAAAATGGAATCAAGTAGTAGATCCAATATTGGCTTCACAGGATTTAGCCCGCCGTTATGTTAACGCCCAACAACTTTTTGAAAATGGACTACTTTATGCCATTTTCAATAAAAAAATGCGCTCTCTAATCGCTCATTTACTTCCAGTGTCCGTGCTATATCATTGCCATATTTATGAAATAGATGGCAATCAATCTAAATCTCATATAAGGACAGGGGACGGACTGCTGGGTTGGCACCGTGATGAGGAATGTCTACCTTATTATGTGCCTGGAAAACCAAATACAATAAGTATTTTTATCTACTTGACTGATGTAGGAACAGATAGTGGGCCTTTTGAAATCGCCAATTATCCCCCCCAAAAATTCTGGAACCGAATTGGAGGTAAACCCTGTTACAAGATGGTAGGGGGTAGAAGCTACACTTTTATTTTTGATCGTACCTATATCCACAGAGCACACCCTAACTCAGATCCGATTAAACGGCGCGTACTGAAATTGTCTATTCAGCCTCCAAGTATAGAAAATAAACGAATAGGATTGCCAGAATATGTAAAGGTACTACAGGAAATAAAAGGTAAAGATATTTTTCTAGAACATTTGTTCGGCGGTGAATGTGATCAGAAAAAATATGCTGAAATTGTAGCTATGTATAAAAAATTTCCGCACCCAAATTCCTTACATTTAGAAGAAAATTCTAGCATTAAGATTGGTCCCTTACATGAACTTGAGGTACGGTTGACAAGCAGATTACGCAAAATTTATAAGGTAATAAAAGGAGAAACGAATGGCTATTAATGTTTTGCTGATAGGTTCAGGTAAAAGAATACGCAATAACTTCATTCCAGCCTTAATGTGCTTAAACGATACTCACAAAATTAGCGGGCTATATTCGCCAACCAAAACACATAGAGAAGAGGTTTGTGATAAGTGGAATATTTTGCCCATCTCAAGTTTAACGGATTACTCCTTCGATACAATAGATGTAATTGTTGTTTCTGTTACAACTACGGCTACACCTGAAGTGTTAAATCTAATTATTAGTAAATGCAAAAACAAAATCCTAGTAATTGACACCCCAATATTCTCTTCACTAAAGGATTTTCGATTTGCTATAAAATTGAATACGTTTAAAAAAGTGCTGGTTACAGAAGACTATATTGGATTTCCTCAATTTAAAATTATGCGCGATTATGCAACAAAAGGAAAATTTGGTAAAATCAAGAATGTGGAATTATTCCAGACCGGATTTCAATATCATGGATTGGCTTTAATTCGATCATTTGTAAATCTACGAAAAGTAAAAGGAATCAAGAGAATTAAAAACTCAGCAAGAGAGTTTTTCTTCACTTTTAATTTTTCCGATGAAACTAAGGGGTATCTTAGCCATCCATATAAGCGTCTTAAAGGCTGGGCCTACCTAGCAGGTAATACTGGAAGCATGATCTATGATCCAGACGACCTATTCGATTACAGTAAAGACCCTAAGGTTATGAAACTTAGCTATCAAAAAAATCTGGATAATCACGTAACGTTTCTGGTTGATAACGTAGCCGTAGCAACACAATTACAAGCCTATTGCTTTCAAAAAATTATGGAACTGGATCTTGAGGATAATAGTGATTTTAATACCTTTAAGACTTGCGGTCTTTTGGACATTATGAGGGCCACAGGAGGTGGGGCAATACCAAACAATTATTCATTATCGGAAGCATTGTACGACAGCGCTATTGCTAAACTATTCTGGCGGCGGCAAATTCCCCCCCAATGGCGAGTAAACTTCTTACTGATGGCCCTAAAAGTCGGAATATGGATCATTACCAAGCATCGGTAATAGTAATCGAACTGTTGCGAAAAATACTGAAAGCCCTGCGACACCATAGTTGAGCGCTTATGTTACATTTGTTAGCTAATGTGATGGCGCTATACTCACAATTTATTGAAAGTATTATGTCAAATCTGATAATTAAAGACATAGGAAATAACGGTATCATGGTATCACCAAGTCATTGACTAAAATAATATGGTAACTCAGGGTGACTTGGATACTGAATACAAAAAGGACAACGATGACGTCAATCTATCCAACTAAGGATTTTTACACACCAAAGCTTAACCCAGGTCAGCGGCTCTTTATAAAATTGGTTGATGTTTTGTCAATAGTTGAAAATACTACCCTGCATACACATCATTATAGAGGAGCAAGTTCTGGCTAATTTTCTTACTCACAACCATGTCGATTACCCCATTATTTTGCAGTCACTGAAATGGGCGGAGGTAAACGAATAAAACTGCTTCTCATCTAACGGTTAGCACTGTACTGAGGTGCGCAGTGCCTAGTGTCGACGATAGGGTGTAGTAGCATTCCTGAAGGGTTGTTTTTTGCATAACGACATGCGCACATTTTTAATACAACTTAAGAATTATTTATCAGGTAGTTACCTCTAAACATCGTAACAAAGACATGGAAATCTTATGAAAAAAATAATTTTTATTGAACTAAATTTTAGCGGTGAAGTTCATCTCAACATCAATGCTAGTTTTGTTGGCGCTCACCGACATGCATTTCCAAATGCTGAAATACACATTATTGCTGACGCATCTCATATCGACGCCCTAAAAAATGTATTAAAAATAGAGAATGAAAACTATCTATTTGAACATAATATTAGTTTAAAAAAGATCCAAAAAACCATCAATAGAAGTGGGTTAAATTATTACTTAGCTCCGTTCAAACGGTTGTTTCTGATTTATGCAAAATTAGGTACTATCAAACCTCAAATGAATGACAGAATATTTTTTCTTTCAAATAATGAGTTTGATTTTTTTAGTGTTTATATTCTAAAAAAAATACTTTATACAAATATGGATATTTCGCTTGTTTGCCACGGCAACTTAAACAGTATTTATGATTGGCAATCAAATAACCCCATCCGTAAATTTTTTAATTACCGCAATAGTTTAAAAAGACTTGCCAATACTGACAATAAATTAATTGTTCTAGAACAATCTCTTAAGTACAACTTGTTAAAAGAAATTAGCATACTTAATAACAATATCTCCGTAATTCATCATCCTTTGTTGCCCTTTAATGCCATAAAAAAAGACTCCAAATTTCCGTTGCGAATTGCCTTTGTAGGGGAAATAAATAAAAACAAGAGGTTTGATTTATTTGAAAAATTAGCAAAAGAATTAGATCGAGTCTGCAAAAATAGGTTTACTTTTGACGTCATAGGACGATCTCGCCAGCTTGACCTAGATTGTTCTATCTATGGTATCAAGCCAAGTAAACACTTTTTGGATAGCAAAGAAATGGAAAGTCACATTATAAACATTGATTTTATCTGCATGTTTCAAAATGATACTCACTATCGCCTGAGCGCAAGTGGTGTATTTGTTGATGCAATAAGGTTTTTAAAACCCGTTATCCACCTAAATTCAAAAATAGTTATTGACAATGAAACACGATTTGGGGAACTTGGCATTGGTGGTAGCAATATTGAAGAAATATCAAATAAATTACATAATCTTACGGATACGGATTACTCTAATATGCTAACCAACTTGGAGAGGTTAAAATCAGACAGAAGCATAGAAGCAACCTCAGCTTCATTAGTACATATTTTTGACTAAAACGTAATGTAAATTACGTCGTGAGTTTAAACAAGGATTCACGTTATACTTGCGTTGAATTTTTATCCGTGGGAAGGTGGTGACCATTTTTAAGCGAAAATAACGTATATAACAGCTAGGAATTGTACCAATAAATATCGAACATGTCTGTTCCTGAAACTTGCAGTTCACCGTTCAATCAAAATGTTCATAAAACGAACACTCGTGCTCTCACCGTGAATTTTTATTTTGGTTCAAAAACCTAACAATGGATAAAATGGATAACAAAATGCAACACATGAAGTCTGGTTTTTCAGCCGTTCTTGTTTTCTGTGGTTTATTGTTACTTGCAATAAATTTATATGGCTTGACCCAAAATATAAGACCTGAAGGCTTAGAGTCTGCTCCAATGCGATTCAACAATGATCTCACTATTAGTTATTCACAAGCTTTACAAGAGCTAGAACGACGGGAAGGTGAGGCTAATCAGATATATGCACAGCGTATGACCTCTTTAATTACTGGCGCACTCGCCCACATTCTTTGGGAGAAGCAGATTGATACAAGTCAGTATAATCAGCTTGTTCCAGTATGGGAAAATTACTTTTTGTATTTCATGGGTAAATATTCAGGCATTCCAGAATACAAAAAATATCATTTTGCAAATTTCAAGCGAAGCCTTAGCCGCGGTATAGGCATATGTGGTGATGCCTCGATGATCATGTCGCAAGTATTAAATCAAGCGGGTACAGATAACAAAATTGTTTCGTTTCCCGGGCATGTCATCATATCAGCTCAAATAAATGAAAATGATGATATGTTATTTGACCCTGATTTTGGTGTCTCTATTCCAGTATCTTTAGGTAATGTGGCTAAATCAAAAGATATAGTTATAAGGGCATATAATGAACAGGGTTACTCTATTGAACAAAGTGAATATATGGCAAATGTATATACCAACCCTTATCAAGAATGGAATGGTGTTCAGCATTTTATTACCAAAAAATATTATTTTGAGCACATTACATATTTTTTAAAGTGGGTAATGCCTATTTCCTTCTTTTTTTTAGCTTTTTTCTTGTTAAAAGGTAGAAAGAAAGTTTTATAATGAAAATCAAATTGTATGCATTTAAGTTGTATTTAAAGGAACGTCTGAAGTACAGCCATCGCATGGTTGGCATGGTTCCTAACCTCACAATCTTTATAGTAGCACTTGTTTTGTTCTATACAGGCAAGACATCACTTTCTTTTAAGCTTTGCGGAAAGATGTTCAGAACCAACGGCTATGGCGCTGTATTCCTTCCAAACCTTTTCTTACGGTTGACTATGGGTGAGGCTTTACTTAAGAGCTCTAAATTCACTAAGACGATTCAAAGCTATATTGCTGAGGTAAAAGCCGCACCAGGCAAGGAAAAAATATTTGCTGATCCCGCCAGAATCTTGATGAACATGGCCATTGTAGTCCAAAAGTGGACACCTGCTAGTAAAGGTGTACTTATCATCAAATACTCTTACTACTTCCCTCTTTTTCTTAAAAAATTTGATATTGAACTCGTAATGTCGAGATATTACATAGTGCTTGAGCCAAGTTGGGCAGGTTACTTCGATCTGGATATTTTGAGTTATTGTACCTTACCACACCCGGTGTTTGTGATGACTTATGAGGAAAGGGATAAGAACCTACTCCAAGAATTTGACAGCAATCTTAAGAGCATAAGTGTTGGTCCCAATTGGTGGGTGGATTTTGAAAACTTCAAACCACAAAACTTAAAAAGAGATATTGACGTCATCGTAATTGCGTCTTGGTCATCTTTTAAGCGCCACTACTACATTTTAAAAGCCCTGGTCACGCTTAAAAAATCCATGGAAAACTATACATTGAAAGTGGTATTTGTTGGTTATGCCGGCGACCTTTCAAATGAATTTATTAGAGCCATGGTTAAACATTTTGAACTTCAGGATTCAGTGGAATTTTTTGAAGAAATCCCAACAGAGCAAGTGGCTCACTTATTAATGAGATCCAAAGTAAATTTACTATGGTCACGATTTGAAGGTAATAACAGAAGTATTATAGAGGGGATGTTTTGTGACACCCCCGTGGTGGTTCGCGCAGGACATAATTTTGGATACCAATATCCTTACATTAATTCTCTTACAGGTGTATTTTCATCTGAAAACGAGCTACCTCAGATACTGAAAGGTATTATTCTCGGTAAGTCAACATTTTCTCCTAGGACTTATGTCAAAGAACAGCATAACTATCAAGTGGCAATAAAAAATATAGCTGACACAATTAACCAACTTAAGCTGGCCCATCAACCTTTACCTAAGTATGATGGTAAGATCAATAGACTTGGGGGAATGAGCTATTTAGACTCAGCAACGTCTGAAAAATATGCTGAAGACTATTTTTTCTTGAAAAGCACCATTTTTTAAAAATGACCATAAAACAATAAAAAATTTTATGTGAGGAAATCTTATTTATGCCAAAAAGCATTTAAATTTTTCTTTGATGAGACTAATAAGTGCATAATTTGAATAGGTAAAAAGAACGGTCAGCTGAATATAAGCTAATCGCTTTTACTCCAGCAAGAGATGCAACAATGAAAACATATAAACAACTGACTTATGAGCTACGATGCCAGATTTATGTGTTAAATAAAGGCGTATGAGCCAAAATAAAATTGCTGAGCAACTAAATGTTCGCCAAAGACCATTAGCAGGAAGTTTTTCCGCGATACAGGTAAACAGGGCCATCATATTAAGCAAGCTCAAACAGCAATCGACACACACTAATTAGTCGCCTGTAAATCCATTAAAATGACAACAATTATCTTTGAGTTTAATGGCTCAAAGATAAATTAAAATTGTAGTCCTGAATAGGTATATGGCTAGCTCAGGGAAGAAAATATTATCACCAACAGCTGTGCAACCATTTATCATCACATGTGGTCGAATAAGTGATCTGGTGGCCACTTATTTAAAAAATCAGGTTTATCAAGCATGTAGTAAGTATAAACAAGCTGGCAGAGAGTTTATTAAGAACCGTATCAGTATTGATGAGCGCCCACATGCTGTTGATGATAAGAATAGAAAGGTAATTGGAAATAGACATGATTATTGGCAATGGGCACACTGGTGATTATTGTAGAGCGGTAAACTGGCTTACCTTTTCAACACGTATTGATGACAAATCAGCAAAAACAGTAACAGCAGCCACTATAGCTTTTTTAACGCAGTTTAAAGGCGCAGTGTTGACTATCACAGCAGCTATTAATGACACATTTGCGCCCCATAAAAAGATGACAGAAAGTTTGAAATATGATGTTTATTTTGAAGATCCTTATTGTTTATGGCAACTATGATTGAATGACAACACGAATGGCCTACTACGATAGTATTGGCCAAAACCAACCAACTTTAAAAAGATATCGCAATCATCTGTTCAAGATGTGATGATCAAGCCCAATGATGGACCAAGGAAGACAATTAATTATAAAACGCCAGCAAGATTGATGGCTGAATACATAGTGGTTATAACCACTTAGAGGTTATGCACTTCAGAGTTGAATCTGCCGTTAAAGTAACCTGAATCCAACTTATTAAGAATAATAATATTATGTCTGTACGAAAAGCCCTCGCAATATCCTCATTGGAAAAGAATACCGGTACCATCTTGAATCTAGTCATGATGGTGGCGATATCACGTCTGTTAAGCCCCGATGAAATTGGTATTCATGTCATAGGGGCCTCCATTGCCATGTTAGCAGCAGAATTGAAGTCTTTTGGTATGGGTGGCTATCTTGTTAGAGAAAAAGAAATTAACACCATAAAAGTCCGTTCGACTTTTACTGTTTCTATGTTTTTTTCCTTTACCTTAGGTGGAATACTAATAGTAGCAGCGCCATTTATAGCCAATTTTTATAATGACCAACGCCTGATACCAGTATTATTATTGTTTTCTATCGGATTTTTCGTCAGTCCTTTTTCAATCGTTACTTCTGCTGTTTTAACCAGAAATTTTCAGTTTGGTAAATTGTCAATTGTTCGTTTAGGTGAAGTGATTATGTCTGCGGCTAGCACATTAATACTGATTTACTTTGAATTTGGTTATATAAGTTTGGCTATCGGTACAGTAATTGGAAATATCAGTTCCACGATGTTATTTTTTATTTTCAGACCAAAAGTTGTCTCTTACTTACCTTATTTTAGAGACTTAAAAATTGTGATGAAAAGTGGATTTTTCACTTCTTTTGCAGCACTTATTAGACGAGGTGCAACAGTATCCCCTGAATTAATAATAGGTAAAATGGCCGGAATAAACGATGCGGCTTTATTTTCTAGAGGTGCTGGCTTTGTTCAATTTTCTAGAGGTGTTATTCTTGGTATAATTTCTCCCGTTGTTGCACCTTATTTGGCTAAATCTAACCGAGAAGGTGAAATTCTTGCTGATTCTTATATTAACGTGAATCTATTAGTGGGTGGTATTTGCTGGCCTATATTAGCGGTAGCTGGCGTATTTGCGGAGCAAGCCATCACCCTCTTATTTGGTCAACAATGGGTGGCATCTGCACCCATTGCCTCAATCCTAGTCATATCAGCATTAATTAGTATGATTTTCGTAAATTTTGAGCAGTTATTGCTAACCATTGGGAAAGAAAAATATACTTTCTATTACCAAATTGTATTAACAATATTCACAATAGCATCGTGTATTGGTGCAGCACTGATTGACAGTAGTTATGTACCCTTTGCACTTATTACTAGTAGTGTTTTGCAAGTGTTAATGCAAGCAATACTGTTTAAGAAGTTCTTTGACATTAATATAATCACTTACATATGGAAATTAAAAAGAAGTATTTCTATAACTGCAACATGTTTTATTGCTGCGTGGTTTATAGAATATTTAGTAACAAAATTTGAATTAAATGCATTTTTTGCCATTGTCATATTGGTGATCATAATGCCACCGTTCTGGCTTATAAGTGTCATAATCTTTAAACACCCGATATTTTCAGAAGTTAATAAGCTAATTTTTGCTCTTAAAAAACATATATTCAACTAATAATAATTTTTTGTAGAACTTTCTGGTTAATATGAAATTTCCCTGAAAGGTGCCGCCGATAGGATCCATCGCGACAAACCTACTTAAAAAAAGAGAGTGTGATGCCAATTTTCGATAGTTCAAGATCAATATTTGTCCATATACCAAAATGCGGGGGAACAAGCTTGGTTAGCTGCTTTTCACCAGAAATAAATACGCTAATTGCCAAACCAAATAAATTTTCATTAAAATATATGTACGGCCGAAATTTGCAGCATTCCACTTCAAAAAAGATAAAAACATTAGCACCGATTAGATTCCATCGATATTACAAGTTTTCTTTTGTCCGTAATCCATGGGACAGGATGATTTCAGAATATAATTGGCGTAAAAAGTGGGATAGAAATATTAAAAACACTTCATTCATTCATATGCTAGAAAATATACCAGACTATAGGAATAAACGCGAACCACATTTTTATCAAGCTAGTGAATTTATTATGGATAAAAAAGATAATTTGATTATTGATTATTTAGGTTATTTTGAAACTATAGAACAAGATTTTAATAATATTTGCGAACACCTTAAACTGAGTTTAAATTTACCTAAAAAAAATGTCACTGCAACTAAGCCTTTGGAAAGTTTCTATAATGAATATTATACAAAAGATAGCATAGTATTAGTTAACAAATATTTTTCACGAGATATAGCGAATTTTGGTTACCGCCCCCTAGAATAAACCTTATAGCAATATTCTATTATTCATTTAAACAGCTACTGCATGTACTGCTCGGATCCGATCACCTATTTCACTCCAACAAAATAAATAATTTTTGCGGCCCATGGGTATGACCCTCAGCGACCTTTCCAAATAATTGGTACTTAGATTCCGACAATAACCGACACACTTGGACTAGAAAAGAAAGCCGTTGCTTTAATCTTTAATCTCTCACAAAATTAGCCAAGGTGACAATAATGACAACCTCGTACAAGCAACTGACTCAGCCTGAAAGGTACCAGATTGAGGCGCTATATAAACTGGATCATTAGCACGCTCAGTAACGCTCCAATTAGGGCGAAGTAATAAGACGATTTCTAATGAATTGGGTCGTTTTGAAGAGCGTGACTATTGTGCTCATACCGCCCATCAACAATCGGTTCAGCGCAGTTCTACAGCCAAAAAGACAAGCAAGTGTCATGATGAAGTGAAGGTGTTAACGCGCTCTTTGTTATTAATTGGACTGAGCCCAGAGCAAATTAGCGGTCGCATGGGTAAAGAAAAATATCCGCATAAAGTGTCACGTACAACGATATATAGCTTGGTGGCACGATCAGGCTGGCAACACTTACTGGCTCGCAAGGGTAAAACGTACCGCAAAGGCACAAAAGCCAGCGCGGGGTCAGGCTAATTCCTAATCCCATGGATATGAGTAAGCGACCGAGTAGTGTAGATGACAAACAAGAAGTAGGCCACTGGGAAGCAGATACAGTTTATGGGCAAGATGGCTATTGGGTCACCCTGGTTGAGCGTGTGTCAAAGCTGCTCCTGACTTGCCGTGTGAAGAATAAGACCAAGCTAGCGGTTACAGAAGCTATCAATGGGCTGCTTAAGCCATTTATGTCACATTGCCTGAGTATCACGTTTGATAATGGGCGGGGGAATTTGTGGGTTATGAGGCCATTAAAAAAGCGCTCAATTGCGATACCTATTTTGCCAGGTCTTATCATTCTTGGGAGTGCGGTCTACACGAAAATACCAATGGTTTATTGCGGCGGTTTTTTCCTAAAGGGATGGCGATTGCTGGTGTCCCCAAAATTGAAATCGAACAAGCTCAATTTATGATTAACATAAGGCCGAGAAAAACATTAAACTACCTCAGCCCATATGAATTTATAATGGGAAACCGTGTGTCACTTATTGCAGGGTTTTAGCTTGAACAGCCCAGCATTGTATAGTTTTTTAGTGGAATTTATAAAATTTATAATGATTCAATGCAAGGCTTTCAAGTAGTCAATAACCGCTTTGCGAATTGCCGGATGGGAGATCCCCGGGTAAGCCATACTCGTTCCATTGGCAAAGCTATTGCTGTCTTCAAGCCAGAGGTTGAGGTTTTGCTCGTTCCAGTTGCCCTTTTTGCTGCGAAGCGCTGGGGAATATCTGTCAAAATCAGTGCCCGCTATTTTTCGATCAAATACGGCCCATAAATTCGGCGCGGCTTCAGTGGCTCCGCCGGACGATATACTATGACACATCTGGCAAGAATGAATGGCGTTAATTGCTTCTTGCTTTTGCGGTTCATCAAGTTCGCGGACAAAATCAGCCACATCAGGGGTGGCAAGGCCCTCGCCGGGTTTCAGCTCAATGATCCAAGTTTTATCTGTCCACAAAATGATATTTCCATTGTCGAGTTGATCTATATCCCGGATACGCTCGCCTATATTGATGGGTTCCAGAAATACCGCTCTATCTTCGCGGTAGCGAAGGCGAAAAATGGTTTGTTGTTTTAACGAGCCGATGAGGAGATCCCCGTCCCATTCGGGTAAAAACCCTTTTACTTCAATAAGATTAGAAACACCGATAGAAGGTACCCAAGAAAAAACAGGCAGTTGGTAACCATCATGGCGACCCTGTGATTCGGACAGAGGCCAACTCGTTTTGCCGTAGTCTGAGCCATGTGTTACATAGGGCCACCCGTAGTTCGCGCCTTGTTCGATTAAGTTCAACTCATCTCCCCCTTTAGGGCCATGCTCTGTCGACCAGATCTTGCCATTTCGGTCTATAGCAAGCCCCTGCGGATTTCGATGACCAATTGAAAAGTCAATCGCTTGCCCAGTTTGCAGATTGATCTTTAAGATTTTACCATAATCACCATCCGTACCTTGCGAGTAGAAATTGTCGCTGGCATTGCCGTCAAACCCAAGAAATCCAACTGTGAAAAGCAGTTCGTTCTCGTTTAACAATTCCATCCGACCGCCCGAAAAATGACCTGGGAAGTAGAATCCTCTTTGTTTGATTTTTACGCACGGTTTGGTATCGTAGATGGTATTCCAATCTTCCGTCATTTTTGTAACGGTTCCCAGATCTTCACCTTCTGGTAAACTCAGACCAGAGATCCTTACCGTGAAGCATTCGCGTTCGATATCCCAGTAATAGTGCGATAACAGCAGTGATTTTCCATTGGCGTTCTCATGATAAAGCACGTCGATAAATCGAAACCAGTCCCGGACGATCTTGTCATCAAGCCCCTTATTGTTGACGAAAGACAGAAATTCCTCGTAGTTAATATTCATCGAAATGTCTAATGTCTGAACCTTGTCTCCATCATCATCATCGCTGTTATATAAGAAAAATCGCCCCCGTTTACTCACAATGATGGCTCGATTTCCGATGGCGAACATCCCTCCACCGTTGTGTTCAAGAGGGTAAGTAGCATCGAGCTTAAGCGACTTAACCTCTAGTCTTGTAAACGCCGTCGTCAGACTACCGGGCAGCTTAGGCACGCCGCCGAACTTATTATTTAACTGTTCTAATTGGTCAAGTTGAGTAATGTATTGATAGGGAAACGCTTTAGTCTTCAACCACATTGCTCCCAGTAAAAACGAGGCGAAGAAAATCACCAATAGTATTGCAGCTTTACGTAATATCATCAGAGGTTTTCCTTTTCCTTTTCTAACGAATTGTGAATAATAATCATAAAAATATATCGAACATTATTTTTGTTGAAATATTGTGTGCCACTACAAAGTAGGTTGTTCAGGACTACAATATTTATAGCAACATTCTGTATAGGTAATCATTGTTGTGGATAGACTAAAACCAGTTCTTTCAGATTGGCAACAATAGCTTAGTACATAATAAAATATTTTTGGCTTATTTGAAGTAAACGAAGTGGGCAAACGGATTTATCTGTCTGTTTGTGTTCTAAGCAGAACCAGAAAATTCAAATAAGTTGTCCTCGTTGATAAAATTTATAGGCTATAAAAAGCGAGCATTGGTGATGGTAGGGTCATTTTTTGTCGCTGCTACATATCTCCAGTCAAGTGGTTTTGAGCTATGTATTTTCTTGGCTCAGATAAGGCATTATATTGGCACTTCGATTAGGTAAACTCACATGCAGCCGGACTCATATTAAAAAAACGGAGAGTGGCTGGCAAAAGGCAAGCTAAGTTGAGTGGCAAGAGGAATGTTTTGTGTATTCTGTAAAAGCTGTGAGAGAAAAGCAACGTTTAACACCATGGAAGTGGTTAATGGTGTTTACCACTTCAGTTTGGATAAGCTTGTCAAAGACAATTAAAAATAGGTCAAACATAAGCTTCGAATATACCCCTCACTTTCAGGCCGTTAATTCCAAATGAAATCAGCTTTTCCCCTTAATTTTCTGTTGATTTTAGCCGATAAGGGGTACCTTCACTGTTAGTAAAATAGATATCGCCATTAAGCATTGATGTATATGTATATATCGTTGTAGTGTATTATAGTTTATATATTTTTTAATTTTATCAAGTACTTGGATACTAGTAACGTGAATGTTTTATTTCTCTCTCACCGAGTGCCCTACCCGCCCAATAAGGGCGAAAAGATACGTACCTTTCACCAATTAGCGTTATTGGCTAAACAGGGGCACAATATTCATCTTTTTGCGCCCTACGATGATCCAGGGGATGTATCTTTTTTCGATGAACTCAAACAGGTTTTACACTGTCAAGCTCGTGCATTTCAGTTACCATCAAAACCGTACAGAATGATAATGGGGTTGGTTAAGGGTGATTCATTGAGTGAATCAAATTTTTATTCACATAACTTACAACAACATTTTGACCAGTTTTTGCTGGTTGAACTCCCTGATATCGTTATGTGCAGCGCTTCATCTATGGCACAGTATATTTTTAACAGCAAAACACTGAAAACAATGTCCCGTAAACCCACACTATTGATGGACTTTATGGACGTTGACTCCGATAAATGGCGGCAATATGCCGCATCTAGTCGAGGGCCAATGCGCTGGATATATCAACGGGAAAAAAAGCTGGTTGCGGCTTGTGAGAGAAAAATCGCCACTGAATTTGATGAAGGTTATCTCATTGCCGCGGCTGAAGTCGCTCTGTTTAACCAGCTGGTTACACCCATTAATAACGTTAAAGTACTGGGTAATGGCCTTGATACCGGGGCTTTTTATCCAGCAAAAAATAAGCAGCGCAATCCTGCACCAGTATTTTTGTTTACCGGGGTGATGGATTATAAACCCAATGTCGACGCAGTTGTCTGGTTTGTGCAAACGTGCTGGGAAAATATTTTGCAATTACATCCAGATTCAAGGTTTATTATTGCTGGCATGAACCCCAACAAAGAAATAAATAGATTAATGGCTTTTACTGGTGTTCAAGTGACCGGTTTTGTTGATGATATTTTGCCCTATTACCATCAAGCAGATATTTTTGTTGCACCATTTAGATTGGCCCGAGGTGTGCAAAATAAAATCTTACAAGCCTTTTCATGCGGGTTAGCTGTGGTATCTACCCCGATGGGCGCCGAAGGCATTGCATGTAACGACCAGGAGCATTTACTTTTAGCGACTTCTGCAGAGGACTTTTTGATAAAAATAGCCTCATTAATTGACAGCCCCGAACTATCAGCCAGACTTGGTAGCAAAGCTTTAAGCTTGATAGAAAAACAATATTCTTGGGAGAGTCAGCTAGAACCACTGGTTAAAGCTATCGGTAAAGGGATTTAATGATATGAAATCAATTTTAAAGCAGATTTTATTTATCATCGCGGCAGTTATTGCCTTACCCTTTACCCTTAGTTTTTCGTTATTGTCCTTTATTTTACCGCAAGACACTTTGCTAGCAAGTATCAGTCAGTGTCTGAGTCTGATCCCCACTAAACTGGGTAATTATATACGTGCTGGTTTTTATCGTTTTGTGTTAACCAAATGTAGTCCTGATGCGGTCGTGTCGTTTTTAGTTTTGTTGTCACAGCAAGATACTGAAATAGGAGCCGGTGTGTATATAGGGCCGCAATGCAATATTGGTAAATGTAAAATTGGCCCAAATACCTTACTAGGGAGTGGCGTACATATCATGAGCGGCAAGGAGCAACACAACTTTGATGACGTAAATAGTCCCATTAAAAACCAGGGAGGTAATTTCGAGAAAATTTCTATAGGTATGAATAGTTGGATCGGAAACGGCGCAATGATAATGGCCAACATTGGCGAAGGCTGTGTGATCGGTGCGGGGTCAGTTGTGATCAATGATATTCCGGATTTTGCAATTGTTGCTGGCAATCCTGCCAAGGTAATTAGGATACGCACATGATCAAGCCAATAAAAATCACGCTATTGCTTATTATAGGGCTACTGACCATAGTATTCATTACTGCATCAAGTGCCGCTATTGCACGCCCAACAATAGTAATAAAAAACGTGCATGAGTTTTATCAGGCCGTCGCTCAAGCCAATAAATCGTCTAGAGGGATGATCATTCTCGTCCAAGATGGGCACTATAATTTACCCCACAGAGTTGTTTTATCTCGTGAAAATACAGATATAAGCTCAGTGTCAGATAATCCCGATGATGTTGTATTCATCGGTAAAGGCATGAAAAAGCGGCCATCAACCGAAATACTATTTGATATTCAGGCATCCAATATCTCCTTACGCGGGATAACCATTGGTGAAAGCGCAAATCATTTAATTCAGGTTCGGGCAGAAGATAATGTAGATAATTTCAGTTTATCTAACTGCGTGCTTCGTGATGCCTATGAACAACTGCTAAAAGTGTCCGGTGGGAAACATCCTCAACATCCGCATTCAGATAATGGTCTGGTCGAAAACTGTATGTTTGAATACACCGCAGGTGTTGGCCCCCAATATTATATAGGCGGTATAGACGCCCACCGTATTCGAAACTGGCGCATTATTAACAATGTATTCAGGTATATTGCCAGCCCTTCGGATCATATTGCAGAACATGCTATTCATATCTGGAATGATTCGGCAGACAATAGTGTTATCGGTAACTTGATCATAAACAGTGATCGCGGCATCGGCTTTGGAATGGGCGACAAAGCACTACAAAACAGTGGAGGTATCATTGCTAATAATGTCATATTGCACAGTGACAAAACTCACCCTTTCGCCGATACCGGCATTATTTTAGAAAGTAGTCCAAATACGGTGGTGGCTGATAATACTATTTTACTTGCGAATGGCTATCCAAACGCGATTGAATATCGTTTTTCTCGGACAACAGCTGTAGTAATCGAGGGTAATATCACTAACAAAGCTATTAAAGCTAGAAACGGGGGGTCGGCAACACTGCTCAATAATAAGTTGATTAGGAAAACGACTACAAGCTTGTTTTAATGCTAGTTTCAGTAATGAAAATTGGTGCATCGAGGGTAACGCTACTTGGCTAAATATTGTCGATAGAGAGTCTGTAATGATATCCCCATAAATGTTGGTAACACCAGCACTAACATTATAAAATACCCCAAGCAAAATACTCCTCCACTCGTTATTAATGCCACAATTGGGTGAAGTTCGAGTTTTCCAACAGTAACAGCAGACAGGCCATATGCCACCACAGAAAGCACCAGCGCCAGTAAGCAACCAGCTAACAGTTTGCCTAAGTTTAAGGGCACGTAGTGGTTAAGTGTCATCCCTATGATCAACGTCAGTAACAATCCAATACTTACTCGCAACCAGAGTAATAACTGTAAATTATCAGAATAATGCAACAACCCAAGCATACTAACCGCAATAAATAGCAGACTCGCAAAATCAAAAATAAAAATCATTTTAACTTGCCCTATCGCTGTTAAGGCACTTTCAATAACCAACAAATAAACAAAATAGAAAAATAGCAGTGACATTATTTGCAAAATAGGAGCCGCCAATTGCCATTGCTCACCCAATAAAACCTCAACCACTAGCTTAGGGTAAGCGGCCAAAAATACGCTAATTGGAAATACCAAAAATGAAATTGTGATCAACACTTTTGTCACCCTACCACCGAGTTGTATAGGTGAGTCTTTATAATCTTTAAAGTCGGCTAGCAAGGGCTCTATTGCTGGTCCCAAGATATTGTGGGCAGGTAACATTGCAATATCCCGAGCCATATAATAATTACCCAATATCGCAGGTGAAAAATATTTAGCTACCAGTACCGTATCAATTTGTGAACGTAAATATCCAATGATACTTTTGCCCAGCAACCATCTTGAAAAGCGCCACTGATGTTTAATATTTGTCAGACCAAGTCGCGGTTTATAGGTATGAATTAGGTATGTGCCAATAGTAAACACCGCAGCACCCGCTAGATCAGCAAAAATAAATGCCCAATAACTTTGCCACTGAAGTGCCACTGCAATCACTATGATAAACGTGACTAATCGTTGCACTAACGCCAAATAAAATAATTTTTTATAGTCCAGATCACGCTTGAACAGGATAATACCTGGGTTTCTAAGAGCATTAATAATAAGAGCTATTGAAGCAACCTGAAATGCAAAGCTGAGTTGAGGCTGTGAAAAAAATGCGGCAATAGGTGATGCCAATAGAAGCAATAAAATTAATACTAAACATTTTAATAGCAGATCAAGGGTCCAGGAAGTATTCAGGTCATCTTCACTTACCTGTTTTTTTTGAACAATATAGGGTTCAGAACCCGACTGGGACAACATATCAAAAAAATATAAAGTGAGAGAAACAATTGCAATCAACGCAAAATCCTCCGGTGTCAGTACCCTCGCAAGTATGAGGGTGCTGATGAGCCCAAGGACGCGTTGTAATATTTTTGCTCCGCTAGAAAACGCGGCACTGGTGAAGAGTTTTTTAATCGCACTCACAAATGGAATATTATAGCGGCTTGATTAACATGGGCTTGCCAGTCAAGATTGTCGACAACATGTTGTCTTGCGGTTTTTCCCATTGCTTTTAATTTATCAGGATTATCCAGCAAGTTTTTTACGGTTTTGGCGATAAGTCCCGGGTCAGTACAATCAATAATATAACCACTGTCATTTAACTTCATGGTTTCCCGCGTGCCACCGGAGTCACCTGCGATAACGACTTTACCACATGACTGAGCTTCGACTAATACCATACCAAAACCTTCTATGTCATTGTTGATGGTACGGTTGGGTAAGATGAACAAATCACATTGCTGATAGCATTGGATCATTTGCTCATCGGTTATTTCATCCATAAATATGACATGCTGTCGTAAAGATAAGCTATTGGTGAGTTCTTCAAGGGCTGCTCGGCATTCGCCACGACCGATAATTGCGTAAAGGATATCCGGCATGTATTTAACCAATTCAGCGACCGCGCGGATCATCATATCTTGGCCTTTACGTTCCTGTAAGCGACCTACAGTAATAATAACTTTGCGATCTTGCCAGCCAACGTTTTGTCGAAATAGAAGATCTGGCGCTGCCGGAATAAACTTACTGCTATCCACTCCAGGGTGAAGCACTTGTATTTTGTCATCTTTTGCATAGCCTAAACGCTGCACAATGTTGGCGCTATTATGGCTATTACATATGATCTGCTCTGCCCCTTTACATACCTGTTTAACCATCAGGTTGTGCTCGCCACTGGTTGCAGCCGTTTCAACATCCTCACCATGTACATAACATAAGTAGGGTATGCCCGTTAATAATTTCAGTAACCAGGCAGTGACACCTTCATGAATAACTCGCCCACAATGAATATGCGTAATATGATGTTGCTTAATAATTTTCTTGAGGGCCCAAATAGTACGCCAATAAAATTTCAAACCCTTCACGCTTTTAAAGCCCCATTCACTGGCATGCAAGGGTATACGCACAATATTGAGGTCATGGGATTGATCGAATAATACGCCCTCATCGGTCAGATTGGCTACGATCAGGTACTCATCTGTGGGTAGCCGCGAGTATAGCTCCCAAAACCAGCGCCCACTGCCTCCGGAAATAGGTGGGAAATTTTCAGTCAGTACCAACACTCGATTAGTCATACATTTTGCAACCTGGTTGTGGTACCTATTACATCGTATTGGGAGAGGGGAACCTGTTTAAAAAATGGAATATGGCGATCTACTTTACAGTTGTTAAGTAGGGGCACAGTCCACTCAATTTGGCGTATCTGTTCTGCGCAGGCGAAGAGATCTTCGGGCGTCTGACCATTTTTATTTAATATCTCAGGGTGTATCTCTAACAGTAATATCACGGTATCTGCATTACGAATAAGATCCAGCGCCCCCTCTATCGCCTGAGCTTCCTGACCTTCTACATCAATCTTGATCACAACTAAAGGACTCAGTTTAAGCTGATTATTTAATACCCAGGTGTCTACTGTGGTGACAGGCGTGTCTCCGGTAATTTCCACAGATATATACCCTTCATGATCATTTAACCGATCAGGGTCAGCACGAAAAGCGACACTTCCGTTAAAGTTAGATACCGCAGCACAAACAGCATGATTATTATCAATTATATTCGCTAAATTATATTCAAGTATGGAAAATGATTTAATATTTGGTTCAAATGCACACACAGAGGTTAACAGGGGGCAGTTTGCTGCAACAAGTGATGATACGGTGCCAATATCTGCCCCGAGATCAAAAAACGAAAAGGGTTGATGAGTTTCATTTATCATGTCACAAAAAGGTAAGAATTCGTCAAGGTAGTAATTTTCAGGGCCTTTTTCTAACCAGAAACACCACTCACCCAGAGGCACCACAAATTGCCTGTCATCAATATTGTGGGCAATTAACCTATGACCAATGTGTTTTACGCACCATAAATAAAAGCGGTGTTTTCCTCGCCATTCCTTGCATTGTAACAGCACAAATAGCCTGTTCAGCCAGCCACTGAATACCTGCGGACTTTGGGCTGTTGACATAGGCGTAGTCAAAGAGGCTGTCATATAACAACCTTAAAGTGGGAAGCTTGCATTAAGTCGCTCAAAATTATCCATTAGCATATGTTTAAAATCTGCGGTGTCCTGTTCAATAGCAATGTCATCACTTTGCCCAGACAAAATAATTATTCCACTACCTATATATTTACCGAACATAATTCGGTAAATTTCGTACAGTTTGGCTATTTTTTTATCCGTAAAAAATTTACCATCTACCACATACCAATATGTCAGCAGACGTATGTTGCGGGAGTTAACAATTTTTTCAATTGCAAATGTTAGTCCTTCAAGCCCTGTAAAGTTATCGCGGCTGTCAAGGGTCCATGATTCTTCTAGGTAAAGGCGGTTTAAGGAGCTTATTAGCTCACCTTCACCTTTAGGGTACCAGGCGACATACATATCGATTAACTTATTTTTATGGGTAAACGTGCCCTGTTGTGCGTCATAGGCATGATTAAATTCCGGACTCCAGTTAGCAGAGCGTTCCCCAGCGGCGGTCTGCTCAAACACTGCGACCCTGTTTATTTTATGTGGTGCAGTGACAGGTGCCAGCTGAGTTAAAATAATTTGATACCAGACAGCAAAGCTTAAGGTCAGGATTAGCAATATGCCGACTGGGGTAAACAACACTTTTGGTTGCAATCTTCTACCAGACCCGGTTACCACTGTCTCTATTTTTAAATCAGCGGTTTTCTCCCTGATCAGCTCACCTATTGCAATCAAACAAATGATCACAAAACTGAAAAATAGCCAACCATATATTAAATGGTCTGCACCCACTGCGTACTCCATATTGCTCAAATGCCCGGTCAAAATAATACCAAACACACGGATTGCATTGGCCAGTACCGGAAACAGGATAGCAATGGTCATAAACAGGGTTTTGCGTGCTGCAGATTGAATATTTAAATAGGCGTAAAGAGAGCCGATAACGATAGAGGCAATAAAAAAGCTGATACCCGAGCAGGCCTCTGCGACCAAAAAGCGCCCTTCGGGGATTTCAATATACAAACCGGTTCTAAATATGGGTACACCTGACCAATTTAACATGACAACAGACATGTCTGCCGTTATCTGCTGCAAAGTCGGGATTAGTTCTTCCCCGATAGGAATGCAAAATAGGATGAAAAATAACGGAAAGGTAATTTTAGCAGCAAGTTTATTGCCTAAAAAGAACCAGATACTCAGGGGCAAAAACGTAAACATCGCGACATGCATAAACAATTGCACACCACCTGATAGCCCTATGGCATAAAGCAATAAACTACCTATACACGGCAGCAACAACCAGTAATTAGGGACAATTTCGTAAGGCGCCAATTGTGGGCATTTTAAATAGATAAAAAAGCCAACCGCCGGCAGTACAAATAAACAATGATTAAAAATATCTGAAATAAGCCAGATATCGATGGCGGTAATCAGCCCTTGCCAAAATACTACACACCAGATGAATACAATAACAACTAAACCAAAGATAACAGCTTTGCCATTTTTCTCTCCAGACTGTTCCATAGAGGAGCTTACAACCATAACAATGACCTTCTATTTGGCAGAAACATTATAAACATCTCTCATGGTGCCCCATGAAAAGTCTACTAATAAACGCTCTAATTTTCCGTAGTTTTTGTCTAAATTGACATAATGGCGGAATCTTGATTTTAAAGGTGCATGAGTTAACCGTGGTTGCTCGCTGTCTATTTCCCACGGATGGAAATAAAAAGAATAGGGCTGCTTTTCTTTTTTTAAATAACTGGAAACTAAAAATTTTGTCAGCTGATAGGGATAAAGCCTAAAGTAACCTCCCCCCCCTATAGGGGTTTGCTTGCCTAAAACGTTTAAGGTGGGGATCGGGATTTCAATAATCCCTTCTTTGCGCCTATATGCAAAGCGAGGCCAATCAGGGGTACCGTATAAATCATGTTTGACCGGATAAGTACTGGAACTGTACTGGAATCCAAGTTCTGCCAGCACTTCAAAGGCCCATTCATTGTTGTAACCAATAGAAAAACTAGGTGCGCGGTACCCTATTAAGGTTTCCCCGATGAGATCTTCAAGATGGTCTTTAGAACGCGTGACATCAGTTTTAAATTCTTTCCGTGTTTGCTCAGTTGCCCGGCGATGAGCATAACCGTGGCTTGCTATTTCGTGGCCTTGGGCATGGATATCTTTAATCAGTTGCGGGTATCGCTCTGCCACCCACCCCAAAACAAAAAATGTTGACTTAACGTCGTGCTTGGCAAAAAGGTCCAGCAAGCGGCGAGTATTACCCTCTACCCGCGGTTGATAATCTTTCCATTGCTCTGGGGTAATAATAGATTCAAAGGCTGATACATGGAAAAAATCTTCCACATCTACTGTCATGGCATTTAGTACATTACTGTGCAAAATTATCTCCCTTTACCAAACAACACAACTTCTACTGTGCGAATTAAAATAAGAATATCCAACATCAAACTTTGATGTTTGACGTAATACAAATCAAATTTTAATTTTTCCATAGAGTCTTCCACACTTGCTCCATAGGGATAATTAAGTTGTGCCCACCCGGCTATGCCTGGCTTTACATTATGCCTCTGGTTGTAATAGGGTATTTCGCGAATAAGTTGTTCAACAAATTGAGGTCTTTCAGGGCGCGGGCCGATAAATGACATTTCGCCACGAAATACATTAAGCAATTGCGGTAATTCGTCGATTCGATATTTACGAATAAACGTCCCAACCCGAGTAACCCGAGTATCGTTAGCAGTAGCCCACTTAGCCCCATCCTTTTCTGCATCAGGACGCATGCTTCTAAATTTAATAATATCAAAAAGTTTACCGTTTAAACCCACTCGCTCTTGTTTATAAAACACGGAAGATTTGATTTTATTACAATCTTCAAGATAAATAATTAAACCAGTAAGCAACATAAATGGCCAAGCTAGCATGAATACCACAAAGGCCAGAACCGTGTTCATCATATAATACAGCGCATCTTTGAGGTGGTTTTGTGAATTAAAGCCATTGGAATAAATCACCCAACTTGGATACAGGAGGTTAACCACTATCTGCCCGGTCTCGCGCTCCATAAAGTCCAGTAAATCTGTCACTTCGACTCCTCTTAGGCGGCAATCAAAAAGGATTTCCACGGGTAAAGTGCCACGGCGCTCATCACAGGCGATAATCACTTCTTCAATATCGTTGTCCGTGATAAAATTACGGAAGTTTTCATCAATCTTGATATGGATTAATTTTTCGTTTTGGATACCTTCTTCACGATTATCCCCTGGAATAGGTATAAAACCCAATAATTCAAAACCAAAACGGTCAACTTCCCGGCGCATTCTGCGTTCTATAATTGATGCACGTTTACCAGCGCCAATAATGATAATCTTGGTTTTCCCTAGACCAAGTAAGCCTAAATGATTGATGAAATAGCGAAAAATTACCAAAGTAATAATTGACAGACCCGCAGCTATCGGCAAAAAATATTGATGTAACTGAATGTCAGTAAGCACAGTGTTAACAATAATTTCCATCAAGAAATAACCCAGAGCAACACTGACAAAAATGCGACGGATTATGCCACGAAAAGTTTCTCTTAATTTTGACTCATATAAGCCCACGGATAGGGCTGAAAGTATAACTAAAGATGTAAAAAGCCCTATATAAAGGACTAAATCTCCCAGTGCAGGGGCTGGAGAAAGGGTTGTTTTATTAACCACTCCCAATGTTAGATAGAGAATATAACCAACTATTGATGCTTCTAAAGCCATCAATGTATTTGAACGGCGAACTTCCTTCCGATTAACAAAACTCATTAATCATTCTCTCCCTCTTTAGACGGTATAATAGATTTATAATATTTACGTATAATTTAATTAACTAAGAATGACAGTTTTTGTCGTTTATTCGTTATTATAAAGTTGTGAAATATACCGGAAACTTGCTACATTAGTTACTTATACTAACGATGAGTTTACGACACGGAGCCATAAGTTACATGAAGACTCACAAAATAGCATTCTTCAATTTATTATTTTTAATAATTTTGACTACGCCAGGGTGCACCACAAATAGCAGCACATTGCCTAGCGCATCAACTTACCCTTCATTAACAACCTCTGTCAGTAATTATCAGTATCTAATTGGCCCAGGTGATATGCTGACGATCTTTGTATGGCGCAACCCTGATATATCAGGCTCTTATGTGGTCAGACCTGACGGCAAGGTAACGACTTCGCTAGTGGAGGATGTAGACGTTACAGGGAAAACCCCTGAAACCCTTGCTCGGGAGTTGGAAACTGAGCTTGGCAAATATATCAATAATCCCCGCGTAACCGTTAGTGTTACCAGTTTTTCCGGCCCATTAAGTGAGCGAGTGCGGGTAATAGGAGAAGCTACCAATCCTCAATCAATTAACTACACCGAACAAATGACATTGTTGGACTTAATGATCTCAGTTGGCGGGTTGACTGAGTTTGCCTCTGGCAATAATGCTAAACTGGTACGCATAGTAAACGGTACGCAAAAAACGTTTGACCTGAACATAGATGCGCTTATTAAAGATGGGGATATTCGACAAAATATTGATATATTACCTGGTGACATCATTATTATTCCAGAAGCTTGGTTTTAGTCGAAAATAGATATATGGATTTTTAAATGCAGGATTTACAAAGAACGATCGAATTACTGATCGATTACATCAGGGGTGTATGGGTAAAAAAACGATACATTATAATTTCCAGTTGGTTGATTTGTCCAGTTGGTTTTGTCTACGTTGCTGCAATGCCTGACATTTATGCGTCAACAGCCCGAGTTTATGTTGACACCCAGTCAGTTCTGCAACCTTTGTTAAGGGGATTGGCAATTCAAAGCAATCCTCAACAAGAAATTACTATGATGGTCAAGACCATGTTAAGTCGTCCAAATCTGGAGATTATTGCCCGAGAATCTGATTTGGATGTTACTGCGCTAACGCCGATTGATTACGAAGAGGTCATATCAGATCTGAGTCGAAATCTTCGCTTAAGAACAACTGGAAGAGATAATTTATTTACCATCTCATACACAAATAAAGATCCACAGATGACCAAAGATGTGGTTCAGGAAACCCTGGACTTATTCGTTGAAGGGGCGCTGGGCAATACACGTGAAGATTCAGACTCCGCCAGTCGTTTTATTCAAGAACAAATAGATGAATATGAAAACCGTTTAACATTTGCTGAACAACGGGTGGCAAGTTTTAAACGCAAATATTCGGCTTTGCTACCGAATAAAGGCTCTTTTTACCAAAATTTTACCGAATTACAGTCCCAGTTGGCGCAAACTGAACTTACCATTAAGGAAACTGAACAACAGATTAAGGCTTTATCCGAAGGACTAAAGGGGCAAGGATCACAAATGGATAGCTTTGCAGTCAAACCGTCTAATTCAGAGCCAACCCTAACGACCCGTTATGACGCTAGGATCCTCAGCCTAGAAGCAAAGCTTGATGAACTGAGACTCAAATACACTGAGTTACACCCTGATGTAGTTGAATCAAACAATTTGTTGGCTGTGTTACAAAAATCACGGAAAGATGAAATAGATGAATACCTGGCATTGGATGATGGCAACAACACAAACGGGTCATTGAGTACGTTATCTACTGGGATACGTATGGAGATGAGCGGGTTGCAAAGTCTGATTGCTTCGCTACAAGTAAGAAAGGCAGACTTTGAGGCTAAGATAATTAGCCTGGAACAACAAATTGATTTGGTACCCCAGATAGAAGCAGAATTCACTGCGCTTAACCGAGATTACGATATTACCAAAAGTAAATTTGGAGAGTTGTTGTCCAGAAGACAATCAGCAGATCTAGCCCAAAAAGCAAATGTATCTTCAGAAAATGTGCAATTCAGGGTCATTGACCCACCCCTGGCACCTCAAACACCCGATGGACCCAATCGTGTACTAGGCTACACAGCGGTTACTTTTATGGGTTTTGCAGCTGGCATTGGTATTGCTTTTCTAATAAGCCAACTTAACCCCGTTCTTACCAGAGGCAGGCAACTGTCGTCTTTAACCTCGTACCCAGTGTTAGGTATAGTGAGTCACCTGAATCGCACGGCAATACGCAAAGTCGACAGAGCGAAAATGGTTGTCTTTATCACTTCTTCAAGCTTAATTTTTGTCATCTATGGTGTGTTAGTGACAGCTGAAATACTTCAAATTAACTTATTTGCGAGGGTATTCTCATGAATACAATAGAGCGCGCACTGTCTAAGCAAAATGCCAGCAAAAAAGATGAGACTACCGATGTACCTGCTTCAGAACCAGTCGATAACATGACGGAAGCTAGCCCCATTGAACCAAAAAAAGCGGCAAATAGTATTGGACAAATAACGATCGATCTTGCGATGTTGGAAGCAAAAGGGCTTGCTTCAATCGGCACCCAGCGCCGGCAAATCAACGAGGAATACCGAGCCATCAAACGAAAAGTTTTGAATAATGCTTTTGGCCCTTTGTCCCAGTCTTTAACCAACAGTAATATCGTCATGATTACCAGTTCTAGGCCCGGCGAGGGTAAAACGTTTACCGCAGTAAACTTGGCCTTAAATATAGCCTTGGAGCAAGATTTAACCGTGCTCCTTGTGGATGCAGATGTGCTGCGCCCCAATGTAATGCGCACCCTTGGGCTGGACAACCAAGAAGGTTTGATGGAGTATCTGCTCGGCGAAAAAACAGATGTCTCCGAAATTATATGCAACACCAATATACCTAACTTGCGCATTATTTCTGCCGGAAAGTCTCACCACCTGTCAACAGAGCTGCTCGCCAGCGAAAAGATGTATGAAGCGGTACAAGAATTCGCTAATCGCTATACTGACCGTATAGTAATTGTCGATACTCCCCCTTTACTGGGTGTTAACGAAACAGCTATTTTAGCTAATTTGGCAGGCCAAGCCATAATTGTAACCGCACAAAATTCCACCAAGCTATCTGATATACAGCAAGCTGTTACTCAACTTAACCCAGAAATGGCCATAGGTTTTGTGATCAACAAAGCCCAAAGGACAGGCGATGAAGCTTCAGGCTACGGCTATTATTATTACGGAGAAGAAGATTAGTGACCGACAAGAGGACGTCACCAGCCTGCAACAAACTTATCCTGGTAGCTGCATTTACTTGCGTTAGCCCAAATTTGTTGATCGCTGGTGAGTTGCAAATCACGCCTAATGTTAATACTACCGGTTATGTCTATCAAACCGAGAGCGAGTCTCGGGAAAACGTCAGTAACCAGGCTCTTGTGATTAACACCAAGGTCATTGGCATATACGATGCGCGCAAGGCTTCCGCGTCAGTTATGGTCGATCACACCTATGTGCAACAAAAAAACGATGATCCAGGGGCAGATAAAAGTTTCACCGAACTAAAATATACCTCTGATATCAATCTTATTGACCGAATCATGTCATTATCGTTATCGGGAGGCCAAAGTTATCGCGTACTTGACGCATCACAAGGCTTGGTGAATGACAAGGTATTGGCCGCAGGTGAGTTAACAAAAATCAGTACTAATAGTGCCGAATTAAACTTAAGTGTGCCCAATCCACAGTATTTAGGGGCAACGGTAAAAACCTCCTATTCCAATAACCATTCCGATGAATCCTTAACCAGCAACCAGGGTATAGATAGCCAGAATATGCAACTCAATGCCCAGATTTATCAAGGTAGCAGATTCAAACGAGCTAGCTTTTACCTGGCCAGTAGTTATAACAATACCAAGCGAGCCGGCAACCAGGATTTTGTATCCACGATTTCCAGCGCTCACCTGGGGTTTGGTTTAAGCCAGGATATAAAATTAGTACTAGTTGGTAATGATAATAATTATGATGTGAACGAGCAGAACGTAAATAGCCAACGCGCAAACCTGGATACCACCAGTTATGGTGCTGGATTAATGTGGCAACCAAGCGATAATCGCAGCGTTGAGCTTACCTACAATAAACTCGATGAGGGTGAAATGAGCAGTCGCTTTGTCGGTTTGAATACCAACTGGGCACTTTCATCACGCACGGCTGTGGCATTTGATTACAGTAAACGTTTTTATGGCGATGCTTACGACTTCAGTTTTAACTATAATTTAAAATCCTTTCGTAGCTCTGCCAGTTACAACGAAACTGTGACCTCATATTCTCGCCTTAGCCTTGCTGAGGGCTCCAGCAGCTTGTTTGTTTGCCCTATCAGCTCTAGTGAATTAGCGGGTTGTTTTCAACCAGAATCGTTGCAATATGTATTGCAAGCGGGTGAAGAATTCAGAGAAGCAGGTTTACTGCTTAGCGATGTCACTAACGAAGTTTTATTTAGTAAAACGGGCCGCTTAAACCTGGGGTACGACAAAGGTCGACTTAAAGCAGCGCTAAATCTGTCTATCAATACGACAGAATACCTTGAGTCTGATCGCCAGCAGGAAAGAAAAAACCTAGGGTTGAGTTTGTATTATCAGCTTGGAAGACGCAGTAATGTAGCCTTGAGCAGTAATTTTTCCACTGTAAATTACATTGGTTCTGATCGGAAAAACGATGTTATGAATATTTCTGCTTCTTTTAAACGTACCTTGAGCAAACAATTATCCATGGATGTTACTGCCCGTTACCTTGACCAGGAGACGGAGGATAAAAGTCAGAATTTGACCGATTCACGCCTCACAGTCAGTTTAGATTACAGGTTCGACTGAGTTTTATGATTTCAGATGTAGTTCTTTTTTGTCCCATTCAAGTAAGACGGTAAATCGTTTTTACTTTGCTGACTAATATCAATTAAATTTCGCAGATTTAATTACTTATTCACACCTATTTTGGCTAAGTGATTGTCATAAGACGCAAGTAAATTCACTAACTGCTGTGTCTCGCTTTCATTATCGCCATACTATTAAGTCAGTGCCCAGCCTTTCCCCCAGCAAATACTCCCCCCGGACCCCTAATCTACTCCTAGCTTTGCATTAAATAGTACCGGTACGTTCATTCGCTATCCTTGTCAATACCCGTTTCACTTGGAGACGCCACTGCCAAGCTCAATAAAATCATGTCAATTTACCTTTTTATTAACTCATGGCAGAATAATAGCAGACCCTTTGTCAGGTTTAATTTTTAAGAATGACAGTCGTAAAACTGAATAGAATTGTTCGCTTCAGAAGAGGTATGCAGCGGCTGATAAAATAATAATTATGCCTACGCCTTGAATATTAACCAAAACTTTAAAGTAGATGGCGTTATAGGTTTTCCGAACAACATGCTGACCTTAACGGTAGAGAAGTATGGTCTAAATATGTCGACGCTCATAAGAACAGGAAAAAGCCAATACAGATGGAGATCCTGGCAGGCTAGACACTAAATGTAAGTGCTAACTATCTTTTTCGTTTTATATAATATAGCCAACACAAGGTACTGAAGTTGCAGCCAGGCGGTAAAAATCACTTACTCAAGCTTGGCTGCACTGAGTGAATAAGGTAAATAAAAGCAACCAACAAGGATGCAGTCACAGGGCCACGGGTATAAATTATCAGCTGATCCATAAACAACCCTTATTACCGTCATCCCAGCATCTGCAGTTTGTATCAGGTCAACTCGCTCGCACCCACTGGATACCGCTGGCTAATTGTTTTGATGCAAGACCCTATCAGGCCATAAAATCAGGGGCGTTTGATACATTTTTTGCTGGCGTAACCCTGCCCTGTTTTCACTCATAAACTCAAATAAAGATCGCCAGCATTCAGGACAATCTTGTTCTAATTTAGCGAGGTATTTTTGTTGATTATCAGGGTAATGCTGCTTAATAGCTTGCGCGGTTAACCAGCTATACTGAGGCAGTAACAAGTGAGAGTAGCCTGCACTTAAGGCAATGCGTAAACCTGCTAGGTCGTAATCACCAAAATAAATGGCCGGTTTGTTGTGTTCACTGTTCAACCAACTTTTGAGTAACGTTTTACATGCCCTTGAGTGATATTTATCACCACGGTAGACGACTAATGGTTTCGCTAAACAGGCATAAGGTTGATATGCAAACCAGTCATTAAAACTATCACGATTTTCTACTATGACAAGGCAATCAAATCTCTTCAGTTTTAACTGACTAACATCTAACTCGATATTGACCTGCTGGCTTGGATAAAACCCCTCAGCCACAGCATCAAGCGCTGACTCTTGGGTGATAGCCACCAAAACCAAGTGGTGAGTAGGTTTGAGTTGTCCTTGTTTTTCGTAAGGGTTTCGTTGTGCTGCACTTTGATGAGTATCCAGGCTAAAATCATCAAAAATACTGGCGTAACCTTCATCTAATAATGCTTGATTGATTTGCCCAATATATTCTCTGTTGAACCGATAGGTTTTATCTGGCTTTACCCATTTACCGGGCGTGAACTCCAAATCATCACACCATTTTACAATCTCAATCAGAATGCGGCTTGCCTTCGCCACAGTATTTTCTTCATGTAACAGTTTTTCGTATTGGGCAAAGAGTAACCGTTTTGCCTTTAAGCTGAGATCATCTGCCATAGCCTCGTCTAACCCGGCGCCTGAAAATCACCGAACAAATGCATGCCGACTTTTACATCGCTAATAATACGTAACTGATTAAAACGGCTTTGTGCTGCACTGTCTTTTTCCAGTATAAAGCTTTGTTTATTTTGCTGAGGCAAACCTTGGTATTCAGCCACGATTTGGAATAACCACATTTCTGGCTCCCAAAGTAATGCCTGTTCGGCTAAGTAATCGACACCGCTTAATGCTTGTGGGCTTTCTATTACATGGATATAGAAATCTTCTACGTCTTTTGTTAATTGTTTTTGTTCAGTAACCACTAAGTTTTGCACAGCAACAGCAAAGCCTTCAGTTTGTCTCTCAGACTGTGAAGCTTGTTGATGCTCTCTAGGTACAGCGCGGGCAAGTTCTGCCAGGCCGTAGCTGTCTTGTGGCCTGTCTAAAGCAATAAAAGCTTGGGCACTGATACCATGGGCCTGATTAACCACTCCAGGAACTTGGCTGCGATTTGGATAGTCACCAATTTGGAAGTTAGGATGCTGACGTAAAAATGCGCTCATACGGTTGATCAGCAAGGCTCTGTCTTGTTGTTGACGGAAACGTGCCATCAACAGTACCAGGCGTTTTTGTACTTCTAATAATGAACCTGAATGATCAGAAATACTGGCCTGTAACTGACTCACTAATAACTTGCGTAATGCGCCGTCACTGCCCGCTAGCTGGATAAGATCCTCAAAATTGATAATCCCAAAACCGTCTAAGATACGTCTTAATTGGCGCTGTGCGAGTTCGATTTCTAAAATTTTGTCATCCAAGCTGCTAACAAAGCCAAACCCTGTATTTAATCTGTGCCACAGACTTTCAATAGCATCACCAAACTGCCCTGTCATATCGTGTACACGTTCAGTCAGTAGCTGTAAGTGATGTTCACTGGCAGCGTAATCACCTTTTTGCCGAGCCGCTTGCAATGACTGAACTCGAGTGTGGATTTGATCCAGATGTTCGCCTACGTCTGAGTTGATTTGCCGTTTGCGCTCATCCTGGGTCAAACTGGCAATCAAGTCATTAACGTTAGGCCTCAGGCTGAGGGGTTTTTGTTCATCCGGACGCCATAAAATGCGGCTAGTGATTAACTTTTCTAACGCCTGATGAGTAAAAGTGGTTTCGTCTACATGACCTTGCAAGTAGCCCTGCATCAGGGCTTCAGCATGTTTACCCATTAGCTCTAAACGCTCTTTGCCCAATGCAAATAACGGGTTGCTTGGCACTGTATTTGTTTGCCTGGGCGCCTGACTCAAAACATGACCTCTTGTTCAGGAATATCATCATCAATGGGCAAGTTTTCTTCGTCTTTGATAAAACGCACCAACTCCATAAGTTGCTCGATTTTGCCCGTTACTATGTAAAACAAACGATCTTTATGGGGCTGATGTAAATACCCTAACTCCTTGATCCGCTTAAATACCTGTTTGATCTGCATATCAGGTTTATCACTTGTTGACTTAAACACCTTGTCATTAGCAAGCTGGGCTAAACGCTGAATAAGAGACTGGTTATCCACTACCTTGGACTCAAAGTCTTGTAACTTAATCGTGTCACCTGCACTTAATGAACCATCACGGCCTAACGCCTCTTGCACTAATTGCATCCATTCCAACATGGGCAACAGGGACTGCACTGTGCTGGTGAATTGCTGAGCGAGATGCTGGCGGGCATTTTGGGTTAGATCACAATAGGCCAGAAAAAACACTGAGCCATCATCATTTTTGGCAATTCGCCTGTTGAGCGGCCTTAAAAAATGATTTAGGTCGTTAACCAGTTCGTCATTTTGCAACTTATGAAAGCTATGCTCGTCTGTGACCGCACAAATAAATTCACCTTCCAGCAGTCGCTCTAACAATGGACCATGTTCTATCATACGTTCACCTGTGATGATGTGGTGCTTGAGGTTTTGTTCTGCTGCAAACGCTCGGCAATACGACTGAGTTTAGGTTCGATTTTTTCCAAACATTGTTTCTGTTTATCAATCAGGTATCTATGTTTAAACAACATCAACACATCAGATTCCGGGTTCGGGAATGCGCCTAAAATATGAATATGATTGGCATCACAGGCCTTAAACAGTTTTTCTACATTGTGATACGCCAACGTGCCAATCTCATCAATCGGCCAATGTATGGTGATCTGCGCCTCGTTACGCAATAAACGGGTAAAGGCTAATAGAAATTTACACAAAATCAAATAGGCCATACCGTGACTGGATGATTCAAGCAACTGCCGGTCATTTTTAATCACTAAGTCAGAGCCACCTTCGTTCAGGTGTAACTCTAAACGCAACAGTGATTCGATACTGTAGTTGGCGTCGTTAGGTAATACCTCAACCACATCGGCCAAATTATCTAAATATGCCTCGCTGGGCAGAAAATCATCAGAGGTACTCCACTTATTGTATTGCTGGGAAAATCGTTTCAGTGGTGCCCAAAAATTAAGCTCATCTACGGTAGAGATAATCTTTACCTCAGAGCGGGCAATGCCGTCGAGGCTTAAGTCATCTGATACTTCATCGGTCAGGCGTTTACTTTGCTGGGCGATTTTGCGATTAATATCACTAAAAACAGTGAAGAACCTGTTTAAGTCACCGCCTATGGTTTCCCCTTGCTCAACAATTTGCCGTTGACGAGATTCTAGAATACTCAACAAGCGCTGCAAAATAGGCAGACGGGCCCGCGCACTCGTGTCTTCATCCAGCACACTAAAGGCTTGCACCATAGTGTCCAGAAAGTCTTTACCGGCATCTTTACCTAAGGTTGATTCAAACTCATTAAAGGACTCCTTAAGTTTTTTCTCCCTACGGCTTTGGCTTTCCAGTGCTTCGCTACAACGGTTAATGCGTTCAGCCTGATCGCCTAGGTTAATGTTTTGCTGATCGGATGGCTCACAGGTAAATATAATATGACTCAGTTGACGCACCATAGGCTCAATTTCTGTCATTAGTGCATGACAGCCGGACAAATTTTTATCCGTTTCTGATAACGTTTTCGTTAGTTCAACACGTTGGGTTTGGTATTGATTACCCAAGATGGTTTGCTGCTGCTGCAACTGCTGGATGAGGGCTTTTAGCTCTGCTTCTTGTTCAAGCAATTGTGGGCGGTGTTTCAACCAATCGGTCTGCACAAATGTTTTATATTCATTTAGCTCATCACGCCTGACTGTTATAGCTTGAATATGACTTTTTAACGCCTCAATTTGCTGCTTAAGCTCACGCAAAGTATTAGGGTCAATGTCTTTGTTGGCCAACTCCTGATTAAAAGCATCTTCCAGTTGTTTAATTTGCTCACGGTTTTGTTGCCGTTTGTGATTGACCTGGCCCTCTAACGCTTCGATTTGTTCATCTAAAACAGCTAATTCATCTTGCCAGCCATTCTTAAAATCCAGGAGTTGTTCTGCAAAATCAGACTTTAATAAATCAATAGCATCTTGCTTTTGCGATAAAATTTGCTGTTTGTTATCCAGGGATACGTGTAAGGCTTGCTGAGCGTGTTGCTTGCGCTTTGCTAGCACAGCTTTTAGTTCATCGGTAAAACGCTGTTTGGCGCTTTGAGAATATCCTATCTCTTGCTCCGCATGTTCAAAAGCTCGGTTTTTCTCAGAAACCTCTTCTCTTTGTAATTCAGCCTCTTGATGGCACTGATCTAACTCAGCTTCAGCTTGTTTTTGCTGTTTTTCGGCGGCCAGAAAATGTTTTTTCGTTTGCTCCAATGACAAGGTTAAGGCGGTTTCGTCCTGGGCATAATCAGGGGCATCAATGACTGATATGTCTAACTGCACACCTAATAAGCTGTTACCTATCGCCTCACTGTTGTGGGCAAGAAGTTGGGGTGACAAGTCTTTACGCTCGAGCAAATTTTCGTCAATCAACTTACCTATACTGTGTTCCCAACCAGCTTTATTGTCTCGCAGGAATTGTCTTAAGCTGTCTTGTTCCGGCGAAAGCTGTTTGTGTAACTGTTGCAAGCGCTCTTTGGCTTGCCGGGTAGATAACCTTGCCTGGTGTAATACTTTATCGGCTTCGTCTCGTTTATTTCTCAGCTGTTGATAAGTGTTTTCAGCTTGCTTTTTGGCGCCTGAACTGTGTAGCCATGATCGCTGGGCAAGCTCCAAGCGTTTATCCGCCAGTGTACCGTTTTCTACTTCTTGCTCTGTGGGCGAAGCTTGTTTGGCGTCATGCTCTTGGCGCACTATGGCGCGCTCTATATCAAATAATTGCTGATCAAATTCCTTTGCCTGTTGCTCTTTACGCAGCTCAAACTGTTTACGTAAATTGTCTTCTTTATCACTGTGAGTTTTACGCACGGTCTCTTTTTGTTGGCTAATGGTTTTAACCTGTAGCTGATTTTTACGAGACAAACGTTCTAATGATTCAGATAACTTAAGCTTTTGTTGTTCAAGCTGACTCTGTAAGTCTTTATGTTGATCGATTAACAAACTATATTGTTCTAACTTTAGCTCGTGCTCTTCACGCTTAAGGGGTAAAGCATCCATGTTTTTTTGCAGTTGATCTATATCGGAATCCTGATACTTTTCATACTGCTGCTGGATATGATCTAATCTTGAAGATTTGGCTTTAAGGTTTTCAGCAGTTTCACTGACTCGACTATTCAATATACCTTGCGCTTGCTCAAAAGACTCTTTGGCATCACTTTGTTGGCCTTTAATTTTATTGCGCTGCTCTTGGGTATCGGCCTTTTGGGTTGCTAGCGACTGTAAGTCTTTTTCTAATACCGGCTTAAGCTGCAACAACTGATTTTCAATGGCATTGAGTTCTTCAGTTTGGACTTGAAGTTTTTGATATTCATTCTGCATCGCCTGCAAACGCATGGTTTGACGCATTTGCGTGATCCAGTCCCGTGCCTTGGCATTTTTCACTGTGGTAGTGGGCTGCACTAAACCATCTTCTTCAAAAATTGCCGCCAGCATGGTACGTAAGGTATCCATTTTACCTTCTTTGGCGTGCACAGCGCTGACCAGCTTTTCCATGTGCCGAATACGATGTTGGCTGGAGACCAAGCTGTAACGGCCAGCTAACTGCCTAAGTTTGGTACTTTCGCTGCCAGAGCCACGCCCCACACTGGCATCATTTTGCATAATGCTACGAAATTCACTCGTTGCTTGAATTTTATGAGAAAAATCAATAGCAAGCTGCCTAAGCTGCTTAATCCATTGTTCTGGTAACATTGCCTGCACCTTACCTTGCTCAGTATCAACCAAGATTTGTTCTTGATGATAGGGCGCGTCAACAAAACGATATTGCACACCGTCGCTACCTTTTCGTGTTAACACTACCTGGCAGTCTTGTCCCGTTTCTCTTTGATACTCGTAAATAAGGTAACTATTAGCGTGAGGTAGATAATAATCATCAAACTTTTTACGGGTTTTTGGTACCACCTTGCTGGGCAACTCGCCGTAAAATACGGGGATAAGTCGCTGTAGGGTAGTTTTACCCGAGGCGTTGGTACCACAGATATTGCTGTGGCCGTTGACATCAAGCTCAACAAAACCGGGAAGATGACAATTAATCAGAATAATGCGGTGTAACCCCGGCATAAAGATCCTTTATTCAATGCTACAAAAAGCAGTCAGCGAGCTGGCTGGCGACCAAAATATTAGGGGCCAAATAATAACGATATTTACCTGATTTTAATACCCCGAGATAAGCTGTCCCGGGACTTTGTCATGGTTATTTTATTATAAATATAGATGAATGATCCGGTATTAAGAATTAACGTTATAGCGCTTGGAAGTGTGGTAGCAACCTGTATTAAAAGCTATTCAGTTAGCGTGGAAAACATTAGTCATTGACTAAACTCGCTGAGTGAAAGCTTTGGAGGGGCACTTACCTGGTCGGACAGATGTTAGCGCCACCAGCAAAATCATGGCTATAGGGTTGCTCCCGGATGCTGATGAATGAGGGCTAAAGTCAACAGAAAAAACTATGCGTAACATGGTTTTTTTCGTCTTATAGCAACGCTATTTAAGAGACTTTGGGGTGACCGATATATTCTTTCTCCCTGTTTATAAAAAACCTTAGTCTGGCATTGTCAAAGTAGCCATAATATCACTGGCAACTTACCCTCATAGGTTTTGCCGCGAGTTATTGTGCCATAATAATAAGGTTAGCCAGGCCCCGTCACTAAGCTGAATAGGATCAATGTGTCACAACTGAAATTTAAACCAATATAACGGTTACAACTTATCGCAGCGTTGCTGCCCTGGTGTATTTTTATTATAAGAAAGTGATCGGAAATGGCAATTAACCCATATCTAATAGTTAGGTAAACAAATAAAGGATAACCATGTTCGGATTATTTAAATCAGACCCAAGTAAAAAATTACGTAAAGTTTATGATCAAAAATCAACTGATGCCATGCTGGCCCAGCGTAAGGGAGATATAATGACTTATTCAACACTCACTGCAGAGGCAGAAGCGTTGTGGGAGAAAATACAGGCCATAGAGCAGGAAAAAAAGTAATGGGCTTTGCCCCTTTGAGGTGACCCGTGATCTGTTAATCTGGGATCACACCAGCGGCATTAAACAGTTGTAAATGAACCTCTACCAGGGTGCCAATATCACGCTGATATCCCCCGCCGATCACAGCGGCAACGGGCAAGCCTTTAGCCTGGCAAAATGTAAACACCATGGCATCCCGTTGATATACGCCGGCCGTAGAAATATTTAAATGCCCCAAATCATCATCTGCATGAATATCGACTCCCGCATCGTAGATCACGGCGTCAGGCACAAAAGTATTAACCGCCAAATGTAAGGCGCTGTCCACCGTCTCTAAATATTCACCGTCCTGTGTGCCTTTAGATAAAGCGAAGTCCATATTGGATATTTGTTTACGATGGGGAAAATTCTTCTCGCCGTGCACAGAAACGGTAAAAATCTGGGCGTTATTTGCCGCCAATTTTGCCGTACCATCCCCCTGGTGAACATCACAATCGAAAATTAACACTTTATCAATCCCCGGGTATTGCAACATATTTAGTGCTGCCAGATACAGATCGTTAAACAAACAAAATCCGGATCCAAAATTGGCAAAAGCGTGGTGATAGCCGCCCGTTAAGTTAATGGCTTTTCCTGATTGCAAGGCGAGTTTCGCGGTCAACACTGTCCCCCCAATCGCTGTTAGTGAACGTTTGATAAGTTGTGGTGACCAGGGAAATCCGATACGTTTCATGGCTTTGGGATCCAATTTTCCCTGAGTTAACTGCCTGACATAATCCGGGCTAAACACCTTGAGCAAATGAGCAATATCTAATGCTTCGGGCAGATTGAACGCCTTGTCAGGTACCTTGAGCTCGCCTAAGCGATCCCGTATCCCCTGGTATTTTTGGATGGGAAAACGATGCCTGTGAGGCAAACTGAGTTGACTGTAAATAGGGTGGAAAACCAGCGGGATTGAGGTTGAAATTGGACTATTCATAGCCTGATTTTACACACTAAATCCCTTAAAAAACCAGTGAATATTATTTTTATTCACACAGGGGACAAGCTGGCCGTTACTAACAGTCAATAATGTCGTATCTTATGCGTAGGCAAAGTTGTGCCTCTTCCCGTGCCATTAGTTTTCAAGGAGTTCTTTTGTTACTTAACTTATCACCTAATCAAGCCCGTGTTATCGGTGTCATGCTCGAAAAAGAAGTAACCACACCAGAACACTATCCATTGTCACTCAATGGCCTCACTAACGCTTGCAACCAAAAAAGTAATCGAGAGCCTGTTATGGAACTAACTGGATCACAGGTGCAAGCAACTGTGGATGAGCTTAGGGATAAAAAACTGATCCTCGAGCAAAGCGGCAATAGCAGTAGGGTAAGCAAGTACCAACACCGATTTTGCAATACCCAGTTCAGCGATTTACAACTGAGCAAGCAACAAGTTGCTATTATCTGTGTATTGTTATTGCGTGGGCCGCAAACACCAGGAGAACTAAGGACCCGCACCCAGCGCCTGGCGCAATTTGCCAATGGCGAAGAGTTGGAAAGCGTGCTGACTGGTTTGCAAAATATCAAGGGTGAACAGCTGATATTGCGCCTCCAGCGCGAGCCTGGCAAACGCGAAGCGCGATATTCCCAGCTATTTTGCCCCATGCATAGCACTGCAGCCGAGCAGATAGTCCCCATACCCAAAAGTACAGTATCGGTTAGCCGGGAACCTGAGGATATTCACAACCTAGGGCGTATTGAAGCATTAGAAATCCAGGTCGCTGATTTGTCCAGCCAGCTGCAAGAATTGCGTGAAATGGTAAGTAAGTAGCACAGATAAGGATAAAGTCAGACTTGGTAAATGGTCCATATAAAGCCTGTTAGCGAACTGACGCCGTTTTATGGTCTGTGCCAGGTTACCTATCGCTCCATCATCCAGGCTAGATTTTTATTCCCATCACAACTTTCAGACTGTAAACATTCACCAGACAAAAAAAAGCGACGGGTTGCCGTCGCTTCGCTCTTTATCATGGCCTATTAAGCCTGACTATCTAATGCAAGATCCGAGTTTTGATGGTGCCAGGAATCAAATTAAGTTGTTCAAAGGCTTCGGCCGCATCATCCGTTTCAACGTCAACCACAACATAACCAATATTTGCATTCGTTTGCAGGTACTGGGCAGCGATGTTGATATTTTTCTCGGCAAAGGCCTGGTTTATCTGGATAAGTACGCCGGGGGCATTTTTATGGATATGCAACAAGCGCGAGCGTTGTTCTTTAGGCTCAGGCAATGAGACTTCAGGGAAGTTAACCGCCGATAAAGTCGAACCATTATCACTATATTTCGCCAGCTTACCCGCCACTTCTATGCCGATGTTTTGTTGGGCTTCCTGAGTACTGCCCCCTACATGAGGGGTCAATAACACATTGTCAAAAGCCCGTAAGGGAGATTCAAATACTTCACTGTTCGATCCAGGTTCTACGGGAAAAACATCTATTGCCGCACCGCTTAATTTACCGCTTTCTAGTGCTGCCACCAGGGCAGGAATATCGATAACAGTCCCGCGAGAGGCATTGATCAAAATTGCTCCCTCTTTCATACAGGCTAATTGTTTTTTACCGATCATATTCTGGGTTTGTGCGGTTTCAGGTACATGCAAAGTGACGACATCAGAAGTCCTGAGCAGCTTTTCCAACGATTTTACCTGTGTGGAGTTTCCGAGTACCAGTTTGTCTTCTATATCAAAAAATTGTACGCGCATGCCCAGATGCTCAGCCAAAATGCTTAACTGGGTACCGATATGCCCATAACCGATTATGCCCAGAGTTTTGCCCCTGGCTTCGTATGAAGCAACGGCACTTTTGTCCCATTGTCCACGGTGAGCCTTGGCATTTTTTGCCGGTATTCCCCTTAGTAGCAAAATAATTTGCCCCAGTGCCAGCTCGGCCACTGAACGAGTATTGGAGAAAGGTGCATTGAATACCGGAATGCCGCGTATTTGGGTGGCGTCCAGATCGACTTGATTGGTACCAATACAAAAACAACCCACCGCCACCAGCTTGGAGGCTGCGTCGATGACATTTTCATTGAGCTGAGTTTTGGAGCGGATGCCAATAAAATGCACATCTCTAATCTTTTCAATCAGTTCGTGTTCAGGTAAGGATGTTTTCAAGTACTCGATATTTTCATATCCGCTAGCACTTAAGGTATCCAAGGTACTCTGGTGTAACCCTTCGAGTAATAAAATTTTGATTTTGTCTTTAGGAAGCGAAACTTTACTCATTGAGGTATCCAAATTGATGAAGATGTTTTAAGACATCTGGACGTCTATAAGCTGGAGAAAGTAGCAGAACTGGCCTCCAGAAGAAAGCAGAACAGTTAAAAAATACGGATAAATTTTCCACATTCTATAATACCTGGTCCGTTAGCAGGGATTTTACCACTTTTTCTAATCGCGGATCATCCGGATCCGACAGGCGTGAGCTGGCCACCATTTGCCCCTGGCTATTGATGAAAATGGTAGTGGGGGTGCCTTGTACGTAGAAAATCTGAGCTGTTTTTTCACCTTTTATCAGGGTGTTAAAGGAAATTTCACGGCTATCCAGCTCGGCTTGGGGGGCAGCACCCTCGCCCTCCATAATACTCACCGCTATCATCTATAAGCCTTGAGCACGGTATTTACGATACAGCTTGTCCAGCCCGGGTTGCAGCTTTTTGCAGTAAGGACACCAGGTGGCCCAAAATGTAAAATAAGCGGTTTACCGGCAAACTCGGTGGATTGCACCTCAGTTCCCGCTTCGTTATACAGTGACCAGACGGGTGCTAAGGGTAAGACGCTGATCTGCGCAGTACTCTGCCCTTTGCTGTACCCAGAAAACGTTAGGGTGAGTAATAACACAAAGACAGATATACGCCAGGAAACAACATTAAGAAGCAGCATAATATTCAACTAAATAAGCACAGGTACTTACTAGATAGTGTCAGGCAAGATTAACTTTCAGGCAATTGCCGTGCTATCCAGCTTTCAAATATCAAACAGGCAGATGCGCTGTCGATTTTCTGCTTATCGAGTTTTTTAACCCCCCCCATTTCAAACAAGCGTGCTTTAGCATCAACTGTAGTCAAACGTTCGTCATAAGTTTCTACCGGTAGGCGGTATTTAGCATTAAGACGATTGGCAAACTTTTTCGCGGAAAACGTCACTTGTTGGTAACTGCCGTCCATATTCAGTGGCAAGCCGACCACAGCGATATCCGGCCGCCACTCGTCGAATAACTTGGCGACCAGATCCCAATTCGGAATACCGTCCTGGGCTTTTATGGCATTTAATGGTGAAGCGGTACCTGTGATTTCCTGGCCTATGGCCACACCTATGCTTTTGGTGCCAAAATCAAAAGCTAATACTGTGCGTTGGGAGTGTTTGCTCATCGTAAATAGCTTGCCATAGGCTGGGATAATGACCTCAAGCCAATAAAAAACAGGTTATGCATGTCCCATCTCCGGGCCTATTTGCCATATATCGATGCCGAGTTTTTGCACCGCCGATTCCCATTTTTTGTGGATCGGCACCTCAAATAACAAGGCCAAGTCTGCCTCGACTATTAACCAGGAATTGACCTGCATTTCTTCTTCTAGCTGCCCGGCTGACCAGCCTGCATAGCCCAGTGTAACCAGGGACTTTTCTGGGCCACTTTCATTACCCAATGAGGATAAGATATCTTTTGAGGTGGTCACCATCAGCTCAGGAGTGAGTTCCATGCTGGCACTCCAGCCGGGTTGAGTAGTATGTAGAATAAAGCCCCGATCCTGACTGACGGGCCCCCCCGCCAGCACTATGTTGTCGGCCTTGTCATCATCCACAACGGCTTCTTCATCGGTTTGTCCGATAAGCTCTTTTAAACTCATGCCAACAGGTTGGTTGAGCACCAGACCCATAGCACCGTTTTCATTATGCTCACAAATATAGGTTACCGAGCGAGAGAAATATGGATCGTCCATACTGGGCATGGCGATCAATAAATAGTTTTGCAAACTTTGCATAGTAATTATATTTTATCCTTTAATACTGCATTGTGACTAACGGTCATTAATGACCATAAGACGTTTTTCGATTGCATCAAATAACATGCCTGTTATGTCCACGTCATAAGCAGCTTCGATTTCCCGTACACAGGTAGGACTGGTCACATTGATTTCAGTAATACGATCACCAATCACATCCAGACCAACAAAAATCAGGCCTTTTTCCACCAGCAAAGGCGCAATACTTTGGGCAAGCTTATGATCTGACTCAGACAAGGGTTGAGCTTGCCCTGTGCCGCCCACGGCTAAATTCCCTCGGGTTTCGCCTTTTTGTGGTATGCGGGCCAAGCAGTATGGCACCACTTGTCCGTCAACGATCAAAATACGTTTGTCGCCCTGGGCAATTTCCGGCAAGTATCGCTGAAACATGGCATAACGGGTGCCTAATTCAGTCAGGGTTTCAATAATCACCCCCAAATTGTTACCATCCGCTTTGACCCTAAATATCGAGGTCCCCCCCATACCGTCCAGCGGTTTACAGATTATATCCTGATGTAGTTGATGGAATTCACGGATAAGAGCTGTTTTGCTGGTCACTAAGGTATCTGGAATTAAATCTGGAAACCAGGAGGTAAATAATTTTTCATTAAAATCACGTAAACTTTGTGCTTTATTCACGACTAAGGTGCCAGCTTGTTCAGCTAACTCGAACATTTGAGTAGCATACAAAAACTCACTGTCAAAGGGAGGATCCTTGCGCATTAAAATCACGTCGAGCTCGCCCAGACCTTTATCCACTGATCCTTCAAGGGTAAACCAATCTTGTGCATCTTGCTGTACGCTTAAGCGGCGCATTTGCCCCATAGGCTTACCATTTTGCAAATACAGATCAGACATTTCCATGTAATAAAGTTCATAGCCCCGTTGTTGTGCGCACATCAACATGGCAAAACTGGTGTCTTTTTTGATATTGATGGAATTTATTGGATCCATCACTACGCCAAGTTTAATGCTCAAAGTTATTCCTTACTCAATAGAAAATAAATGCTAATTGGACAACCACAACGATCATTCCAACGCCAGACGTGTAGATTACCGTAATTTTGAGGTAATTCGCTTAATTTCAAGCACTGAAGCAAAAAAGGAGACTAAATGAGTAAAATAACCTGCTGATCTAAGCTATATCACCCAAGCCGAAGGGTCACACTATCAAATTTTGGTCACTGGCCAGGTTAATTGATTGCTGTTTTATCTCTTGCCACCCGGCCAAATATGTAGGTTTCAAAAGCAGGGTCAGTTATTCACTGCTTGAGGCCTGCCCCGCGGCAACATCTGACAATGACTGGCAAGCAAACCAATAAACAAATTATACCGATATTAAGCATTACACGTTCTTTATTTACCGTGGTTAATTAAGCAGCGCGAATGCAGGCCTATAACCGTATCCCCTGAAACTGCAATGTTGTAGGCTGCTCTGATTTACCTTTATCGCCAACCCCGTTGTACTTAGTCATTCTAAGCACATGAAGCAGAGTTCATTTACCGCGCAACCGCCACTCCAATGCCTTTAGGTATAAAGCCCTACTTCAAGTTCACACTGAGGTGTATGAATGTAACGGACAAGTGTTGAGGTTTACAATGCTGCCCACTGAATAATCAAAGGTCATATCACTGGCTATCACTGTAAATTTCATGGAGGTGAAAACGATATTTACGCCCAACCTTTACCTGCTCACCGCTACACATATGGGCCAGATATTCACCTTTGGAATTAGGGGTCAGCCGGGTCAATTTGTTAATATTTATCATAGCACAACGGCTGATTCTCAAAAAATGCCTGTTATCCAGCTCACGTTCCAATTGCTTAAGGGTTTTACGTATTATATGACTGCCATCTTGAGTGTGTACACACATATAATCCCCGGCCGCTTCTATCCACAAAATACTATCGAGGCTCACCCTGACCCATTCTGAACCACATTTGAGAGAGATAATCTGCTGTAATTCACTTAATTGGTTTTGGGTTGATACTTCTAAGCTATGAATGAAATTCTCAATTGAACTACCCGTCTTGCGATGCAGTAACTCATCCAGCTTTTGATATTCTCCCATGGCTTGGGCACTCTTGCAGGCTTGCAATACATTATTAATGCATCGATCTAAACGTTCATCAGAAAATGGTTTAAGCAGATAATCCTCAACCTGGTACTCAAAGGCATCAAAAGCAAATTCTCGAAACGCCGTGACAAATATTAACTTGGTAATATTACCCTGTGCACGTAACTGCTGAGCGAATTCCAACCCTGACATACCCGGTATTTCAAGATCCAAAAAAATCACATCAGGTTGACTATGTTCAATAACAAGTAAGGCCTTTTTGGCATTGTTACAACAACCGATTATCTTGACATTTGGGCAAGATGAAAGATGCAAGGTTAAATTTTTCCGCGCCAAAGGTTCATCTTCAACAACAAGAACGCGCAAGGGATCCATTATGACCCGCCCTTTAGCACGTTTTTCATATACCCGCTTTTTCTACACTTCATCCCAGGCACACACGAATAGATTACCCCATCACCCGTAGATAGTTTTTTACAATCAATTTTCAAGCTGACTCCTTCAAGTCGCTGTCTGTAGACAATTGTCATCAGATATATACCCCAAGCCATTGAAGTGCCAGCTAGGCGGCAAAAGTACTCAGCCCCATGAGCTTAGACCGACGAAGTAATTGGGGTGAGCGAGACAAGCCAACAACGCTGTAACGCCAAGGAGAACGTTTATTGATAACAAAAATGAGGACAGCGGTTAGTAGCTGCCATTTATTGCGGAGGCTAAAAACCAGGAAACGCAAATAGTATAGGTAAGCAATCCGCTAAAAAAGTAGAGGGCTAAGTTTTGCAACATAACCCTCTAACTGTTCCAGGAAACAATACATGTTTTTAAGCATATAAAGGTCGGGTCACTACTCCGACACACAAAGTATAGAGCGGTAAAATTGGCACAGAATTTTTTTGTGATGAAACGTACGAATGATGGGATAAAAGCAAAGGAGTAGTAAAAAGTGATGATTCTGTGGGTGCAAAACTAATAGGCAATACCTCAATATTTTTGGTTGGTTGCCGCCTCTGGTTAAGTTGCCTGATCAGGGTAAGCAGGCTTGAGATATGACAAGTATTCACCTTATCTGAGCCCAACACTCAGAGCACCCCATAGCCTAACACTACGACCCCAAAGATTCATGGCGGTATGTAAACACTCACCAGATAGGTAAGATAAAAAACGGTCAAGGTTCAAAAAAGCTTGCCCTTTTTTGAACCTTGGCCATTAACGCTTGACTAGCCTTTCTGAATAGTCAGCATTCACACTTCCAGCCAATAACTTACCGGTTTTATCCGCCCCATTTAATTGTGCAAACGTGAGCGGGTCTTGACCATTACATACCAGACCTTTCATCATACGCTTGACATTCAAGCCACTATTTTTAATAGCAAGATGTAACTTGATTCGACTGTTACTTCTAATTGCCTCACAAATATTCACCAATGATTTTTCTATCTGAGGACTTATATAGTTATCAGCATGAGCTGTCCCACCCGCTAAGAGGCCCAAACCAATTACAGTGACTAACAATAATTTTTTCATATTCTATCTCCTTTGGAGTTTATCTAATTTGGCCCCGTAAATCAGGCCAAGTCAGATAATAAGTAGAGGATGTAATGGATAAAGTTATGGCAATATCGTTAAAAGACGGACAAATAAGATAAATCGACCAGTAGTCAAAAAACTAAGATGAGTTAACCTCAAATATCAAGCTTTGAGCGCAGCAACAATGTATTTTGTTACATTCAGATCATTAAACGCCCTATACATTAGCAAGCGCTGGGGCTATTAGCGCGACGCTATTGTCAATGAACCGGGCAATACTGTATTTCGTGGATTTTGCTTTATATAACAGAGGTGAATAAAACCTTGAGGAACATAGGAATTTCGAACCAAACCACTGATAAATAAAGGAAAAACTACATATTGGGGGGAACGCTTTGAGAATGTTTAAAATAATCATTGCCGATCAAAATCAGACAGGGTTGCAGAAGCCAGACGACTATAGAATGTATTTATTACGATACCGCAGATTGCGGCAATATTTTACTCCCTCATCAGTCATGTACACAGAGGCTATAGTGTAAATAGGAACAGGACTTGTCCTGACTTAACAGGTAGAAGTGGGAGTGCACGACCTGCCCCTCCAAGAGGCAAAACACCCGGGTATCTCACACCATTTAGATATAACGCTTTTGGCATACTTGTTTCAATTTCGCGACTAGCTAGGCTCCATATACCCAAGGAGTGTTCTGGCCTTTACAGCTCGGAATAATCAACAGAACCCGTGGAGCCGGCTTAAAAAGCGTTATCTTGATGAACCTTGATAAAAAGTGGCGTGCCATGCTTACTGTAATCAATTTTGTATTCTTTGCCATTTAAGGTTTGTATGAATAGCAAGGTTTTTTCTTCACCAAATACGTCACCCACCGTGACATCAACTAGTTCCATGTCTAACAATTTTGCATCACGTTTACTATCGGGAATAGAGCCAGTATATTCTTTTATATTTTTGTGGGTCACTATAATGGGCGGATTATCTTCACCATTTATCACCAGTAGGTCCAGTTTTCTGATTTTATGAATAAGGGTATTTCGACCACTAACTAAAAATGGCTTTTCGGTCATCATTTTCTCCATTATGAAAAAAAGACTGTGAGCGATGTCTCAATTATTCCTAAAAGATAACAAAGTTTATTTACCCTTGCACTTTTTTGTTCATGACTGGCGCGCATTAAGGGTTGCCGGTAAAGTAAAAGACTGACATATCCCCTTATATGGCCAAGTGGCGTTAAAATACGGGTTCAGAGCTTAGCCAAAAAGTCAGGGCAAGGCACACCACTTGGAAATGACCTTCCCTTTTCAAGTGTTGTAACGCCAAAAGGTTTTCTGCCTACGCTCTCTGCGAGCCGGTTTCAAATCCCCCACTAATGCGTTATTTGTATTGGACATAGGAAAGCTATGCCTCAACACAAATGCTGGGTATTTGACGATTTGTATTCCCGCTGCTCTTTACATTTGCAGGTCATTTGAGCATATACCCAAAATCATTGAAGTTACAGCTAGGCGACAAATGGACTCAGATCCATGAGCTTCAACGTGATTGATGATTGGGGTGAGTGGGAGCAACCAACAACGCTGCAGCTTCAAGTGTGGCGGGTATAGGTCTGATTAGTCACAGATACTTGGTTGACATGTGTCACAACATTCAAGTGAACTAAGGCCCGTCGACATAATCTAACCTGAGTCACCATAATATCTGTCGATAAAAAATAGTGTTAACTTTATTCATCCTGTTGCTGATTAGGATACTCATCGCTGCAAAGATTATGTCTATGCCCATTCACAAAAATCTTACTAAAATCGTTGTCTGTATTGACAACAATCCAAGGGCAAGCTGGCTCAAGGTGAATACCCCCCTCAATTGCATAGTAAAATAAAGCGATTGAAACCCTACCTGCCCCATTACGTGATCGCTATTTCTGGCTAGCACATTTCCTAGCTTGCCCCATTCTCCGCCTATAAAGCAGTGGTTGCGCATATTGTAAAAGATACAGTGAACTACCCCGCGACTTCGCTTAGCTCTGATCACGGAGTTTTCTCGACAGATAGGATAAAATCAAAGCTGATCCAGTGTGGCGCTTAGGTATCCCAGTCCAGGAACGGGATGACGATGCAAACCAACAAGCCCGCCCAATAATAGTCTCATCGGATTAGCCGGCAATGTGCTCACGCCGATGGTTTATAAATTATGCTTATCTCTGGTAGATGGCCAGTCGACGTTAGTTGGTCAGCTTTTTCCACCTGCCCGTAAACTAATTTAGAACATATTAGACCCGCTCAATGGGTCAGCAACAAGAATTTGCTCACTTTATAAGCAAACCGTCATTGAAATTGCATCAAACAGATGACAAGCAATTTAAAAGTGCTTATACTGCGCGTCGCTTTATGCCACTAGTAATATTTTTACTAGCAAAAACGCGCAGTAAGTGACTTACTAGCTACGTCCGTCTGGATGTGTGACAGTAAAAGTAGTTACAATGTATGACAAGATGGCCCGATAGCTCAGTTGGTTAGAGCATCCGACTCATAATCGGCAGGTCCCCTGTTCGAGTCAGGGTCGGGCCACCATCTTCTAAATGATTACCTCATAAATAATCACCAACAAATAAAATCTAGTATAAAAACAGATGCCGTAATAGGTTGCCAT